>ERZ795049.3073-NODE-3073-length-18277-cov-11.201076_pt1 | contig 18277 bp, 8 predicted proteins | sample MGYA00375133_ERZ795049 | MGnify/ENA primary metagenome ERZ795049 (study PRJEB30178, sample SAMN05720147) | activated sludge metagenome | isolation source: anaerobic digester from wastewater treatment plant | place: Japan | collected 2015-04-20 ...
AAAGGCGGGAGGAATCAGGAAATGGCGCTCTCGTTCCTGAATGATTTTCAGGAGGCTCAGGACGACATGGAGGGCATCCATTTCCTTTCCGCCGGCACCGACGGCACCGACGGCCCCACCGACGCGGCGGGCGCTCTCGTCGGCCCCGGGCTGCTGCACAGGGTCAGGAGCTCAGGACTGAATACGGGCGCATATCTGGAAAAGAACGACTCGTATCATTTCTTCCAGAAGGCGGGAGGGCTGTTCGTCACAGGACCCACGAACACGAATGTGTGCGACATTCAGCTGTTGATCGTGATGTGACAGAAGTGATCCAGGAAATGATTCCTCAAAAGACAGGCTGAAAAGACAAGGCGGTGAGAAACCATTCTTGTGTTTCCGCCGCATCGTTGACGGCCGGTGCAGATAAAGGAGGTTGAGCTTATGCATGATCCAATAGAAATTGCCAAGAATATCTATTGGATAGGTGTAAATGATTATGAAACAGACCTCTTCGAGGCCCAATGGCCGCTTCCCGAGGGGGTTTCCTACAATTCATATCTGATCGCAGGCGACAAGACGGTGCTCATCGACACCGTCAAGAAGACACATCTGAGCCAGTATGTGGAGAAGATCAGGAAGTTTACCGGAGACGGCGGGACCATCGACTACCTGGTCATCAACCACATGGAGCCCGATCATTCCGGTGCGATACCGATCATGAAGCAGCTCTTTCCAGAGATGAACATTGTGGGCAACAAAAAGACAATCGACCTCGTGAAGGAGTTCTACGGCATCACTACCGGCGTAACGACCATCACTGACGGCGACGAGCTCGACCTCGGCAGTCACAGGTTGAAATTCATGCTCACCCCCATGGTTCACTGGCCGGAAACCATGATGACCTATGAGCGATCCTCCCGGGTGCTCTTTGCGGGAGACGCCTTCGGTTCGTTCAAGGCCCTTGACGGCGGGATTTTCGACGACGAGATCGACAGATCGAGATATGACGACGAGATCCTGAGATACTTCTCCAACATCGTGGGCAAGTACAGCCCCATGGTGCAGAAGGCCCTGGTCAAGCTCAAGGGCACCGACATCAGGGTCGTCGCATCCACCCACGGGCCGGTGTGGAGGACGTCACCGGAGTACATCATCGGCAAATACGATATCTGGAGCCGGTACAAAGCCGAGACAGGGGTCGTGGTGGCATATGCCTCCATGTACGGGAACACCCTGAAAATGGCCGAAGCGGTGAGCAGGGGGCTTTCGCTCGGCGGGATAAAGGAAATCCGGATGTATGATGTGGCGCGAACCCACCCGTCATCCATCATACGGGATGCATGGCGGTACAAAGGGATCGTCCTGGGCAGCTGCACCTATGAGATGGGGCTCTTCCCGGCGATGAGAAATCTCGTCGAGCTCCTTCAGGAAAAGGGTTTGAAAGACCGGGTCCTGGGTATCTTCGGGTCATTCGGCTGGACCGGTGGAGCGGTGAAGAACCTGCGGTCCTTTACAGAGAAGAGCGGCTGGAGGCTCATCGAGCCGGTCATCGAGGCCAAATGCGCCGCCGACGGGCATCAGCTCGACGAATGCGTTCGGCTCGGAAACTCCATGGCAAAGGCGCTGTCGGCCTGAGCATGTCACCGGTCTCTTAAAACGCTCCGACTGCAATATCCCGAAGCACCCTCACCGGGCGATGAACGGACCGAAGGCTTTTCCGCAGGCTGACACTCTCCGGAATCGTCCGGCATCGTTATACGATCTCCTTCCAGGCCCTATCGCCGGTTATGAAGTCAACAGACCGCGGAAACAATTTTTTCCGGTAATCCATCTTGAGATCGGCTCACGATGTACCCACTTATAATGGTAATGGAATATCCCTGTGATCACACAATAACACATCACGATACAGGAACTTCAGACAGTGGATGAGCGAGGCGTCACCGTGAAGGCTGTTCGTCTTCTGGATACAGGCGAATGAGCATCAGCCGGCAGTCCTGCAAGAAAGAGCCCCTGCTCGTTCAGAAGAGTGAGGAAGGGCATGAAACTCATGAATTCGATAATCGGCGGATCCCCGCTGACATGTATCCGCTTCGGTCCAGCCGTTCTTTGCTTTGCCGCGGCCGCATTCTGTCTCTTCGGGTGTGCGAACAAGACGCCTCCCCCGCAGTTGCCCGCACCTTACCCCGGGGCGGGTCTCATCGATGAATATGTGCTCCAGCCCTATGATACATTGGAGATCAAATTCTTCCATAACGCCGAGCTCAACGAGGTCGTCACGATCAGACCGGACGGAATGATATCCTTACAGATGATCGACGAGGTAAGGGCCGCAGGGCTCACTCCATCCCAATTGGATACCATCCTTACCCAGAAATACTCCCTTCTGCTCAACCAGGTGATGATCACCGTGTTCGTCCGTTCTTTCAGCGATCAGAAAATCTATGTCGGCGGCGAGGTCTATATTCCCAGGGTCATCTCTCTGAAGGAGAGGATGAACGCGCTCCAGGCTGTTTTCATGGCGGGTGGGTTCAAGCCCGACGCCGATGTTTCCAGCGTAGTCATCATCAGCCGGGGACCGGACCAGCGACCCGTAGCCCGAAGAGTGAACCTGAAAAGGGCACTCAAAGGCAGACTGGCTTTTGATGAGTACCGGCTCAGAGCGCACGATATCGTTTTCGTCCCGAAAACATCTCTGGCAAAAGCCGACCAGTTCATGACACACATCTATAATTTCCTGCCGAGGCAGGTCTTCCTGTCGTTCGAGTATGAGATCCATAACGAACCCTTAGATGTGGAGCTCCGATAACGCCCAACCGCCCTGCGCATCGGGATGGCACGACCGCTCATGACGCCCGGTCCGTCTTTTTTGAGTTGTCCGCAATGCGTTAATCATATACACTTCCTTCATTATCGTATTTGTGCGGTTATGCCGGGTACTTGGAGATGCGCGGTCTGATCTGCGGGACTCTATTATCATAAGAAAAGGAGGATTGCATGGCGGAAGAGCGGAAGAATCATCCATCCAAAGAAGGAAAGCCCCTTGAAAAGATGACGGTGAAAGACCTCAAGGAGATCGCCCTGGCTATTCCTCATGAACACACCGAGGTTGCTGTCAGCGACATGAAAAAGGACGAGCTCATCGCGTTCATAAAAAAAGCCAGAGGCATAACGGAGGCCGCCCCGGCCAAGAAGAAGAGTGTGAAGCCCAAGGCGGCCCTGACCAGACAGGAGATCAAGCAGAAGATCAAGAGCCTTCGTGCTGAAAAGAAATCCGCCGGAGAGGCGGGGGAAAAGCCGAGGGCACGCATAATCCGACGCAAGATCAACAGGTTGAAGAAACTTTCACGCAAGGCGGTGTGAGAAATCCCGTGCGCCCGCCAGAGGGCCGGCCTTGGGAGAACGGCAAGTCGGCCGACCATTACGGGCGCGCTTATCCCCCGGGGCATGCGATGCCAGTCGGCTCTGTGCAGGCCTGGGGCTCTCTTCCGGAGGAACGTTCATGGACCGGACCATCAAAGCGGCTGCAATACAGATGTGCGCCGAAGTAGGAAACATTGCGGCGAACCTGGACAAGGCGTCGCGCCTCATCGACGAGGCGGCCGCCAGGGGCGCGCGCATGATCATCCTGCCGGAGTTCTTCCCGAGCGCCATGGCCTTCCACCCTGCACTGCTCGACGCGGCCTTCGAACCGGACGGCAAGGCCCGTGAGCTTCTTGTCTCCAAGGCAAGGCGGTTTCAGGCCTTTGTGGGCGGTTCGTACATCGAGGAGCGTGACGGGCAGCGGTACAACACCTTCGTGCTCGCCATGCCGGACGGATCGACGGCCAGTCATGACAAGGACCTGCCCACCATGTGGGAGAACTGTTACTACGCCCCGGGCTGCGACAACGGCATCCTGGACACCCCCTTGGGGCCCCTGGGCGCCGTGTTGTGCTGGGAGTTTATCCGCGTCCGTACCGTGCAGAGGCTCCTGGGAAAGGTGGACTGCGTCGTGGGAGGGTCGTGCTGGTGGTCGGTTCCCATGAACTGGCCGTTCAAGCCCTTCTGGCAGCTGCACCACCGGAAGAATCAGGGTGTCATGGCAATCACGCCGCTCACCCTCTCACGACTCCTGGGAGTGGCCGTGGTCCATGCCGCACACGCCGGAGAGTTCAGGGCATCCATGCCTCTGATGCCGGGCATTCCCTATGATTCACACTATCTCGGGGAAACCCAGATAATCGACAGATCGGGGAAGATCGCAGCGCGTATGAAGCAGGAGGAAGGCGAAGGCGTAATCGCGGCGGATATCACCCTGGGGAGGGCCGGCCCCTCGCTCCAGTGCACTCCGTCCTTCTGGATTCCCTGCCTTCCCGTTCTGTTCCGTATGGTATGGCATTATCAGAACATGTATGGAAAGTGGTACTACGTGCGGTCCAGGAGGTTTTGGAGCCGGGCGAACCCCTGATGACCCGGCGGAGTGTCCATAGGGGAAAAACATCCCCGCAATCGCCTCCTGACATTGTTTCTGCTCAGGCGGCCTTGGGCATGTTCGGAAAGTCCCAGGCATCCGGCTGCAGAGGTGCAAGGCCCCATGCGATCCGTGCGGCGTCGCAGCGCTCATTGGGCTTTCCGTTGACCCAGGAGGCCTCGAATTCCCGGCACACCGAGGAGCGCCTCTCATAAATGGAGCAGCAGACCTTCTCGCCTACGGTCCCTTCCAGCGCGATGCACCGCGGCCTGCTCCCTTCGGATCCGATCATCACGCGCCTGTGCTCATTGAGTTTTCTCGTGAGATGTACCGGAACTCCACCCGGTGTCGCATCATCGGCCTCAGCCCAGTAAAACGACGCCCGGTAATACGCACAGCATGCTCCACATGCAAGGCACGGGTTGGGTTTTTCCACGGTTGCTCCTTCTGATGTTGTCTCGCCCGCTTGAGGGTGCGATTTCTATTCTCCTGTCTCGTGTTCATGACGGCCGTCAGGTCGGCCGGCATCAACCGATTCGAAAGCCGAAAAATATCTGGCGGCGGATTATATGAGCAGCTCCCTGAAGAAAGCAATAAAAAACAGAGAGAGGAGAAATAGTTCCCAATTTCTGGAATTTTTTTTCTCTCAACTTCCACACATGTCAGCTCTGAACCTATTAGTTCCGTATTTTCAATATGTTATGGTGTTGCAACATGGTAATGGTTTTGCATGAAAGCAATGATATGTGTATGTATTTAATACATTTTAATATATGGTGCCAATTTGGAGCATACCATGAAAAGATGTGCACTTCTGCTGTTCCTCCCCCCTCTCATCTTTCTGTTCGCCTGTGGATGCAGCATGAGAAGCGGCGGCAAGGCCGCGATTTCCAATGTCACGGCATCCGTCGAAGGACTCGACTCCCGGACGCTTGAATCGTATGCAGAGCCGGCCGGCAAAAACAATCAGTCAGGAAACCCGGCAGGGACTGAAACAGCAGGGAAAGCCGACACTGCGGCCGTTGCATCCGCTCCGGACCAGGTTCCCCCTGAAGCTGATACATCCATTGTCCTCAGAGGCAGATTAACGCTGAACGTACAGTTCGATACCAGCATGGACACCATCCGGGAAGAGTATCGCGATATACTCGTTCGATTCGCCCGCGTCATGAAGAATCATCCCGGCCTCAAGGTTATGATCGAGGGGCATACAGACAATGTCGGCAATGCCGAGAGCAACCTGGAGCTCTCCCGAAAACGGGCCGAAAGCGTCAAGAGCTTCCTCGTGTCGGAAGGAATCGATGCCTCCCGCATAGCGACAATGGGATACGGACAGAGCAGGCCAGTCGCCGACAACGCCTCAGAACAGGGAAGAGAGAGGAATCGCAGGGTTGAAGCGGAAGTCGAATATGAGAAAACCCCCTTTCTGAAGAAGGCCAAATGACATCCCTTCTCATTTCCACCCATCCTTGCGGCCCATTGCGTATGAATCGGCGGGAATCATGTCCGGCTCATACGGCCAGAGATTCCGGGAGAGATCGAGCCAATCGACGGCATGCGGAAAATTCCGGGAGCGAAACTGCATCTCAACTATTCTCCGGGCAGGGATCTTCCCTGGAATCCATTCATGTCCCCATCGGTCTTTGCAAGACGATTGATAGAAAAATCCTTTTATGTGCAGGCTCACGTGGAGGAGCACATGACTAGAAGAAATTCTTCTTGGAGCTTTTTCCGGCGGTTCCACAGAAAATCCAACACGATCAGGCCGATCGTCGCAGTCCTGACCATTTTCTCTTTTTTCCTTTCGAATATCGTCTTTGCCGCGCAGATCGTAACGGACGGCATGACCAGCACCCAGGTATCCGCGCCGGTTAATAACGTCACGAACGTGACCACAACCACCATCCACGGCATCAATGCCTTCAATTCATTCTCTCAGTTCAATGTATATTCGGGCGATGTCGTCAACCTCCATGTCCCGGGCACTGCACTGAACCTGGTGAATCTGGTCCATTCAGAGGCAACGACGGTAAACGGCCTGTTGAATTCCATACAGAACGGCCAAATCGGCGGGAACGTCTTTTTCCTGAATCCGCATGGGTTCGTGGTGGGGAGCCACGGCGTGATAAACGTCGGCTCACTGACCGCTATCACCCCCACGGTGGGTTTCATGGAGGGGTTCTTCGACTCTCCCGGGGATCCCTCACCTGCATCGGTGAACATGTTGTTCACCGGAACCGCGCCGATCAGGGAAAACGGGCTCATCTCCATCCAAGGAACAGTCAATGCGATAAACGACATCACCCTGCTCGGCGGGAGCGTGGACATCGCAGGAACCGGCCTTCTGACGACAGGCGCCTATTTCGACTGGGACGACGTCGATTTCAGCGATGTGGTGAACACCGGCGAGGTCGAAGACGGCGCGGTCTTCTCGATCGAGAACGGAGACATCTACATCCGCGCACTGGGCGATGTCCAGCACAGCGGGACCATGAAAACCGACCCGGCCGATTACTCCGGTCCTCAAGGCGTCGATGCCGGAAACATCGAGATCAATGCAGGCGGGTCCATCACCCTGCACGAGGATGCCGTCATCTCCACGAGAAACGTATCCAGCGGAGCGGACCTCCTCACGGACGATTCTCTGGGGAACTCCGGGAAGCTGACCTTGAACGCCCCGGAAATCATTCTTAAGGCAGGCTCGAAGCTCCTTGCGAACGTCGAAGACGGCAGTCTCTACCAGGCCGGAGACATCACGCTTCAGGCAGTCAATATCGAGGAAACACCGCTGATCAGGCTGGCGGGCAATGAGAGCAATGCAGCGAAGATCACGATCGACGGCGCAACGATCAAGGGAAGGAATATCGACATACGGGCCTCGGCCGGCGATTCGAACCCGGAAGACGGCGAGCCTACCATCCAGGACAACTGGACCTTCGGAGAGCTCGAGACCCTGCTCGACGACAACATCTCACTGCCGGCCGCGGTCATGATCAAACGCGCCGAAGCTGTAGTCAAGATCAACGAAGATCCGGCGAATGAGACCATTATCTCCGCAAGCGGAAACGTGAACATCAGCGCACTCTCCTCTGCGGACGGAACGGTGAAGGCGATCAGCGGCGGGATCGACCCGCTCACGAACAATCCGGTCGCCAATATCTTCAGCGTCGGCTACAGCAAGGCCGAGGCGACCGCAAAGGTCGAGGTCGGATCAGGCGTCGTCATCGGAGCTGCAGGCGATGTATCGCTTCAATCCGATGCCTCCGCAACGGCGAGCGCCACGGCGCGCACGTCCCAGAACCTGGGCGTCGGGCCTTCCAACCGCAACAATATCGCTGTTTCCGTTGCCATCGCAAATTCCGACACCACGTCTCATGCAACCGTGGCCGAGGGATCGTCCGTCACTGCAGGCGGCACAGTCGCTGTCCACGCCCGGGGACAGAGCACGAATACAGCCAGCGCCGAGACAGGCACCTATGACGACGGATTGGCAGGGGTCGCGGTCGGGCTGGGGTTCTCAAATGCGGATATCCTGGCCAAGGCAGGCGGGACCCTGACGTCCGAAGGCGTGCTGCCGGTCTTCGATCCGGCCGCGGCCGTGACGGGTGGTGTCTTCGATCTTGGCGCCGGTCACGGACTGATAACGGGCCAGCAGGTGAGATACGACAACGGCGGGGGAGCCGGCATTGGGGGGCTCGAACACGGAAAGACCTACTATGTCATCGCCGACGGCCTGAACCCGGGCCAGGTGAGGCTTGCGGAATCCTTCGAGAAGGCACTGGCCGGAGATGCGATTACTGCCATCGATGCCACAGTGGCGACAGGGAGCGCCCACCGGTTCATCCAGGGCATCGACATCACGGCCGAGCTCGCGGCCCAGGAAACCGCGAGCGGCGTCGCCGGCATCCGGGGAGATCCGCTGGTCAAGGACGCCCTGCTCAAGGGCGAGGTTGCGCCCTTTCTTCCCTTCATTCTCTCCGGAACGACAAAAGGCCTCAGGAATCGTGTCGGCGGATGGTGGGGCGGCGATACCGACTGGAGCCTGGCCGGGAGCCTCGCCTACGCCGATGTCGACAACACGGTGAAAGCGGAGGTAGGCGATGCGGCGGTCCTGAAGGCCGGCATGGACGTGAATGTCACGGCAAAGATCACGGACAGGGTCCAGACCGTTGCAGAGACCGTCATTTCCCAGCAGGAACCCGATCCGGGGAGCGAAGATCTCGACAAGGCCGTCAGCACGGCCGTCATCGCGGGCTCGTACAACAATACAGCCAGAGCGATCATCTCAGGCAACGCCGAGGTGGATGCCGGGCGCCGGCTGGACGTGGATGCGGGCATCACCTACCCCTTCCTGACCGAACCGGGCCTGTCGCTGCTCCCCTTCACCAAGGAGGACTTCGAGAGTCCGACGAAGCTCGGGAACGTTCTCGATCAGAAGCTCGGCCTCCAGAGCCTGCTGTTCAACTCCTGGGCGCGAAGCGTCGCGACAGGGGGCGACCTCGGCATCTCCGGGGCTGTGGATTACATGAGCTTCACGAATACGGCCGAGGCCGTCATCGGGAAGAACGCCCTGATCAACCAGGACAGCGATTACCGCACCGCGGACCAGAGCGTGTCCGTCAATGCGGCGACCCGGATGAACCTGATCGATATGTCCGGGGTCTTCGACCTCAATTTGCAGGTCTCCACCCTGACGAACATGAAGGCCTGGAATCACCCCTTCGCGGATTGGGTCGACATGGGCGCAACCGGGAAGGCCGGGGCCGGCGGTTCGGTTCTGCTCATGTTCCTCGACAACACCACGACCGCCAGGATAGAGGACGGGGCATCGGTCTTCACGGGTGCACAGGGTGGCCTGAGCGTGGATGCACGCACGGATGTCACGAGCATCGCCCTGGCACAGTCCGGCTCCAAGGCAAAGACCTTCGGGGTGGCCGGCACCTTTTCCTACATCGACCATAATGACGAAACCCTCGCGTTCATCGACAGCGGTGCGAAAATCAGCGGCTCAGAGGTGAACATATCAGCAACGGATGACACCCTTCTCTTCAATGTTTCCGGCGGCGTCATCAAGGGAGAGAACATGGGCGTGGGCGCTTCCGTGGCCATCAATGCGATCGAGCGGGACACCCGGGCGCTCATCGGGCACGCCTCATTCGATCCGTCCGCGTGCCTCACCGGAGGCAACATTATCGACCTCGGCTACAAGCACGGCTATGAAACGGGCGATGCAGTGGTCTACCTGAACGGAGGCGGCGCAAGCATCAGCGGGCTGGAGAACGGGAAGACCTATGAGGTCATGGTCGTGGACGAAACGAAGATCAGCCTCATGGATACGGAAACAGGCATGGTCATCGACCTGGCCGCAGCCGCGGACATGGGCGCTTCGCACATGCTCGTCAGGGAAGACGGATACTTAAGCTCGGGGAGCGATGTCAGCCTCACGGCCGAGAACACGGGGTCCTTGAGCTCCTATTCGCTTGCCGCAGCCGTTACTACCAGCAAGAATGACGACGAGTCACAGGAAGAGACCTCGCCAGTGCCGGACAAGATAGCCGAGGACGACCCGCTCGACGGCGTATCCCTGCCCCGGCTGTTCAACGAGGACGAGGACGAGGGAGACGCGCAGCCCGAGAAAAAGCCCAAGGCGGCCATATCCGTGGCCGGCGATGTCTCGGTCAACCTGATCACGGACAACACGCACGCCGCCATCACGGGCTTAAAACTCGTCGAGGCAGAGAATGTAGACCTCACCGCACGCAGCGACAGCACCATCAGCTCCATTGCCGGAGCGGCCGCAATGGCCGGCTCGGAGGGAACATCCGTAGGCCTCGCCGGCTCGGTCACGTACAATGAGCTGGATACCGAGACGAACGCCTCCATCACAGACTCGTTCCTGGATATTTCCGGAGACCTCGGGGTTTCGTCCGAGACGGAAGGTACTGTCCGGACAATCTCGGCAAGCGGTTCACTGGAGAGAAAGGACAAGGGGTACGGGCTCGCAGGCTCGGTGTCCGTCAACCAGATCGACAGTGACACCCATGCCTCCATCTCCCGGTCGGACATCGACTCGGCGGGAAAGGCAAAGATTTCGGCCGGAGACGACACGGCCATCTGGTCGATCGCCGGTTCAGCGAGCTACGGCGGCAAGGCCGGCATCGGCGCTTCCGTGGCGGTCAACACCATGGACAATGACACGGCGGCCTCTGTACAGGATTCGGACATTACGGCAGGCGGCGACGTCATGGTTTCCGCTGATGAGAGGAGCGAGATCAAAACGGTCGCAGCCTCTCTCGGCGCGTCCAAGGACGGCATGGCAATCGCAGGGTCGGCAGCGGTGAGCGACCTGACCAACACGACAAAGGCGTATATCGAAGGCAAAAAGTTGGGCGGCGTCACTGCGGACGGGAATGTCTCCCTGGCGGCTGACGACGATGCGGACATCCTGTCAGTGGCCGGGAACATCGCAATCGCCAAGGGGTCCCAGGGCATAGGCGGGGCCGGATTCGGCGGGGCGGCTTCGATCATCATCACGGACAACACGGTGGAGTCGTATATCGGAAGCGGCAGCATTGTGACGGCCAAGGGGCTGGGAGACGACGGGATCGACGTGTACACCGGGGAAAAGGACGACGACGGCAACCGGCTCACGAAGAACATGGAAGGCGTATCCGTCACCGCCACCTCCTACGAGGACATCCTCAGCGTCGCAGCAGGCGGCACAGGGGCCCAGAGGCTTGCCATCCAGGGAAGCGCCGCGGTCCATACGCTCGATGAAAAGACAAGGGCCTATATCGGCTCAGGGGCTGAAGTCACGGCAGGCGAGCCGGGAGGGGCCGGGCAGAGCGTGAACATCCTCGCATCGGACGAAACCGATATCACCGGCATCGCCGGGACGGCCATGGGCAGCCTTCAGGGAGGCATCGGCGCGGGTGCCGACGTGGGCGTGATCTCGAAGAACACCCAGGCCTTTATCGGGAACAACGGTATCGTTGATGCGGCGGAGAACATCACAATACAGGCATCGTCCAGGGAGGACATCAATTCCATCACCGGAACGGCAGCCGTCGGCTTAAAATGGGCCTTCGGCGGTGCAGCCTCTGTCTATGCCATAACCAATCAGACAAAGGCCTACATTGGCGGGGGCGACACCTCGACCACGAACGTGCACGCAGACGGAAGTATCGTGATTTCCGCAGCAAATGAAACCGAGATCGACGGCATAGCCGGAAGCGGCGTCTTCGGCATGTCCGCAGGCATCGGGGCCTCTGCGGTCGTTGCGGTCATCGACAAGACGACCGAGGCCTCTGTCGGGAAAAACGCGACGGTGGCGGCCGACGGAAACCGTGATGCCGTAGAGGTCGCAACCGGCAGGTTCATCGTCCAGACGGATGACAACACCGGCGATGACTACAGCGTGGATTCATCGGATATGGCACACCTCAACATGGATATGGATACCGACATCGATACCACGCAGGTCGCTTCAGCCGAAACAAAGGAAATAACAGGGCTTGCAGTCACAGCCCTTTCGAAGGACGATGTGTCCGGCATCGCGGCAAGCGGCGGGGGGTCCGGGACTCTTGCGGTCAACCTGGCCGGATCTGTCACTGTCATCGGGAACAATACCTCGGCATTCATCGATCAGGGCGCAAAGATCAACGAGGATCAGGCATCTGCCAGCGACGGCCAGTCCGTACTCGTGGCTGCCGGAACGGATTTGCGACATCTGGGCATCGGCGCGGCCGTATCCATCGGCGGTCAGGTGGGCCTCGGGCCAGCGGCCGAGGTCATAGTGGTAGACAACAACACCAGGGCCTTCATCGGCAAATCCGCCCGGGTCAATGCGGCAGAGGACGTGGAGGTCATTGCCGAATCCACGCAGGACATCATGTCCATCGCAGGCGCAGGCGCTTTGGGCATAGGCGCGGTCGGACTGGCAGGGGCCGTGCCGGTCATCTCCATCGACAACGAGACATCTGCGTATGTCGAGGGGACGGCGGACGGCGAGCAGGCAACCATGGTCAATGCGGACGGCAACATCGCCATATCGGCCGGCGACTGGACAGAGACCGACATTATCGCCGGCAGCGTGGCCGGCGGCCTCGTGGGGATCGGCGGAGCGGTCGGTGTGACGATCATCGAGAAGGATACCACGGCCTTTGTCGGGAACAACGCCGTGGTCAACGCCAGGGGAAATTCATCCAGCTCCGTATCCACCTACTCAGGGATGGATGGTCAAGGCAACCTGACGAAAAAGGATGTAAAGGGGCTTTCCGTTCAGGCACAATCCAGCGAGGACTTCTCCACGATCACGGGTGCTGGCGCAGGCGGATTTGCCGGTGTGGCAGGCGCGGTGGTAGTCAGCACTATCGACTCGAGCACATCGGCATACATCGGAAGCGGCGCGAAGGTGAACCAGGACAATGACGGCGCCAATGCCGAGCAGGACGTGAACGTTTCCGCGGTCAACACCGTAAGCGGCTTCGCCGTATCGGGCAGCCTCGCGGGCGGTGCGGTGGGCCTTTCGGGCGGGCTGGGTTTTCATACGATACAGAACGATGTCTCCGCCTACCTGGGCGATCAGGCACAGGTCAAAGCGGCCAGGGACGTGGAGCTGACCGCCCTTTCGAACAAAGAGGCCGAAGGCTATGCCGTGAGCGCGGCAGGGGGCGCTGTGGGCCTGGCCGGGGGTGTCACGGTCCTGACCATCGGCGAGATGCCTGATGATGAGACGGTGCAAGACCTCGCCGCACGGGGGGGCAACGAGGAGTATACCGACCCGTCGGAGTATGCAAACGAACAGGCCAGGTACGACTTCATGGGCGAGGCACTGAGCGACACCTACGGCATGGACGCCATCAAGAGCGAGACGAGCCGGGCCGCATCGGCAGTGTCTGTTGCACCCGCGGCAGCGCCGGCGGGCACGTCGGCGTTCATCGGAAAGAGCGCTGTGGTCGAAGCCGGCAGGGACATCCGGATCAATGCCCGGGAGCGCATCGACGCTGACATAACCTCCGGAAGCGCCGCTGTCGGCCTTGCCAGCCTGGGGGGCGGCGTAGGGATAGCGAATGTCCGAAGCCAGGTCAGGGCCTACATCGACGACGATATCCCCGGTCACACCTCTTCCATCAATGCAGCAGGCAACATCGACATTTCTGCGAGCCTCGACGAAAAGACCCTCAACCAGGCCTTTGCCGGCGGTCTGTCCGCCTTTGTGAGTGTCTCGGGAGCGGTGAGCTACATAGACAACGACTATCTGGTCGATGCCCATATCGGCAGGAACGTGGCTATCAACCGTGCCGACACCGTTTCTGTGTCGGCACGGTCCAGCACGGACGACAAGGCCAGGAGTCTGGAAGGAACGATATCCGGCTTGCTGCCCCTGGGCGTCTCCTATGCCGAGGTGGATTCGGACGGTTCGACATCGGCCTATGCAGATGACGGCGTCAGGATCGGAACATCGGACGAGGGGGCCGTGAACAGCCTCGACATCTCGGCCTCTGCAACCGGCAAGGCGGACACGGACTCCAAGCACCTGGCAGGCGGCATCATTGCAGGCGGATACAACGAAGCGGATTCCAGCGTCAATCCCACCGTAACGGCAGCCATCGGCCTGGACGCCCGGATCGCCCTCGAGCAGGATCTCATCGTCACATCGCAGGCGGACGTGAACAGCACGGCATACACTTGGGGGGACAACTTCGGTGCGGTTGCGGTCGGAGCCGGCGTGGTTGAGGCTTCGGCAAAACCGGTGGTGAAGGCGTATATCGAGGGCGGCGAGGAATCAGCCGTCTCGGCCGGGGATACTATCTCCGTCAGGGCCTTCGGGAATCATGACCTCAGCGGCGTGGAGCTGGCGAGACTCATCAAGGCCGAAAACGACGCGGTCGGAGGGAGCCTTTTCTTGAGCTACGTCAGTCCGTCGGCAACCGCGACCAGCGACTGGACAGTTGGTGCGTATATCGGGGAGGACGCCGAGGTCGAAGCCGGGGGAGACCTTACGATCCTCGCCAAGAGCTATTCCGGAGAAGTCGTATCGGACGTGAACGGGAAATCGTACTCCCTGGCAGGCCTCGGGAACAACGTATCCTCAACCACGATCACCAACACCGTGAGCGCCCATGTGGACGAAGATGTTTCCCTGTCCGCAGAATCCATAGACGTGAATGCACAAGGAAAGAGCGATGCATATGCGACGACATACGGAGGCTCCGGAGGCATCATCGCGGGGGCATCGGCCAGCGCCGGCACGAATGTGACGAACACGGTGAGCGCCTATCTGGCGGGGAACGATGATGAGGCGGCACAGATAAGCGCCGATGAAGACATCTCGGTCACCGCATCATCCGATGTCATCTTCAACGCCCATGGAGACAGCACCGGCTACGGGTTTGTGGGGAGCAACGGCGCAAGGACCGGCAACACGGTTGCCTCGACCACACAAGCGTACCTCGGGCAGGACGCTGACATCCTGGCAGGGAATGACATCCTCGTGGATGCGACCAACCGCGTTGAAAAGCCCTTTATCGGAGCCAACCTGAACGCGGGCTCCGGAGGGTTCTGGGGCGGGCCTGCAGGAGACAGTGCAACGATCATCACGAATATGGCAGAGGCCTATGCTGCTGATAACAGCAGGATAGAAGCGGGCAATGATCTCACACTCTCAGCCGCGAACGATGTATCCGCCTATGACAAAGCAACCCTGTCATCGGGCGGGGCGATCGCCGTAGCAGCCGTCCATTCCACAATCATCAGCACCAATACCGCCCAAACCTCGATTGGAGAGAACACGCAAATTCTTGCCGGCAACGACGTCAACCTTCATTCGCAGACAAAGGCAAACGTCGAGGCAGTGACCTATACCGAGGGCTTCGGCCTGGGTGCATCTGCAGATGGAAAGGCTACCGCGAACCTCACTGCGGATAACGACACGAGTGTCGGTGCCAATGCGAAGATCAGGGCAGGCAATAACATCAACGTCTTTGCCGGGAAAGACCCGGACGGGATGCAGAACAACCTGCGCGCGAGGGCGGAGGCAAGGTCATTCTCCGCCGGCGGCATCCCCTTTAGCAGTGTCGAGGCCTATGCCTATCTGAACGATTACAACGACATACTGGTCGATTCCGGCGCCGATCTGAAGGCGGGCGGAGACATCAATGCAGGGGCCTTCAAGGGGTTGACCTACACGGAAGGGTACGCGCGGGCGAAGCTGAGGACATACGCCCTCTTCGGCATTCCCATTACCTGGTACAACAACGGCTCGCGCGCGAGCGTTTTTCAATACAGCGATTCCGTCACCATTGAAGGCGCTCTCGAAAGCGGAATAAACCACCATCGCACCCTCCACATCGACGCTGCCGGGAATGTCACGGGCAACATCCCGGTGGAATTCACCGCGGATATCGACGGGGCTGCGGAACTCCAGCTAAGAATCAATGCGCTGAACGATCAGATCAATAGCGAAGAGACAGATGAGAATGTGAAAATCATCCTGGCCCAGGAAAGGTCCCGGCTCGAGGCGAGGCTTCAGGAAATCATCGACAGACGCAACGATCCCGACAACCCTGACCCGAACTATGGTTTCTTCGACCGTTTTTCGCTGGATGATGCGATCGTCAGCTCCGGCGACATCAACATCACCGGGACATTGAAGGGTGGCGGCACCCTGAAATCCCCCGGAAACGACTTCATGATCCTGATCCAGAACGAGTCGCTCGCCCATCTCGAACTGGGCGACCTCGAGATCCCCGAGGACTTAAGCGGCAATATAACGCTGAACGACCGGACGATCACCTCCCACGGCACTGTGCATATCGATCCAGGCCGCAACCTCGGCAGGCGGATCATGGTCGAGAACCTCTATGACCCGGATGCGCCCGGAGCGGATGGAGGTGTCTGGTCGGATATGGTCTTGAGAGGCGATATCACGAACATGGAGGGGACGATAGACATCGTCAACGCAAGCGGCAGCATCGAAAGCCTGGGCGACATCACCGGCGATGAGGTGAGCATATTCGCGGCCCGCGAGTTCGCCCAGAGCTATACACCTGGCGTATGGCATTCACCGGATCCCCTCATATCCGGAGGGAGCATCTCGATCAGCGGGCAGATCCTCAACATCAGGGGAACGATCCAGAGCGGGATCCCTGTCCGGACGATTACCATCCCGGAATTCGATCCCGCCTCCCTTGTGGCGGGTGCGGACGGAAAGAAGCTGATCCCCACGACCGGCGACAGCAACATCAAGGCATACTGGGACGACGAGAACCAGTGCATCCAGCTCGTGAGCGTGAAGATTACGGGAGGAAACATCACCCTGGCCGGCGAGATCGTGAGCACCGGCGGCGGCAGGCTCAAGGTCATCGACGGATACGGCGAGATCGAGGTGACCAACCACTCCTCGCAGGATCTTGTCATCAACAGGCTCGACACGGGCAACCGGATCAGCGGCATGATCAAGATCACTGACACGGGCAAGCTCGATGACCAGGGCAACCCCCTGGTCACGGAGATCACCGGCGCAGACGGCGATATCAATATTCTCCAGTATCGCATACGGTGGGATGAGGAGAATAGTCGGGTCGTGGTGGTCGAGAACAGCATGGTCTCGGATCGCGTGGATGGCAGAACGACACAATATGAGCCCAGAGAAGGGGCACGGTTCGTCGATCTCGGTTCCGGCCAGGCCATTTCCAACAGCAGAGACTTGAATCCCTTGGAACAGCTCGTGCTCGATTTCTTCGGGCAGCAGGGGGATCACGCGATCGACATCGAATTCATGGGAAGCGACCGGTCGCGCATAGACGTGACCGGCACGGGTGCCGCCGACATCCTTCTCAACGACCGCATCGTGAACCGAAACGGGGACGTGTCCATCAGCAACGGCCGGGAAAGCATCTTTAGCCTCAATGAATCAGCCAGGATCTCGGGAACGAACATCACCCTGTCCGCCCCTGAGGGAGAGGTGGGCAGTGCATCACAGGCCATACACATCGACACGATGGGCGGTGTGCTGAGAGCAGAGGCCGAAGGGCTGATCAACATCGCAGAGGCGGAAGGCGACCTCGTCATCGAGTCCTTGAGCACCCGAGGCAACGCCCTGATCACCGCCGACGGGTCTATTTACGATCTCCAAGGCGTTCATGCTTCCATCATTGCAAGAGATATCACCCTTTCTTCGGAAAACGGCGGGATCGGCTCAGCGGGCAACGAACTCACGATCGATTCTCTGGACGGCATCCTCACAGCCAGGGCCAAAGACGGCATCTACCTTACGGAAACCAACGGGACCATGCGGGTCAACCGTGTAGCGAGCACGGACGGAGACGTCGCCCTGATCGCGGACGGCTCGATCGAAGACTACAATTTCCCTGAGGCTGACGAAGATACTTTTGAACAGCTCGCCGACGCCAAGAGCGATCTGAATCTCGGCAGCGAGGCAAAGGTGCAGGAGGCGATCGTTGCCTACAAGCAGCAGAAGAAAACCGAGTACCAGGCCGAACACCGGATTTCAGACAACGGGACGCCGTTCGAGCCGAACGACGACACCTATGACAGCACCTATGACCCCGACTGGGAATATGTCCTCACGGATGACGAGGAATCGGCCTTTGCCGAAAGCGTGTGGCGGGACGAGGATCTCATCAATGCAAAGAATATCCTGACCCTGCCCGGGGACATCACGGCCGACGAAGAGGCCAATGTCTCCGGCCGGAACATCACCCTGATCAGCAACGCAAACATCGGCTCCTATGGGGGTACCGTAATCATCGACAAGGCAGACATCGCCTCCGGAAACGTGACGCCCGAGGAGAGAGCGCTGCTCGTGCGCGCGGAGAA
>ERZ795049.3076-NODE-3076-length-18268-cov-14.539889_pt1 | contig 18268 bp, 13 predicted proteins | sample MGYA00375133_ERZ795049 | MGnify/ENA primary metagenome ERZ795049 (study PRJEB30178, sample SAMN05720147) | activated sludge metagenome | isolation source: anaerobic digester from wastewater treatment plant | place: Japan | collected 2015-04-20 ...
TATTCGAACATCCTGATGGCACTTTGATAATCCTCCTTTTTAAAATAAAAAGAGCCGGAATTAATAAAACCATTTTGCATGGCTTGTACCATTTCCGTAATGGATTTGGTAAACTTAGGCTTCACTCTGCCCTTCTTATCGGGCATTTGATCCAAAGAATCGGCTATCACAAAGCTATCGTAACATTTTGCCAGTGACTGTGCCATTAATTCTCCGTCAGCTTTGGCGCCGCTCCATTCTTTCTTTTGTTCCTGGTCGAACAGTTTGTAATAGATCTTACCTGCTGTAAACCAGGTATCAGCCATTGTTTTGGTGATTGAATCGCTCAATGCAGGCTCAATGGCATCTCTGGCTTCGACAAGGTTAGGTGTCTCGGCATTCAGTCTGGCTTTGGCCTTGCGCACGTTTTTAACTTGTGCATAAGTATTACATCCACACAATAAAAGGATGGCTGTAAGTGATAAAGCAATTTTTTTCATACGATTCATTTTTTAATATTGTTGATGTTTTAGATACAAATATACATCTGAATTTGATTCTGTCAATAGAAAAGAATTAATTCTCGTCTGCCGTCTGTTCATTTTGATTTGTTGAAAATTCTTCTTCGTCTGAATTATCCTGATCTTCTATTTCCAGCTCTTCCTCTTTTTCCGAAGTAACCTTACAAACTGAAGCGATCTCATCGCTATGCCTTTCCAAATTGATCAGGCGAACTCCCTGCGTGGCTCTACCCATGATGCGGACATCGGCCAACGTAAGTCGGATAGCTATACCGGATTTATTTATGATCATCAGATCGTTTTCGTCGTTCACCGACTTAATGGCTACCAATTTGCCGGTCTTTTCAGTGATATTCAGGGTTTTAACACCCTTCCCTCCCCTGTTGGTGATACGATAATCATCCACTTCGGAACGTTTGCCGTAGCCTTGTTCGGAAACCACCATAATGCTTTCGTCTTCCGAAACAATAATCATTCCAATAACTTCGTCCTGGCCATCTTCATCGATACGCATACCGCGTACGCCTGTAGCCGTGCGGCCCATGGGTCTGACGTTGCTTTCATGGAAACGAATGGCGCGTCCGTTTCTGTTTGCCAGAATGATTTCACTGTTTCCGTCGGTCAGACGAACCTGAATCACTTGATCGTCTTCGCGTATGGTTATTGCATTTACACCATTGTTCCGGGGTCTGGAATAGGCTTCCAGCGGAGTTTTCTTGATAATACCCTGCTTGGTGGCAAAGATCAGATAGTGCGTATCGTTGAATTCTTTGTCGTCAAGGCTTGTCACACGGATGAAAGCATTCACTTTGTCTTCGGCATCAATGTTAAGCAGATTTTGAATAGCCCGGCCTTTGGAATTTTTGGAACCCTCGGGAATCTCATACACTTTAAGCCAGTAACACTTACCTTTTTGAGTAAAAAACATCATGGTGTTGTGCATGGTGGCCGGATAAATGTATTCTACGAAGTCTTCATCGCGGGTTTCACTGCCTCGGGAACCTACCCCGCCCCGGTTTTGAGACCTGAAATCAGCCAAAGGCGTCCGTTTTATGTAACCCAGATGTGAAATAGTGATAATCATTTGATCGTCAGAATAGAAATCTTCGGGATTGAAATCTTCCGAAGCGTATATGATTTCTGAACGCCTGGGATCGCCGTATTTATTCTTGACTTCCAGCAATTCTTCCTTGATGATATTCATTCTCAAACTCACATTGGCCAAGACCTCTTTGTACCAGGCAATTTTCTGGGTTAATTCATCAAATTCCTTGTGCAATTTATCAACTTCCAATCCGGTAAGCTGACGCAGCCTCATTTCAACTATAGCCCGTGCCTGCACTTCGCTCAAATCAAAAGCCTCCATTAAGGCAGCTCTGGCATCGTCCGGAGAATCAGATGCTCTAATAAGGGCGATGACGCGGTCAATATTGTCGCAAGCTATAATCAAGCCTTGCAAAATATGAGCCCGTTTTTCAGCTTCGTTCAATTCGTATTGAGTTCGGCGGTTTACCACATCGTGCCTATGGTCCACAAAATAACGAATCAGGTCCTTAAGATTCAACAAACGCGGACGCCCATACACCAACGCAATGTTATTAACACTGAACGAAGACTGCAAAGCTGTCATCTTAAACAGTTTATTGAGTACAACATTGGAATTGGCATCGCGTTTTACATCTACGACAATGCGCATACCGCTGCGATCAGACTCGTCGTTAACATTCGAAATACCTTCGATTCTTTTATCTATTGTTAGGTCGGCAATGCTTTTGATGAGGTCTGCCTTGTTGACCAGATAGGGAATTTCAGTTATAATTATTTTATCGTGTTGCGGACCACTCTCAATATCGGCCTTGGCGCGAATCACAACACGGCCTCTTCCTGTCTCAAAAGCTTCCTTTACGCCAGAATACCCATAAATAAAGCCACCGGTGGGGAAATCGGGAGCCTTGACATATTTCATCAATTCGTCTATAGAGATGTCGTTGTTATCGATATAGGCAATAGTTCCGTCCACAATTTCCGATAAATTATGCGGCGGCATATTGGTGGCCATACCTACGGCAATACCTGAGGCTCCGTTTATAAGTAGGTTGGGAATACGGGTGGGTAAAACCGTCGGTTCCTTAAGTGTATCGTCAAAGTTCTGTTGAAAATCGACGGTATCTTTGTCGATGTCAATCAACATTTCTTCGGCAATTTTGCGCAAACGACATTCGGTGTAACGCATGGCAGCCGGACTGTCGCCGTCAACCGAACCGAAGTTGCCTTGTCCGTCTACCAAAGGATAACGCATAGACCAGTCCTGGGCGAGACGTACCATGGTTAAATAAACAGAAGAATCTCCGTGGGGATGGTATTTACCAAGCACATCACCCACAATTCTGGCTGATTTCTTGTAAGGTTTATCTGAATTATTGCCTAATTCATTCATACCAAACAGCACTCTGCGATGTACCGGCTTCATACCGTCACGTACATCGGGCAAGGCTCGGGAAACTATGACCGACATAGAATAATCTATGTAAGAAGATTTCATTTCTTCCTCAATGTTAACCCTTATAACTCTTTCTTCATCAATCATTTGATAAAAATCTTAACAGTTAAAACAAAAACACGCTAATGTAGCACTTTTTAAAAAACTGGGCAAAAAAAAACAGCAATAAATTCAAGGAATCAAGCCACTTTCAAGACAATCTATACTGACATTTTGTCCTTTGGCAAGTTTTTTGCTCATAGTAAGGAAAAACTGATAGAAAACAAGTACATTTGACCGTATAAATGTTTATCTTAGGTTTTACATTTTGAACAGAAAGATTATAACGATGAATACAAATAAATTTTCCAAAGATGTACTCGAGATTTTAGGGTTCAGTAACGAAGAAGCCCGCAGGTTGGGCAATGCTGTTATTGATCCTGAGCATCTTTTGTTGGGAATATTGAGGGAAAAAAACAGCAAAGCCCTGATTTGCCTCAACAAACTCAATGTGGATGTGGCTTTTGTGAAGCAATCCATCGAGAAACAGATCAAGCAGGAAAAGATGATTCAGAATCCCGTTGATTTACCTCTGAGCGCATCTACCGAGCGAGTTCTCAAAATGGGCTTGCTCGAGGCACACGGAATGAAAAGTGAAATAATGGATACAGAACATATTCTTTTGGCCATTCTAAAAGAAAAAAACAATTTGGCAGCCAATGTGCTCAACAACGAAGGAGTACAATGGGAGACCTTGCGCAGCCTGTTTTATGAAAAAAAATACCCTACTTCGGGGCCTGAGTTTACCGACGAAGAAGACGATGACACCGAAGAATACGGTACCGGCGGCAAACCTGACATATTTCAAAAAACCCAGGACAGACCGGGTACCGGCAGGGACACTCCTGCTCTGGACAATTTTGGCAACGATCTTACAAAGGCTGCTTTGGAAGGCAGGCTCGATCCCATTGTCGGGCGCGAAAAAGAAACCCTGAGACTGGCCCAGATTCTGAGTAGAAGAAAGAAAAACAATCCGGTACTTATCGGAGAGCCCGGCGTAGGGAAATCGGCCATTGTAGAAGGTTTAGCCCTGCGCATAGTACAACGCAAGGTGTCGCGCATATTGTTTGACAAACGGATCGTATCTCTTGATCTGGCCTCCATGGTGGCCGGTACCAAATACCGGGGACAATTTGAGGAAAGGATGAAAGCCGTTCTGAACGAATTGCAAAAAAATCCCGATATCATTTTATTTATTGACGAAATCCATACTTTGGTCGGCGCCGGCAATGCCAGCGGCTCCATGGATGCGGCCAATATGCTGAAACCGGCCTTATCGAGAGGTGAAATACAGTGTATAGGAGCCACTACGCTCGATGAATACAGAAAAAGCATCGAAAAAGACGGAGCCCTGGAACGCCGTTTCCAGAAAATCATTGTCGATGCCACTACTCTCGAAGAAACCTATTTGATTTTAAAGAATATCAAAGATCGCTACGAAGAGCATCACAACGTCACCTACTCTGACGAAGCCCTTAGAGCCTGTGTTCAGCTTACCAACCGCTATATTACCGACCGTAATTTCCCCGATAAGGCCATTGACGCCATGGACGAAGCCGGTTCCAGAGTTCATATTTCCAATGTACAGGTTCCGGAGAGCATAGAGTTGCTCGAAAAGGAAATCGACGAAAGCAACAGACTCAAAGTGAAGGCCGTCAACGAGCAAAACTTTGAACTGGCCGCCGATTATCGCGATAAAAGTAAGGAACAGCTCAAGCAGTTAGCAATCCTTAAAGCAGATTGGGAATCCAAACTCACCGAAAACCGTCAGCCGGTGGACGAAGAAAAAATAGCCGAAGTGGTAGCCATGATGTCCGGGGTTCCCCTGCAACGTATTGCTCAGGAAGAAAGCAAAAAATTGCTAAGAATGAAGGACGAGCTTAAAAGTCGCATTATTGGACAGGACGCTGCTGTAGAGGCTGTTGTAAAAGCTATACAGCGCAACCGGGTTGGATTGAAAGATCCCAACAAGCCCATTGGAACTTTTCTTTTTGTCGGCCCGACCGGTGTGGGTAAAACCCACTTGGCCAAATTGCTGGCCGAAGCAATGTTCGACACCAGCGACACGCTTATTCGCATAGATATGAGCGAGTTTATGGAGAAATTCACCGTATCACGGCTGGTAGGAGCCCCTCCCGGATACGTAGGCTACGAAGAAGGAGGCCAACTCACCGAAAAAGTCCGTCGCAGGCCCTACTCCGTTTTGTTACTTGACGAAATCGAAAAAGCCCATCCGGACGTCTTCAACCTGTTGCTGCAGGTGATGGACGAAGGCCGGCTGACCGACAGCCTGGGACGCAGAGTGGATTTCAAAAACACCATTTTAATTATGACTTCCAACGTGGGCACTCGTCAACTCAAGGAATTCGGTAAAGGCGTAGGCTTTGGCTATCCGGATTCCATCAAACAGAATGATTATTCTAAATCTTTGATTCATAAAGCAATAACCAAAACATTTGCTCCTGAATTTTTGAATCGTATCGACGATACGATTTATTTTGAGCAATTGTCCAAAGATTCTATCTTGAAAATTATTGATCTGGAATTGAAAGCCTTCTATCAGCGGGTGGAAAGCTTAGGTTATACACTAGACATTACACCCGAAGCCAAAAATTTCATTGCCGAACAAGGTTATGATGTGCAATTTGGTGCCCGCCCTCTGAAAAGAGCCATTCAAAAATACCTCGAAGACGAACTGGCTGAAGTGATTTTGAGTGAGAAATTCAAAACAAACAAGCATATTTTAGTCGAATTGGATAGTGCTGAAAGCAAGATTATTCTCTCGAATGAGCTTGAAAAATAAAAATAGCTGCCAAAATAGCAGTCAAAATCAAAAAATGTCATTCCCTGGTGTTTGGCATTTTTTTTGTTCCAAATGAGATAGAAAAACAGCTTTATTCATTCATTTTATCGTATTTTTAAATATATCAAATTATGCAAAAAGGACGTATTGGGGTTACTACAGACAATATCTTCCCCGTCATAAAAAAGTTTTTATACAGCGATCAGGAAATTTTTTTACGTGAGGTCATTTCAAATGCCGTCGATGCCACTCAGAAACTCAAAACACTGGCTTCGGTGGGAGAATTTAAAGAAGAACTCGGGGATTTATCCATTCGCGTAAGCTTAAACAGCAAAAACAAAACCTTGACCGTTTCCGACCGTGGAATTGGTATGACTGCGGAAGAAATCGATAAATACATCAACCAAATAGCCTTTTCAGGAGCTGAAGAATTTCTCGAAAAATATAAGACCGATGCTAATGCCATTATTGGCCACTTCGGTTTAGGTTTTTATTCTACTTTTATGGTTTCGAGCCGGGTTGAAATTGTAACCAAGTCCTGGAAAGAGGGATCAAAAGCTGTGCGCTGGAGTTGCGACGGATCGCCTGAGTATGAACTGGAAGAAGTCGAAAAAGACGACCGTGGCACCGATATTATCCTGTATATCGATAATAAAGATTACCTGAAAGAAGAAAAAATAAACGAACTGCTCAATAAATACTGTAAGTTCCTGCCCATACCCATCATCTTTGGCAAAAAGAAAGAATGGAAAGATGGAAAATACCAGGAAACTGATCAGGATAACCAAATAAACGAAACTGAACCGACCTGGACCAAGAAACCCGGCAAACTGAAAGAAGAAGATTATTTGAAATTTTACAAAGACCTCTACCCTTTCAGCGAAGATCCGCTATTCCATATTCACCTGAACGTGGATTATCCTTTTCATCTGACCGGTATATTGTATTTCCCCAAAATTAAAAACAGTATAGAAATTCAAAGGAACAAAATTCAGTTGTACTGCAACCAGGTTTATGTGACCGATTCCGTAGAAGGCATTGTGCCAAACTTCCTGACTTTACTGCACGGAGTTATCGATTCGCCCGATATTCCATTGAATGTATCCCGTTCTTACCTCCAACACGACGACAACGTAAAAAAGATATCCAATCATATCACCAAAAAAGTAGGCGATCGCCTGAAAAAGATTTTCAAAGATGATCGTAAACAATTTGAGGAAAAATGGGACGACCTTAAGATATTTATTCAATACGGTATTTTGACGGAAGAAAAATTCTGGGACTATGCCAAGGAATTCAGTCTGATGCAAAATATTGACGGCAAATATTTTACATACGAAGAATACCAGACCCTGATCAAAGAAGAACAAACAGACAAGGACGGTCAGCTTATTTATCTGTACGCCAGCGACAAAGAAAGTCAATACGCCTATATTGAAACAGCCGGGAATGCCGGTTACGATGTCCTATTGATGAATGGGGAATTGGACGTACCTCTGATGCAACACCTGGAACAAAAATTCGAAAAGTCGCGTTTTGTTCGTGTAGACAGCGATGTCATCGAAAATTTGATCCAAAAAAAGGACAGAGAACAGCTTAATCTGAGTGAAGAGGAAAAAGAAAGTCTGAAAAAGTTGTTTAGCGAACAATTACCTGCAATGGACAAAGTTCGTTTCGAATTGCAATTGGACGCTCTTGGCGAAAACAGTCTGCCTATTGTGCTCACCCAGAACGAATTTATGCGTCGTATGCAAGATATGTCCGGCCTGCAACCCGGTTTGAGTTTTTACGCAGACATGCCTGTGAGTTACAGCATGGTTTTGAATACAGAGCATAAATTGATCAAGGAACTCATTGGAAAAGAACTCGACGAAAAGAATAAAAATACTGTAAATCAATTGATTGACCTCGCTCTCCTGAGTAATGGCATGCTCAAGGGCGAATCACTGATAAAATTTATTAAAAGGAGTTGTGAGCTCATTTAACCGGGATAATTATCGTACTTTTGATAACTTTGTGTTACCAAATCTGCGATAATAAATGAGCTTTAAGCGCAGCATACTTATTGCCTTTTGTCTGAGCCTGGTATTTTATGCCCAGGCTCAGCGCGTTGGTCTTGTATTAAGTGGCGGCGGAGCAAAAGGCCTGGCACATGTGGGGCTGATACAAGCCCTGGAAGAGAACCAAATTCCCATCGATTATGTCACAGGGACCTCAATTGGTGCCATTGTGGGCAGCCTGTACGCCATGGGCTTGTCTCCTGACGAAATGATGGCCCTGTTTTTGTCGGAAGACTTTACTTACTGGTCAACCGGAACCATTCAAACTAAAGACATCGACTATTTTAGAAAAGGAGATTTAAGCCCGGAATTCTTTTCTACCTATCTTTCTCTTAGCGACAGCCTTTTGTCCAATCCCAGATCTTTAGTACCCGGCAGCCTGATTAATGCCAGCCAACTCAACTACGCTTTTGTACAGGTTTATAGTCAGTATACAGCCTTGTGTGGAGGTGATTTCGATCGATTGTTTGTCCCTTTTCGTTGCGTTGCAACCGATGTACACAGCAAACAAGCCGTAATTTTTAAAAATGGCAGACTGGAAGATGCCGTACGCGCTTCCATGAGTTTCCCTTTGGTTTTCAATGCCGTTAGTGTGGACAGTATGCTTTTGCTCGACGGGGGAATCTACGATAATTATCCGGTGAAGCTCATGCAAAAAGAATTCAACCCCGATTTTGTCATAGGTAGCAACGTTTCTATAGTTAACAGCAAGCCCAGCGAAGACGATGTGGTTTCGCTAATTGAACATATTATAATTCAACCCACACATTTTGAAGCTTCTCCCGATGAGTTTATAGAATTCAAATTTGACTTGAAGGACGTGTACCTGATGGATTTTCACAAAGCCTTGGAAACCTATCAAAAAGGCTACGATTTAGGGATTTCTATGATAGACTCCCTTAAGGGAATAATCTCCAGAAGGCAAGATCCGGATTCATTGGCTCAAAAAAGACAGGCTTTCAAAGCAAACCTTCCTGAGCTTATTTTCGACGAACTCGAACTCACCGGTCTCAACCATCAACAGGAAGAATTTGTACGCAGAATGATCGGCTACGACAAAGATCGCAGGTTCTCGCTCAAAGAGTTCCGCAAGGCCTATTATGCCATGATCGCCGATACCAGAATATCTCAGATCATTCCCAAAGTCTGGTACAATCCTTCCACCGGATTTTTTAAACTGAAACTGGATATAAAAACCGAAAAGAACCTGGTATTCGCTTTGGGCGGAAACATCTCTTCTTCGACCTCCAACCTTTTGTATGCACGTATAGGTTACCAACGATTTGGCAAAGTGGCCACCTATTACTCAGCCGACACATACATAGGCAGTATCCACAACGCTTTGAGATTGAACACGCGATGGGATGTGGCAGGGTATATTCCCAGTTATTTGCAAGCCAGTCTTTCGGTAAGCAGCTTCAAGTTCTACGAAGGTGAAAAATTATTTTACGAAGAATTAAGCCCGGCTTTTATACAGGAAAGAGAAATTCTTTTCAAACTTCGTTACGGTATACCTGCATTTAGTCAGGCTAAATTTGAAATTGGCTATTCAGTGGGAAGAATCAGCGATTGGTATATGCAATCGTACTTAAGCAATATCACTCGAGCCAATTTTGACCGCAGTTACTACGACTTGTCGAATTTTTCCCTTCGTTTGGAAAAAAACAATTTAAATTACAGGCAATACCCGACGGGAGGCAGCCATTACTATCTTTTGTGTCAATATTTGCTGGGGGAAGAAAACTACTCTTATCCCGACTCTGTGGGGAACCGCTTCAAGGAAAGCAAAGAATTGGGTTATTTCCAGGCTTCGGCTGCCTATGAAGGCTATTTAAATTTTAATAAAAGTATTACTCTGGGCTGTATACTAAATGCTGTTTACAATAACAAGCGTTCTTTGGATAACTATACAGCTAGCATCATACAGGCACCGGCTTTTACTCCCACACCCTACACCTTGAGTACTTTTAATGAAGCCTTTCGTTCTAACAAATACGCTGCCATAGGAATTATGCCTATTTGGACCATACGTCCTTTTTTACACCTGAGATCTGAATTTTACACCTTTATGCCTCTAGATGCTATCAAACGGGGACCTAATCAAGAAACAGTGCTGAGCAGATCTTTTTCGAATACTCAATTCCTTGGTGAGTTATCTCTGGTGTTTCACCAGCCTTTTGTGTCCATGAGTCTGTTTACCAACTACCTGAGCTATCCCAAAAATAATTGGAACGTTGGCATCAACATTGGTTTCCTAATCTTCAACAAACGTCTTGTCGAATGATGGATTTTTAGGATTATTGGCAAAGTGATGGGGGAAAATTAAAAAAGCTACCTGGCTGATTTTACGCCTTGTAGCCTTGTTCTTCTCGGGTACGTGGTGACCCCGACAGGATTCAAACCTGTAACCTTCTGATCCGTAGTCAGATGCTCTATTCAATTAAGCTACGGGGCCTTTTTTAACGGGCACAAAAGTACATTTAAATATTGATTAGCACAATTATTATTCCCTCTTTTTTGATTTCTCCTTAAAAAACTTTGTCTGGATTGTGTGCTTAGCTGTCTGTGTCAAAATCAAAATCCTCTCCGGCTTGGTAATTGACTCTTGAACTGAGGATGGGCTGATCCTCTCCGTTGAAAAAGGCATCGTCTTCGAGGTTGCTGAATTTGGCAAAATTGCTTCTGAACCGTAGTCGAATATCTCCGGTAGCACCGTTTCTGTGCTTGGCAATAATGAGTTCGGCTATGCCCACCAGGCTGTTTTGGTTCTCGTCTTCCAATATGCGGTAATATTCGGGCCGGTGAATAAAAATAACCAAGTCGGCGTCCTGCTCAATGGCTCCCGATTCACGCAAATCAGATAATTGAGGCCTTTTTGCTTCATTGACGGGAACTCCCATGATTCCGGCACGGTTGGCAGAAGCGCGGTTCACCTGAGAAAGCGCAATGATAGGTATATTCAATTCTTTAGCTAATGCCTTGAGTGAACGGGAAATAGTCATAACTTCTTCCTGTCTGTTGGCATACTTTAGCCCCTTAGCACTGGCATTCATTAATTGCAGGTAGTCTATCACGATAAGTTTGATCTGGTGCTCCCTTATCAACCGTCTGGCCTTGGTAGCAAATTCAAAAACTGACAGACTCGGTGTATCATCAATAAAAATGGGAGCATCGTAGAGATCTTTGATTTTTTGGTCCAATTGATACCATTCAAAATCTTGTAAACGCCCGCTTTTGATTTTTTCTCCTTCAATTTCGCATACATTAACAATCAGGCGGTTAACTAATTGCACATTGGACATTTCCATAGAAAAGATAGCCACCGGCTGTTTATTGTCCACAGCCATATTCCTGATCATCGACAAGGCCAGAGCGGTTTTACCCATGGCAGGCCTGGCAGCTATAATGATCAGGTCCGAATTCTGCCAGCCGGAAGTAATCTTGTCCAAGGCATGAAAACCCGATTCAATACCGCTCAGACCGTCTTCTCTTTTGGCGGCCAGGTTCAGGATATTCAGGGCCTCGTCGATGACGGGATTGATTTGAATAACATCTTTTTTAAGATTTTGCTGGGAGAGCTCGAACAATTTGGACTCGGCCTTTTGCATCAACTCATCCACATCCATGGCTTCGTCATAGGCATCTCCCTGAATCTCGGAAGTATAGCTTATCAAAGCCCTGGCCAGGTGCTTCTGGGCGACAATACGGGCATGATATTCCAAATGCGCGGTAGAAACCACCTTGGAACTTAATTCGGCCAGATAATAAGCCCCTCCTACTTCTTCCAAAACCCCTTCCTGTTTTAGTTGCTCCTGGACGGTAAGAATGTCTACCGGTTTTTGCTTGACGGCCAATTGTTGTATCGCCTTAAAAATATCCTGATGCCGGGGTTCATAAAAACATTCGTCTTTTAAAATTTCGCTCACTTCATAAAAAGCATCTTTCTCGAGCATAAGAGCCCCTAATACCGCCTTTTCAAGTTCAAGAGCCTGAGGTTGAAGTCGGCCAATATCGGCTATGTTGACGGAAGTTTTTTTGCGTTTGGTAGTAGTGGTAGATTTATCCATTCTGTTGAATTTGATGTCTTCAAAAGTACAGAAGAAATAACTGATGCCCAAATATACTTATCAACATTCTTTTAACCGGAATCTTCAAAACTCGAATGGTGAAATCATTTAATCTGTTTATTTTTGTGTCTTAAATACACACTTGCTTATGATTTGTTTTCCCAATGCCAAAATCAACCTTGGACTGCATGTTCTGGAGAAACGCTCTGATAATTACCATAATATCGAAACTCTTTTTTATCCCATAGGACTTAAAGATATATTGGAATGCGTTCCGGTTGATAAGACAGAACATCCGCTTATTCAATTGAGTGGAATACCTCTTGAAGGAAATCCCGGAGAAAACCTGGTAATAAAAGCCTATAAGCTCTTACAAAAAGATTACCCTCTCAAAGCCGTTCAAATCTATTTGCATAAGTCCATACCGTCGGGAGCCGGACTGGGCGGAGGTTCATCGGATGCCGCTTTTATGCTCAAACTTTTAAACGACATCCAACACCTGGGTTTATCAACATCTCAGTTGGAACATTATGCTGCACAATTAGGAGCCGACTGTGCTTTTTTCATACATAACAGACCTTTGCTTGCTTTCGAAAAAGGGGATCGTTTTCAGGTAGTGGATTTTTCTCTTAAAGGACTTTTTTTGGTTCTCCTGATTCCAAAAAACATCCGGATTTCCACGCGCGAAGCCTACGCGGGAATTAAGCCGGTAAAACCCGGCTGCAAGTTGACCGATTGTATTTCTAAACCGCCTGAATACTGGAAAGATTGTTTGGTCAACGATTTTGAGAAAACGGTTTTTGTCCTGAATCCTGAACTTCTCCATATTAAACAAGCCCTTTATGAAGCAGGAGCCCTCTATGCTTCCATGTCGGGCAGCGGATCGTCTATCTTTGGTTTGTTCAGAGCTGAATGTGATTTGCAGGATGTTTTTCCCGATTGTTATTATTGGTCTGAAAAGCTCTAACCCTTTAATTCTGTAAAATTATTTCATTACCTTTGTGCCCCTTAGATGTAAGGATGTTCTAGGTATTAATCTTATAATCCAATATGTTATGGCAAAAATAAAGGGGGCGGTGCTGGTGGATATCAACCGATGCAAAGGTTGCGGGCTCTGTGTTGACTCCTGCCCCTCCCAAGTGCTGGCACTGGCCAGAGAAGTGAACGAAAAAGGATATAATTATGCCTATATGGCTCAGCCGGATACCTGCATTGGTTGTGCCAATTGCGCCTATATTTGTCCGGATGGTTGCATCAAGGTCTATAAGGTAAAGCTTTGATTATGAAAGGTATTCATTTGATGAAAGGCAACGAAGCCATTGCACATGCGGCTATACGTTGCGGATGTGACGGATACTTTGGTTATCCTATCACTCCACAGTCTGAAATTTTAGAAACACTCATGGAGGAAAAACCCTGGGAAAGTACGGGAATGGTATGTCTCCAGGCCGAAAGCGAAGTAGCTGCCATTAATATGGTATTCGGAGGTGCTTCCTGCGGCAAAAAAGTAATGACCTCATCGTCCAGTCCCGGTGTCAGCCTTAAACAAGAGGGAGTTTCCTATTTGTGCGGAGCCGATCTGCCCTGTCTGATTGTAAATATTATGCGCGGAGGTCCGGGCCTTGGCACCATACAGCCCAGCCAGTCGGATTATTTCCAGTCAACCAAAGGCGGTGGACATGGTGATTATCACCTGATAGTACTTGCTCCCAACTCTGTGCAGGAAATGGCCGATTTTGTGGGCTTAGGCTTTGATTTATCCTTTAAATACCGTATCCCGGCTCTTATTTTGTCGGACGGAGTTATCGGGCAAATGATGGAAAAACTCAAGTTGCCGGCCTTCAAGCCTCGTGCCACCGAAGAAGAAATTGCCAGGGATTGTCCCTGGGCTCTGAGCGGAAGAACCGGCATGCGTCCGCAAAACATCATAAGTTCTCTGGAACTGGATCCGGCTATAATGGAAAAAAGGAATCTGGAGCGTCACGAACGTTATCGCAAAGTGGAAGCTACCGAAGTTCGTTACGACACCTTTATGTGCGACGATGCCGAATTTCTGATCGTTGCCTTTGGTTGTGCCGCTCGGATTTGTCAAAAATCGGTGGAGCTTTTGCGTGAACAGGGTATAAAAGCGGGACTGTTACGTCCCATCACCTTATGGCCTTTCCCCAAAAAAGCCATCGAAAGCTATTGCCGTCAGGTTCGTTCAATTCTGACCGTAGAACTAAACTCCGGACAGATGGTCGAAGATGTTCGTCTGGCAGTCAATGGAAAGGTGCCGGTCGGTCATTATGGCCGCATGGGCGGCATAGTGCCTACTCCCGAAGAAATTGTAGAAGTACTCAAAAATAACAGTTGATATGGATCTGCAAGGCTTAAAATACACTTTGTCCATTCTGGCCATTATTTTGGCTATTCTATCTATAGTCTGTTATTTTTCCGGTCTTTTTTTCTGGTTTATCGCTTTCGGTATAACCGCAGTCCTTTGTAAACTGGCTGAAATCATTTTACGTGTACGAAAAAAGAAATAATATGAATAGAAGTAATAATAATTCCATTATAGCACCCGAAAACCTGGTGTACGAAAAATCAAAACTCCTCAAGGATAACGTCATGCACTATTGTCCAGGTTGCAGTCACGGCACCGTGCATCGCATGATAGCTGAAGTAATTGAAGAAATGGGCATGGAAGATAAGGCCATGGGAGTGTCACCGGTGGGTTGTGCCGTTTTCATTTATAAGTACATCAATATAGACTTTGCAGAAGCGGCTCACGGCAGGGCGCCTGCCCTGGCCACAGCTATGAAACGCCTGCGTCCCGACAAACTGGTGTTCACCTACCAGGGAGACGGCGACCTTGCTGCCATCGGAACCGCAGAAACCATCCATGCCTGTAACAGGGGCGAAAATATTACCATTATTTTCATCAACAATGGAATTTATGGAATGACCGGCGGTCAAATGGCCCCTACCACTCTGGAAGGTATGAAGACTTCTACTTGTCCCTACGGAAGAAATGTGGCATTAAACGGCTATCCCCTCAAAATTACCAACCTGTTGGCCGAACTTGAAGGAACTTGTTACGTAACCCGGCAAAGCGTGCATACGGCCGCAGCAGTGAAAAAAACCAAAAGAGCCATCCGTAAAGCTTTTGAAAACTCCATGGAGGGCAAAGGCACCAGCATAGTAGAAATCGTTTCTACCTGTAATTCGGGCTGGAAAATGAGTCCGGTACAGGCTAACCAATGGATGGTTGAAAATATGATTCCTTTTTACCCCTTGGGCGACTTAAAAGACAAATAAAAAATGAAAGAAGAAATAATTATATCCGGCTTTGGGGGACAAGGCGTTTTGTCCATGGGAAAAATCCTGGCTTATTCAGCCCTGTTGGAAAACAAGGAGGTCAGCTGGATGCCGGCCTACGGCCCGGAACAAAGAGGCGGAACAGCCAACGTTACTGTCATTATCAGCGACGAACTTATTAGTTCACCCATTTTAAATTCCTTCGATACAGCCATCATACTTAACCAGCAGTCGATGGATAAGTTTGAACCTAAAATCAAGCCCGGAGGGGTACTTTTATACGATCCTCACGGTATTACCCGGGCTCCGGTGCGCAAAGACATCCGAATTCATACCGTAGACGCTACGGAAATTGCCTCCGATATGGATAATAGTAAGGCTTTCAATATGATCGTGCTGGGAGCTTACTTAAAAGTCCTGCCCATTGTGCAGCTTAAATCCATCTTGGAAGGTTTAAGAAAGACATTGCCCGCAAGGCACCATAAGCTCATTCCCATGAACGAACAAGCCTTGCAGGCGGGAATGGATAGAGTGAAGTAAACCAAATTGCCCGGGAAGCCTTCAAATTCGTCTCGTTCAGATACGGGATGTGCGACTACGCAGACTTAGAATTTATAGGACAAGCCCACACCAAGCACTTCTTTAAACTGTACTCTGGCCGGACCTAAAACACCGTTGGCGTCTACGTATTTGATGTCGTCGTCGAAACGCAGGGTGGATTGAAAAGTAACCGTGAGCAGTTCCGTAACTTTAAGGTTGAGCAACACTTCCCAGTTGACGTCAATTTTACCGAAACTTTGATTGTATGCAGTAAACAAATCCAGACTGGATTTAAGGTTTACCACCTTAAAAATATCGTAATTAGCTGAAGCTCTAAAGCTACTACCCAACTCTGCACGGTTTTTCTTACCGGCTTGCAGGCCGTAATTTGTCGAAAAAGTAGTATCCGAAACAAAGGTCATTTTGCCGGTAACGGGCGAATAATAAGCACTAAAATGTTCATTGGGTTTGTAATCTATACCCACTGAAAGATTTAGGTAAGCAGGAGTCATAAAGCCGGAAACCCTGTCGGTTGTACTGACGGCGTAATTGTAACCATTAGCAAACTGGGTTTTAAAATCCAGTAAGGCAGCATAATAAAGGGCTTTTGAAATACTGCGTCCGTATTTGGAGGCAAAATTGATGTTATCAATATTTTTTCTCCAGTTGTTTTCGGTGGTGTAATACATACCAAAATTGGTACTCAAATCGTTGGTCCACGATACTTTGTTATGAACATAATTTAGAGAGGCATTCAAATACACATTACCTGCCACTGAGTTTTCGCCACCTTCACTCCAATTGGTAAAGGAAGTTTGGGAAAAATTTAAACCGGTAATACCCTTGTACGACCAGGGGCTTTTGGCTTCTTCGGTTTTTTCCTGAGCAAACAAAGTTATCGAAAACAATGTTGCTATTAGAAGTAATCTGAATTTCATATACTTTGTGATTAACGAGTAAATAGGTTTTTTTTAACGGCTGCAAATGTAAGCAAAATAAAGCTGTGAAAAAATCCTTCATTTGTTTTTATCCTCATACAAAATTGACTAGATTTGCGGCATCAACTGGTGATGCCTGTCCTTTCTCGGGACCGGCATAAAAGGGAATCCGGTGTAAATCCGGAACAGTGCCCGCTGCTGTAAGATTCTTACAAGGCTTTGTTTCTGCAAACCACTGTCTTTGTGACGGGAAGGTGACAAGGTGAATCAAGTCAGAAAACCTGCCGGTTACTATTTTCAACGCTTTCGGGAACAAAAGCTGAAAAAGTTTTCCCAGGGATCCCTTTTTCTTCTTTATGCCCGGTCACGCACGCGGTGTCATCGTGTTGTTGAAAATCATTGTGCAAGCAGGGCAAACACAATAAAACATTTCAGGCTTCTGTAAACGGATGGGGTTTCTGCGTTTTATGGAGTCATTTTTTGCAGGAACCCACTTATTATAATTTTAATTATGAATACAAAACACCTTGTCCGGTCTTTCACATTAGGCCTGACTTTGATTGGAATGTTGGCTTGTGAGCCTGTGGTCAGTAAGCATGAAGAAGAAATCTGCATCGATTTTGAGCAACCTGTTATTGAAAATTTTCAAAACAATCAGGTTTACGCCGCCAAGGGATTGGTTTTTAACAACAAGTATACCCTTTCGGAATACGAATGGGAAGGTAAAACTTACACTTCAGAAACCTGGTACGGTTTCTCTTTGAGCGCTATGTGCGATACTGTTACTGAGGGCTTTGGCAATCAATACAGTTGTAGTGCAGGCAAAGCTGCAGGAGGTAAACAATTCGGCCTCTTTTACTACAGTGCCTACGATGCCGATTCTTCTTGTTTTGTTCAGTTCGAAGAAGAAAAGGAATACGTAATAAAAGGCATGCAAATCACAAATTCAACCTATGCCTACTTGTCGATGAAAAATGGCGATGATTTTGCAAAGAAATTTGAAGCAGGTGATTATCTGCGAATTATATTTAAATCATACGATGCCGAGGGAAAATATTTAGCTCAAAAAACCTTTTATTTGGCCGACTTCAGAGAGAACAAAAAAACCTTATTGAATTCCTGGGAATTTGTCGATCTGAGAGAATTGGGCAAACTAAATAAACTCAGTATATTTTTTGAGTCGAGCGACACCGGCATGTACGGCATCAATACACCGACCTATGTCTGTGTTGACAATTTGACTTACATAAAAGTACAAGAATAACTGTCTGCCGGCAAACTTGTACTGCTCCGCAGAAGTTGCTTTGGCTGTCAAAGTATAAAACAAGACTCCATTTAGCTTATGCGGAGCATTTTCGTATCTTTGCGCCAAAATACGACCATGTTACGCATTGATATTATTACGGTTTTACCTGAGCTTTTGGAAGGGCCCTTAAGCTGTTCCATAATACAAAGAGCCAGAGATAAGAAACTGGTTGACATCAATGTACATTGTTTACGTGATTATTCCACCGATCTAAA
>ERZ795049.3078-NODE-3078-length-18262-cov-6.241501_pt1 | contig 18262 bp, 16 predicted proteins | sample MGYA00375133_ERZ795049 | MGnify/ENA primary metagenome ERZ795049 (study PRJEB30178, sample SAMN05720147) | activated sludge metagenome | isolation source: anaerobic digester from wastewater treatment plant | place: Japan | collected 2015-04-20 ...
CAAGTGGACTTACAATATTTTGTATACTCTTTTGAGTTAATGTGCTCTGTATATCATCAGTGGAGATTACCCCGCGTCTCTATAGGCTGTCAATTATATATAATTTCTCCATGTTTTGGCAAATACCTTCCTTTAAATACAAAAAAGCATGATACTCTCATGCTCCTTGTGATAATTCGTCGCTATATTCATTTAGGCGTGGAAAGGAAAAGGATAATTGCATGGAGAGATAAAAGCAGGGAAAGAAAAGCTCGAGTAGAACCTGAGCTAATCCTTCTAACAGTTTAGGTCTTTAACATTCCGTTCACACAACATTGCGCAAAATATATCTTTAACGCAAAATTATTGATTTATTATCCATTCCTTGGCTTCCTCTAAAGTGTTTGCCAGGTAGTAATCCCTGCCAGTAAGTCTCTTTACGGCAGCAAGTACCACTTTTTGTATACCGCCGATACCGACCAAAGCACTTGCTTTTACGTACGGGGTATTATGGTTTGCATATTCCTTGAACAACTCGCTCATTTGACTGTTAAAAATTACATTAGTGACATTTGTAATCATAAAGGCTGATTTTGGCGGTTTGGTGGCTATTAACTTTTTTGCCCTATCCATTTCTTCTTCTATTTTCTGTATGTCTTTTGTGCTCATCATAGATACGTCAAGATAGCAGATTTCTCTTCCCTTATAATGTATTATATCCACCATGTGAAACCCTCCCATTAATTATTTTGTTTCATATATTTTCTATTCGCCACATGTTTACAATATCCTCCAATATATTACATATTAATTACATATTATACTTATTCCAATCACAACTTGTTTATATATGTCATGAAAAAGATTTATCATTACAAAATTAGTTGATGCGTCTAATTTTGTACTGTCAAATATGTATTTTCCACGACATATGAATGGTGGAAAATGTTTCTCGCCATTTGAATTCAATGTAATCTGTTTGGCGCGAAACATATAGTATTCTAAATAGAAAAAACATAAACCAACGGTTTATGCTTTTTCTCTGTCATCTTCGGTTTTTTCTGCTGCTGCTTCTGCCATCGCGTGTCTTCTTGAAAGGTTTATCCTTCCCTGTTTGTCTATATCGGTCACTTTTACCAGTATTTCATCCCCTACGTTTACCACATCTTCAACCTTTTCCACCCTTTTGGCATCAAGCTTGGAGATGTGTACAAGCCCTTCCTTGCCCGGGAGTATTTCTACAAAGGCACCAAAATTCATTATTCTGGTAACCCTGCCCATGTAGATTTCGCCTTCCTTTACTTCCTTTACCAGACTCTCGATTATCTTAAGCGCCTTATCGCCTGCCGATTGATTTACAGCGGCAATAAATACTCTGCCGTCATCCTCGATGTCTATCTTTACTCCTGTTTCTGCAATTATCTTGTTGATTATCTTCCCACCCGGGCCTATTATGTCTCTTATCTTATCAGGATCAACCCTTGTGGTGATAATCTTAGGAGCGTATGGGGACAACTCTTTTCTCGGAGCACTTATTACGCTGAGCATTTTATCAAGTATAAAGAGTCTTCCAACCCTGGCCTGTTCCAGAGCCCTTTCCAGTATTTGCCTGTCAATGCCCGCAATCTTTATATCCATCTGAATTGCAGTGATTCCCTTACTCGTTCCGGCAACCTTGAAATCCATGTCTCCGAGGAAGTCCTCCATGCCCTGTATATCTGTAAGTATGGCTACATTGTCCTTCTCCTTCATAAGCCCCATCGCCACCCCTGCCACAGGAGCTTTGATAGGCACACCGGCATCCATTAACGCCAAGGTGCTTCCGCAAACACTTGCCTGTGAAGTCGAACCGTTGGAACTTACTACTTCGGATACAAGCCTGATTGTATACGGAAATTCCTCTTCGGTAGGTATCATGGGCTCCAGTGCCCTCTCGGCAAGTGCGCCGTGGCCTATTTCCCTTCTTCCCGGTCCTCTCATGAATCTGGTTTCTCCTACGCTGTATGGCGGAAAATTATAGTGGTGCATATACCTTTTTGTTTCTTCATCTGTCAAACCGTCAAGTATCTGTACGTCTCCCAAAGCACCAAGGGTTGCAATTGTAAGAACCTGTGTCTGTCCCCTGGTGAAAAGTCCTGACCCGTGCACTCTTGGGAGAATTCCGACTTCGCTGGTAATAGGTCTAATCTCATCCAGCTTTCTGTCATCGGGTCTTATTCCTTCTCCTGTTATCAGCTTCCTTACCTGTTCCTTAAGGATATCATACAATACTTCATCTATTTCTTTTTCTTTTTCAGGAAAAATCTCTTCAAAATGAACAAGGGTTTCTTCTTTAACCGCATCAATTTTTCCTTGCCTTTCCAGCTTGTCAGGTGTCCTGATAGCTTCAAGGGTCTTTTCAGTGGCAAATTCTCTTACGGCATTTTCGATTTCTTCTTCTGCTTTGAAAACTATGTATTCTTTCTTTTCCTTGCCTGCCTTTGCAACAATTTCTTCTATAAATGCAACAACCTTTTTAATGTTCTCATGTGCAAACATGATTGCTTCAAGCATTATATCCTCAGGGATTTCCTTTGCACCCGCCTCTACCATCATTACAGCATCCTTGGTGCCGGAAACGACTAAGTGGAGATCGCTTTTTTCTCTCTCTTCATTATTAGGGTTCAGTATCAGCTCTCCGTTGACTCGGCCTACCAGCACTGAGCCCGTGGGGCCATCGAATGGGATAGAGGAAATTGATAATGCTGCTGAGGAACCTATCATTGCTGCTATTTCGGGCAGATTATCCTGATCTACGGATAATACTGTTGCTATTACCTGAACATCATTTCTGTATCCGTGGGGAAATAAAGGCCTTATAGGTCTATCTATCAGTCTTGCCGATAATATGGCTTTCTCAGTAGGCCTGCCTTCCCTCTTTATGAAGCCACCGGGAATCTTTCCAACTGCATAAAGTCTTTCTTCGTAATCGACACTGAGAGGAAAGAAATCAATTCCTTGTTTTGGTTCCGCCGAAGCACACGCTGTCACAAGCACAACAGTGTCGCCATATCTGACCAAAACCGCTGCGTCCGACAACTGTGCTATTCTCCCTATCTCAATGCTTAATACTCTTCCGCCCAGCTCTAACTTAAAAACTTCCAAATTTTTACCTCCTTTCTAATCTCATATTTTATATTTCTGAAACCGGTGTCCTAACTTTTTTGCTTCACAAATAAGTTTGCACTCATATGTTAAAATCCTCATATTTGCAGCATTTCATTTTCTGCAAATAATACGAGTTTCAACACCAGGCAATAGATTTTACCGGTTTCAAAAAAGTTACTTCTATAATGTGTATAGTATATCCTTCTAATATCAAAAATAACTCAAAAGGGCGGGATTGATCCCCGCCCCCAATTACTATTTCCTTAGACCTAATTTTTCAATAATAGCACGGTATCTTTCGATGTCTTTTGCCTTGAGATAATTCAGAAGTCCCCTTCTTTGCCCGACCATCTTGAGAAGTCCTCTTCTTGAGTGATGATCTTTCTTATTTGCCTGCAAATGCTCATTAAGGTTATTGATTCTCTCTGTAAGCAGTGCAACCTGCACCTCCGGAGATCCGGTGTCGCCTTCCTTAATCTGATACTTCTGGATAAGCTCGCTCTTTGATTCCTTTGTAAATGCCATTAAATCCACCTCCTTCTTATATCTCCAAAAGCCAAGCAAACCGTTGGTGAATCGGTATACTGAGCAATTGGCATCCTTATGACAAATATGATTTTAACACATATACTTCTCTGTGTAAAGGATATTTATTCTAAATCGTGATTCTATGCTTAATCATTTTTCAGTGATTCACATAGACAGTCTATCCTGAATATCCCTCCGTATCTGATTCACAAGCTCTTCAACGCTACCAAACCTAAACTCATCTCTTTTGTGCTTATGGAAGAATATTTCTATTTCTTCTCCATAAATGTTTTCGCAAAAATCAAAAAGATGGGTTTCCACACTAAGGCTTTCTCCTTCAAAGGTTGGGTTAAAACCTATGTTGGATACGCTTTTGTATAACTTCCCGCGAACTTTTGTGGTTGTATAATATACCCCTTTTCTGGGAAGTGTTATATCATTATTAACATCAATATTAGCGGTTTTTATTCCCATTATTTCGCCGTTCTGTTTGCCGTAAACAACCTTTCCGTACACAGAAAAATCCCTTCCAAGATATTCTGCTGCCTTATCCATGCGACCGCTTCTTATTATATGCCTTATAAGGCTGCTGGATACAATATGGCCCTCTATTTCTACTGCTTCTGCTACTATTACTTTGAAACCGTGTTTTTTCCCATATTCCTTTAGAATATCGGTATCGCCTTCTCCTTTGGCCCCAAACCTGTAGTTATAGCCGACAACAACAGATTTTGCATTGAAGCGTCCTAGCAAAATATGCCTTATGAATTCCTCCGGTTTCATATCCCTGACATTTTCAAAATCTTCAAGATAGAGAGCATCCACTCCCATATCTTCTATAATTTCGGCTCTTTTGTTATTATCTGTAATCATATAAAAATGTCTCTTAGGTTCCAGTATTTTCCTTGGATGCGTGTTAAAAGTGTATACCATGCTTTTTGTTCCCTGCAGCACGGACTCTTCTACCAAAAGCTCTATCAGCTTCTTGTGCCCCAGATGTACACCATCAAAACTTCCCAGTGCCACGCACCATGATTCATGTATTTTTGTGCTTTCATAACCTTCAATTATCTGCAAGATAACCACCCTTGTTATAAAATAGATATGCCGGCTATGTTCCGGTTCATATAAATATATTTTCTGTTTTAATGTAAAGCCTCTGTCTGCCTGTGTCGTTATATACGCTGCCTATTCCTATAAATCCATTTTCTCCATATAGACATACACGTTCATTTTCGGTAATTCCTTCAAAACCTTGCCTCACTCCCTGCTCAAACAGGAGGCTGCCATTCATTATCGAACTTAAAGCAGACTGTTTGATTATAATAGCTTTATAGTGCCTGAAAAGTATTTCAACACTTTTTATAATATCAGCCAAACGATTATCCTCGGCTGCTGCTTTTATCTCTTCCAGGGTATTGGAATCTTCAATCTTAAAGGGAGAAGCTTCAAGTCTTACAAGCTGTGACATATGTGCGCCGCAGCCCAGTGCCTCTCCTATATCATAACACAAACTCCTTATATATGTTCCTTTTGAACACAATATATCTATCATTGCTTCATTTTCCGACAGCATATCTATCAGCTTAAGCTCATATATTTCTACATTTCTTTCAGGTATTTGCACCTGTTTTCCTTCTCGTGCATATTGGTACAGCTTTTTCCCTCCCAGTTTTAATGCGGAGTAAATAGGAGGCTTCTGGCTTATTGTTCCTTTGAAGTCTTCAAGGGCATCTTCAATCATTTTTGGATTGATGCTTGAAATCCCTGTTTCTCTGGTTATCTTCCCGTAGCTGTCATAAGTATCCGTTACTGTACCGAATTTGATATTTGCTCTATATAATTTCCGCCCATCGCTAAGGTATCCGACAGCTTTGGTAGCTTTGCCGATACATACGGGCAGCACTCCTGCAGCCTCCGGGTCCAATGTTCCGGTGTGCCCCGCTTTTTTTATGCCCAGAACTTTTCTTATAAACGATATCACATCGTGGGATGTCATTCCGGGGGGCTTTAAGACACTTATTATTCCATTCATTCTATTCTCCTATGTGTTTATGGAAACAAAAGGGTTATACTAACTTTATTTCGTTTTGCATTACTGGATATGGCTGTATTCTGCAATTATTGCATTTATTACTTTTTCTTTTGCTTCGGAAATCGATCCTTCGATTGTACATCCTGCGGCATGTAAATGGCCGCCTCCGCCGAATTGAACAGCTACAGCTGTCACATCAAATGCCTTTTTTGATCGGAGCCCGACTTTTATTTCACCCGTTTCAAGTTCCTTAAGAAATACGGCCACTTCTACACATTCAATGTCTCTTGCAAGATTTATAATTCCGTCGCTGTCTTCATCTGCTGCATTGGCATCTTTCATCTGTTCTGCCGTTATACTTATACAGGAAATACTGCCATTATGATAGAACTCCAAGGAATTCAACGCATTTTTCATCAGTAATATCTTTGCCTTTGAGTTGTTCTGATAAATCCTTTCAAACATCAAAGGTATATCTACCCCATTATTGATAAGATCCCCCGCTATTTGGTGGGTCGCAGCTGTTGTGCTGCTGTATTGAAATTTCCCGGTATCTGTTACAATTGCGGTATAAAGGCATTCGGCTGTTTCCGTATCCAAGCCGATATTCATTTCTTTTATCAGGTAATATATTATTTCTCCTGTTGCCGATGCATTGGAATCTACGAAATTAATATTGCCAAACCCACTGTTGCTTATATGATGATCGATATTTATAACGAAGTTACCTTCTTTATATAGTTTTGCTTTTCCAAGCCTTTCAGCATCACCGCAATCAAGAGCAATCACCGCATCATAGCTTTCAAATTTACCCGGCTTTTGAACTTCTTCTGAGTTCTTTAAAAACCTGTATATCTTGGGAATATTGTCGTCAAGCATAAAGCAAACATCCTTGCCGGCTTTTTTCAATGCGTTGTATAGGGCAAGGCTTGACCCGACACTGTCCCCATCGGGCATAATATGAGACACTATGGCAATTTTACTGCTCTCATTTATTTTACTTATTATTTCGGGAAAAATCAAAGGCTTTCCCCTCCGTCCTTTTCATTTACCTCTTTTATCAATTTGTTGATATAAGCGCCGTGCTCAATAGAGTTATCCAGCTCAAAAATAACTTCCGGTGAATAACGGAGTTCTATATTTTTCCCCAGCTCACGCCTGATAAATCCTGCAGCGCTGCTCAGTCCTTTCATTGTGGACTGTTTTTCTTCATTATTGCCGAGTACGCTGACGTATACCTTGGCATACCTTAAATCCGGAGTCACTTCTGCAGATACAACGCTGCACATTGTTGAGATTCTGGGGTCATTCAGGTCGTTTCTGATTATATCGCTTACTACTCTTTTTACTTCTTCTGATATCCTGTTTATTCTATGCTTAGACATTATTATGCACCTGCCTATTTTCAAATTCCGTATCCAAGATTCGAGTATTCCGGTATTTTGGAAAAGGCCTCTAAGTCTTGACCTAATTCTCGTATCTCTCATCTTGTGTCGTATTTCTACTTTCTCGGTACCGCTTCGATAATGAAAGCTTCTATAATGTCCCCCTCTTTTATATCATTGTATTTTTCTATGTTTAGTCCGCATTCATATCCGGAATTTACTTCTTTTGCATCATCTTTAAATCTCTTCAAAGATGCAAGATTTCCTTCGTGTATTACTATACCATCCCGGATTACTCTGATTTCATTATTTCTGTTAATCTTTCCGTCAGTGACATAACAGCCTGCAATAGTGCCGACCGCGGATGCCTTGAAGGTAGCCCGTACTTCTGCGTGTCCAAGCACTGATTCTTTGTATTCCGGTTCCAGCATACCCTTCATGGCAGCTTCAATATCCTCAATAGCATTGTATATAACCCTGTAAAGTCTGACATCCACTTTCTCCTTTTCAGCTAAAGCTGCTGCCATAGGCTGAGGCCTTACATTGAAACCGATTATTATTGCATTGGAAGCTGAAGCCAGCATTACGTCGGTTTCGGTTATGGCGCCTACACCGCCGTGTATGGTATTTACTTTAACCTCTTCATTGCTAAGTCTTGCAAGGGATTGCTTAACAGCTTCAACAGAACCCTGCACGTCGGCTTTCACAATTATATTGAGATCCTTTACCTTACCTTCCTTTATCTGGCTGAAAAGTTCCTCAAGAGATATAGTCTGCTTGCTCTGAATCTGTGTAAGACGCTGCTTGTCTTTACGCTTTTCAGAAATGGTTTTTGCTGTTTTTTCATCCTCCACAACCATGAAAATATCTCCCGCATCGGGAACCTCGCTAAGTCCCTGTATCTCTACAGGCATTGAAGGGCCGGCTTTTTTGATTCTCTTTCCTTTGTCATCTATCATACCCCTGACTTTTCCGAAAGTATTACCTGCGATGAAATAGTCCCCCAGGCTTAGAGATCCGTTCTGTATCAGTAGCGTGGCCACCGGACCTTTGCCCTTGTCAAGCTCTGCTTCTATTACCGTACCGATTCCCTTTTTATTGGGATTAGCCTTTAGCTCCTGCATTTCGGCAACCAACAATATCATTTCAAGAAGAGTTGATATTCCCTCCTTTTTCTTGGCAGAAACCAGGACCATTACTGTATCTCCGCCCCAATCCTCGGGAATAAGTCCGTATTCTGTAAGCTCCTGTTTGACTTTGTCGGGATTAGCTCCTGATTTGTCTGTTTTGTTTATGGCTACAATTATTGTAACATTTGCTGCTTTTGCATGGTTTATTGCTTCCACAGTCTGCGGCATAACACCGTCGTCTGCTGCAACAACTAGAACGGCCATATCGGTAACCTTTGCTCCCCTGGCCCTCATTGAAGTAAAAGCTTCATGCCCCGGAGTGTCCAGGAAGGCGATTTTTCTATCACCTATATTTACTGTATAAGCACCTATATGCTGTGTGATACCGCCTGCCTCTGTAGCAATTACATTTGCCTCTCTTATTGCATCTAATAGTGATGTCTTTCCATGGTCAACATGTCCCATAATAGTTACTACCGGCGGCCTTGGCTTTAAATCTTCGGGTTTATCTTCTTCGGTCTTAAGGAGTACCTCCTCACTGTCTTTATCTATGAGCCTTTCTACAGCGGTACTGAATTCTTCACATATTATCTGCGCTGTTTCAAAATCCAGAATTTGATTTATATTTGCTATTATTCCCAGGAGTAAAAGCTTCTTTATTATTTCTGTTACCGGTTTCCCAAGTCTTTCGCTCAGATCCTTAACTGATATTGAATCCCCAATCTTTACAGGCTTCTTAGGCGCATTAATTTCTTCACGTTTTGTTTCTTCATAGCCCTTCTGCTTAAAATTCTTGTTAAAAGGCCTTCCCTGCCTTTGCCTGTATGGCTGCTTGTTTTGAGTAGTCCTAGTCTGATTCTTCTTTCCGATTCTTTCTACCTTTTTAAAATCTTTTTTAGAATCTATTTGTACAGTCTCATCATCTATTTCCGCTGTATCGGTAATGGGTCTCCCTAAAACGCCAGACGGTTTGTTATTCTTTACAGGATGCTGCTGCGGTTTGTTTACAGTCTTGTTATTTCTATTATCATAAGAGCTTTGCGGTTTTTGCTGTACCTGCTCCGTTTGCTGCGGCTTTGGCTGTGCCTGCCGAGGCTGAGGCGGTTTTTGCTGTACCTGCTCCGTTTGCTGCGGCTTTGGCTGTGCCTGCCGAGGCTGAGGCGGTTTTTGCTGTACCTGCTCCGTTTGCTGCGGCTTCTTATTTGTATGTTTAGGTGTTTGAACAGACTTCGAAGCCTCTATTTTCTTTGCTGCAGCTTCAGTTTTTTTATCCTGTTTCCCCATATGGCCTTTGATTAGAGCAATATCACCATCTTCTAATGCACTCATATGATTATTTACATTTATATTAAGTTCTTTTGCTGCTGCAACGAGCTCCTTGCTTTGAATTCCCAGTTCTTTGGCCAATTCGTATATTCTTATTTTTCCCAAGAAAATCACCCCCAGGTTTTTCATTATTATCTTTATAATCACAAGTTTTTCTTCAGGTTTTCGCAGAAATTTTCATCAGTGATTCCTAATACAGATCTTGAACTTTTTCCAATGCTATTACCAAACTCTTCTTTTGCGCCCCAGACAATAAACGGCACCTTGTAAAAATCAGCCGTATTTTCAATGCGTTTCCTGGTGTTGTCGGAGGCATCCTCAGAGATTATCGCAAGTTTTATTTTTCCGCCCCTTATTGAATTCCTAACGGCATCTTCCCCCGTAATAAGTTTGCCGGCTTTATTGGCAAGACTTATTATTGAATATGCTTTATTCATCTGAAAGCTGCTCCCTTAAACTAGTAAACAAATCCGCCTCTACCGGCGTTTCCAGTGCATTTTGCACCCTTTTTCCTTTAACAGCAGTTTCAAGGCATTGCAGGCTTGGGCATATATAGCAGCCTCTTCCGGGCGCCTTTCCAACCTTATCTATGCTTACTTTTCCTTCGGGGCTTCTTACTATTCTTATGAGTTCCTTTTTTGGCTTCATCTCATTACAGCCAAGGCACTTTCTGAGAGGTACCTTTCTTTTTTTTTTCATAGAACCAACCTCCTTTAACTGCTGGAAATCTGTGATTGACTCTTTATATCGATTTTCCATCCGGTAAGCTTTGCTGCCAGCCTTGCATTCTGCCCCTCCTTGCCAATAGCAAGTGAAAGCTGTGAATCGCCTACTACAACCCTTGCGGAGTTTGTTTCCTTATTTGTATTGACCTCTATAACCTTTGCAGGACTCAACGCACTGCCGACAAAAATTTCAGGATCATCATTCCACTCAACTATGTCAATTTTTTCTCCCCTCAGCTCTTCTACTATTACCTGAACTCTCTGGCCCCTCTGGCCTACACATGCTCCAACCGGATCAATATTTTCATCATGAGAAAACACAGCCAATTTTGTTCTCGAACCGGCTTCCCTGGCAATACCTTTTATTTCAACTACGCCGCTTTGAATTTCAGGGACCTCAAGTTCAAACAATCTCCTAACCAATCCCGGATGAGTCCTGGATAGTATTATTTGAGGACCCTTTGTAGTCTTCTTGACTTCCACAATATATGTTTTTATTCTGTCGCCGATGTTGTACGCCTCATTGGGAGTTTGTTCTCCCAAGCTTAAAATGGCCTCCGTTTTACCAAGGTCTATAAATACGCTGTTCTTTTCTTTTCTTTGGACAAGGCCGGTCACAATTTCGTTTTCCCTGCTTATAAACTCATCAAATATTATGCCTCTTTCTGCCTCGCGGATTCTTTGAACTACTACCTGCTTTGCAGTCTGAGCTGCAATTCTTCCGAAGTTTTTCGGTGTTACCTTTGTCTCAACCATGTCGCCAATTTCGTAATTCTTGTTCAAGGATTTGGCTTCCTGCAGGCTTATTTGCTGCAGCTCGTTCTCAACTTCTCCGGCTACAGTTTTCAGCGCGTATACGTCAACTTCGCCTGTTTCCCTGTTTATTGCTACCTTCACATTCTGTGATGACCCAAAATTTTTCTTGAAGGCTGAAACCAATGCAACATCGATTGCATCAATCAGAAACTCTTTTGAAATTCCCTTTTCCTTAGCGATCTGTTCCAAAGCCTGGAGAAACTCTCCATTCATTTACTGCTCCCTCCCATGCAATAATTTGCTAAAATTTAATTACAGGCCTGATAAGAGCAATGGTGCTCTTGCCTATATGCAGCAATTTACCGTCTGCTTCTATCATTACTTCTTCTATTGAATGTCCTTTCAGAATGCCTTCCAGGACTTTCTTGCCGTTTAGCGGTGTAAAAAGCTTTATTTCAATAAGTTTTCCATTGTTCTTTTCGTAATCTCTGTCGGTCTTTAAGGGTCTGTCGATTCCGGGTGAGGATACTTCAAAAATATATGACTGTACTATCGGATCTGCTTCGTCAAGCAGCTCACTCAATTCTTCGCTTACAGACTGGCAGTCATTTATTGTTATTCCTCCCTCCTTATCTATATATACCCTGAGATACCAGCTGGGGCCCTCTTTCTTGAATTCAATTTCAACTAATTCAAAGTTATTTCTGTCAATTATAGGCTTAGCCAGTTCATAGACAATGTTTTCAACTTTTCTTTCAGCCATGGCTATTCTCCTTTTAATCTGTTATTCTGATTTCTAAAGCCCATTGCCTGCATAATAATACGAAAGAGTGGGATTGCCCACTCTAATCTTAAAGTCGATTTCATTAACTCAGGAAACATAATTTCCCTATTCAAAAAAATTATAGCACTTTTCAATATTACATGCAAGCTTAATGTTTCTCAATATTGCATTGTTTATACTTCAAGACTGCTATCATTTGAAAACAAGCTTAATTGATTGCTTCCAGGAAGTCCGTTCAAACACCCGTGATTATTCAGCACTTCAATTACCGTCTTGGAAACCTTTGCCCTTTCCCTAAGGTCTTCCATTGATATGAAATCTGATTCTCTTCTTGCATTATCAATATTTTGTGCTGCACTGGCACCTACACCCTGGAGAGAACCCAGGGGAGGAAGTATTCCTTCATCCGTTACCGCGAATTTCTTTGCATCGGACTTATAAAGGTCTACAGGCAATAACTTTATACCTCTCAAATGCATTTCATAGGCTACCTCCATTAAGGTCATAAGGTTTTTTTCCTTTGCAGTTGCATTATTCCCCAACTTATTAATTTCTATCCATTTCGACTTTATTTCATCAATGCCCTTTACACAAAGGTCCGCGTCAAAATCATCCAGCTTTGTAGTAAAATAAGCCGCATAAAATGCTTCCGGGTAAAAAACCTTGTAATAAGCCACTCTGAAGGACATCATGACATATGCCGCGGCATGAGCTTTTGGAAATAGGTATTTAACTTTTTTGCATGATTCTATATACCATTCAGGAATATTCCGCTCTCTCATTGCTTCTTCATACTCCGGTGTCAAACCTTTGCCTTTTCTTACGTTCTCGGCTATCTTGAATGAAGTCTTAGGATTTACTCCCTTATAGATAAGAAAAAGCATAATATCATCCCTGGTGGAAATCACCTCTTTGAGAGTTGCCATACCGCTTCTGATAATATTCTGGGCATTGTTGAGCCATACATCGGTACCGTGAGACAGTCCGGCAATCCTTACAAGTTCTGCAAAAGTCTTGGGTTTTGTATCCATAAGCATCTGCCTTACAAATCTGGTTCCAAATTCCGGCACTCCAAGACTTCCGACCTGACAATCAATCTCTTTCAGGCTTATCCCAAGGGCTTCTGTTGTTATAAAAAGGCTTAAGGTCTTAGGTTCATCCAGAGGTATATTATTGACGCTGAAGCCTGTAATATCCTCAAGCATCCTGATCATTGACGGTACATCATGTCCAAGTATATCCAGCTTTAGAAGCCTGCCGTTTATGGAACGATAATCAAAATGCGTAGTTATAACATTTGATTCGGCATCGTCTGCAGGTCTTTGAACAGGAGTAAAGTTATAAATGTCGGTATAATCAGGAACTATAATAATTCCCCCCGGGTGCTGTCCGGTAGTTCTTTTAATTCCGGTACACCCTCTAATAAGCCTGTTCATTTCAGCATTACTGATATTTATGCCCTTCTCCTCATAGTATTTCTTTATAAAACCGTATGCGGTTTTATCGGCAATTGTTCCTATCGTACCCGCTCTAAAAACAAACCCTTTCCCAAAAAGCTCCTCAGTGTATTTATGGGCCTCCGGTTGATATTCTCCAGCAAAATTCAAATCAATATCAGGTTCTTTGTCGCCCTCAAATCCAAGAAACATCTCAAAAGGAATGTCATGACCCTCTTTTTTAAGTATTGAGCCGCACTCCGGGCAGTTCTTGTCGGAAAGATCGATACCCGATTCCACAGAACTCTCCGTAAAAAACTCTGCATATTTGCAATTCGGGCAGAGATAATGAGGTGGCAAAGGGTTAACTTCAGTAATATTGCACATTGTAGCGACAAAAGAAGAACCTACAGATCCCCTGGAACCGACAAGATATCCGTCATTCATGGATTTTGTCACCAGCTTTTGTGCAATAACATACATTACTGCATAACCATTATTTATTATTGAATTCAACTCTTTATCAAGTCTTTTTGATACAATTTCGGGAAGGGGATTTCCGTATAACTCGTAAGCCTTGCCCATTGCCATATCTCTTACCTGTTCTTTTGCCCCTTCAATCTTAGGCGGATATGTATCTTCAGGTATTGGGATAATATCTTCTATTTGTTCCAATATACTGTTGGGGTTGTGCACAACAACTGAATATGCTGTTTCCTTGCCCAGATACTTGAATTCCTCAAGCATTTCGTCAGTGGATTTAAAATATAAAGGTGCTTGTTCGTCGGCATCCGGATATCCCTGTCCGGCCATTATTATACGTCTGAATATCTCGTCCTCAGGCTCAAGAAAGTGAACATCCCCTGTTGCGACCACAGGCTTGTTAAGCTTTCTCCCCAACTCTATGATACGCCTGTTTATTGCTTCAAGCTCCGCCCTACTTGATACCATACCGTCTTTAATTAAAAATTCATTATTGCCTTTTGGTTGTATTTCCAAATAATCATAGAATTTTGCATTTTCGATTATTGTATTTTCATCCAGGTTGTTCAGAATATTCCGGAATACCTCCCCCGCCTCACAAGCCGAACCGATTATCAGGCCCTCCCTATACTGCATAAGAAGGCTTTTAGGTATCCTGGGCCTTTTATAGAAAAAATCCAGATGGGACATTGATATTAGCTTGTAAAGGTTCTTCAGGCCTGTCATGTTTTTAGCCAGCATCACTATATGGTATGATTCCTGGGTTTTATAGCTTCTTCCTGTACCGGACAGTTTATTTATATCTGCGATATCACTTATTCCCTTTTCCCTCAGAATTTTCATAAATTTAAGCATTATCTCCGCAGCTGCTTCCGCATCATCATCAGCCCTATGATGATTTTCAAGGCTTATACCCAAGTATTCGCAGACAAGATTGAGCTTGTGCCTGTTCAGTTCAGGCAGCAGAATTCTTGAGAGTTGGAGCGTATCAATTATTGTGTTCTTAAAAGCAAGCCCCAATTCTCTTGCCTTCGCAATGATGAATCCGCAGTCGAAGCTTGCGTTGTGTGCTATTATAGGGGAATCCTTTACGAATTCAAGGAATTTAGGCAGTACCACTTTAATTGTATCCTTGCCTTTAACCATCCCATTGGTAATTCCCGTAAGTCTGGTGATATTTTCAGGTATTGGTATTCCCGGATTAATAAGCTCTGAAAATCTATCCACCAGCTTCCCATTTCTCATCTTGACTGCGCCTATCTCGGTTATACTGTCTCTCGCAGGGGAAAGCCCCGTAGTCTCTATATCAAATACTACATACTCATCATCAAAACTTCTGCTTTGAACATTATATACTATCGGTATCCCATCATTGACAAAGTATCCTTCTACTCCGTATATTACTTTTACACCATACTGTTTTGATGCCTCATAAGCCTCCGGAAATGCCTGAGCCACCCCGTGATCAGTTATCGCCACAGCTTTGTGTCCCCAAGTCTTTGCTCTTTTTATCAGATCTGTTGCTGAGCAGATTCCGTCCATTGCACTCATTCCGGTATGGGCGTGGAGTTCTATTCTTTTTTTCTCAGCACTGTCCAGACGAGCGGTCTTTTCTGCCTCAATAATACTTATGGGATATATGACCAGTTCTTTTATGTACTGGTCATACTGTATATCGCCCTTAATTCTTATATATCTGTTGTCGGTAATGTTTTTTATTAGCTTGGCGGTACCATTCTCTTCTTTTACAAATATTTTTGCTGTAATTGAATTGGTATTATCTGTTATGTTAAATGTAATAATTGTCCTTCCGTTATTTAATGTCTTTACCTCGTTATTGAATACATTTCCCTGAACTGTTACCCTGCCGGAGTCTTCCGTTATCGAAGCGATGCTCATTGGGATATCATTAAAGGTATTGCCCATGATGGCAGAATTCTTTTTTCCTTTCATACCGTCAATATTTCTATTCTGTTTCATCGTCTCAGCTACTATCTTATTTTCTTCTTCTAAATAGCATTTCAGGTATTCATCTTCACAGAACCTTTCTTCACCATTGGAGCATATCAACACCTGTGAATCAATACTAAAATATTTCTTCATATACTCGGAAATAATATTATGACATTTTTTCAGAGTCAGGTAACTTGCTGCTTCCTTGGATGGTGAAATAAGCTTAATAATATTATTATCAAGGCAAATTGAGGAATCCATAATAAAACCCGTAAAAGACGGATTATCTGCGATTATTGCCTTTCTCAGATCCTCCCATTGTGAGTCGATAAACTCTTTTGTGTCTATATTAAAGGATGACTCATCAACAACGATATGTGCTCCATTCAAACCAAAATTTTCCGTTACCCGTTCTTCTATTTTATAGAGCTCAGATATTGGAACAATCTCCTTTAACTTAATGACCAGCTCCCATTCCCTGGACTTTTTCATAACCCTGATTTTAATTAATTCGAACTTGTCCCCATATTGCATAAAAAAGTCCGATTCCAACTTTGTATTGTTTTGCATAAAGACCTCCATTTAAACTCCGGCTTCCTATTTATAAGCTTCTGAACGGTTTGGAACCGTTCCCTACTTTGATTCTTTTTTGATGTTGTAGTTGCTTAAAGTTTTGACAATATCCCAATACATTCTGAGACGCTCTTGTACGCCTTTAATAATCCCGAGCTTCTCTTCTTTGGTTAAATGCGTCATTTCCGGTAGATCTACTTCCTGAATTCTTGCTGAAGTTCTTTTCAGATATTTGGTTAGTGCTGTTTCAACACCATACCTTGTAATATCAATATTAGGTATTTTATCAATTATTGACCTTTTTATTGCCCTTTGTCCTGAAAGATAAGGGCTTACCTTCTGTGCAAGATCTGTTGCTATCCTCCCATTTTTGAATATCCCAATTGTCATATCCGCATCGTTTTCTATAACAGGTTCAATCAGGCTCAATATGTGCTTTTCTGTGAGCCCTATAAGATCGGCATCTAAAAATAGTATTATCTCAGTTTTGCATTTATTAATACCTGCCTTAATTGCACCGCCTTTTCCGATATTCTCATTTAATTCAATTACTTCAGCACCGCATTTTTTCGCTATCTCCGCAGTCATATCGCTTGACCCGTCACTTACTACAATGATTTTTTGAATTTTATCGACATTTTTTACGCAATTTACTACGTTAGCTATCGTCTGTTCCTCATTATACGCAGGAATAATTGCGGTTACATTCATAGGGGCCCCTCCTTCTGGAACAATATCACTTTAGTATTATCATTGCATGATACAATGAAATTATTCGGACTGAAAAACTTCTATTTCCTTCATTAGTTCTTTAATCACGTCTTTCTGTGGTATTTTCTTTTCTATCCTGCCTTTAAGGAACAGCACAAACTCCTTATTGCCCCCTGCAATACCCAGGTCAGCCTCCTTTGCTTCCCCAGGTCCATTTACTGCACACCCCATTACAGCAAGTTTCATAGGCCTTCTCACTTTTATTCTGCTCATAAGGTCTTCCACTGTTTCTACAATTCTAATCAGGTCCACATCAGTCCTTCCGCAGGTAGGACAGGATATTATTTCAATACCGCTTTTCACAAGTTTCAGACTTTTGAGTATTTCCTTTGCAGCATAAATTTCCTTGGCAGGGTCACCGGTCAACGATACCCTTATTGTATCTCCAATATTGTTGTAGAGAAGAATGCCCAGCCCGACTGAGGATTTTATTGATCCCGAAAACACAGTACCTGCTTCAGTAACACCTAAATGCAAAGGATAATCCGTAAGCTTCGATACCTTCATATAGCTTTCTATAGTAAGCAGTACATCAGATGATTTTATAGATATCACTATATCGCCAAAATCCATTGATTCAACAAGCCTTACATTATTCATGGTGCTTTCTGTCAAAGCCTCGGCCGTAGGATATCCATATTTCTTCAGTACATCTTTTTCCACAGACCCGGAATTTGTGCCTATTCTGATAGGTATTCCCCGCTTTTTGGCAACTTCAATTATTTGCCTGACTCTTTCCTTATCTCCGATATTCCCGGGATTGATTCTTATTTTGTCTGCACCATTAATAATTGACTGAATAGCAAGCCGGTAGTCAAAGTGTATATCCGCCACCAAAGGTAGTGCTATTTCACGCTTAATCTGTTTTATCGCTTCTGCAGCTTCCATATCCGGCACTGCCACTCTGACAATATCGCATCCTGCTTCCTGCAATCTTTTTATTTGTTCTACCGTTCCAACTGCGTCCTGAGTCTTGGTATTGGTCATAGATTGTATAAGAATCGGTTCTCCTCCCCCGATATACCTGTCCCCTATTCTTATTTTTCTGGTATTTGTACTCAAAATTTTGTCCCCCTACCTAAATATCTCAATCAGGTTAAATCTGATAATATCCTTATACATCAGAAATAATGAAAGTGCCATAAGGGCTACAAGCCCAACAAAATGCACTACTCCTTCCTTCTCAGCAGGCATCGGCTTTCTTCTTATAAGCTCAATCAGAAGAAAGGTAAGCCTTCCTCCATCCAAGGC
>ERZ795049.3079-NODE-3079-length-18256-cov-58.417669_pt1 | contig 18256 bp, 21 predicted proteins | sample MGYA00375133_ERZ795049 | MGnify/ENA primary metagenome ERZ795049 (study PRJEB30178, sample SAMN05720147) | activated sludge metagenome | isolation source: anaerobic digester from wastewater treatment plant | place: Japan | collected 2015-04-20 ...
AGCGCCGGTGAATGTCCTCGTCCAGTGCCGGTCCCCCCTTCTTTCCGGTGCTGTACGGATCGGATAAGGCGCCCTCGAGGTATTTGACGGCATCGTTGATCCGGCGGACCTGCTCCCGGATCCTCCCGGCGGTCTCTTCGTCGTCCATCAGGTCCGCCCGGGCCAGGAGCACCTGCAGGGGGTTTCTGATGCGATCGGAGATGGTGGCGAGGAGTTCCCGGACAGGTCTTGACGGATCATCGGCAACGACCGTCTCTGCCGGCGTTAAATGCAGGAGATGCAGCCCGGAGATCCGGGTGGGGACCCGACCACGTTCCTGATCGGGCTCGCGAACATCCGGTCTTCCGTCCGGCCTTTCCGCGGCACCGCTGACCGCTGTCATGGAACTCCTGCACGCTCCCGAAGTTCTCCCCCTACGGAGACTCCGGGGGGAGCGCCGCTCCCTGTCGTTCCTTCGGAAACTCTGAACGCCTCTTCCGGGACACCGAGCGTTGCCGCCGCATCGGCAACGGTCTTCCGGCCCTGGCCCGGTTCGCCGGGTGCCGCCCGGATCTCCTCCCCGGCGACCCCGAACGTGGCCGCGGCTGAGGCGTAGTCCATCTGCGGCTGCTCTCGCTGTTCGGGGGCCGATCCTGGCGAACGGGGCGCCCCCACGTCTTCCTGCGGCTGCCCTGCAGGCTGCGATTCACCGCCCGTGCCGGTGTGCCCGCACGCTGCTGCAATAACGACGAGCATGGCGGTTGCACAGGTGCCCATCAGTTTCTTTGCTACCATACTTCTCTCTTCCAATCTGTTCTCTTGCGACGGATGCCCGGGGTAAAAACAGGTGTTCCCCTGTTTGTACGCTATTCGTTCTGCAACGCCTCGATCGGGTCGAGGTTTGAGGCCCGCCACGCCGGGTAGATGCCCGTCGCGATGCAGATTCCGGCGCCGACGGTCATGGCCATCGGGACGTAGACGATGCTCCCGGGAGCGAAGAAGTACTCGGCGGAGCCGATCATGCCGACCACGATGACGTAACCGATGACGATGCTTACAATGGCACCGATGATTGCTCCGACGATCCCGATGATCGCCGCCTCGTAGATGAACATCCGCAAGATCTCTGCCCGTTGCGTCCCGATGGAGCGGAGGATCCCGATCTCACGTACCCGCTCGTTCACCGACATCATCATGACGTTGAAGATCGAGACTGCGGCAACGAGAAGCGAGATACCCGCGATCGCCATCACGAACGTCGTCATCGTCGAGACCGTCGAGGTGATGCTCTCCATCATGCGGCTGCTGTCCTGGACGGTGACGGTATCTTCCTTCCTGTTGAGTTCGTTCTCGATCGCCGTTTTGACCGTCTCGATGTCGTTTAAGTCGCTCACGACGACGTTGACCTGATCGTACTCGCCCTCGCCGCCGTAGATCCCGACAAAGAGTTTGTCGCTGCCGATGATCGCCATATCCGTGGAGAGGTCCATCGACATGCCGCGCTCTTCGAGGATACCGACGACCCGGACGGTCGTGGTGGACCCCTTGTCGGGATCGCCGATCTTGATCTTGCTCCCTATCTTGAGGTCGAGTCGCTCGGCAAGCGTCGGCCCGACCACCACCGAGGTCGTGCTCTTGGGATACTCTCCCGTCTCGACGGTCAAGATCTCGCGCATGGTCTCCGTATCAAGACCGTAGATAGTTGCTCTCCCTTCGTCCGATCCGACCTCGATCTTATCGGATTCAGACCTGACGGTGTACGCGGTCCCGTACTTCGTGACGATGCGCTGAATAGTCTTGAACTCTTTTTCCGTGATCGCATCGTCGTCGGAGCTGCCGCCTCCACCACCGAACCCTCCCATCATGCCGCCCCCGCCACCGCGGTATGGGGTGACGGTGAGTTTGTTTGCCATGTCGGAGAGCTGTTCCGTGACCGAGAGCGTCATGTTCGCTCCCATCATCCCGATCGAGGCGATGGCGACGACGCCGATGACGATGCCGAGGGCGGCGAGGACCGATCTGAGGAAGTGGAGCCGGACGCTCCGTACGGAGAGAGCGAAGATGATGTCGTTTCCAATCATGCGATCTGCCCGTCCCGTATCGTGATTATCCTGTCCGCGTACGTGGCGGTCTCGGGGTTGTGGGTCACCATGACGAGCGTCCGGCCCCTGCGGTGAAGGTCTGCAAGGATCTCCATGATCTGGAGGCTCGTCTGCGAGTCCAGGTTTCCGGTCGGTTCGTCGCAGAGAAGGATCGCCGGATCGTTGACGAGCGCCCTGGCGATCGCGACCCGTTGCTGCTGGCCGCCGGAGAGTTCGTTTGGCTTATGTGCCGAGAGGTTTTCATCGATCCCCATCATGGCGAGGAGATCCCGCACCCTTCCGGTGTCATCGTTCTTTCTGTGCTTCATGATGTAGGGATACTCGACGTTTTCGTAGGCAGAGAGGAGGGGGATGAGGTTGAACTTCTGGAAGATGTAGCCGATGGAAGAGAGTCGGAGATTGGTCAGTTCCCGGTCGTCCATCTCCCGGGTGTTCTTCCCCGCGAGAGAGAGGTCGCCCGACGTAGGACGGTCGAGGCACCCGATCTGGTTCAAGAGGGTCGATTTTCCCGACCCTGACGGCCCCATGATAGCGACGAATTCTCCCTCGTCGATCCTGAGGGATACCCCGGAGAGGGCCGTGACGTCGCCTGAGGGGAGGGGGTAAACCCTGACGACATCCATGAGTTCAATAACCGGACTGCTCATCTGTTCTTCCCCCGGATTACTTGCGGAACCGGTCGCGGATCTTTCCAAAGTACCCCTTCCGCCATCCGACGACGACGGCCACGCCCCCGATGACGACGAGGAGGATCTCCATCGCCGGGATCTGCGAGAACCCGCCGCCGAACGACATGCCCATGCCCCCTCTTCCACCCTGCGGGCCGCCGGTCATACCGGACGGCATCGTGCTGCCGGCGCCGGCCTGCGACGCCTGGCTTGCGGAGTTGAGCGAGACGGTCACGGTCTCCGTGAAGGTTCTGCCGTCCTGGTCACGGTATTCGACGACGAGCGGGATGGAGGATGCGCCCTGTGCGTTGCAGGTGACTTCGAAACTCGAGAAGTCGTCCGGCTCGAGCCTGCCGACGACGTAGACCGGGTAGGGGTCCGTCGGGGTCGCGGGGTCGTCGACGGTGACCTTGACCGAGTAGGCGTCTTTGAGGCCGGCGTTGGTCACGTCCCCGGTCAACGTGATCGTGCTGCCGCCCCGGGCGACCTCGATATTGTTGACCACCATGTCGGGCGCAACCGCCCGCTCGCCGATCTCGACGGGGACGGTCAGGATGGTGTGGTGCTCGTTGATCCCGTTCCGGTAGGAGACGTCGAAGGTGAGCTCGGTCGACCGCGACGCCGTGATCTCGAACGAGGCGTTTTTTTCCTCATCAGACGCGAGAGCGCCGAGGAAGACGGCCGTCCGGGTGTTCCTGACGCCTTCGCCGCTCGGGGTGATGGTTATGCCGTTCACGCTGCCCTCACGGGGGTTCCCGACGGAGAGCGTGATGGTATCTTTGCCGTCCACCGGAAAGGTTTCCGGAGCGTCGACGACGTTGACCTGGATCTCCGTGCTCTCGACCGTCACCGGAACGGAGTAGCGGACGCTTCCCCCGTTCCGGATGTCCAGGTAGAAGGTCGGGTAGTAGATGCCGTCCGCGGCATCGGCCCGCACGGTGAAGGTGAACGACATCGTGTTCCCCGGGCCGATGGTGCCCACTGAATTGTACGTCTTGTCGTTGAGAACCGAGATCCCGTTGGGATAGAGTTCCGCCCTGCTGATGGCAACGCCTGTCTCCCCGGTGTTCTTGATCTCGACCGTCACCGTGCCGGTATCCCCGCGCATGAGCGTGTCGGGGTTGACGCTGACACTGGTGACTGCAATCTGTTCCTCCGCCGACGCATCGGCCGCCGTGGCACCACCCACGATTGCCGAGAGGAGGAGGAGGAGGATGCAGATATTTCGTTTCATCATCGGCTTCGCCTCCAACATATCGCGATGTCTGCACGGGTGCCGGACATCGACGCTGTTCTGGTATCGTTCTGGCAGCTTTTCATGTTTCAACTCACGCTAGATCTTCTGCTCTGATGTCGTGCTCTACCCCGTATCCGGGCTGCCCGACAATGTAAATTAAGTTTTACATATTGTTATTTATATGTTACTAAATGGAGGCAAATGCGACCAAATGGATCGTATCTCTGACATTTCAGCGGTGCAGGTCCGGTTCGGTTTTTTTCTCGCCGGTACGATGGATTCCGCAGGCAGAGGCTTGTTTTGTCGGGTTTGCGTGCACACAACGCGCCGGCGTCGTATCCCGTTTAGGAGAGAAAGGGTGGAAGAGGGGAGGTGTGGTCGGGCAGCGGGGCGTTTCACGTATTATGGAGAGCCTTTTCCGATAGAGTGTACCGCATGGTCGACTCTCTGGTCCTCTCGCGGGTATATTGGCCGACTGCTGCCCGGTTCAACCCTCGACTTGCCGCCGGGGGGCGGAGAAGGGAAGGATTTTCCTCTTCCATTCCGTATCTACATCTTCTGCCGGTATCTGATCTGACAGTCCTTCGTACTCTACGGGTTCGCTGCCCCCCTCCGGGTAGGGTCTCCTGACGAGCTTTCCTGAACCCCCGGAAAGGGTGCGGGCGATGTTCGGTGTCGCCGTCTTCGTGATCTGGATCTTGCTTTTCCGGCCGGTCCATCGGGGTTGTGCAGGTTGTAAGGCATGGCGTTTCTCCCGATGCGGCGCGGCTTCTTCCTGGTCAAGTACCTCCGTTCTGCTCCGGGCAGAGGCCCCGCACAGGGAGACAACGGGACAGTTCTGCCACGTAAAATATATTATACATTTTGTTATTAAAAGGTTACTATATGTCACCTTTCTCGAACGCCGCACGAGCCGGGACCGGTGTACCTTCTTCCCGATTTTTCCGGGAACCGGGCGAAAACTGTCGATTCTATGGATGAAACCGGTTCTGCAACCTCCGGTCGGTACGAAGCATGGAGAGGCCGTTTGGAGATTCAGGGGCGCTCTGCCGTATCGCCGTAGAAGAAGATATCCTCGATCGTGACGCCGAAGAACCTGGCGATCTTGAAGGCAAGTTCGAGTGAGGGATCGTACTTCCCCTTCTCGATGGCGAGGATGGTCTGCCGGGTGACCCCGAGCTCGTTTGCGAGCCCCTCCTGGGTCAGGTCGTGCATCGCCCGGTAGACCTTAATCCTGTTCTTCATCCGTATCCCAGTCTCCATATTTACGTGCGTAGTACACCCTGAACCCGACGTACAAAAAGATCATCAGACAGAGCAGCGCCATCTGAAAGAGAGCAAAACCGCCGATAAACGGGAGTTCCAGCATGTCGGGCGGGGCCGTTCCGGGAGGTCCCAGGTGGGGCGGGCGCAACCCGAGCGGCCTTGAGAACGCAACGACCGCACTTCCGAGGCTGATCGCAAAGAAGGCCACCCAGAAGGTCTCCAGTGTCCGGAGCGCCGCCTTCTGTGTGATCATCGCCGTCCGTTCGTCCTCCATTCTCTCTTCGACCGTCCTTCGTACCGCATACAGCAGAATGACGCCGAGAACGAACGCAACCTGGATCAGGATCGGCCTCTCGGCTTCCACCGAGAGCCAGAAGATGCCGACCTCGATGAGCGCAACGATGCCGACCAGAAGATAGAATGTGTTTCGCTTCATAGCAGCCTGCGTATACAATCTTGGGCATTTCGTTATTAATGTTTAACTTTTGGGGGTTGAACCTCAAAGTCCGCAGGAGATTTTGCCGTCCTGACAGATGCCCTATACGGTTATCCGGATTGTTCTTTCCCGGACACTCTGCCGGAAAGGGTTCCATGGTGCCCCTCCCTCCCCTTTTGCGCCGGCATGGGCGTTGATAACCCCTGGTACGGCGGTGAGCAAGGCGGGTACAGATATGCGGGGCGTTATCATCAGCCAGAGGGCCCCTCGACCCGTGATCTTGGACGAAACTTTTTCTGAACAGGCCCTCCGGAACGAAAAGGATCCGCCTCCGGAGCACCGTCCCGACCATCTCGAAAAAGAATGAATTATCTTACCGGTGCGCGAAATACGCGCTCACCCGGCCGCCGTCCACCGCGTCTACCCTCGCAAACCCGACCCGCTCGAACTGGACGACGTTATCCCTCTCTCCTGCGACCAGCGGTTCGCAGAACCCTTCGATATCCCCGTCCTGCGTATGAAGGGTGCAGGGGAGTTTCGCATCCGCCGGCAGCCACTGGATGATCGGGGCCTTCTCGCGCCGGGCATCCCCGAGCGACTCGCCCGCGTAAGTGACCTGCGGCACATCTCCATCCCACGCGATCCGGATGTTGTAGAGATCCTTTAGCCGGACCATGCTCTTCCCCTCGATATCCGCCTTCGGGAGGAGGACCGTGCCGGCGGCGACGAGGACCCTGACCCCCCGGGAGGGATCGTTCGGGTGGAGGGCCGCACGGGCTTCGTGGACCGGAGCCCCCTCCACGGTGACCTCGACCGGGTCGGGCACGAAGAAGTAGCGGTTTGCCTTCGGGTCGACAAGCTCCTTGTTCCGGGCATAGAGGTTCTCCCACGAGAACGTGATATCGGTCTCCCCGATGCCGATATCGACCATGGCGTTCCGGACCGCCTCAGGCTCGATCCCCCGGCGCGCTATCGCCCGGAGCGTCCCGAGGTGGATGTCGTCCCATCCCGTGTAAAGGCCGCTCCGGATCCCCTCGCGCATCCCCGACGTCGAGAGGACGACCCCCGATATCCCCATCCGGCCGTAGTGGCGGTAGACCGGCGGTCTCCAGCCGAAGTAATCGAATATGTAGCGCTGTCTCCCGGTATTCGCGATATGGTCCTTCCCGCGGATGACGTGGGTGATCCCGAGCAGGTGGTCGTCCACCGCGACCGAGAAGTTCATCAGCGGGAAGACCATGGCATCGACCCTCGGGTGAGGGGGTGCGTTCACGATCCGCATCGCCGAGAAGTCCCGCATCGCCGGGTCCGGGTGGGCGAGATCCGTCTTCACCCGGACGGTCGCGTCGCCCTCGTAGAACTCGCCATCGAGCATCTGCTGCCAGAGGTCCAGGTTCTCATCCGCCGTCCGCTCCCGGCAGGGGCACGCCTTCCCCTTGAGCTTGAGTTCTCTGAACCGCTCGGCGTCGCAGACACAGACGTAGGCGCCCCCGAGCTCGATGAGCCTCCGGCACCAGTCGTAGTAGACGTCGAGCCGGTCGCTCTGGTAGACGATATCGGTGATGTTGAGTCCCAGCCACTCGATATCCTCAAGCACCATCCGGTAGGCCTCGGGGTCGACCCGCCGGGGGTCGGTATCCTCGATGCGGAGGACGTACCGGCCGCCGTAGCGCCGGACGTAGTAGTCGTTCAAGATGGAAGCCCGCGCGTGCCCGAGGTGCAGCGGTCCGCTCGGGTTCGGCGCAAACCGCATGACGACGCCGTTCTCCGCCCCTTCGAGGGCGGGAAGTTCGCGGGAACGCTCGTGCGGCCCGGAGAGCTCCTCGAGGAGTTCGGGGGCGAGTTCCAAGAGAAGGCTCTTTCTCTCCGCCGGGGAGATCGCCGCCACCTTCGCGATCGCATCTTCTGCAAGCGGCCCGATATCGCGAGCCCGGCTCCGAAACTCGGGGTGTTTCCCGAGCATTACGCCGATGACCGCACCGCTCTTCGGGGTGCCGCCGTGTTTCACCGCGTTCTGCAGGGCGTAGATGAAGAGCAGGTGCCCGGGATCCTCGTCCATGGTATCAGTTGCCCCGGGTTATGAAGTAGTCGGCAATCTCCGCGAGGAGACGCTTCTCTTCCGAATCCGGGAGGACACCGAGCGCCCCTTTTGCGGCGGCGGCCCGCTCGACGGCCGCGGCCCTGACCTCGTCGAGGATGCCGGCATCCTCGAGGCGGGCGATCAGGCCGTCGATCTCCGCACCCGTAAGTTCCCTCCGGTAAGAAGCAAGATCGATACCACTCTCCCGCGCCTTGATCGCGATAAGGGTCTGCTTCCCTTCCCGGATATCCGAGGCACGGTCCTTGCCGCTCTTTGCGGTATCGGCAACGAGGTCGATCAGGTCGTCCTGGATCTGGAAGGCGACGCCGCTGTTCACCCCGAACTGGTAGAGGGCATCGGCCTGGATTGGGTTTGCGCCCGCGAGAATCCCGCCGATGGCGGCCGACGCGCCGTAGAGCACGCCGGTCTTCTTGCCGACCATATCGAGGTACTCCGTCTCCGAGACGTCGTCTCGCTTCTCAAACGCCATATCGAGGCTCTGCCCCTCGCAGATCTCGGCACACGTCCGGGCAAGCATCCTCGTCGCCCGGACTTTCGCGATATCTTTTGCATCCGCAAGGCAGATGAACTCGAACGCCTTCGCGTAGAGGACGTCGCCTGCAAGGATGGCCGTCGGCTCATCCCAGACGGTGTGCACCGTCGGGACGCCGCGCCGGGTGACGTCCCCGTCCATGATGTCGTCATGGATCAGGGTGAAGTTGTGGGTCAGTTCGAGCGCGAGAGCCGCGGGGAGCAGGTCGTCCGAGGCTCCTTTCTTCACCGCATCCGCGGCGAGGATCACCACCGCCGGGCGGAGCCTTTTGCCGCCTGCAAGCAGCAGGTGGGCGCTCGCCCGGAAGAGGTCGCCGTGGACGGCTCCAAAGTAGCGGTGGATCACCCTGTCGATCCGGTCGGCATTCTTCTCCAGGTAATCGTTCAGCGTCGTCATGCCTTCATCTCCTACGTTATCAGCACCTTCTGCCCGTTCCTGAGTATGTGCAGGTCGTTTCCGAGCGTATACCCGATCTCCTCCGCAAACTTCGCGTAACTGCCGGTCATGTTGATGTCGCCGTGAGCCGGTATGACGTGCTGGGGGTTCAAGAGGTGCAGGAACTCGTAATGGTCCTCGCGGTATGCGTGCCCCGAGACGTGCAGGTCGTCGAATATCCGCACGCCTGCCATCTTGGCGCGTGCCTCGACCAGGTAACGCTGCCCGTAGTTCATCGGGTTCGGGATAACCTTCGCCGAGAAGAGGATCTTGTCGCCCCTCTCCAGTTTGTAGGGCGTATCCCCCATGACGATCCTCGTCAGGATGGCGCCCGTCTCCCCCTGGTGGCCGGTGACGATCGGGACGAACTTATCCTTCCCGGTCTTCATGATCCGCCGCAGCGTCCGGTCGACGGTCCGGCGGTTGCCGAACATCGAGAGCGATTCGGGGAACCCGACCAGTTTCAACTGCTCGGCCGCCGAGCTGTAGCGCTCCATCGACCGCCCGAGGAGGACCGGCTTTCTGCCGATCTCGTGGGCGCACTCGGCGATGGTCTTGACACGGGAGATGTGCGACGAGAACGTCGAGACGAATATGGCGCTCTTGTCGTCCTCGTAACTCGTTATGGTATCCCGGACAAGGTCCCGCGCTATCTTCTCGCTCGGGCATCGCCCTTTCTCGCTGACGTTCGTGCTCTCGACGATCAGGGCAAGCACGCCCTCTTTGCCGAGCTGCCGCAGCCGCGCGAAGTCCGGCGGCTCCCCGAGGACCGGCGTCCGGTCGAGCTTGAAGTCGTTTGCGTAGACGACCGCGCCTCGCGGCGTGTGCAGGACGGGAAAGACCGTATCGATGATCGAGTGCTGGCTCCGCACGAACTCGAGCGTCAGGTGCGGGGAGATGGTGTAGCGCTGTCCGGCCTTCAGGGCGAAGAGCTTATTGTTCACCCCGAACTTCTGTTCGCCCGCGATCTGCTGCCGGATCAGTTCCGACGTATAGGGCGTGCTGATGATCGGGGCGTTGTAGCGGTGCGCCAGTTTCGGTATAGCGCCGATATGGTCCAGGTGCCCATGCGAACAGACGATCGCCTTGACGTTCCCCTCTATTGCATTCATGATGGTGTCATCAGGAATGGCCTTCATCTCGATCAGGTCCAGAGAATGCATGTTCTCGATATCCGCATCCTCGTGGATCATCACCTGGTCAAGACGCAGGCCCATATCAAAGATGACAATCTCCTTCCCGCAGCGGACGGCGGTCATATTTCTGCCGACTTCGTTATACCCGCCCACTGCTATGATTTCAATATCCATGTAGCCTCCTTGCAGGAATTTTTGTAGTTAGTCGCTGTTTTCAATCATCTGCCGGGTCAATCCGGTAATATACGTCCGTGCGTGCCGGAGATCCCGTATCGTCCGGGATCCTGTCAGGAACATCGCAACGCAGAGTTCGCGGTGTATCCTCTCGATGGCGCCAGAGAGTGCGTCTTCGCTCTCCATGGCCGGCTTCAAGAGAGGGAGCGCCATGCCCCCGAGATCCGCCCCGAGTGCAATGGATTTCGCGATATCGATCCCTGAACGCAGCCCACCCGTCGCAATGATCGGGCCTCCTGCCGTTCGCACCTCGCAGAGGCTTACCACGGTCGGTATGCCCCAGGAGAGGAACGCTTCCCCGAGATCGGCAAGACCGGAGTCGCTCGTCCGCAGGCGTTCTATCTTCGCCCAGGACGTCCCGCCGTAACCACCGATATCGATGGCGGCCGCTCCGGCTCCCCTGATTATCCTTGCGGTTCCGGCAGATATGCCGGAACCGGTCTCCTTCACGATGACCGGGAGGGAAAACTCCTCACAGAGGGTGCGGAGTGCATCCAGGCACCCCTCTGCGTTATGATCGCCCTCCGGCTGAATCGCTTCCTGGAGCGAGTTGACGTGGATAGCGATCGCCTGTGCGTCGATCATCTCGACAGCCCGCTCCACCCACTCTATGCCGTGGTCGCGGAGCTGGACGATGCCGAGGTTCGCGCAGAGGAAGGCCCGCGGCGCTTCCTCCCGCACGATGGTGAAACTATCCTCCAGTTCGGGATTCTCCAATGCCGCTCGCTGAGAACCAACACCCATACCGAGGTTGTATCGGTCGGCAGCACGTGCAAGCCGCCGGTTCACCTCAAGGGTATCCGGATGTCCTCCGGTCATCGCTGCAATGAAGAGGGGGGAGGCGAGTGTGCTGCCGAGAAACCGCGTCGTGGTCTCGACGGCATCCATGTTGCATTCCGTGAGGGCGTTATGGACCAGCCGGACATCCTCGAAACCGGCGTCGCCGGCCTCGACGGGTTTTTCGCAGCAGATGAGGAGATGGTCCCGTTTCCTTGAAGATGTCGCGGTCTCGCGGGTCATGGTGCGCCTCTCTGGGTTACAATCGTCCCGTCGTGCCCCGTTCCGTCCAGGAACCGGCCGACCTTCGAGACGTGGAATATGTGCGATTCTATTCCGGCATCGGCGAGCGCGAGGAGTTCCGCTATCTTGCCCCGCATGCCTCCGGTCACGTCGGCCTTCGTCGATTCGCCGATATCGAGCGATTCTACCGTGCTTCGGTCGATGCGCGGTATGACCGACCCGTTCTGCAGGACGCCGGGGACATCCGTCGCAAGACCGACGCGCCGGCTCGCGAGAGCCACGGCAAGCCGGGTCACCAGCTGATCGCCCGACACGATGCAGGAGCCCCGCAGGCGGTCCATCACCACGTCGCCGTGCAGCACGGGCACGATGCCGTGTTCTGTCATCTCGGCGATGTGGCGGGTCTCAAACGAGACCAGACGGCCGCCTTCGGCGAGGGCGAGGGCGAGGGGGTGGATGCCGATCGCCTCGATGCCCGCATCCCGCAGGGCCTCGACGACCGCATCGTTCAGGCGTGAGACGGCGGCGTGCGTCTCGTAGACGCCGGGCACGTTCTCTCCCGTGAGACCGTCGTTGATCCGGTAACGCCGGGCCTCCGGGTGCCCGCACGAGCCTGCGCCGTGGACGAGGACGAGAGCCGGCCTTCTCGCCGCGGCAAGTTCCCTTGCAACCTCGCGGAGGCGCGCGTGATCGATGGCACAGTCTCCCGACTTATCGGTGATCACGCTCCCGCCCAGTTTCAGTACCACGGTCTCAGTCATTCTTCTCTCTTCTCGCGCCGTCGGTGTCTATCGTAGTGATGATGGCCTTTCCCTCGCAGGCCTCGATGGCCCCGGCAACCCGGCTCTTCGCGCGCCGGGGGCAGAGGGCGATGATGCACCCGCCGCCCCCTGCCCCGGTGATCTTTGCGCCGTAGGCGCCGCTTGCCCTTGCCGCGAGCACGAGCCTGCTGCTTGCGGGGTGCCCGACGCCGAGGGCCTCCAGGAGGGCGTTGTTCGTATCCATGCACTGCCCGAGCACTTTCTGGTTGTTGATGTTGTGGAGGGCGGCAAGCGTCACCGCCCCGATGGCGTCCAGGATCGGGTCCGCGATATCGGGATGTTTCTTCTGCAGGGTCCCGACCAGTTCCACCATCTTTGCGGTACTGTGCGGCACGAGCGTATTCCCGACGACGAGCTGGAGGCCCTGCGGCGGGAGCCGTCGCTTGGATGTCCCCGTGATGAGCACCATCCCGCCGTTCGTGCAGACGTAGGTATCGGTGGGGCTTGCCCGTCCGCTCTGGACTTTCCTCTCGATGGAAAACGCGATATCGGCAATCTCGTCACGGGTGCGCCCGATCCCGAACTCTTCGTTGATTGCAGAGAGCGTCGCCACCGTCACCGCGGCCGAGGACCCAAGCCCCGACGAACTCTGGAGTTGCGAGTTGACGTAGACGCTGCCTCGAACACCCATCCGTTTGAAGCACTCGTCGATGTAGGGCGATTTCGGGTGGGTCGGGTTCCGTGACTTCTTCACGGTGACAAAGACCCGGGGTTTGATCGCCATCGCCACCCCCGGTTTACCGTAGACCACTGCATGCTCGCCGAAGAGGAAGACCTTGCCCGGCGCGCTCCACGTTGCCAATCAGACCACCGCTATCGCCGCATACCCCACTACCTGATTGATATCCCCCGTCACATCGCCGCTTGTCGTATACCGGAGGAGCTCGCCCCGCCCTGCACCAAGCGACCGGCAGGCGATGCACATGGCCGCGATCGGGCCGTAGCCGCACGCCGTCGCACCGGTCTCGTGGAGCCGGCGGTAAAACTCCGGCACATCCAGGGTCTTGAGCGCATCGATCGCGTAGAGGTCCTGCTGTCGAGCGGTTTTATCCGGGACGTAGTGGGAGAAGTCGCTCGAGGCGACGATCCGCACATTCCTTCCCGTCCGCCGGATCGCCCGGAGCACCTGCTCCGCAAGATCCGCCGCCGCCTCGTATCCCTGGTCTCCCATCATGATAGGCGCAACCCGCGCTCGCGGGAACCGGTACTTGATGAACGGCATCTGCACCTCGATCGAGTGTTCACCCCGGTGCGACGCCTCATCGATAGAGATATCCAGCGCATCGACGAACTTCGTATCGACGTCGACGACCCCGAGCGGCGTCTCCCACGGCACGGCGGATGCAGAGGTCATGTATCCCCGGTGGCTCGGGCCGATGACGGCGAAGGTGCCGTCAAAATCAGGTGGTATGGTCGAGAAGGCACAGGCCGAGGTCTCCCCTGAGTAGACGTAGCCTGCATGGGGGGAGACGATCCCCCGGGACGTGACACCCGGGGCCTTCCTCTGGAAGAATGTCTCCAGCAGCTGCTCCAGATGCCGGGGCTCGGCAGGATAGAACATTCCCGCTACACTGCATGGGCGCATATCCATCAAGATTGAGCTCTTGTGCCTTCGAGTCTTATAACTCTGTCTCAAAGTCTTCAAGGGTGAGCGATGTGGCAACACCGCGCAGGCGGAGCAACTCTTTTGTCAGGAGGTAGTACGCCATCGAGAGCGCTTTCCTGCCCTTGTTGTTGGTGGGGATGACCAGATCGACGTACTTCGTCATGTTGTTGGTGTCGCAGAGGGCGACGATCGGTATACCCGCCTGGACGGCCTCGTTGATCGCCTGGGAGTCGCCGATGGGGTCGGTCACCACGACCACATCGGGTTCGATGTACTTGTTCAGGCGCTGGTTGGTGAGCATCCCGGGGATGAACCGGCCGATGACGGCCATGCCGCCGATGGCGTCGGCGAACTTCTTCGCCGGGTACTGGCCGTACTGCCGGGAGGTGACGACCAGGATCTTCGCGGGCTCATACTGCGAAAGGAACTTCGCAGCGGTCTTGATGCGGTCGTCGGTCGCCTGGATATCCAGGATGTAGAGTCCATCCCCGCGGACGCGGTAGATGAACTTCATCATGTCTTTGCTCTTCTGCTGGGTGCCGATGTGCACGCCTGCTGCGAGATACTCCTCTACGGGCACCAGCGGTTCTTTCAGCTCGATCTCGAGTTCGTTTCCTGTCAAGTTAGATCAGCTCCTCTATGCGAATCAGTTCGTTCAGTTTTGCTATTCGTTCTCCGCCGACAACGCCTGTCTTGAGGAATATGCACCCAAATGCGGTTGCAAGGTGCGCTATCGTCGCGTCGGTGGTCTCGCCGGACCGGTGGCTCATGACCGTCTCCATCCCGCTCTCCCGGGCGAGGTGGATCGCCTCGAAGGTATCGGTGAGCGTGCCGATCTGGTTTGGTTTTATCAGGACGCAGTTTGCCGCGCTGGTCTCGATGCCTTTCGTGATCCGCTCGACGTTGGTCACGAAGAGGTCGTCGCCGCAGATGAGGCAGCGGTCCCCGACCAGTTCGGTCAGGTCGGCGAACGCGTCGAAGTCCTCCTCAAAGAGGGGATCTTCGACGTAGATGAGGTTGTAGCGGTCGACGAGATCGCCCATGTAGGCGATCTGGTCCTCGCGGGTCCGGGCGGCATCCTTGTAGCGGTAACGCTCGCCGTCCCAGAGTTCGCTTGCCGCGACGTCGATCCCCATCCGGACCTCGACGTTCGTCTCATCAGAGACGGTATCGATCGCCGAAGCGATGATATCGAACGCCTCGATGTCGGATATGGCCGGTGCCCAGGCACCTTCATCCCCTTTGCCGGAGAGTTTGCCCTGCGCCTGCAGGATCTTCTTTACGGCCCTGTGAACGGCGGCGTTCACGAAGACGCCCTCCGTCGCGCCGGAGGCACCGGTGGGAACCACCAGGAACTCCTGGATGGAGGTGGCGCCCGATGCGTGCGCGCCGCCGCCGATGACGTTCCCGAGAGGGAGGGGCGTCTCGGTGGCGAATGCGCCGCCCAGGTACCGGAAGAGTTCAATGTCAAGAGACGATGCAGCCGCCTTCGCGCACGCAAGCGAGAGCGCTACGGCGACGTTTGCGCCGATCGAGCTGAAGTTCGGTGTTGCATCGTAATCTCTCAGCAGTGCGTCGAACGTGATCTGATCGTGAGCGTCCTCACCGATGAGCGATGGAATCAGGTTTTTCCGTGCATCCTCGACAGCCTCGCGCGGCGGCCGCACCCTGGCTTCGTGGGTCCCCGTGCTCGCGCCGCTCGGCGCCGCTGCACGCCCAAAACCGCAATCCGTGTAAATTTCGGCCTCGACCGTCTCGTTTCCCCGGCTATCCAGGATCGTTCTTAAGATAATCTGTTCGATGGTCGTCATCAGATCACTACTTTCTCTTCACCGTTATAGGGATCACGCCTCGATCGAACTCTTCAAGTGCGATCTCAAGCGGCTCGGTATTTGGTGTCTTAACCAGAACCGGTGCACCCATCGATATCTGCAGAGCACGAGCCCCTATGATCCGCGCTCGTTCATATCGGGTATATGATTCCATCGTGCAGCCTCAAAATCATTCGTAATAAAATGGGGTCGCTGAGATTTGAACTCAGGTCACAGCATCCCGAACGCCATAGGATAGTCCAGGCTACCCCACGACCCCTCATTGATACGGGTTCAGATCCTCCACTACTTCCTTGTGCGTCAGCAGCATTCGCCTGCAGCAATACCGCTCCAGGCCGAGAGCGTCGAGGATCCGTTTCGGATCCTCGCCCGCATCTCGCCGCCTCTCGAACTCCTTCCAGGCTGTAGAGATGACTTTACCGCATGTAAAACATCGTACGGGTATCATATAAATTGTCCTGTATCCCTTATATCTCTTTTCCTCACCGGTAGGACTTCTGGAACCGTGCCCGTGCACCCGGACCGTGCGGTTTCTTGGTCTCCTTCTGCCGCGAGTCGTTCACGAGCAGCGTCCGGTCGTACGCAAGGAACGCATCCTTGATCGCGGGGTCGTTGTGCCACTCCACGATGCCGCGTGCAAGCGCCGTCCGGACCGCCTCGGCCTGTCCCACCACACCGCCGCCGGAGACGTCGATCGCCGCATCGACGCCGTCGAGCGCGTTCGGGATCAGCAGCAGGGGTTCGGCGATCTTCATGCGCGTCAGCTCGGTCCCGTAGACCTCCAGGGGCACGGAGTTGATGCGGACCCGGCCGTTGCCGGGTTTCAGGGTCGCCCGGGCGATAGCCGTCTTTCTCTTACCGCTTGTATTGATAATCTTTGCCATTCCGTCACCTCATCAGTACTTTGCTCCGAGGTTCTTGCTTATCGCCCCGACCGTTATATACCTCGGGCTGCTCAATCGGTCGATGTGGGCCGCTTCCAGGGATTCGGTCTCCATACCGGCAAACTGCATGGGAACGCCGACGTATGTCTTTACCCGCTTGAACGCCGCGATGCCGCGCTCGCGCTTGTAGGGAAGCATCCCGCGGATGGTGCGCTTGACGATGTGGTCAGGCCTGCGCGGGAAGAACGGGCCGCCCTCGCGGGACCCCCGGTCGCGCTTCGTGTAGTAAGCCGCGAGCACGTGCGCCCGGTTGCCGGAGACGATCGCTTTCTCCACGTTCACGAGGGCAATCTCTTCGCCGGCGAGCGCGCGCTGCGCGACGATGCTTGCCATCCTCCCGAGCAGCAGTCCGTCTGCATCGATAACTGTAACCATTCGTCTCACCTGAGGATCCGTACCCTGCTCCCCTTCGGGTTGTCCCGGAGGAGGTCCTCGATGGTCATGCACGTTCCGTTGGCGCCGGTGATCTTGCTCACCGCGGCCTCTGAGAAGTCCAGCGCGGCGACCTTCACCGGCAGGTTGAGCGCACCGCTGCCGAGCACCTTACCCGGCACCAGGATCGTCTCGCCTTCGTTTGCGTACCGGTCGATCTTGCTGAGGTTCACCTCGGCGTAGTTCTTCCGGGGGGCATCCAGCCTCCGCGCAATCTCACGCCAGATCTTCGCCTCGTGTACACGCGACGCATCTTTCAGCGTCACGATGAGGGCGGCCAGCCGGGGGTTGGATTTATTCTGGGTTGTCTTCATTCAGTCCCCTCTCCCGTCATATCGTTTATCACATCTATCAGGTCGTCTGATGATCTCTGAATGTACTGGAGCGCTCTCTCGATGATCTCCCGGGCGGGCATCGACCCGTCGCTCTCCACCACGAAGATGAATCGCTCCGGTTCGGTGCCGATCCGGATGGCCGGCTCGGTGCCGATGCCGCCGGCAAGGCACGCCCGTTCGCAGAGCCTGCAGAGCGAACAGAGCTCCTGCCGCCCGCTGACGACCCGGACCTTGCCCTGCCCCGCCTCGAGCACATCGCGCGGACACTCATCGATGCACATGCCGCACCCGTCACACCGCTCGTCGACGGCGATCGCCGGGTAGTTCTTGTAACCGCAGGCGGTCGTCGCCTGCCACTTGGCGTGCTCCTTCCCGGTGCCGACGATGGCGTGCGCCTCGAGCACGATCTTCTGCTCCGGCCCGAGATCGATGATGGGGATATCCCCTTCCGCCGGTTCCGCGTCGGGGTCCTGGGGGATCAGGTCGCTTGAGCAGACCGTCTTTGGCCCTTCGACGGAGAGCGTGTAAGTGGCGGTGCAGACCGGGCAACCGGCGCCTCCGCAGGAGCACTCGCTCCGGACGGCGTAGCGTGCAAGGTCGGTCCGGAGGGGTATGAGCCCCAGCCGGTGTGCCAGCATCTCATCGAAGATGACGCTCGTGTTGTCGTATATGCGGACATCTTCGATTGCGAGCGTCGGCACTTCGCTGACCATCGCTCGCCGGAGCATGTTTGCAAACGACGTCGAAACGCCGCTTATGGTGAATCGGGCGACTCTCTCGTCCAGTCGAGAAAACGCAATCTCCATTACACTCTCCTTCCTCTCCGGCCGCCCTTGCCGCGGATGCTGTCGTGGGGCACCGGAGTGACATCTTCAATGCGGCCGATCCTCATCCCCGCACGGGCGAGGGCGCGGATCGCTGCCTGAGCGCCGGGACCGGGGCTCCTCTGTTTGCCGCGTCCGGGTGCACGCACCTTCACGTGGACGCCGGTGATCCCTTTATCGCGCGCGTTCTGGGCGACCTGGATCGCCATCTGCATGGCCGCGTAGGGCGAACTTTCGTTTCGGTCCTGTTTCACGACCATACCGCCGCTGCTCTTGGTGACCGTCTCGGCGCCGGAGAGGTCGGTGATGGTGATGA
>ERZ795049.3081-NODE-3081-length-18254-cov-7.183252_pt1 | contig 18254 bp, 7 predicted proteins | sample MGYA00375133_ERZ795049 | MGnify/ENA primary metagenome ERZ795049 (study PRJEB30178, sample SAMN05720147) | activated sludge metagenome | isolation source: anaerobic digester from wastewater treatment plant | place: Japan | collected 2015-04-20 ...
GAGCTCTTCCAGGCCTCCACGAAGGCCTGACCGGCTGAAGGCTTCGCGCCAGCCCGGTACGGTACCTTAAGGGGATTGGAGAGGGTTGGGCTGGCGGGCTCCGGGTGCCGCCCGCGGGCGGCACCCGGAGCCCGCCAGCCCAACCCTCTCCAATCCCCTCTGGCCCAGCGCCGGGCGACGGCGGAGCGCCAGGCCCGGCTGAGAGCCAGACCTCAGGTGATGGTTTTGCCAAGGAGCGGATCCATGCGTGTCGCCATGTACTACAACAACCGAGACGTCCGCCTGCAGGAGCTGCCGCGGCCGGCGATCGGCCCCGGCGAGTTGCTGGTCAAGGTCATCGCCAGCGGCATCTGCGGCAGCGACGTCATGGAGTGGTACCGCATCAAGAAGGCGCCGCTGGTGCTGGGCCACGAGATCGCCGGCACCATCGCCGAGGTGGGCGAGGGGGTGACGCGCTACACGGTGGGCCAGCGTGTCTTTGTCTCGCACCACATCCCCTGCAACACCTGTCGCTACTGCCTCAGCGGCAACCACACCGCCTGCGAGACGCTGCATACCACCAACTATGACCCCGGCGGCTTTAGCGAGTACCTGCGCGCGCCGCGGCTCAACGTGGACCGGGGGGTCTTTGGGCTGCCCGACGAGGTCTCGTTCGAGGATGGCGTGTTCATCGAGCCGCTGGCCTGCGTGGTGCGCGCCCAGCGCCTGGCGCGTCTGCAGCCGGGCCTGTCGGTGCTCGTCCTCGGCGCAGGCATGTCGGGCATCCTGCACATCGCCCTGGCGCGCGCCTGCGGGGCCGGGCGCATCATCGCCACCGACGTCAACGACTATCGCCTGCAGGCGGCCGAACGCTTTGGCGCCGAGGCGGTCATCCGCGCCACGGAGGACGTGCCGGCGCGTGTGCGCCAGGCCAACGGCGGCCGCCCGGTCGACCTGGCCATCGTCTGCACCGGCGCGCTGCCCGCGTTCACCCAGGCACTGGCGAGCGTGGACCGCGGCGGCACGGTGCAGTTCTTTGCGCCCACCAAGCCAGGGGTGGACCTGCCCCTGCCGGTGAACGACATCTGGCGCAACGGCATTACGCTGCTGCCCTCGTACGGCAACAGCCCCTACGATGCCGAGGTGGCCATCGAGCTCATCCGCGCCCGCCGCGTGCCGGTGCGCGAGATGGTCACCCATCGCCTGAGCTTGGCCGAGACCGGCCTGGGCTTCCGCATCGTCGCCGAAGCGCAGGAGTCACTGAAGGTCATCGTCGAGCCGCAGCGCTAGCAAAGCTCTGCTTCAAACCGACGAGGATATCTACCGCAGAGGCGCAGAGGACGCAGAGAGAACCTGCGGAATCTCTGCGTCCTCTGCGCCTCTGCGGTGAAATCTTGCCTCAATCGATGAGAATCTGACCTACGCCTCGAGCTCTTGGAACAGCCGCAGATAGTCTGCCAGGTGGCGCGTGGAAAGAAAGTGGCGGCGCACGTGCTCGCGGGCAGCGCGGCCCAGGCGCGCGGCCTCGCCGGGATGCTCCAGCAGGTGCAGCATGCGCGCGGCGCACTGCTCGACGTTGTCGACCAGGTAGCCGGTCTCGCCGTCGACGACCTGCAGCGGGATGCCGCCGACGTTGCCGCCGATGACCGGCTTGCCCTTCCACAGCGCCTCGGTGACCACCAGGCCAAAGCCCTCGCGGGTCGATTTCTGCACCACCACGTCCGACACGGCCTGGAAGGCGCCCACCTCCACGTCGCCCACGCCGTGAAAATTGTGCAGGATATGGATGTCGGGGTCCTCGCCGGCGTGGCGACTGGTCTTGTCGAGGTAGTACCAGCCCTCGGGGTCGTCGGCCGCCATCGAGCCGACCAGGGCGAGCTGCACCCCCGGCACCCGCGCCTTGACGATGCGGTAGGCGTCGATCACGCCCAGCGGGTCCTTCCAGGGGTCGAAACGGCTGACCTGGGTGATGAGCGGGCGGCCCACGTCCACGCCAAAGCGAGCCACCACCTGCCGCGCCTGCTCGGGCGGCAGGAGCACGTTCTTGGGCGAGAGCGGGTCGATGGTGGGCGGGATAATCGCCAGGTGCTTGAAACACGCCCCCGGCCCCACGTACTGCTGCGAGGTAAAGATGCCCACCTCGTACTCGGAGATGTAGGGCGCGAAAAAGCCCCAGTAGGCCGGGTTGGGATGCGAGGTGTCGATATGGCAGCGCCACATCCAGTGGCGGCCGCCCTGGGCGCCATGGTAGCGCAGCAGGCCCGCGGGCTGCGGGTCGTGCACCACGATATAGTCATACTCGCCCTCGAGCCGGGCGGCGTTCAGCTCGTTGTAGCGCCGCCAGATAGCCTGCATCTCGGGCGTCAGGGGGCCTGGCATGCCCTGCAGGCCATTGTGGCAGGCCTTGGTGACGGTAAAGAACTCGTCGGCCCCGGCGATGACCTGCCACTGGGCGTCGAGCCCCACGTCGCGCATCAGCGGCACCAGCGTCTGCAGGATCTCGGCCACGCCGCCGCCGTAGGCCGTGGCGTTGATGTGCAGCACCCGAGCCCCGCGCAGCGGCGCGGCCAGCTCGCGGATCTCTGCGACCGCCTCCTCGCCCGCGATGGACGCATAGTCGGCCAGGCGCTTGGTTGCGATGTCCACCTGTTGTAGCACGATCATTCCTCCTCAATGCGGCTCCACAGGGGATGGGCCGCGCGTCGACAACGAGCAGATCCATTGTGACAGGCCTGGGCTACCGCCGGGCAAGCCGCTCTGCCACCACCCGGCGCTGACCCAGAAGCGGGTTTTGGTGTGCTGGTAGGCGCAGCAGGCCACCCCGCGGGGTGGCCTGCTGCGCCTACCAGCACACCAAAACCCGCCTAGGCACCCCCCTTTTCGCGCCTTTCGCGTCCTTTCGTGCCCTTTCGCGCCCCTACCCCTTCACCGACCCGGCCAGGATGCCGCGCACAAAGTACTGCTGCAGGCTAAAGAAAACGACCATCGGCAAGAGCATAGAGATGAACGCTGCAGCGGTCAACAACTGCCAATCCTGCCCGTAGGAATTGACCAAGTTGGCCACGGTGACCGTCATCGGCGCCACGCTGCGCTGGCCACCGAGGTAGATCAAGGCGATGAGCAGGTCATTCCACACCCACAGGAACTGGAAGATGGCCAGCGACGCCAGCGCCGGCACCGAGGTGGGCAGCACCAGCCTGAAGAAGGTGGTGACCGGCGAGGCGCCGTCGATGTACGAGGCCTCGAGCATCTCGCGGGGCAGGCTGCCGAAGAAATTGCGCAGCAGATAGATCGCCAGGGGCAGCCCGTAGCCGGAGTGAGCCAACCAGATGGCCCGGAAGGTGCCGGTCAGCTTGAGGTCGGTGAACAGGCGCAGGATGGGGATCAGCGTCATTTGCAGCGGCACCACTTGCAGCCCCACCACGACCAGGAAGAGCACATCGCGGCCCTTGAAGGGCATCCAGGCGAAGGCATAGGCGGCAAAGGCGGCGATCATGATGGGGATGACGGTGGCCGGGATGCTCACGAACAGGCTGTTGACAAAGCTCGTGCCCATGTTGTTCGTCGTCAGCACGCGGTAATAGTTCTCGAGGGTGAAGGTGAAGGGCAGCTTGAACGCCGTCCACCAGCCGGTGGTCGAGACCAAGTGCGGCGGGCGGAAGGAGCTGACCAGGAGCCCCACGGTGGGCAGCATCCAGATGAGCGCAATGGCGATGATGATCAGGTGCAGCGGCCCGCGTTGCAGGGCGGCGACAATGCGCCCCGCCCTGCTGGCCGGCGGGCGCGGTTGGGCTTTTGTCATGCTCGCCATCAGCGCATCTCCTCCTGCTGGCGGAAGCGGCGGATGTTCAGCACCATGATGGGGACGATGGCCACGAGCAGCACGACGGCGATGGCCGAGGCCCGCCCGTAGCTGTGAAAGTTGAACATCTCTTTGTACATGCGGTTGGCGATGATCTCGGTGTCAAAGTTGCCGTTGGTCACCAGGTAGACGAGGTCGAAGGACTTGAGCGCAAAGATGAGCATGCTCGTGGTGACCACGCCAATGGTCGAAGAGAGCATGGGCAGGGTGATGTGGCGGAAGACCTGCCACTCGTTGGCGCCGTCGACGCGGGCGGCCTCCAGGAGATCCTTGGGGATGCCCTTCAGCCCTGCCGAGAGGAGGACCATGTTGAAGCCGGTCCAAATCCACACCGCGATGACGATGATCGCCAGGTTGTTCAAGGGTGGGTTGGTCAGCCAGGTCTGCGGCTGGAAGCCCGGTATGATGGCGGTGAAGAGGGCGTTGAGCGTGCCGGTCTGAGCCGTGCCCGGCGGGCGGTAGGCGTACATGAAGCGCCAGATGACGCCGGCCGCGACGGCGGAGATGGCCATGGGCAGGAAGATGAGCGCCTTGAACGCGGCCTCGTAGCGCACGCGGTCGGCCAGCACGGCGATCAGCAGGCCCAGGCCCACCGTCACCGGCGTAAAGAACACCAGCCAGATGACGTTGTTGCGCAGGGCCATGAGCATGATCTTGTCGGTAAAGATGTAGACATAGTTGCCCAGACCGACAAAGGTGGTGGACGTGGCGTCGAAGAGGCTGAGAACCATGGTGCGCAGCGCCGGGTAGACGAGAAAGACGACGAGGAGCGCCGCAGCCGGCCCCAGCCAGAGCCAGGGGCGGATGCGGTCGCGCGCCTTGTCCGAGGCCAGCCCCAGGAGCCTTTCCGTGAGCACGATGTAGCCGCCGAGCACGGCGGGCACGCCGACGAGCACGACGATCGCCAGCAACAGGCGTTGCATGCGCGGCCCTCCTTACAGCAAGTGGCCATCCGGTTAGCTGCCGGCTGACACGCTCCGCATCCGCCCCTTGGGCGCGGGCAAACCTACGCGGGCACATGCCCTCGGGCGCCCGGCCCTGGCCCGGAAGGGGTCTGTTTGGCGGGTTGGTCGGAGCCGTGGCCGCCCGCGGGCGGCCACGGCTCCGACCAACCCGCCAAACAGACCCCCAATAGGTTCCGTTCCGGTTATGCGCGAAGCGTTGTCCCCGGATCGCGCGCCTTCCTAGGCCAGTACGGTTGCAGCACTACCCTCACTTGTAGGCGTCGGCCTGGACCTTGTCGAGGTCGGCCAGGATGCTATCCAGGCTGGCCGGGTTGCCCACATAGTCCAGCGTCGCCTTCCAGAAGGCGTTGTTCATGGCCTCAGGCATGAGGTCCGAGGCGTCAAAGCGCACGATCTTGGCGCCCGTCAGGGCGTCGCCCATGCCCTTGGTCAGCGTGTCGGGGTAGACGTCGGCGCCCATCTTCCGGTTCGGCGAGAGCGCCCCGCCGCGCTTGACCCAGATGGCCTGCGCCTCGGGCGTGGTGAGATAGGCCATCAGCGCGCGGGCCTGCGGCGTATCTTTGAACATGCCAAAGAGGTCGCCTCCACCTTCCACGGCGCCGGCGTACTTGGGATCGATGTCGGGGAAGGGGAAGAAGTCAAAGTCCTCCACCGGCTTTAGGGCCGGGTTGGCCTGGACGATGAAATCGGTGATAAAGCTGGCCTGGTGGTGCAGGTAGGCGGTGGGCGGCGTGGTGAAGAGCGGGTTGGCCGCATCGCCAAAGTTGGTGGCCAGCATCGCGTCCTTGCCGCCGAACACCATCCTGGGGTCGGCGACGATCAGACCCCAGGTCTCCCAGGCCTTTTTGATCTCGGGCGAGGACCAGCGGATCTTGCCCTGGTACCATTGATCGTAGACGTCGGGCCCGGCCTGGCGCAGGACGATATCCTCCAGCCAGTCGGTGGCGGGCCAACCGCTGGCCGCGCCGCTCTCCAGGCCGATGCTCCACGGCGCCACACCAGTGTCGGCGATCTTTTTGCAGAGGGCCAGCAGCTCGTCCCAGGTCTTGGGGACGGTGTAGCCGGCCGCCTTGAAGGCCTTGACGTTGTACCAGATGAGCCCCTTCAGGGCCGACTTGATAAAGATGCCCACCTGCTTACCGTCGACCTGGCCCAGCTTGAGCCAGTCCTCGGCATACTGCTCGCGCATCGCCGCCTGGTCGAGGACGCCCGCGAGGTCGACAAGCTTGCCGGCGCGGGCGAACTGAGCCATCTGCCCCGGCCCGGGCAGCCCGGCCACATCGGGCGGATTGCCGCCCTCGACGCGCGTCGTCAGGACGGCGTTCAGGTCACGGGTGCCCTCGAACTCGACCCTGACGCCGGTCGCGTCCTCAAAGGGCTTGACCATGGCCATAAAGCTCTCGAGCTCGCTGCCGCCCCATGTGCCCAAAACGCTGACCGAGCCGCCGAGCTTGGCAGCGGTCGGCTGGGTCGCCGGCTTGGTGGTCGGCTGCGGCGCTGCGGTGGGGGCTGCTGGGGTGCACGCTTGCAGCACCGGCACAGCCAGCAATCCCAGGCTGAACTTGACGAAGGTGCGTCGCGTCACTTTGCGACTGGCCATGACGAGACCTCCTTGATGAGTGTGCTTGTAAGGCTCGAGTGAGCCTGCGATGAATAATCACCGTCTTCGCCGTCGAAAACAGGGACCCTCATGCACCGCCTCTCCGTTTCTCGGCATCACCTCCTCTCTGGGCAGGCCCAAGCCCCCACCGCAGAGACGCCGAGGACGCAGAGGTTGGGCGAGGTGACCACGCCCCTACAGCCTCTGCGTTCTCTGCGCCTCTGCGGTGATTCCCCGCCCTCATGCACGGTCGGAACTGCAACTCCATGATTGCGCTGTGGTGAGCACCGGCGCTCACGGGGCCGCGCCGCACGACTCCCGGACGATCAGCTCGGTATCGAGCAACACCTGGGTCTGCGCAGGCGCCTCCTGGGCGATGATCTGCAGGAGCAACTCCGCCGCGCTCCAGCCCAGGCCGAAGGTGGGCACGTGCACGGTGGTCAGCGCCGGCGTGATAAAGCGGGCCGCGGCGATATCGTCAAAGCTGGCCACGGCGATATCGCCAGGCACGCGCAGGCCCGCCTCGCGGATGGCCCTGAGCGCCCCCATGGCCACGGTGTCGCTGGCGGCAAAGAGCGCCGTGGGCCGCTCGGGGCGCGCCAGCAAGCGCTGCATGGCCGCGCGCCCGCTCTCTTCGTCAAAGTTGCCGAGCGCCACCAGCCCCTCGTCGTAGGGCAGGCCGGCGGCCTGCAGCGCCTGGCGGTAGCCCTGCAGGCGCTGCGCGCTCGCCGTGTAGGCCAGGGGGGCGTTGCTGATGGTGGCGATGCGCCGGTGGCCGAGGGCCAGCAGATGCTCGACCGCAGCCAGCGCGCCGCGCACGTTATCCACGTCAACCGAGGGGATGCCGGCGCCGGGCAGTTGGCCGTGCAGCACCAGGGGGTAGCCCTCGGCGTGCAGTTGCAGCAGATGATCGTCATCGCTGCGCGGGCCCGAGAGGATCAGCCCGTCGGCATGCCGGCCGCGCGCCAGCTCCACATAGCCGTCGTCAGGCTCGTCGGGCTCGATAGGCCGGAAGAGAACATGGTCGCCATAGTGCCGCGCGGCGCTGGCAATGCCCTGCAGCAGGCCGGGCAGGAAGGCGTCGCGGTAGGCGCGGTCGGGCCCGCGGTGCCACACCAGGGCGATGGTGTGGGTGCGCCCGCTGGCCAGGCGCCGCGCGGTGACGTCGGGGTAATAGTTGAGCTCACGCGCCGCCTCGAGCACGCGCTGCCGCGTCTCGGCGGTGATGTGCGTGTCGGGCACGTTGTTCAAGACGAGCGAAACCGTGGTGCGCGAGACCCCTGCCAGGCGCGCCACATCATGCGAGGTCGGGTTGCGGCCGCGGGCCATGCCTTGGTCCTTTCAGAGATGAGAGCCAGCAGAGGCGGCTCCCACGCCGCCGGGGTAACACGCGTCAGTAACACGTGTTACCTACCCAGTATAGCGTGGTTTACATGATTTGTCAAGAGGCTGACGTGCAGGCGGTCCAGGATGCATGAGCGAGCGTTTGATCCCGTCGCACCACGACCGGCTCTCACGCTCCGCACTACTCCGGTACGGAACCCTTAAGGTGGGGTTGGGGTAGGTTGGCTCTGGTGGCTGCCCCTGGTGCGCCCGCGGGCGCACCAGGGGCAGCCACCAGAGCCAACCTACCCCAACCCCACCCTGGGCCAGAGCCGGGCGAGGGCGAAGCTGGCACCCGGCCACTGCCAGGATGCTGAAGCGGATGGGTCTGCTCTCCGACAGGCTGCCAGGCGCGGGGTAGGGGATGGGGGTAGCTTGCAGAGAGCGCGCACTTGGTGTACAATAGAGGCAGCGATTGCCGTCACGCCGCGCGCGAGAACAGGAGGTCCTACATGCCGCAGACACCGCTTGCCGCCACCCTGCAGGATGCGTTCCGCTTCCCCTTGGAGGGGGAGGCCTGGAAGGCCCGCTTCCTGACGGGCTCGGGGCTGATCTTCGCCGGGATGTTTATCCCCATCCTGCCCCTGGTCTTTGTCTTCGGCTATGTTGTGGCGGTCATGCGCCGCATCGTCCGGGGCGAGGCGCCCGCCATGCCCGCCTGGGATGACTGGGGTCGCCTGGGCAGCGACGGCCTGGGCGCCACCCTCGCCGGCCTGGTCTGCCTCCTGCCCGGCCTGCTCGTGTTCCTGGGCGGCATGGCCCTCTACTTTGGCGCCAGCTTGGCCATGCCCTTCGTCGCGAGCGGCAGTGGTGACAGCCCGGGTGTGATCTTGGGCTTTACGGCGTTCCTCCTGGCCGCAATGGCCATCCTCTTCATCTCCATAGCCGTGGCCACACTCCTCTTCGCCGCGGGCGCCATCCCCCTGCCTGTGGCCGTTGCCCATCAGGCGGCCAGGGGGCGGGTCGGCGCCGCCTTGCGCGTGGGCGAGTGGTGGCGCATCCTGCGCGCCAACAAGATGGGCTTCTTCATCGCCTGGGTGGTCGTGATTGGCCTGTTGACCATCCTCTACTCTGGCGTGGTCGTGCTCGGCTACAGCGTGGTGCTGGCGTGCCTGGCGCCCTTCCTCGCCGCACCGGCGAGCTTTTACCTGCTGCTCGTCGCTGGCGCAGTGTTCGCCCAGAGCTACCGCGAGGGCGCCGAGGCGCTCTTGCAGGGGACGGTCGCACAGCCAGCCACAGGGGAGACGTCCGAGGGGCTTGCTGAGGGATCGGTCGAGGGCTCATAGAGCTCTTTCTCTGGGGGGGGTTGTGGAGGGTGACGGCGCCCTGCCCAGCCCGCGGGCTGGGCAGGGCGCCGTCACCCTCCACAACCCCCCCCAGAGAAAGAGCTCTATGAGCCCTCGACCGATCCCTCAGCAAGCCCCTCGGACGTCTCCCCTGTGGCTGGCTGTGCGACCGTCCCCTGCAAGAGCGCCTCGGCGCCCTCGCGGTAGCTCTGGGCGAACACTGCGCCAGCGACGAGCAGCAGGTAAAAGCTCGCCGGTGCGGCGAGGAAGGGCGCCAGGCACGCCAGCACCACGCTGTAGCCGAGCACGACCACGCCAGAGTAGAGGATGGTCAACAGGCCAATCACGACCACCCAGGCGATGAAGAAGCCCATCTTGTTGGCGCGCAGGATGCGCCACCACTCGCCCACGCGCAAGGCGGCGCCGACCCGCCCCCTGGCCGCCTGATGGGCAACGGCCACAGGCAGGGGGATGGCGCCCGCGGCGAAGAGGAGTGTGGCCACGGCTATGGAGATGAAGAGGATGGCCATTGCGGCCAGGAGGAACGCCGTAAAGCCCAAGATCACACCCGGGCTGTCACCACTGCCGCTCGCGACGAAGGGCATGGCCAAGCTGGCGCCAAAGTAGAGGGCCATGCCGCCCAGGAACACGAGCAGGCCGGGCAGGAGGCAGACCAGGCCGGCGAGGGTGGCGCCCAGGCCGTCGCTGCCCAGGCGACCCCAGTCATCCCAGGCGGGCATGGCGGGCGCCTCGCCCCGGACGATGCGGCGCATGACCGCCACAACATAGCCGAAGACAAAGACCAGGGGCAGGATGGGGATAAACATCCCGGCGAAGATCAGCCCCGAGCCCGTCAGGAAGCGGGCCTTCCAGGCCTCCCCCTCCAAGGGGAAGCGGAACGCATCCTGCAGGGTGGCGGCAAGCGGTGTCTGCGGCATGTAGGACCTCCTGTTCTCGCGCGCGGCGTGACGGCAATCGCTGCCTCTATTGTACACCAAGTGCGCGCTCTCTGCAAGCTACCCCCATCCCCTACCCCGCGCCTGGCAGCCTGTCGGAGAGCAGACCCATCCGCTTCAGCATCCTGGCAGTGGCCGGGTGCCAGCTTCGCCCTCGCCCGGCTCTGGCCCAGGGTGGGGTTGGGGTAGGTTGGCTCTGGTGGCTGCCCCTGGTGCGCCCGCGGGCGCACCAGGGGCAGCCACCAGAGCCAACCTACCCCAACCCCACCTTAAGGGTTCCGTACCGGAGTAGTGCGGAGCGTGAGAGCCGGTCGTGGTGCGACGGGATCAAACGCTCGCTCATGCATCCTGGACCGCCTGCACGTCAGCCTCTTGACAAATCATGTAAACCACGCTATACTGGGTAGGTAACACGTGTTACTGACGCGTGTTACCCCGGCGGCGTGGGAGCCGCCTCTGCTGGCTCTCATCTCTGAAAGGACCAAGGCATGGCCCGCGGCCGCAACCCGACCTCGCATGATGTGGCGCGCCTGGCAGGGGTCTCGCGCACCACGGTTTCGCTCGTCTTGAACAACGTGCCCGACACGCACATCACCGCCGAGACGCGGCAGCGCGTGCTCGAGGCGGCGCGTGAGCTCAACTATTACCCCGACGTCACCGCGCGGCGCCTGGCCAGCGGGCGCACCCACACCATCGCCCTGGTGTGGCACCGCGGGCCCGACCGCGCCTACCGCGACGCCTTCCTGCCCGGCCTGCTGCAGGGCATTGCCAGCGCCGCGCGGCACTATGGCGACCATGTTCTCTTCCGGCCTATCGAGCCCGACGAGCCTGACGACGGCTATGTGGAGCTGGCGCGCGGCCGGCATGCCGACGGGCTGATCCTCTCGGGCCCGCGCAGCGATGACGATCATCTGCTGCAACTGCACGCCGAGGGCTACCCCCTGGTGCTGCACGGCCAACTGCCCGGCGCCGGCATCCCCTCGGTTGACGTGGATAACGTGCGCGGCGCGCTGGCTGCGGTCGAGCATCTGCTGGCCCTCGGCCACCGGCGCATCGCCACCATCAGCAACGCCCCCCTGGCCTACACGGCGAGCGCGCAGCGCCTGCAGGGCTACCGCCAGGCGCTGCAGGCCGCCGGCCTGCCCTACGACGAGGGGCTGGTGGCGCTCGGCAACTTTGACGAAGAGAGCGGGCGCGCGGCCATGCAGCGCTTGCTGGCGCGCCCCGAGCGGCCCACGGCGCTCTTTGCCGCCAGCGACACCGTGGCCATGGGGGCGCTCAGGGCCATCCGCGAGGCGGGCCTGCGCGTGCCTGGCGATATCGCCGTGGCCAGCTTTGACGATATCGCCGCGGCCCGCTTTATCACGCCGGCGCTGACCACCGTGCACGTGCCCACCTTCGGCCTGGGCTGGAGCGCGGCGGAGTTGCTCCTGCAGATCATCGCCCAGGAGGCGCCTGCGCAGACCCAGGTGTTGCTCGATACCGAGCTGATCGTCCGGGAGTCGTGCGGCGCGGCCCCGTGAGCGCCGGTGCTCACCACAGCGCAATCATGGAGTTGCAGTTCCGACCGTGCATGAGGGCGGGGAATCACCGCAGAGGCGCAGAGAACGCAGAGGCTGTAGGGGCGTGGTCACCTCGCCCAACCTCTGCGTCCTCGGCGTCTCTGCGGTGGGGGCTTGGGCCTGCCCAGAGAGGAGGTGATGCCGAGAAACGGAGAGGCGGTGCATGAGGGTCCCTGTTTTCGACGGCGAAGACGGTGATTATTCATCGCAGGCTCACTCGAGCCTTACAAGCACACTCATCAAGGAGGTCTCGTCATGGCCAGTCGCAAAGTGACGCGACGCACCTTCGTCAAGTTCAGCCTGGGATTGCTGGCTGTGCCGGTGCTGCAAGCGTGCACCCCAGCAGCCCCCACCGCAGCGCCGCAGCCGACCACCAAGCCGGCGACCCAGCCGACCGCTGCCAAGCTCGGCGGCTCGGTCAGCGTTTTGGGCACATGGGGCGGCAGCGAGCTCGAGAGCTTTATGGCCATGGTCAAGCCCTTTGAGGACGCGACCGGCGTCAGGGTCGAGTTCGAGGGCACCCGTGACCTGAACGCCGTCCTGACGACGCGCGTCGAGGGCGGCAATCCGCCCGATGTGGCCGGGCTGCCCGGGCCGGGGCAGATGGCTCAGTTCGCCCGCGCCGGCAAGCTTGTCGACCTCGCGGGCGTCCTCGACCAGGCGGCGATGCGCGAGCAGTATGCCGAGGACTGGCTCAAGCTGGGCCAGGTCGACGGTAAGCAGGTGGGCATCTTTATCAAGTCGGCCCTGAAGGGGCTCATCTGGTACAACGTCAAGGCCTTCAAGGCGGCCGGCTACACCGTCCCCAAGACCTGGGACGAGCTGCTGGCCCTCTGCAAAAAGATCGCCGACACTGGTGTGGCGCCGTGGAGCATCGGCCTGGAGAGCGGCGCGGCCAGCGGTTGGCCCGCCACCGACTGGCTGGAGGATATCGTCCTGCGCCAGGCCGGGCCCGACGTCTACGATCAATGGTACCAGGGCAAGATCCGCTGGTCCTCGCCCGAGATCAAAAAGGCCTGGGAGACCTGGGGTCTGATCGTCGCCGACCCCAGGATGGTGTTCGGCGGCAAGGACGCGATGCTGGCCACCAACTTTGGCGATGCGGCCAACCCGCTCTTCACCACGCCGCCCACCGCCTACCTGCACCACCAGGCCAGCTTTATCACCGATTTCATCGTCCAGGCCAACCCGGCCCTAAAGCCGGTGGAGGACTTTGACTTCTTCCCCTTCCCCGACATCGATCCCAAGTACGCCGGCGCCGTGGAAGGTGGAGGCGACCTCTTTGGCATGTTCAAAGATACGCCGCAGGCCCGCGCGCTGATGGCCTATCTCACCACGCCCGAGGCGCAGGCCATCTGGGTCAAGCGCGGCGGGGCGCTCTCGCCGAACCGGAAGATGGGCGCCGACGTCTACCCCGACACGCTGACCAAGGGCATGGGCGACGCCCTGACGGGCGCCAAGATCGTGCGCTTTGACGCCTCGGACCTCATGCCTGAGGCCATGAACAACGCCTTCTGGAAGGCGACGCTGGACTATGTGGGCAACCCGGCCAGCCTGGATAGCATCCTGGCCGACCTCGACAAGGTCCAGGCCGACGCCTACAAGTGAGGGTAGTGCTGCAACCGTACTGGCCTAGGAAGGCGCGCGATCCGGGGACAACGCTTCGCGCATAACCGGAACGGAACCTATTGGGGGTCTGTTTGGCGGGTTGGTCGGAGCCGTGGCCGCCCGCGGGCGGCCACGGCTCCGACCAACCCGCCAAACAGACCCCTTCCGGGCCAGGGCCGGGCGCCCGAGGGCATGTGCCCGCGTAGGTTTGCCCGCGCCCAAGGGGCGGATGCGGAGCGTGTCAGCCGGCAGCTAACCGGATGGCCACTTGCTGTAAGGAGGGCCGCGCATGCAACGCCTGTTGCTGGCGATCGTCGTGCTCGTCGGCGTGCCCGCCGTGCTCGGCGGCTACATCGTGCTCACGGAAAGGCTCCTGGGGCTGGCCTCGGACAAGGCGCGCGACCGCATCCGCCCCTGGCTCTGGCTGGGGCCGGCTGCGGCGCTCCTCGTCGTCTTTCTCGTCTACCCGGCGCTGCGCACCATGGTTCTCAGCCTCTTCGACGCCACGTCCACCACCTTTGTCGGTCTGGGCAACTATGTCTACATCTTTACCGACAAGATCATGCTCATGGCCCTGCGCAACAACGTCATCTGGCTGGTGTTCTTTACGCCGGTGACGGTGGGCCTGGGCCTGCTGATCGCCGTGCTGGCCGACCGCGTGCGCTACGAGGCCGCGTTCAAGGCGCTCATCTTCCTGCCCATGGCCATCTCCGCCGTCGCGGCCGGCGTCATCTGGCGCTTCATGTACGCCTACCGCCCGCCGGGCACGGCTCAGACCGGCACGCTCAACGCCCTCTTCACCGCCATCATACCGGGCTTCCAGCCGCAGACCTGGCTGACCAACCCACCCTTGAACAACCTGGCGATCATCGTCATCGCGGTGTGGATTTGGACCGGCTTCAACATGGTCCTCCTCTCGGCAGGGCTGAAGGGCATCCCCAAGGATCTCCTGGAGGCCGCCCGCGTCGACGGCGCCAACGAGTGGCAGGTCTTCCGCCACATCACCCTGCCCATGCTCTCTTCGACCATTGGCGTGGTCACCACGAGCATGCTCATCTTTGCGCTCAAGTCCTTCGACCTCGTCTACCTGGTGACCAACGGCAACTTTGACACCGAGATCATCGCCAACCGCATGTACAAAGAGATGTTCAACTTTCACAGCTACGGGCGGGCCTCGGCCATCGCCGTCGTGCTGCTCGTGGCCATCGTCCCCATCATGGTGCTGAACATCCGCCGCTTCCGCCAGCAGGAGGAGATGCGCTGATGGCGAGCATGACAAAAGCCCAACCGCGCCCGCCGGCCAGCAGGGCGGGGCGCATTGTCGCCGCCCTGCAACGCGGGCCGCTGCACCTGATCATCATCGCCATTGCGCTCATCTGGATGCTGCCCACCGTGGGGCTCCTGGTCAGCTCCTTCCGCCCGCCGCACTTGGTCTCGACCACCGGCTGGTGGACGGCGTTCAAGCTGCCCTTCACCTTCACCCTCGAGAACTATTACCGCGTGCTGACGACGAACAACATGGGCACGAGCTTTGTCAACAGCCTGTTCGTGAGCATCCCGGCCACCGTCATCCCCATCATGATCGCCGCCTTTGCCGCCTATGCCTTCGCCTGGATGCCCTTCAAGGGCCGCGATGTGCTCTTCCTGGTCGTGGTGGGGCTGCAAGTGGTGCCGCTGCAAATGACGCTGATCCCCATCCTGCGCCTGTTCACCGACCTCAAGCTGACCGGCACCTTCCGGGCCATCTGGTTGGCTCACTCCGGCTACGGGCTGCCCCTGGCGATCTATCTGCTGCGCAATTTCTTCGGCAGCCTGCCCCGCGAGATGCTCGAGGCCTCGTACATCGACGGCGCCTCGCCGGTCACCACCTTCTTCAGGCTGGTGCTGCCCACCTCGGTGCCGGCGCTGGCGTCGCTGGCCATCTTCCAGTTCCTGTGGGTGTGGAATGACCTGCTCATCGCCTTGATCTACCTCGGTGGCCAGCGCAGCGTGGCGCCGATGACGGTCACCGTGGCCAACTTGGTCAATTCCTACGGGCAGGATTGGCAGTTGTTGACCGCTGCAGCGTTCATCTCTATGCTCTTGCCGATGGTCGTTTTCTTTAGCCTGCAGCAGTACTTTGTGCGCGGCATCCTGGCCGGGTCGGTGAAGGGGTAGGGGCGCGAAAGGGCACGAAAGGACGCGAAAGGCGCGAAAAGGGGGGTGCCTAGGCGGGTTTTGGTGTGCTGGTAGGCGCAGCAGGCCACCCCGCGGGGTGGCCTGCTGCGCCTACCAGCACACCAAAACCCGCTTCTGGGTCAGCGCCGGGTGGTGGCAGAGCGGCTTGCCCGGCGGTAGCCCAGGCCTGTCACAATGGATCTGCTCGTTGTCGACGCGCGGCCCATCCCCTGTGGAGCCGCATTGAGGAGGAATGATCGTGCTACAACAGGTGGACATCGCAACCAAGCGCCTGGCCGACTATGCGTCCATCGCGGGCGAGGAGGCGGTCGCAGAGATCCGCGAGCTGGCCGCGCCGCTGCGCGGGGCTCGGGTGCTGCACATCAACGCCACGGCCTACGGCGGCGGCGTGGCCGAGATCCTGCAGACGCTGGTGCCGCTGATGCGCGACGTGGGGCTCGACGCCCAGTGGCAGGTCATCGCCGGGGCCGACGAGTTCTTTACCGTCACCAAGGCCTGCCACAATGGCCTGCAGGGCATGCCAGGCCCCCTGACGCCCGAGATGCAGGCTATCTGGCGGCGCTACAACGAGCTGAACGCCGCCCGGCTCGAGGGCGAGTATGACTATATCGTGGTGCACGACCCGCAGCCCGCGGGCCTGCTGCGCTACCATGGCGCCCAGGGCGGCCGCCACTGGATGTGGCGCTGCCATATCGACACCTCGCATCCCAACCCGGCCTACTGGGGCTTTTTCGCGCCCTACATCTCCGAGTACGAGGTGGGCATCTTTACCTCGCAGCAGTACGTGGGGCCGGGGGCGTGTTTCAAGCACCTGGCGATTATCCCGCCCACCATCGACCCGCTCTCGCCCAAGAACGTGCTCCTGCCGCCCGAGCAGGCGCGGCAGGTGGTGGCTCGCTTTGGCGTGGACGTGGGCCGCCCGCTCATCACCCAGGTCAGCCGTTTCGACCCCTGGAAGGACCCGCTGGGCGTGATCGACGCCTACCGCATCGTCAAGGCGCGGGTGCCGGGGGTGCAGCTCGCCCTGGTCGGCTCGATGGCGGCCGACGACCCCGAGGGCTGGTACTACCTCGACAAGACCAGTCGCCACGCCGGCGAGGACCCCGACATCCATATCCTGCACAATTTTCACGGCGTGGGCGACGTGGAGGTGGGCGCCTTCCAGGCCGTGTCGGACGTGGTGGTGCAGAAATCGACCCGCGAGGGCTTTGGCCTGGTGGTCACCGAGGCGCTGTGGAAGGGCAAGCCGGTCATCGGCGGCAACGTCGGCGGCATCCCGCTGCAGGTCGTCGACGGCGAGACCGGCTACCTGGTCGACAACGTCGAGCAGTGCGCCGCGCGCATGCTGCACCTGCTGGAGCATCCCGGCGAGGCCGCGCGCCTGGGCCGCGCTGCCCGCGAGCACGTGCGCCGCCACTTTCTTTCCACGCGCCACCTGGCAGACTATCTGCGGCTGTTCCAAGAGCTCGAGGCGTAGGTCAGATTCTCATCGATTGAGGCAAGATTTCACCGCAGAGGCGCAGAGGACGCAGAGATTCCGCAGGTTCTCTCTGCGTCCTCTGCGCCTCTGCGGTAGATATCCTCGTCGGTTTGAAGCAGAGCTTTGCTAGCGCTGCGGCTCGACGATGACCTTCAGTGACTCCTGCGCTTCGGCGACGATGCGGAAGCCCAGGCCGGTCTCGGCCAAGCTCAGGCGATGGGTGACCATCTCGCGCACCGGCACGCGGCGGGCGCGGATGAGCTCGATGGCCACCTCGGCATCGTAGGGGCTGTTGCCGTACGAGGGCAGCAGCGTAATGCCGTTGCGCCAGATGTCGTTCACCGGCAGGGGCAGGTCCACCCCTGGCTTGGTGGGCGCAAAGAACTGCACCGTGCCGCCGCGGTCCACGCTCGCCAGTGCCTGGGTGAACGCGGGCAGCGCGCCGGTGCAGACGATGGCCAGGTCGACCGGGCGGCCGCCGTTGGCCTGGCGCACACGCGCCGGCACGTCCTCCGTGGCGCGGATGACCGCCTCGGCGCCAAAGCGTTCGGCCGCCTGCAGGCGATAGTCGTTGACGTCGGTGGCGATGATGCGCCCGGCCCCGCAGGCGCGCGCCAGGGCGATGTGCAGGATGCCCGACATGCCTGCGCCGAGGACGAGCACCGACAGGCCCGGCTGCAGACGCGCCAGGCGCTGGGCGCGCACCACGCAGGCCAGCGGCTCGATGAACACGCCATCCTCGAACGAGACCTCGTCGGGCAGCCCAAAGACCCCCCGGTCCACGTTGAGCCGCGGCGCGCGCAGGTACTCGCTAAAGCCGCCGGGGTCATAGTTGGTGGTATGCAGCGTCTCGCAGGCGGTGTGGTTGCCGCTGAGGCAGTAGCGACAGGTGTTGCAGGGGATGTGGTGCGAGACAAAGACACGCTGGCCCACCGTGTAGCGCGTCACCCCCTCGCCCACCTCGGCGATGGTGCCGGCGATCTCGTGGCCCAGCACCAGCGGCGCCTTCTTGATGCGGTACCACTCCATGACGTCGCTGCCGCAGATGCCGCTGGCGATGACCTTGACCAGCAACTCGCCGGGGCCGATCGCCGGCCGCGGCAGCTCCTGCAGGCGGACGTCTCGGTTGTTGTAGTACATGGCGACACGCATGGATCCGCTCCTTGGCAAAACCATCACCTGAGGTCTGGCTCTCAGCCGGGCCTGGCGCTCCGCCGTCGCCCGGCGCTGGGCCAGAGGGGATTGGAGAGGGTTGGGCTGGCGGGCTCCGGGTGCCGCCCGCGGGCGGCACCCGGAGCCCGCCAGCCCAACCCTCTCCAATCCCCTTAAGGTACCGTACCGGGCTGGCGCGAAGCCTTCAGCCGGTCAGGCCTTCGTGGAGGCCTGGAAGAGCTC
>ERZ795049.3084-NODE-3084-length-18242-cov-22.348986_pt1 | contig 18242 bp, 16 predicted proteins | sample MGYA00375133_ERZ795049 | MGnify/ENA primary metagenome ERZ795049 (study PRJEB30178, sample SAMN05720147) | activated sludge metagenome | isolation source: anaerobic digester from wastewater treatment plant | place: Japan | collected 2015-04-20 ...
GTGAGCCTAATGAAATAGTGGAGACCGAGGCCCGGCCTAGGACCATTATGATCCAGGTAGAGCCCTGGCAAGATGAAGATGAGGCTGGTTTTCTTGAGAAGAATGTGAATGCTGCTAAGAGGGGACTTCTCGGTTTCGAGAGCTCAGTTCATGTAGCTAGGGCACTTCTTGGAGATGAGAGTGCTTTCGATAGTATTGCAGAGACTCAAAAGAAAATTAACCAGATTCCTATTTCTAAGGAACAGCAAGAGTTCTTTGCTCCTGGTGGGCTTGGAAGACTTTGGGATCAATTTAAGGAAAGTCCTTTCAAGACTACATGGGATATTGGAAGTCTGGCAACTCAGTTTGCAGTAGAGAGTGCTGGGCAGTTTCTACCAACAGTTCCCGCGAGCTTAGGAACTGCAGGTCTTGGGGCAGCCGCGGGAAGTGCAATTCCAGGTGTAGGGACCGCTGCTGGTGGTCTATTAGGCTTTGCTGGTGGAACTGGTCTTAGCTCTGCAGCTATTGAGTATACAAGCCAGATTATTGGATCCTTAAAAGAAGCTGGAATCAATGTGGAAGATTCGGCTGCTTTGAAAGCTGCGTTCGCGAATGAAGAGTTGATGGGGCCGATTAAGGAGCAGGCAGCTATTAAGGCTGGGGTGGTAGGAGCTGGGGATGCTTTTCTGACAGCCTTTGGTGGGCGTGTAGTTACTGCGCCTGCTAGAAAGGCTACGAGTAAAGTTACGAGTGAAGCCTTAGCAAAAGGGGTGACTCCAAGTCTGGCGAAGAAACTTGGATCTGAGGCAGCTAAGGAGACACTGAAAGGAATGGGGAAGGGAGAGCTTGCAGCTAGAGGAGCAGCTGAGCTAGGGATTCAGGCAACAGGTGGGGCTGGATTCGAGGCGGCAAGTCAGGTTTTATCTGGACAGGAGTTTTCAGGCGCGGAGACTTTAGCGGAAGGTCTAGGAGAGCTTGTTCCTGGAGGGGTTAATATTGCTGTAGGTGCTGTTGGAAGAAGTGGAGTTGCTCCTAGTAAGCCTATTGCTCCGGCAGCTATTACAACTGAGGATAGAATCCAGACTCCAGTTGAACCTGTTCCTATTGTTAGGAATGGAATTACTTACAAGAGTTTCAAGCAAGAAGTTGTAGTTGAAGCTAGGAATAAACTTATCCAGCAAATGCACGATTCTTTTGATGCTAAGATAGGAAGGAAGGAGGTAGATGCACTTATTGATCTAATTGATGGTCGGGCTGTAGCATTCAGTCAAAGGTATGGACATACTCCTGAGACTTATTGGTTTACCAGATTCTCGAAGTTTGAGATGCAGGATGGGAAACCTACAGTTAAGTTGGGAGATGTTAGTGAGTTTTTGCAAGAAGTTCATCATGGGACTCCTTATACCTTTGCGCCGGAAGAAGGCTTTCCTCACGGGCGTTTTCGTTTAGATAAGATTGGGTCGGGGGAAGGAGCTCAGGCCTTTGGCTGGGGGATATACTTTGCGGATCGGGAGGGGGTGGCGAGGAGTTATAGGGATGTTACAAGTAGAGACAAATCCTCAGAGACTAAAGATAATAGCTCTCTCTATAAGCTCGAACTCCCCGATGACATCCAGCCTTTCTTGCTGAAGTGGGATGAGCCGTTGAGTCAGCAGACGCCGGAGGTGCAAGATGCGCTGGAAAAAGCAGTTTCTACTATCGGAGACTATGTCAACAAGGATATGTTTCCAGATGGATTGCAAAACTTAACAGGAGAACAAATATATAAAAAGCTAACTCTTCTTGAGCATAGAAGGATGAAAGATCCAAATGTAGAAGGAGGAATGCTCCCTTACTACTATGCACCAGGATCTTTTATGGGAGATAGAGGATCTAAGATTGCTTCTTCTATTTTAGCGGAAGCTGGCATTCTCGGGAATAAGTATTACGATGCGGCTAGCCGGTTTGAATATGAAGTAGTCACAACTGAGAATGGAAGGTATGCGGTCGCTAAAGTAAGTGGGCCTCTTGGATATGGGGGTAGAGTAAACTGGAATCAAGATTTTGCTACGAGAGAAGAAGCTCAGGCTGAGGCAGATAGACTTCAGAGAGAGGGTAAGAGGACCTACAATTATGTCATCTGGGACCAGCCTACACTAGACCGAATCGTTCTCCTGGAACGGAATGGTGAAAAGCTGGATGCGATGCGGAAAGCGGAAGCAAAGAAACAGATTGATGATCTCTTCCAGACCACGACTGCAGCCCCACCTTTTCGGGCAGCTCAGATAGCTTCGGAGAATTTTCGGAGGTGGTTTAGGAATTCTGTTCTGAGGGATGACAGAGGAGAGCCAATTATACTGTTTCATGGGACTACTGCTGGAAGAGACTTTACTGTATTCAATACTGTTTCAGTCCTACAGTTAGGTGCTCATGTTGGACCTTATGACCAAGCTAATGAGTTTGGGAATTATATATCATCTCGTGAACCTGGGAGGGTTTACCCTCTCTACGTCCGAATCGAGAATCCACTTCGATTGATGGATAAAGGAGCATGGAGAGTTAAAGATGTAGTTCCTCAACTTCTAGAAAAGGGGCTTATAGATAACGATCGAGCCCAGATAATTTATGATACCTATAGAGACTTTGATTACCCTTCTGATGCTACTAAGTATCTTCAAAATGTAATCAGGGGTCTTGGTTTTGATGGGGTAGTTTACTTAAATCGAATTGAGGGAGTAGGACCGAGAACAGAAGGACAGGACCTAATATCTATTGATCAAGTTTCAGACGCTAGATTCAAAGAGGTATATCCAGAAGCTAAAGACGCCTATATAGTCTTTGATCCAACCCAGCTAAAGTCAGCCATCGCTAACACTGGCGAGTTCTCTAACGAAAATACATCTATTCTTCATCAAGCTTCCCAGGCTGCCATCAAAGGCAAGGTCCGTTTTGATAAAGACGGGCGGGCGATCATTACAGCCTTCCATTCAGCAGACATCTCTACCCTTCTTCATGAACTCGGGCATGTCTTCCGCCGAGATCTTGAAGGGGATGATCTTGCAACAGTTGAGAAGTGGGCCGGCGTTAAGGATCACGTCTGGACAAGGAAAGCAGAAGAGAAGTTTGCTCGGGCCTTTGAGAGATACCTCAGAAGAGGCAAGAGCCCGACTCCATCTCTTGATAGAATCTTCCGGTATTTCAAAGAGTGGCTCTCGAATATCTATAAGAAGATTCGAGGGTCTGAGATTGATGTCCAAGTTCCTGAGGAGATTTCAAAGGTCTTTGATAATCTTCTACGGAATGATATGGACTTCGTAATTCGGCAGAGACAAGAGATAGAAGCTAGAAAGCTGGGAAGGCTCCAGAAAGCCTGGCGTAGATTTGTCGCTACAGTTGACGTAGAGACCCCATGGATTCAGAGAGGCGCACCGGAGACTGGATTCCAGATTAAGAACTATTCCTCGAACCGAGAGTTTGAGGAAACCAAAGGTCTGGAAGTGATGACTAAGATCCGAGACGCCGCTATGCGGGCGAAGCTTACGAGAGAAGAATGGAACCAGATTCCCTTTCTTGCGGAAGCCCAAGAGGCTCAGGAAACTCTTAGCCCTAAGGATAAGGAACGCTTTGGGCCGATCCTTAAACTTTGGTCAGACTACCGTGAAGAGGCGTTCCAGAGACTACAAGCCGAAGGCGGTATTCAGGAACGCTTTACTGAGAAGATCATGAGACTTCTGAGAACTGAACTTCTAGAAGCTGAACGCCTTGGAGATACTAAGACTGTTCAGGAACTGAAGGATGCTCTTGAAGTCGCGCAGAAAACTGAGTTCGTGCATATTCCAGTCGCTGCGATCTTTGAGAAGATGGTGGAAGAGAACAAGACTGAGATGCTTCGGCGAAGCCTGGCGTTACAGGTGGATAAGAATAGAAAGACCATCCGCCTGGCTGACTTCGTGAAGCCTGGGGAGATAGACATCTATGACGTAATTGGTAGCTACATGCAGCGAATGGGCAGGGATATGAGCCTTCTCAAGATTGTGAATGCTGCTAAGGCTGAGAAGCTGGCGGTCCCTGCGAGCGTGGCCCCGAATGAATACTATGCGGGCTCGAAGGTATCTAGTGTGCTAAAGCACTGGGCGCTAGACCCAATGCTGCATAAGTATTTGGAAGAGCTAACTACTGTCAAGCACCCTAGCTGGTTTGATAATGCTCTCTCTATGATCAAGATGATGAGCTTTTATAATCCTATCTTTCTTCCAATGCTTGACGTCTTTCAGGCAGCTCTTACAGGTGCAATTAATCCTCTTCGCCCGAGTTTCTACTCAGACGTAGCTAGAGGGATATTTGATGTAGTAACGAAGAGTGATAGATACTATGCCGGCCTTCAAGATGGCTTGATGTCTACACCCTTTAATACTCCATTCTCTGTTCTTGAAACTAAGATCCGGAAACTTCGGGCGTCAGCACTTGGTAAACCCCAGAGATCTTTGATGAAAGCAATAGTCCAGGAATACGGCGGGCTTCGGCCATTTTATAACGCTACGTGGTCTATCGCCTGGGAAATGGATAACGTAGTTAGATATACAACTTATAACTACCTTTTGAGAAAGGGTATGACAAGTCGAGATGCTGCTCAAACGACAGCTAAGTTCACAGGCGACTATGCCGGCGTTCCAGCAAAAACTAGAAGAAGTCTGAATAGAATCTTCTTCACACCTACGTATAAGATTGCTATGGGTAAGGTCTACGGGAATATGCTCGTCCAGGCGTTGAAGAAAGCTGCTGGGAATGAGATCCTTCAAGAGGTCCCAAACATCTTTGCTCGTGCAGCTATCCTTCTTCTGGCAACCCAAATGTCCAAGGATCTCTTGATGACAGCTCTTGGATTTGACGTGGAAGAATGGGGCCGTAAGTATGTCTGGAAAGGAATCTCAACTCCTGAAGGTGAAAAGGAGTTCGTGATTACCATAAGTGATCCTACTAATATGTTCCAGAAATACTTCACGAGATTCCAACAGGCATTCTTTGATCCGAAGACAGAGAATGGAATAGAATACTTCGTGAATAGCAATAGCTGGGAGTTTCATCCATTCTGGCGAGCAGCCGTCGACCTAGTTGGTAACTATGACTCGATGAATAGGACTCCTATCTTCGAGCGCTTCGATACAGACGTTACGAAAGCCCGCAAGATAGTAGGCTTTCTGGCTGGAAGATTGGTTCCTGTAACTGGCGCAGTTGCCGGCGAAGCTGGAGACCTCTTTCGGACTTCTGAACCTCTTCGAGATCCTGACTTAGCTGACAAGATCATGGTCCGTGAGTTCGGGTGGATCACGAATATAGTCAGTAAACTCGTAGCCTTCCCATACGTTCGCACGAATGAAATCGAGCGGGCTTCAAATGCGATAGATAGAATGGGCCGAGATATTCGGCGCCAGCAAAACCGGGCTCTAATGAATGGAACCCTCAGCGCTGAGAGCTTTGATAAGTCTGCTGCGCAATACTTCCAAGATGTAGACTCAGTTCTTTCTGAGATCGAAGAGAGCTATGAAGTAGATACTTGGAACAAGATTCTTCGCCGAGCGGTGCCATTCGCAGAGGACTTGAAGCTACTAAAAAAAGAGAGGGCTACTGATGAGCCCTCTCGAAAACCTGCGCTTGTTCCATAGTTTTGTCCCATTTTGGGATACATCTGGAAGAAGAGACCTTCAGTTACCGGAGGTCTCTTTCTTTTTGTCATCCGTATAGATAAGCTCGAAGTCATTCCCGTCGGAAAGTAGGTGCTGCTTACAGAAGCCTTTAGCAATAAGGGTCCGTATAATGTTTTCCATTCCCCGATAGTCGACATCCCGGTGGAAGACAGAGAGAAGATAGCTGACTCGAACCTTTTTCTTTGCAGCAATTTCCATCATGATACGGTTGACGACTTCTATATCTGGGCGTCGGCCATATGCAGAGAAAGCATCAGGCATCTTCTCTTCGGTGAGAGATATAAGGCTCTCTGCTCGTTGAAAGTCTTCGATAGTTAGAGCCATAGAATCCCCGCGGGAAGCGCTCATGATAGTAGCGAGCTTTAGAATGTGAGTAGGCCGGCGTTGAAGATAGCCAGCAAAAAGGGGATCTCGAATTGGAGGATTCTGCTCAGACTTCTGATACCAGTCAATGTAGTATTCTAGGAACTCCAGATTCTTCGGCTTGAAAACCCCTCGAAGCATATGGATTTCCCGAAGATCATTCAGAAGTTTCTCTCGGACATCAGGATCTTCATACGGAAGTGGAGATATGATTCGGTCTTTCTCGTAGACTATAATCATACGACTCATCAAGCCACCACCTACAAGATCTCGGGAGATATTATTCCCAAGGAGTTCCGGTGTTGTAGCTCCAAGTAGGTTTAGCCAGATACCATAGATGTCATCTGTTCCTTGGTGTTTAGTTCTATAGACCCAAGTAGATGCGCAATCAAACCAGTCAGTTAGGTCCATTAGAAGAGATGGATTATTATGCCCGAGAAAGACTGAGAGTTCCGGAGAGATGACTGTTAGAGAGCTATGGGTGTCTATCTCACCTGTTTCTTCATACACCTCCATTGCTGTAGATTCTTTGATCTCACGAATTAGAGCTTCGCGAGTTATAGACTCAGAGGCTATTCGGATTCCTAGCTCACGTAAGAGGGAGAGTCCGGGTTTGATAATAGTTCCCTTTCGGCATCTACCTGGGGGAGCTACTAGAACGATATACATATTAGGGTAGAATGTCAAGGAGCCTAGCTCAAAGCGGCACTTACGTTGAAGTGCAGCAGCTACACAGGAAACAGCTACCCAAGTGCGGAAAGATTTCGGAGCTTCAACCTCTTTTGTAAGTTCTAGAAATCCATCTATCCAATCAGGTAACTGGCGACTCATGTTTCTTCGAGCTCTCTTCCAGGGTTTTGTTATACAGTTCAGGAAGCATCGCGGCTAATTCGGAACTTGAAAGATTCTTCCATGGGACTTTAGTCTTGGCAGCACAGGTAAGGCCAAGAGTGCAGTCTGCTGGTATGGAAAAGGTATAGCTTTTCCAAGTAAGTGGGCTTTCAAGGGAGCTCTTTATTGCAAGAAGAGCATCTGCATGGTAAGCCCAGCCAGCACTTAAGGGAATCTGTATAACAAGAGAGTCGTGAACAGTATTGAGGATAGTTACAAGACGAAGGTCAGGGTTATAGTAGGTAAAATAGACACCCGATTGGTTCATCTTCTCGCCTACGGTAGATTGGGGAATGAAGGAATAGGCTTCCTTAAAAAGGCTATCTCCCCACCGATCGAGAAAGAGACGCCGTCGGCCGAGGCAATTAGTGAGTATTCTGTGATCGTGATTAAGGGAATGTTTAACCCATTCGTGATAAGCAGTAATGCCTGGGTAGGCCCGAAGGTAGGAGTCTCGAATGAACTCCCCTTCAGCCTTAGTTGTCTCGTAGTAGTGGGCGAATCCTTGACCGCTGAGTCCATAGTTAAGAGCATGATTAGCCTTCTTCCCCCAGAAGCGTTCGGAGTATAGGCCTCCACCGATTTCACAGCTGCCGTCTTCATCTGAGATCTCCTCTATAGGTTTTCTAAATATGAGTGAGGCAGTCAGACGATGGATATCTACACCAGTTTCGAAGGCCCGAATCATACTGGGTTCAGGTGCGATGTAGGCTACTACTCGATTCTCTGCCTGGCTTAGGTCGATATTATAGATCACGTGTTCGGGATCAGCCAGAAGGAAACGCTTCATATCTGGTGGAAAGTTTTGGAAGTTTCCACCTGTGCCGAAGATATTCTTAGAGCTACTCAGGCGGCCGGAGGTAGTCCCTACTCGGTTGATGGAACAGCGCAGGCGTTTATCCGTGTCGTATTCCATCTCATAGTAAGTTCCATCCATCTTCTCAAGCTTACGGATCTCTCGAATAAGCTTGGCCTCCTTACAATCATACCGTAGGCTGAGCTTCTTCATAGCATCGTCATCGGTAGTTGGGTTTCCAGTTTTCCTATTTATAATAGGCTTATAGCCTTTCTCTTCGTAGAAGTATTTTTGAAGCTGCTTTGGACTAGCTGGGTTTAGGTCAAAGCCACATATTTCAGAAAGCTGGGCTCGAAGATTTGCGGCTTCAATCTTAGCTTCAGCAGATGAGTTAGCCATACCTTCGGTATCAACCAGAATCCCGTGTTCTTGAAGGAAGATGATAGGCTCGAAGAGACGATTCACGCGTTCATAAGCTGCCCAGTTTCCTAGAGATTCAAGCTCCTTTCTCATCTTTGGGAAGGCTTCCAGGCAAACAGCTGCATCCTTGCAGTTATATCGCCAGAAGTCTTCGATAGAAGATTGAATCTTAAACCACCGCTTGCCTTCATCTTTATAGTATCGTTCAGCTGTAAAGATGCTGGTGATGAAGTCTAGGCCCTTTGGAAACTCAGGCACTAGAAGTGCCATCGCTACCATAGTGTCATGAGTATTCCGGGTGATAATCTGCATTCGATTGAAGATAAAGCTGGCATCGAATGTTAGATTCTGGCCGATCTTACAGATCTCTGGAGATTCCAATATTCTTGTAAGCTCTTGCCAGATCATAGTTTCTTGCCGAGGATCGAAGTAATCAGATCCGAACTTGTCGAAGGGAATACAGATGACATCAAGCTCAGTCTTAGCAACAGCTAAGCAAGAGATTTCTTTCTGACCTGTCTCGATGTCAAAGCCGATAGTATCACCAGATTGGATGCTTTGAAGGTAAGACATAGATTCATCAAAGCTGGGATTGATTCGCAGAGTTCTGTCCGGTAGGATTAGGTCGGGAGATTTAGACTCTTCGACAATTTTCCTTAGATCCCGAATAGCTATCCATCTCCAAATATATTGGCGAAGGCAGGCAGAAGGATGGATAGTTGGAATGATCTTTACAGACCTGCCATTTAGAACGCCCGGGTAAACGCTTCCACGATGCTTCATGATGCCGACTTCTCGACAGAGAGCATACATAGATACGTTTCCCATAGGAACAAAGACAGTAGCCTCGGTTAGCTCTGCTAGTTCCTTGTGAAGGACCTCCTCATACATTTGATAAAGTTCTGTTGTGAGAACCTTTTTAGGTTTGAATTCTATGAAGTGTGAGATGTCATTATTCGGGGGTTGCTCTTTTACTACATTTGTGATGTAGCAGTCTGAGCGGTTAATGCCTGCTACTTGGAGCCAGGCATTAAACTCGCGACCAGAAGCTCCGACGAAGGGCTTGCCAAGAGCTGCTTCAGATGAACCTGGGGCTTCACCGATGAAGCAGATCTTGCAATCCTTTGGACCTTCGCCGGAAATGATAGGAGTTGTTCCGGTGTTTAGGAATCCCATTAGATAGAGACCTCCGTTCTTAGGCGGAGAAGAAAAGGATCTCCAAATGATGCCTCATAGGTGGGAATCCCTTTTTCTCTGGCGAAGGAACACTCAGACCTAGCCCCCTCTGAGTTCTTCCATCCAGGACCGAGAATAACAGCATCACATCGGCTGATAATCTCAAGATCTCCATCTAGAAAGATTCTATCTGGAACTATACCATCCATTAGAAAGGTATTCGTATGAGGACAGATTACATAGTAGCCTAATTGCCAGAGACGCTTAGCTACTTTTCTGGCTTCCATAATATTCTCAAGGATTCCATCAGGTGAAGCTGCCCGGTAAGGCATGGCAAGGTAAACTAGTTTCATGCTTTCCCTTCCTTTAAGCTTCTAAAAATAGCTTTCTCTTTCACCAGAGATACCTTCCGAATATAGGCATTCCGATAATTGGTGCTTAGATCAAACCCAAAGGCTGTCATATTTAAGTTACTAGCAGCCAAAATAGTATTCCCGCTTCCAAGAAAGGGAACTAGAATGGTGCTACCAGGAAGGCAGAAGGTATCGAGCACATCTTGAATAAGCTCAATAGGCTTCTCAGTTGGATGGACACGAGTGCCCATTGGGATAGTAGGATAGAGATATAAATTACTGCGGCCGGCTCGGTTAATAGTGGCGTTTCCTTTTCTAGCATAGAAAAAGAACTCACACTTAGAGCCGAGCATACTCTCTGGTGACTTTGTTTGCCCGGGCGTTCCGTCTGTCTTAGCCCAGATTGCGGCAAGCCTTGTGACTTTGAATCCATTCTTCTTTATAGACTGATAGACAGTTTCAAACCAAGGCTCCATTGCGAACCAGCAGATCATCCAGCTATCTTTCTTAAGAACCCGATAGCACTCTTGGAAGGTGCTATCTAGAAAGTTCTCATAGTCTTTCGCTGGAATCTCATTGTAATCTTCAGTGTCCCGGTTTCCTTCATCTGCGAACTTCTTTCCTCTAGCATAGTCGATACCAAAGGGAGGATCAACTTCGCAGAAGTCAATCGTTTCATTCTGTAGATTCGAGACCTTCTCAAAGAAGTTTCCAATACAGTAGTAATCCATCAGGCGTTTCCGCCACATACTTGGAGCAACTTCACCTTCTCCTGTGGTTTCTGAGTTAGCTGCTTCCGCCCGCTTCGCAAGTTCAGCAAGTATCAGTTGCTCTTCTAACTTCTCTAGCTTTTTCTCAGCCTCAGCTTTTGACTTAGCTTGGGCAAGCTCAGGCAGGCGTTCAAGAGCACTTGCTAGCTTTAGGTCTCGATGAACAGCAGAGCGGGAGCTACCAGTTAGCTCAGCTGTCTTCTGAATGTTCCAACCACTCCTATCAATACGGCCATCAGGCATTACAACGCCTTGGCCACTAGCGGCTTTTCCAGTCTTAAGCTCATGTAGCTTTTGTTTCATAGCTACTTCTTCTTGCCACGTCAGATCCTTCCGTCGGAAGTTCTCTTCTATTTCCATCTCTTTAACGTCAGTATCAGAGAGCTTTCCTTTGTAGATGCGAACAGGAACCTCAGTGATTCCAAGCTCTTTGCAGGCCCGGAATCTTCTGCCGCCGGCAATAAGCAGTAGCTTTCCATCTTCAAGTTCTTGCACCGAAAAGCTTTGTATTACTCCATAGTTCTGAATACTAGCCTTCAGTGCTTCTAGATCCCCATAGTCTTGTCGTCCTCGTTCTCCCTCGATGATCTCTTCAAGTTTTGCCACACGAGCAAGCATTTGGGTTTCCATAGTTAAGCCTTCTCCCCAGTAAGTTCTTCGAAGAGGGCTCTCTTTTCTTCATCTGTCATTCCAGCAAATACGCTAGACAGTTTTTGTTCCTTGGTTTTCTCTGCCTTAATTCGCTTCTCAGCGTCTTTCGGCTGTCGGTTTCTTCGGTTCGCTCGAATCTGTTTAATTCGTTCTTCAAGATCATCGGTCGATCGAGACCGAATGCTTCTCTTTAGATCTTCAAGGTTCATTCTTACTATCGTCCCTTCTCTTCAAGATCTGTCGAGATATTAACTAGCTCGCCTAGCGAGGTGTCTCGTTCAAGAAAGCTAACTAGAACCAATGCTTTTCGATTCGGGCTTCCTGGAATATTCTCCAGCAGCCGAATGATATGGTCAGTTACTTTCTCCATGATTACCTGACGTTGCCCGTGAGGTATCATTTCATTTAGTTTCTTAAACTTCTCTCGATCGTAGTCGAAAGTTATACGGCTTCTTTTCTCTGGATTTTCCACATTCTTACTTCCTTTCCTTTCAGTTAAGGAAAGGGAGTCTCCCCCTCCCTACTATTAGGAGAGACTCCCTTCGAGACGTTAGCACGCGTCCAGGCTAACGTCCCTGAATAAACTGCTTCACACGATTTTGCTTCCCGTAGTCTACGGAGTCATCCACGTCCACGAGAACCCATCCCGTCTTGCCGACCCAGCCTTCCAGGCTCAGCCCGTTGGCATCGAACGGGATCTTGAAGCAGTCAGCGAACCGCTTCATCTGGAGCAGCTTGAACTGCCGAGTGCGGGCATCGTCCTTCTCATTCGGAATGCTGATCATGTGATACAGCAACGTAGCATCAGGATGTCCGAGAGGCTCCAGGACGACGTTGATATACTTATTCCCAGGAGTATTCTTGGAATCCTTAACGACAGGATTCTGCTGGACCTGATACTCGACTTCAGTCCCAGCCGGAATAACCGTAGGCTCCTGCACATTGGTCAGGTTAATTTCGAGGAAACTCACATCGCTCATTTTAGTTCTCCTTGTTTTCAAAGAGGGTTAAAGGCGGAAGCGGATAGGAGAGCCTGCTCCTTTCTATAGATTACATTAGTGTTATCCCAAAATGGGACAAATCTATTAAGCCCATGGGACAGGTTTATGAACGGGATCAAGGCCGGCCTTTTTCATTAGAGAGAAAAGATCCGGGTCTTCACGTGTGGAAAACTTCCCACCCGCACCAAGACGAGTCCGGGCTTTGAACTGACCTTCGTTAGAAGTGAGAAGTTTACGCTCTGCCCCACGGTTCTCACAGACGTAGACTTCGTCGAAGAGAAGTGGCAGCTTCCCACGTAGCTTTCCTGTGACGAACAGCTCTTGGGTGATCCGGCCACTGAGCTCATCCTTTACAAGTTCAAGGTGACAAGTAAAGATGAAGTTACACTTAAGGGAAGTGCAGGCCTTTACAATGTCACGGATAGTAAGGATCAGAACCTGGTAGTCTTGAATATTCGGGATTCCATCCTGACGCCCGCCTTTTCTTTTGGTAAGAATGCGGTTCATGCAGGCCTCAGAGAAGTTAGTCCCACTATCAATGACGTAGGTTCCGATTTGATCGAAGAGACCTTCTCGCCGGCGTTGAAGAAAGGTGGATTCCCAGAGATCATAAGCTGTAGGATTTTGGGAATCTTCATTCTCATATCGAGTGTCGGCTAGAATAAAACCGTTAGGGTTAGTCGAAGACCACAGGTGTTTCCGAACACTCATAACTCCGCCGGGATCGAAGGAGTCAATGAGAATAGGGCGCGGAGCTGTAGCACAGGTGGTAGTTTTTCCAGTGCCGAAGTCACCAGTTAGAAGAACATTTGTTCTATTCATAGCGCCGGCAGTAGAATACGCTTCTGCTACAGACTTCAAAGAGGAAAGGGAACTAGAGAGGGTTGCAGTAGTCATCTTTACTGTTCCTCATCATCGAAGGTAACAGAGCTTTCATCTTCTTCAGATTCTTCATTTGCTTCTGCATCTGCTTCACAGGCTTCCATATGCGTGTCTATGCACGAAGTGCAGCAAGTGGAGCCGCAGAAGTCGCAGTGGTCAGCTTCATTCTCTGGAATGTCTCTTCCGCATTCACAGCAAGAAACTGTCTCTTCGGTTTCTTCTTCCGGCATCGGGGCAGGGTCTTCCATCTTTGCTCCTCCTATTGGAACACTGGTAGATGTTTGTGGAAGCAAGGCTCCTGCTTCCTTCGGAGTGAAGTCCACGACTTCCTTCGATTCAAGTTGGTGTAGAGAGGGATCCCAGCGATCTACCTGATAGCCGACAGGGATGCTCTCGCATTTAGCAAGAGGATTTGCCCAACTGCTGCACATACTGAGGAAAGGGCAGCCGAAGTATTTCGTGCAGCTTTCAGGATTCTGTGGGAAACTCTTCATAACAGGGGCATTCGGTGAGTCTGTTTGGAGAACTTTGAACTCTGTCTCCAGCCGTTGGAAATAGAAGTTCACAGTGTCTAGCCAGACCTGCATCATATCAAGGGTCTTGAGAACAGAAGCCCTTTGGAACTTATTCTCTTTCTTCTGAAAGAAAACTCCGTTCACGATGTAGCCCCAGACTTCAGAGGGTCCATAGAAGCAATAAAGGGCATGAGTGTAGCAGCCCATCTGAATATCAACTGCCCACTTGTGCATCCATAGACTATCAACACGGGAGCCCGTCTTATGGTCCATTCCGAAGTGGCCGTTCTCATCACTAAGGGCGGCATCTATACGGAAGTGCATAGAGTAGCGGGAAGATATTGGAACGGTTCCACTTACTTCCACATGATCGACAGAGAAGGAATCGTTCTTATAGACTCCGGCATACTCTGTCATAGCATCAAGAGCATTAAGTGGATCTTTCGGGGCCATTAAGTCATCTGTAGCTTCTGGAAAGACCTTACGATACTTAGCAAGAAAGGTCTCATAGGCTTTGGCAACGCCGGCCGGAGATTTATCAAAGAGAAGAATCTCCATTGCAGAATGCCAGGCCTCGCCAAAGACCAGATGATTATTCGGCCGATCGCTGCGCCAGCCAAGAATATACTCATAGAAATACCGGCGCGGGCAATCCATGAAAGTCTTGAGCTTAGAGCTATCTACGATGTTCCAGGTGTAGTGATATGGAAGTGGATAGGTCCCCGAAGGGACCACACCACTCTTCTTGACCTTACTTTCCCACCCTTCCGGAGCTTCCGTCACCTGGCTTTTGGACTGGAGCTGTTCCAGTTCCGCTTGAGGGATTGGAATGAAGCTCTGGCTTTTTGGCTGACTTGGTTGGTTCTGCTGACTTGGTTGGTTCTGTTGCGGAGTTGTCATTCTTCTGGGAGCCTTTCTCAGGTAGAAGTGGAAAGAAGATCTTGATATGAGATTCAAGTTCTTCAAGATTCATACAGGTCACAGAGCCGCCAGGAGTCATATTCAGAATGACTCCGACTCGGCCTTTGGCCTGTGAGATGTCGATCAGTTGGGCAGATCGCATAGGACTTTGTCCTTTCTTTCTTAGATTTATCCCATTTTGGGACAAAACTAGCTTATGGAAATGAGAGCCGGGAACCTAGGGACCTTACGGTCACTGGTTAGATCTTGGTATTTGATCGTGGCTGTTTTCCCAAGTAAAGATTCTCGGGTTTCCCAAAGCAGGTTTCTATTCTCACGAGTAAGGAAGGAACCAGTGCCGACGGAGAAAATCTCGCCGGTTCCATCGGATAGTTGCAGGGAGCCAAGGCTCCCTTTTGGGGTTCCTTCGATAGAGATCTCTTCCACGAAGCCAACGATTTTGTATGAGTCCTCCTTTCGGGGTTTCATCTTGAGCATAGTGGTAGTGCGCTTGCGGTAGTAAGGAGCATCAGCTTTGCGGAGTATGAAACCTTCGTAGCCAGATTCAATGAAGCTAGCAAGAATGGGGTTGATGGATTCTTCTAGTAGGGGAACTTTAAAGGTAGGGACTTCTCGAATGAACTCAGAGCAAAACTCACTCATAGAATTAAGGGAGTCGAAAACTTTTTGGCGAAGATCAAACCGATCTTCTTGAGATAGATCTTCATTATAAGGGTCGAAGACATCGAAGATGTGGTATTCTACCAGGAACTCTTCTTCCGATGGAGTGTTCCTTTTAGCAAGGGAACACAGGCGTTGGAAGTTTCCATTAGAAAGATATAGCTCACCATCAAGCTCAAGGTCTCGGCCGTAGTGAGAAGAGAAAGCGGAAAGGATCTTGGAGAGAGTTGGAAGAGAGTGGAACTCATTCTCTTCGGAAGACAGAAGGGTAGCGGTTTCGTTCATGAGAATAGATCGGCAACGGATTCCGTCTAGCTTTGGCTGAATGTAGCCATAGGCTGGTCCAGTTGAGGCCCATTGGGATAGGCGCTTAGGTTCATAAGGATAGGCGAGCATGATTCCGGTTCTAGGCATTATCCGAAGGCCTTTCTCGCATCAGCTTCATTGTCATATAAGCGGGAGCCCCACCAACTAGGTCCTTTTGGATCATAGTTTTTTCTAAAGGAGATTGAGATTCTTGCGAGCCTATCACAAGCCTCAGAGAAAGACTTAGCTTTTACTGTTCCATGATACAGGGCTTCTTCAGATTGCCCATTAGCCTGAAATCCTTTTGGTCAAGAAGTTCTATTGCCTCACGTGTCTTACCCATTTTCCTTCTCCTTATCTTCTTCCTTCATTCGTTGAAGCACCTTTTGAAGTGCTTCTTGGGAAACTATGCCGGCGTCGGCGGCAGATTCCTGAGAGGGTCCAGAGATGTGGGCCCTAATAGTTTCTCGAATAGTATCCTCCTCTCGAAGCTGGGCGATTAGAGCTCGGCGAGTCCGGTCTGTATTGAGCTCTCCTAGTTTTGGTTCTATGTAGCGGAGAGCCTCGTCAGTATAGGAAAACTCCCGAGCCCGACCAGCGGAGACTAGAAGGTTCTTATAGTCTTCTAGGCAGGAAGAAACCAGATCGCTTTTTGAACGGATCAGTATTCCATTCTCAGAATAGAATTGAAGAAGACAGGCGATCGTTCGGATGTCTGGTCGGGTTTGGACAGAGCAGGTTTTCTTAGGCTTTTGCATTTCCGTAGTCCTCATTATTGGTGCATTATATCACCATGTGTCACCATTTGTCAAGCACTTTTTTCAGGGATTGGAATCTTTTTTATCTGGGATTCCATTCAAAATTTCTTCTTCTACTTCTAAAGAAAGTCTATACAGATAACGGCACTTATCCTTTTGAAGTTTCCTAAACTTCTTTTGTCTTTCAAGCCTACATAAGATTTCCCTATGTGTTTCTGTTGGATATATTCTAGAAAGGAGATCTAGGCCCCAAGGTTTTCTTATTAACTGTAATTTCTGTTTCATTGTTAATCCCCCTTCAATCATCCATCAGATAGTTATTATATGCCCTGTTAAGCCAGCCATAGAGAAAGACTCTTTGACTGTCATTGTCAGTATAAAAGGCCTTCTGCACTATCATACGGAAGACACCGGCACACTCAGAACGAAAGCTAGCTAGAAGAGAGGCTTCGCCTATTTTGGACATAGAAATTAGATTGATAGCATTCCTAGTCTTGGGCCCAAGGATTCCATCTATTACTAGCTTATAGCCGCAACAGCGGCAAGCTCTTTGCATACACCGAGTAGCTTGGTATTGGCCGAGAACGATAGAGAGATCTAGAAAGGTAGCAGAAACAGCTTCTGATTCTATCTCGTCATAGTTGTAGCGTTGCCACCACTGGCGATAGTAGATCTCCATAGCATGTTCCCAAGTAAGGAGTCGAATATCATCTGCGTCGATGTCCCCGTCTCGATCAAGATCTCCCCACTGGCCCATTTGCTTAAGCGTAGCTACAATGATTCCATAGCGAGTGCGACCGCCGCGGTCAGAAGGATGATCGGAGTCTACACCTTCGTTAGCAGCAACAAGGGTCATAGCAGAAATGAAGTTAGGTGGATACATTTTAGGTTCCTTTCTTGAGCGAGTCCGCACGATCCCTTAACACTTCTGGCGCGTTGTCGCCATTCGTCACCCATTTCGCGAGTTCGTCCAGCGCCCATTCGCGCAGCGGTTTCAGATCGCCATTGAGCGCCAAAAACTTCTTCCAGCACCAATCGCGCGACACCAGAATCAGCCCCGCCACCATGCGCTTCTGGATGTCATCACCTGCCGCACGTTTTAGGATCTCGGCGATCAGCTCATGAGAGTTCCAGTTGATTTTAGCACCACACAGATAGGCCCCGCCCAATTTGGCACCGACCAGATCGACATAGCACAGATTAGCATCGCGCAGATCTGTATCGTGCAGATCGGCACCGCACAGATTGGCATCGCGCAGATATGCACCACTTAGATCAGCACCTCTTAGATTGGCACCACTTAGATCAGCACCACGCAGATTAGCAACGCGCAGATAGGCACCGATCAAATCGGCACCGATCAAATCGGCACCACACAAATAGGCACCACTTAGACTGGCAACGCGCAGATTAGCACCGCTTATATCAGCACCGCTTATATCAGCATCGCGCAGATTAGCACCGCTTAGATTGGCACCACTTAGATTGGCACTACACAAATAAGCACCACGCAGATAAGTACCACTTAGATCAGCACCACGCAGATAAATACCACGCAGATCAGCGCCGCTTAGATCAGCGCCGCGCAGATTTTTACGCTGTGTCACTGCCTCAATCAGCGCATCGCGCAGCGACTCAGCCAACGTTTCGTGCATTACATCTCCGTACCGGTTTTTGATTTGCATTAGCGTTGCCTTTTCGGTTTCCAACTGTTGCTTGTCAGCCATCTTTCTTCCCCTTTAACAGTGTTATCCCATAATGGGAAATATCTATTCCACCGGGTTATCTTGGTTGATAGGGGGCTCTTGTGTTTCTTGGTCTAGAGACATACCAGCAAAAACCTGATCTGCGTTTTCTTCTAACCACTCTTGACCATCTGTTAACCATTTAGGAGTTGGTTCTTCTTTCTTAGAAGTTTTAGGAAACCTGAGTAGGTTCATTAAGCCACAGAAGTATTTCATCTTTATTCTCCTTAATTAGTGTTATCCCATTTTGGGACAAATCTATTCCATAACTCGACAGAAAGTTTGCTTCGCCCGAGTAATAGCAACGTATTCGAGGTTCGCTTCTTGCTGGAGAGCTCCGGCGCTAGCAGCCCTTGGATGTGGAAGCAGGT
>ERZ795049.3089-NODE-3089-length-18236-cov-6.713987_pt1 | contig 18236 bp, 16 predicted proteins | sample MGYA00375133_ERZ795049 | MGnify/ENA primary metagenome ERZ795049 (study PRJEB30178, sample SAMN05720147) | activated sludge metagenome | isolation source: anaerobic digester from wastewater treatment plant | place: Japan | collected 2015-04-20 ...
GACCGACGCCCAGGGCGCCTTCCGATTCGAGGGCGTGCAGACCGGCAGCAACTGGATCGCCCTGGCCACGGTCGAGTATGCAGCGGTCGAGTACCAGGGCCACCCCCTGGACCTCTCGGTAGGTACCGACTTTAACAGCGATATCACCGTCTATGAGACGACGACCGACGATGCGGCGCTCAAGGTCGAGCGCAGCCATCTGATCGTAGAGATGGGCATCGGCCAGCTCGAGGTCACCGAACTGATCATCCTCAACAACACCGGCGACCGCACCTACGCCGGCAACGAGGAGGTGGTGCCTAACCGCACGGCCACGGCTCGCCTGGCCTTGCCGGCCGGCGCGACCGACGTCTCGTTTTCATCGGAGGAAGTGGCGGGGGCCATGGTGCGCACGGGGCAGGGGTTCGTAGACACGCGCCCTGTCATCCCCGGCCAGCAGCAGTATGTGCTCTCTTATGCCCTGCCCTGCGAGGCCTCGAGGTACAACCTGGTCAAGCCGATCATCTACCCCACGGCGGCCATCGACGTGCTGGTCGATGCGCCAGGCTCGCAGGTCAATGCCTCGGGGCTGGAACGGCTTGGCACACGCCAGGCGGAGGGCCGGGCCTACCAGCATCTGGGCGGCAGCGCCATTGCGGCAGGCGCCGACATCACCATCAGCTTTGGCGGGCTGGGTCAACCCTCGGCGGCGCAGGCGGCCCGGGCAAGCTCGACGGTGGTCGCCGCTGGGCATGCGCCGTGGTGGCTGAACCTGGTGCCGCTGTTGGCTGCGGTGGCCCTGGTGCCCATGCTGGCGGTGTACCTGCGACGGCCAAGGGCGGGGCCGTGGCCGCTGCCGCAGCGGCAGACGACCTCGGCTGTGGCGATGCAGCGCGAGCAGTTGCTCGTGGCCCTGGCCGAGCTCGACGAGCGCTACGAGGCGAGCCAATTGGAGGAAGGGGCCTACCGCAAGCAGCGGCAGGCGGTGAAGGATGAGCTGACCAACCTGATGCTCAGCCCGCAAGGCAGGGAAAGTGACGCAGGCCAAGATCGCAACGCTCGAGACAATCGGCCTCGAAAAGAGGTTCGGGCGTGTGGCGGCGCTTCGCGGCGTCGACCTCAGGCTGGATGAGGGCGATTTCCTCACGCTCTTTGGGCCCAACGGGGCCGGCAAAACGACGCTTATCCGCATCCTGGCCACACTAGCCCGGCCGACAGCGGGGCACGTGCGCATCGGCGGGCTGGAGGTGCGCCAGGGCACGGCGGAGGTGCGCCGCTGGATCGGCGTCGTCTCGCACCAGACGTTCCTCTACGGCGACCTGACGGCGGAGGAGAACCTGCTCCTGTACGCGCGTCTGTATGGCCTGCCCGACGCGCGCACCAGGGCTGCCCAGGCGCTGCAGCGGGTGGCGCTGGGGCACCGCGCCAGCGACCCGGTGCGCACCCTCTCGCGCGGCATGCAGCAGCGCGTGGCCATCGCCCGGGCGGTGCTGCACGGCCCCAAGATCCTGCTGCTCGACGAGCCCTACAGCGGGCTCGACCAGCACGCCGCAGCCAGCCTGACGGCGACCTTGCAGGAGATGGCGAGCCTGGGGCGCACGGTGCTCATGGCCACGCACGACCTGGAGCAGGGCCTGCAGCTCGCCAGCCGCGTGGCCATCCTGAGCGGCGGCCGTCTGGCGCATGAGGGGCGCGCGGCCGGGCTTGACGCGGCCGGGTTCCGCCGCCTGTACATGGACGTGGTCGAGGGCGGTGCGGCATGAGCTTCCTGCGCACGACCTGGGCGCTCGTCGCCAAAGACCTGGCCGTGGAGCGGCGGACGCGCGAGTCGCTCAACGTGATGTTTATCTTTAGCGTCATGGTGGTCGTCATCTTGAACTTTGCCTTCGAGCTGCGCGTGGAGAACGTCGGCCAGGTGGCGCCGGGCGCGCTGTGGGTGGCCTTTGCTTTCGCGGGCGTGTTGGGCCTGAACCGCTCGCTGGCCCGCGAGCGTGAGAACGGCTGCCTGGAGGGGCTGATGCTGGCCCCGGTCGACCGCAACGCCATCTTTGTGGCCAAGGCGGCGGCCAACCTGCTGTTCATGGCGGGGGCCGAGGCCATCGTGCTGCCGCTTTTCACCGTGCTCTTTGGCGTCAACGTGCTGCGGCCTGACCTGCTGATTGTGCTCTTGCTGGGCACGCTGGGGCTGGCGGCCGTGGGCACGCTGCTCGCCGCCCTGGCCGTGCATACCCGGGCGCGCGATGTCCTCCTGCCCATCCTGCTCTTGCCGGTGAGCGTGCCGCTGCTGATCGCGGCGGCCAAGGCGACCGGGGGGCTGCTCGACGGCGCGGGGCTCGCGGGCGTGGCGGGGTGGCTGCAGCTCCTCGGCGTCTATGACGCGGTCTTTGTTGCGGTATCATATCTGCTGTTCGAGTACGTGCTAGAGGAGTAGGGCATGAAGACGCGCGAGTGGGCCGGGCTGGCCCTGACCGGCCTGTCGGCCCTGGCCATGATGGCCGCCATCTATGCGGCGCTGGTGTATGCACCCACCGAGCGGGTCATGGGTGCGCTGCAGCGCATCTTTTACTTTCACGTGCCGGTGGCCGTCGTGGCCTTCCTCAGCTTTGGCGTTTCCTTTGTGGCCAGCATCGGCTACCTGGCCAGGGGCGGGCGCCGTTGGGACCAGGTGGCCTACGCCGCGGCCGAGATTGGCGAGGTGTTTGCGTCGCTCGTGATCCTCACCGGCATGATGTGGGCGCGGGCGGCCTGGAACACCTGGTGGACGTGGGACCCCCGCCTGACGACCACGCTGGTCCTGTGGCTGATCTACGCCGGCTATCTCATCCTGCGCGGCAGCGTGGAAGACGAGATACGCCGGGCGCGCTACTCGGCGGTGGTGGCGATCCTCGGCTTCTTGGATGTGCCAGTGGTGTTCATGGCCATCCGCTGGTGGCGCACCATCCACCCGGTGGTGTTCGACTCCTCGGGTGTGAACCTCGAACCAGCGATGTTGTCGGCCTTCCTCATCTCGCTGGCGGCGTTTGTGATCCTGTATGTGGCCCTGCTCCTGGCCCGTGTACGGCAGGAGTCGCTGGCCGATGAGGTCGAGTTCCTGCGCAGGAGAGTGCAGTGATGAATAGTACCTATCTTCTGGTGGCGGCCTATGCGCTGATCTGGGTCTTTGTCTTTGGCTACATCGCGTGGTTGGGGCGCCGGCAGGCGTGGTTGCAGCGCGAAGTGGAGCTCTTGCGCAAGGCCATAGAGGGCTACAGTGGGCGGAAGGCCGCGCGAGGCTGAGTTGCCCAGAGGCGCGGGCGGGCCTTGCGAGGGTTCCGAACCCTCGCAAGGCCCGCCCGCCGACGAGGGGATGTGTTCTTGGCACGGGTTCTCAACCGCATGATACTGGGCATCACCCGGCATTGGCTGGCCCTGGTCAACGCCGTCATGCTCTTGGTGTTGGGTCTGGCTGTGCTCGCGCCGTGGCTGATGGCCCACGGGCAGGCGAGCGCGGGGCGCCTGCTCTACCGGCTTTACCAGCCGCTGTGCCACCAACTGCCCGAGCGCTCCTTCTTCCTGGCGGGGCCGCGGGCGGTGTACGACCTCGCAGAGCTTGGCGCTCACCTGGGCTACGAAGCGCCGCTGCGCTGGCTCGGCGACGCCCAGCTCGGCTACAAGGTGGCCTTTTGCGAGCGCGACACGGCCATGTATGCCGGCTGGCTGCTCGCGGGCCTCGCGTTCGGCCTGCTGCGGCGCCCGGACTCCCGAACTTGTTCGGGCGGCATGACGAGCACCCGAGGCGCCCCAAGCTGCGGCCTTCGGCCCCTGAGCTGGCGTTGGCTGCTGCTCACCATGCTGCCGATGGCCATCGACGGCACCGGGCAGCTCTTTGGCCTGTGGGAGAGCACCTGGTGGCTGCGGGTCGCTACGGGGCTGCTCTTTGCGGCGGGAACCGTCTGGTTCGCCTACCCCTTGCTCGAGCAGGGGATGAACGACGCGCAGGAGATCGCCCTGCGCAGCCTGGAGGATGGGCATGCCGCCGACCGATAATCTGAGCGTCGGGCTCGCCTTCGTGGCAGGCCTGTTCTCATTCCTTTCCCCCTGTGTGCTGCCGCTGGTGCCGATCTACATCGGCTACCTCAGCGGCACGACTGTGGCCGATCAGGCCGGCTCGCGGGCGCGCACGCTCGGCCACGCCGGGGCCTTTGTGGGCGGCTTTACACTCGTCTTTGTGGCGCTGGGCTCGCTGGCCGGCCTGGCGGGCTATGTAGCGACGGCTCCCGCGGGTCCTCTGGGCGTGGTAGGGCGCATCGCCCAGGGGCTGAACCAGGCGACGCCGTGGCTGAGCCGTGTGGGCGGGGTGCTCTTGATGGTCCTTGGCCTGCATCTCACCGGGCTCGTGCGCATCCCCTGGCTCTACCGCGAGCTGCGGCTCGAGACGAACGGCGCGCGGCGCGGTGGGCTGGTGACCTCGGGCCTGGTGGGCATGGCCTTCGCCGCCGGCTGGACGCCCTGCGTGGGCCCCTACCTGATGGCTATCCTGGTGCTGGCCTCGAACACCGGCACCGTGGCGCAGGGCGCGCTGCTGTTGGCCGTCTACTCGCTGGGGCTGGGGCTGCCCTTCCTGCTGGCCGGGCTCGCGCTCGGCGCCGTTTCGGCGTACCTGCGCAAGCTCAACCGCTACCTCAACCTCGTCTCGATCATCGGCGGCGGCCTGCTCATCGCCATGGGGCTGCTGCTCGTCACCGGGCGCTTTGCGTGGCTGAATGGCCTGCTCAACCGCCTCTGGCAGCCGCCGGTGGGGTGAGGGGAGGGCTGCATGCCAGCTCGCCATACGTCTTCTCCGGCACTGCAAACGGGTTTGCACAAACGCCCAGAATCTGCTATACTAGGCTCGGTTCGGGGCGTAGCGCAGTCCGGTTAGCGCGCAGCGTTCGGGACGCTGAGGTCGGAGGTTCGAAGCCTCTCGCCCCGACACAGAAGAGAGGGTGGCCACCTGGCTGCCCTCTCTTTTTTTTGTGCCCAACGAAACCCCCTACCCGGGTCTGAGCCGAAACCGGACCGCAGCCCGATGCCCTCACAGCGCGCCTCTGCTATACTCACAGTGGTCCGCAATCCTATCACTGTGAGGGTGCAATGCAAACGAAACATGTGCTCAAAGCTCAAGATGTGTACCGTACGATCGCGCTCGGGCCGCGCGAGCTGCACGTCCTGCGCGGCATCTCGCTCGCGGTCGCCGAGGGTGAGTGGGTGGCGCTGACCGGGCCGTCGGGCTCGGGCAAATCCACCCTGCTGGGCGTGCTCGGCTGCATCGACCGGCCGACGCGCGGGCGGGTCTGCCTCGACGGCGTGGAGGTCAGCGCCCTTGCCGAGGGCCGGCTGGCGCGCCTGCGCAACGAAAAGATCGGCATCGTCTTTCAATCCTTTCACCTTATCCCCACCATGACGGCGCAGGAGAACGTCGAGGCGCCGCTCTACATCGGCCCCCGGCGGCGGCAGGCGCAGGCCCTCGCCCGCGCGATGTTGGAGCGCGTGGGCCTGGGCGGTCGCCTGCACCACCTGCCGCACCAGCTCTCGGGTGGCGAACAGCAGCGGGTGGCCATCGCGCGCGCCCTGGTCGGCGGGCCGCGCCTGCTGCTGGCCGACGAGCCCACCGGCAACCTCGACAGCACCAGCGGCATGCAGGTGCTGATGCTGATCCGCGAGCTGCGCGTGCAGCTTGGGCTGACGGTGGTGATGGTCACGCATGACCCGGGCGTGGCGGCCAGCGCCGACCGCCGCCTGCACCTGGTGGATGGGCGGCTGGCCGCGCCGGATGTGGCGGCGCCCGCAGGGCTCGCCGGTGCAAGGCGCGGCCTGGACTTGCGCCCGGCAGCAGGGGAGGCGTGACCATGACACTCCTGGCTTTCTACCTGCGCACGGCGGCCCACAACCTGTGGCGGGGCGGCCAGCGCGCGCTGGTGGCGGTGCTATGCATCGCCTTTGGCGTCATGTCGTTGGTGGCGATGATGCTGGTGTCGCAGTCGATGAGGCGCACGCTCGTGGTCGATGTGCGCGAGCAGATCGGCGGCGACCTGAGCCTGGGTCGCGCCGCAGAGGAGTACATCTTGCCCGAGCACATCGCCGAGCTGCAGGCCCTGCAAGAGGTGGGGGCCATCCAGCGCTACGCGCTGGCCGCGCAGAGCTCATTCCTCGCCTATCGTACACCCAACTCGGGCGAGACCTTTCTCTCGGCGACCGGCATCGGCATCGACCCGGGTGTGTATCCGCTCGTAGGGGCGCTCGCGGTGGGCGAGCCCAGCGGCGCCCGCCTGGAAGCGCTGCTGCAGGGGGTGGGCGATGTGCTGGTGACCCGCGATCTGGCGGCGGACCACCGCCTGAAGGTGGGCGATGAACTCGTGTTGACCGACCTGGCGCTGGGGGTGCCGGTGCCGGGGCACGTGCGTGGCATCGTGAGCGACACGCCGAACCACGCGGGCGGCAAGATGTACTATACCCTGAGTACAGCACAGGCGCTGGCCGGCGGGCGGGAGGCGGTCAATGCGGCGCTGGTCACCGCCGCAGACCCCGAGGCGGTGCAGGCGCGGCTCGGCGCGTCGGGCTGGAGCGTCTGCTCGGCAACGCTGGCGGCTGGCCAGAACCGCGCGTCGTTCGAGCTGATCGACCTCTTGCTCAAGGGCGCGGGCATGCTGGGCCTGTTCGTCGGCGGCATCGGCATCGCCAACACCATGCAGGTGCTGCTGCGCCGGCGCCGGCAAGAGATGGCGATCTGGAAGGTGTTGGGCTACCGCGAGGCGCAGCTCCAGGTGTTGTTTGCGATTGAGGCCGGCCTGCTCGGCACGCTGGGCAGCCTGCTGGGTGCGGGCCTGGGGCTGGCCATCTCCGGTGGGCTGACGGAGCTGTTCAGGCGTACAGGCAACATGCTCTTCGCGTGGGCCTTCTCTCCCGCAGCCATAGCGGCCGGGGTGCTGACGGGCATCGCCACCACAATCGTCTTTGCGCTGTGGGCGATTGCCTCGGCGGGAGGCGTGCGGCCGATGGCGCTGCTGCGCAACGAGCCGGTGGCGGCGGTGCGTCTGCGCTGGTGGCAGGCGTTGGCGCTGGCTGCAGCCTTGGGGCTGCCCCTGGCGACGATCAGCAGCCTGGTGATGGGCTCGCCTCTCGCGGCCATCGGGGTGCTGCTCTTTGCGCTCTTGGGGCTGGTGGGGCTGGGCGGGTTTATGGGCGTGCTGACCTGGGCCGCCACGCGCCTCGGATCCCTGCCGGGCCTGCCCCTGGTGCGCATGGCTCAGAACAGTCTGCGGCGGCGCGGCCTGTCGCCGGTGTTCGCCATGATCGCGCTGTTTGCCGGTGTAGCCTCGATGGCGCTGGGTGCCGTGTTCACCCAGAACGCCGGGCAGGCCATGGGTGAGCGAACAATCACCTTGCAGGGCTACAACGTGGCTGTGATGGCCCTGGCCGGCCACGAGGATGCCGTGCGCCAGGCGGTGGCGGCGCAGGATGTGGCCCGGGTGGCCTATGGCTACCAGACCTCAGTGCGAACGTTGCACATGCCCACGTACCGGGAGGCATTCCCTCTGCAGCCCGTCCTGATCGGCCGCACCGAGCCCTACGACTATACCATCGAGGGCGCGCCCTGGGGCAGCCGGCCGGATGGCGTCTACACCTACGAGCCCGCCGGGGTGCCGGTGGGCAGCACGGTGGAGGTGACGCTGTGGGACGGCCGCACGCGCACCCTGACCGTCGTGGGGTCGTACGCTGTGGCGCTGGGCCCGGCTCGCCTGCCCTACGCCTTGGGGCTGCTGCTGCCGGCCGAGCTGAGCCGCAGCATCGCGCCGCCCGATACGGTGCAATGCTTCGTCGAGGCGCCGCAGGAGCGGGCGGCGCGGGTAAGCTCTGCCCTGGGAGCGACGCTGCCGCAAGCGACGGTGATCGACCTGCAGGCCTACGCTGCCCGCTTCGGCCAGGCCTACTGGAACCTGTTCGTGCTGGCCACGGCCATGGCCGGGCTGGCGCTGCTGGCGGGCGTGCTCCTGGTGGCGAACTCGGTCAGCCTGGCCATGCTCGACCGGCGCTACGAGATCGGCGTGCTCAAGGCGGTTGGCTACTCGCGGCGGCACATCCTCACCGCGCTGGCGGCGGAGTATGCCCTGGTGGCGCTCATCCCCAGCGTCGCCGCGCTTACGGTGGTGCAGTGCTCTCTCTTCATCGTGACCCGGGCCAACAAGGTCGCGGCCGGCCTGCTCTCGATGCCGCCGCAGATGGCGGCGCTGATCGGCCTGGCCGGCGTGGGCCTGACCCTGCTGACGGTGCTGGCCGTGGCCTGGCGGCCGGTGCAGGTATCGCCGGTTGTCGTTCTGAGCGATCGGTGTTAAGATGAGCCTTATGTATCGTTTCTTCTCGAGCCTGCGCGGCAAGCTGACGCTCACCTACACGCTGGTGACGGTGCTGGTGCTGCTGGCGCTGGAGGCCTTGGCGCTGTGCGGCGGAGTGGCGATCTACGGCCTCATGGAGGCCGATCAACGCGACTATGCCGGCGATGTGATCAATGTGCTCAATGCCAACGCCGCTCGTTACCTGCAGCCTGGGGCGCAGGACCTGCCCGGGCTGCAGGCGTGGCTGGACCGGCTGTACGCCTCGGGCTATGCCAGTGTCGCGCCGCAGAACTGGCTCGATAGTCCTGCGGCACCCATCGTGCAGGGTGAGCCCATCTCTGTGCTCTCTGCTGAGGGCGTGGTGTTGGCGCGGGTGCCTGGCGATCCGGCGGGCGAGATTGGGCAGCGCTACGCGCCGCCCAATCTCGCCGGGGCTGCCAGGGCTCTCGAGCGGGCCTTGGCCGGAGAATTGGGGTACAAGCGACTGACCGTCGTTACACCGGGCGGTGGGCGCCTGATGGCCGTGCCGGTGCTGCAGGGCGGGCCGGGCTCTGAGCTGCTCGGCGTGATCGTCCTGACGATCGAGACGCCGCCACCACCGCCGGCTCTCTGGAGCAGGGTGTGGCCCGCGATGGTCTGGGTGCTGCTGGTGACGGGGGTCGTGCTGCTCGTGGGCGTGGCGCCGCTCGGCATGCTGTTCGGCTTTGTCATGTCGCGCGGCCTCACGCGCCGCCTGCAGGCGCTCGCCGCCGCGGCCGATGCCTGGAGCAAGGGGGATTTCCGCCTGTTGCCCGAGGACCGCTCGCATGACGAAATCGGCCACCTGGGTATGCGGCTGCGCAACATGGCCGAGCGCATCCAGGGCTTGCTGCAGACCCGGCGCGAGCTGGCGATGATGGAGGAGCGCAACCGCCTGGCGCGCGAGCTGCACGATACGGTGAAACAGCAGGCCTTTGCCACGCTGATGCAGGTGCGCGCGGCGCGCAACCTGTTGACCAGTGACCCGGCGGCGGCAGCGCCACACCTGGAGGAGGCCGAAGCGCTGATCCGCACCTCGCAGCAGGACCTGGGCCGCATGATCGCCGAACTGCGACCGGCCGCGCTCGACGGCCAGGGGCTGGCAAAAGCATTGCGAGCCTACGCCGAGACATGGTCGCAGCAAGCGCACGTGCCGGTGACGTTCAGCGTGCAGAACGACCGCAGGCTGCCCCTCGACGTGGAGCAGGCCCTCTACCGCCTGGCCCAGGAGGCCTTCTCCAACGTAGCGCGCCACAGTCACGCTTCGCTGGTGCAGGTGCGGCTCGACTATGCGGCCGACCAGGTGCGCCTGACGGTCGCCGACAACGGCGTAGGGTTCGATTCTCACATGGCGAGCGAGTCCGGCTTTGGCCTCCAGAGTATGCGCGAGCGGGCAGAAGCCCTCGGCGGCATCTTGCTGCTGCAGAGCGTCAAGGGGGCCGGCACGACACTCACCGCCATCATACCGCTCAGCGAGTAAGCCTGGGCGCCAACTCGACGGAACTGAAAGGATACGTGACCATGGCGGACCCGATCACGGTGCTGCTGGTCGATGATCACAGTGTGGTACGTATCGGCTTGAGGGCCTACCTGGCCACGCTGGCCGATATCGAGGTCATCGGCGAGGCGGGCAGCGGCGAGGAAGCGGTGTCGCTGGCGACGCAGCACGCGCCCGACGTGGTGCTGATGGACCTGATCATGCCGGGGATGGACGGGGTCGAGGCCACCCGGCAGGTGAGGCGAGCCAGCCCGCGCACGCAGGTGATCGTGCTGACCTCGTACCACGAGGATGAGCACATCTTTCCCGCCATCCGCGCCGGGGCGCTGTCCTACGTGCTCAAGGACATCGATCCCGATGACCTGGCTGAGGCGATCCGCCGTGCCCGGGCGGGCGAGGCGGTCCTGCACCCGCGGGTGGCGGCGCGCGTCGTCGACGAGATGCGCGGCGTCCGGCTGGAGGGGGCCAACCCCTTCAGTGAGCTGACCGACCGCGAGCTGGAGGTGTTGCGTCAGGTGGCCGCCGGCAAGAACAACCGCGAGATCGCCGAGGCACTGGTCATCAGCGAAAAGACGGTCAAGAGCCACATCACCAACATCCTGGGCAAGCTGCACCTGGCCGATCGCACCCAGGCGGCGGTCTACGCCTGGCAGGAAGGCATCGTGAGGCGCGCTCAGGCCTAACGGCCTGCCGCAACGATCGTGATGGTTCCCGATCCAGGCTTTACGCTTCGCACATGGCCGGAACGGAACGTGTTGGGGGGATTATCGGCGGGACCAGCCGACCCGCCGATAATCCCCTTTCCGGGCCGGGGCCGGGCCGATGCGCAGCGAATCAGCCGGCAGCCACCCGGATCGCTGCCACCGCCTGCGCCGGCACGAGTGTCGATTCAGGCTGTGCCTGCTCCGATCGCTGGGCAGGCCGCCGGATGCTAGGCCCGGCTACGGGCCTTGGCCCGCTGCCACAGTTGGTGCAGTTCGTCCGGGGTCAGCTCCTGCGGCTGGCGGCCGGCGGCGACGGCCTCGTCTTCGACGGCGACAACACGCGCCATGAAGCGGGCCGTGGCCTCGCGCAGGGCGCTCTCGGCATCGACCTTGAGCCAGCGGGCCAGGCTGACGAGGGTGAAGAGCAGGTCGCCGAGCTCGTGCGCCTGCACCTCTGGGTCCTGGGCGGCGCGCAGCGCGGCGCTGTCGCCCTCCAACTGGCGCCAGATGGCGTCGCTATCGGGCCAGTCAAAGCCGATGCGGGCGGCGCGGCTGCCGATGGCCTGCGCCCGCGCCAGTGCGGGCAGCGCCGACGATACGCCCTCAAACGTCGAGGACACGCGCCGGGTGCCTTTCTCGGCGCGCTTGATCTCTTCCCAGTTGCGCAGGATCTCGCCGGTGCCCTCGACGGTCACCTCGCCAAAGACGTGCGGGTGGCGCCGGCGCAGCTTTTGCATGATCTGGCCGACGACCTCGGGCATGGTGAACTCGCTGCACTCGGTGGCAATCTGCGCGTGGAGCACGATCTGCAGCAGTAGGTCGCCCAGCTCCTCTTTGAGCTCGTCCATGTCGTCGAGGTCGAGCGCGGCCAGCACCTCGTAGGTCTCCTCCAGAAGGTGTGGGCGCAGGCTCTGGTGCGTCTGCTCGCGGTCCCAAGGGCAGCCCATGGGGCTGCGCAGGTGGGCGATCAGCTCCTGGAAGCTGATGAGCGAGCCCGGCTGCGGCAGCGGCGGGAGATAGAGCGACGTCAGGTGGTCCACGTCCTCGCGGTCCAGGTCCTCCAATGGCAGAGGGCGCAGCTCCTGCGTGGGGAGGCCCGCGCGCAGCACCACCGTAACCAGGTGCTCGGGCGGGTAGATGTTCAGCAGCGTCAGCTTGACGTCGGAGGCGACCTGACGGCTGTAGAGCTGGGCCACGAGGGCCGGGCGATCGGGGTCGAGCAGTGGGCTGTGCTGCTGGGCCAGGTCGAGCGCGTCGCTGATCTGCAGGCCCAGGGCGTCGATGCGCAGGGCGCTGAGGATGGGCTCGACAAAGCTCAGCCCGTCGACCAGGCGCACCGGCAGGCCGCGCTCCAGCGCCCCCGAGAGGATCAGGCCCACCGTCCTCTCGGCCACCAGGGGGTGCCCTGGCACGGCATAGACCACGCCCTGAGGCCGCGCGCCGAGTTCGAGCAGCTGCGCGGCGATGGTACGATAGAGCTCCTCAAAAGAGGCCGCGGATTCGTAGAGGTCATCGAACGAGTGCACGGTTGGCCGGCCGGGCAGCGCCTCGGCGACCGGGTGGCGGCGGGTGCGCAGGTAGACCTCGCCGGCCTCGGCGAACACTTGGGTCGCCTCGACGGTGAGGTGGCGGGGGTCGCCCGGGCCCAAGCCGACGATGATGATCTGTTGGGGCATAGAGGCCTCCTGAACCGGTTTGCGGCATTATAGCCCCCGCGCGCGACCATGCCAAACCTAGGCCGGTGGCAAAGGCCTGTGGGTGCAGCCACGGTCCGCATCCTGCCCCGGATCATCCGTGTCTATCATGCTGCGCGGCCACCCGGCCCCAACTCGGGCAGGGGTCTGGCGGGGTTGCTGGCGCATCTGGCCGCCCCGCAGGGGCGGCCAGATGCGCCAGCAACCCCGCCAGACCCCTCCTCAAGGTCCACACCGGGGGTAGTGCGAAGCGTAGAGCCCGGTTGCTGGAGCGGGGCGCCTGCCGGCAACTTGACAAAGCGCACGCTTCGCTTATTATGGATTCTGGTCGTGAAGAGTATTCGCGCGTGGCGCTGGCGGTGGGGCCGTGGCCCCTGAGGCAGGCGCCGTGGTTGGTTATCGCCGCCCGGTCTCGCCGTGGGACTGCCGGGCTGTAGCTCAGGCATCGGTGACCATGAAGCTTGCAGCACCCAAGAAGCTCTGGCCGCTCCGAGGAAACCAGAACCTGGCTCTCGCCTTGGCAGGGGTCCTGTTGGGCCTGTCGTTGGCCATCCATTGGCAGGGCGTCGCGACGCCGCCGCCGGATGCAGCCGGCTCGCGTGCGCGGGCAGCCGAGGCGCTGCGCCAATCGGAGCAGGAGCAGGAACAGCTCAAGTCGATGATCGGGCGACTACGCGAGGAGTTGGCGGCCGCGCAGCGGCAGGCATCGCAGCAGACCGGCCAACTGACGCAGGTGCGGGCCGATCTGGAGCACGAGCAAATGGCGGCCGGGCTCGTGGGGCTCAAAGGCCCTGGCGTCGTGATCGTGCTCGACGACAGTACGATGCCTCCGGCCCCAGGCACCAAGAGCGATGACTATCTCATCCACGAGTACGACCTGCGGGATGTGGCGAACCTGCTGTGGAATGCCGGCGCCGAGGCGATTGCCATCAACGACGAGCGGCTGGTCAACACCACATCCATCTACTGCGTGGGCACGACCATCACCGTCAACGACACGCGCCTCTCGCCGCCCTACGAGATCCGCGCCATCGGCGACCGCAAGCCGATGGAGGCGCTGCTGAACAACCAGGCGTACCTCACCCTGCTGCGCCCCCGCGTCAAGGCCTACGGCGTCAAGTTCAGCGTGAGCTGGGCCAACACGGTCGATATCCCCGCCTATTCGGGCACCTTCCGCCTGCGCTATGCCAGCGCCGGGGAGGTGAGGCCGTGAACCTGCGCAAGCAACTGGCGCTGACGGTGGTCTGCTTTCTTTTGGGCGTGGGGCTGGTGGCACAACTGCGGGCGCGCCGCGGGCAGAATCTGCCCACGACAGCGCTGAGCGCCGATCAATCGGCGCTGCTGGGCAGCCTGGTGGTGACCAACGCCGAGCTGCGCGGCGAGGTGCAAAAGCTGCAGAGCGAGATCCAGTCGTACCAGGTCTCGGAGGAGCGGACGGTGCCGCAGATGATGGATGATCTGGGGCGCATGCGGCTGATCAACGGCTCGGTCGGCGCGACGGGCGGCGGCGTGGAGGTGCGTGTGGGCGGCACGGTCGACGTGTTCAGCCTGCAGGACCTGGTGAACGAGGTGCGCAACGCTGGGGCGGAGGCCATCAGCCTCAACGGCTTCCGCATCACCATCCGCACGTCGCTCTCGGCCGACAGCCGGAGTATCACGGTCGACGGCCAGCCCATCGAGCCACCCTACATGCTCCAGGCCATCGGCGACCCCACCACGATGGCCACTGCGCTCACCCGGCGGGGTGGGCAACTGCAGATCATGCAGGGCAGCTACCCGGGGCTGGAGGTGACCGTCAAGACGGCGCAGCGCCTGGTGCTGCCGGCGGTGCGCGAGCAGCCGGTGTTCACCCTGGCCAAGCCGGCCCAGTAGCTCTGCCAGGTCGTGTCTGCAAACCCGTAGCCTAGCCGCTTGTGGGCGCTGGGCGTGGCGAATCCGGCGCTGCAAACCCGTAGCCTAGCCCCTTGTGGGCGTTGGACGAGGCGAATCCGGCTAGTGATGGCAGCTCCCGCACGAGCCTCCGCCGCAGGAGCCACAGCCCCCTCCACCGCCCACCCGGGCGCTCGAGCCGTCAGAGCTTTTGGAGAAGCAGGCGCAGCGTGATGGGGCGCGCCGGGCACCCTCGGCCTGGCAATGGGGGCAGCGCGTGGGTTGATCGGCCTGCGACATGGGCCGCAACAGGTCAAAGCGCTTCTCGCACTCGGAGCAGATATACTCGTAGATCGGCATGAGTCTTCCCGCTAGCTGTCTGGTTCCGGCCCCTTGCCGGATCCGTTCCGTCTCTCCGTATTCTACTCCTAGCATGGGTGTTGTCAAGGGCCGCCCGGCGCATACCCGGGGCCTCTTCTCAAGCCGCGCATCACCACGCTGAGCGGCTCTGCAAGCGTTGCAACGAGGACCTGGCCATGTAGAGGGGCTCACAACAGCCGGCCACAGCCTGCTACCCTGGGCAGGGCCGGCCAACCCACCCAGACCCCTCCGGGCCAGGGAAGGGCGGCAGCCACCCGGATCGCCTGCAATAGCTCGCGACCGGTGCGGTTGTGGTACCAAAGGGGAAAGGGCAGGCGCTGCCCGATTTGGCCCTGGGTTGGGCAGGAAGGGAGGTGACATAACCAGCATACTCTATGGGCCGTGAACGACGTAGCCACAGAGAGGGACAAGAGGAGCAAAGGAGGTCAGGCAGTGAACGAATTGGCCGAACGGGCGCTGAACGTGGCGCAGCTCCACGGCGCCAGCTATGCCGACGTGCGCGTTGTGCGCCGCGAAAGACAAGAGCTGGCCGTGAAGAACGGCCAGGTCGGCAAGCTCGCGATGGACGAGGAGCAGGGCTTTGGCGTGCGGGTGATCGCCGACGGCGCCTGGGGCTTTGCCTCCAGCTCGCTGATGACGATGGCCGAGGTGGAGCGGGTGGCGGCGTTGGCGGTGACCATCGCACGGGCCAGCGCACTGGTGAAAGGCGAAGGGGTGAAGCTCGGGCCGCCGGAGGTCCACGTGGGGAGCTACCGCACGGCCGTGGTCCGAGACCCGTTCGCTGTGGCGACGGAAGACAAGCTGGCGCTGCTCCTGGCGGCCGACGAAGCGATGCGGCGGGTGCCGGGGGTGCGCGTCAGCCAGGCCAGCCTCGAGTTCCTGCGCGAGACCAAGCTCTTCACCTCCAGCGAAGGCTCGCGGGTGGAGCAGGTGCTCATCGAAAGCGGGGCCGGGTTGGAGACGGTGGCCGTGGGCGAAGGCGAGATGCAGAAACGCTCCTACCCCAACTCGTTCGGGCGGCACCAGGGCACAGCCGGCTACGAGTTTGTGGAGGAACTCGATCTTGTGGGGCACGCCCAGCCGACCGCCGCAGAGGCCGTGGCGTTGCTCAAGGCGCCCACTTGCCCCAGCGGCGTGATGACCCTGATCATCGGCGGCAGCCAACTGGGCCTGCAGGTGCACGAATCCTGCGGCCACCCCACCGAGCTGGACCGCGTCTTTGGCAGCGAGGCCTCATATGCCGGCACCAGCTTCCTGACCCCCGAAAAGCTGGGCACCTTCCGCTACGGCTCGCCGGTGGTCAACCTGACCGCCGACGCGACGCTGCCGGGCGGGCTGGGGAGCTTTGGCTACGACGACGAGGGCGTGCCGGCGCAGCGCGCCGAGTTGGTGCGTGAGGGCCTCTTTGTGGGCTATCTCACTTCGCGCGAGACGGCGGCCCGCCTGGGCCTGCGCTCCAACGGCACCATGCGCGCCGACGGCTGGAACCGCATGCCCATCATCCGCATGACCAACATCAACCTCGAGCCCGGCACCTGGACCCTGGCCGATCTCATCGCCGACACCGATGAGGGGCTGTTTGTCGATCTCAACAAGAGCTGGAGCATTGACGACAAACGCCTCAACTTCCAGTTCGGTACCGAAGTGGCTTACGAGATCACCAAGGGGCGCCTGGGGCGGCTCTACAAGAACGCGACCTATACCGGCATCACCCCGCAGTTCTGGGGCTCGTGTGATGCCATCTGTGGGCCGGCCGAGTGGCGCATCTGGGGCATCCCCAATTGCGGCAAGGGCCAGCCGCCGCAGAGCGCCCATGTGGGCCACGGCACAGCTCCTGCGCGTTTCCGTAACGTGCAGGTTGGCGTCATGCGCTAAGGAGGGAGCATGTTTGGCGAGAACGAACTGAGGCGCGTGGCCGAACAGGTGCTGGCCGCGTCGCAGGCCGACGAAACGGAAGTGCTTATCCTGGCCCACGATACCCAGCTCACGCGCTTTGCCGACGCGGTCATCCACCAGAACGTGGCCGAGCGCGATCAGGCGCTGCGCGTGCGCGCGGTGATCGGCCGGCGCACCGGCGTGGCCTCGACCAACGACGTGACGGCGGCGGGCATCGCCGCGGCGGTGCAGCGGGCGGCCGATATCGCTCGGCTGCAGCCCGAGAGTCCGCTGTACCTGCCCATGGCGGCGCCTGCCGTCATGGCGCAGGTGCCGGCCCGCATCGAAGCCACGGCGGCGTGCACGCCGGAGGCGCGGGCGCAGGGCGCAGGCGCCATCTGCCGCCTGGCGCAGGAGGCGGGCCTGGCGGCCGCGGGCGCCTTTAGCACTGAGGAGCGCGAGCTGGTGGTGGCCAACTCGCAGGGCCTCTGGGCCTATGCCGCGGGCACCCTGGCCGACCTGAACACGGTCATCATGGGTGCCGACTCCTCGGGCTATGCCAGCCGTACCGACATCGACGTGAGGCGCATCGACGCCGAGGGCGCAGGCCGCGAGGCGGTGGCCAAGGCCCTGCAGAGCCGAGCGCCGCGCGACGTGGCGGCAGGCAGTTACCCCGTCGTGCTCGAGGCCTATGCCGTCGAGGAGATGCTGGGCTACATGTCGTACATGGGGTTCAGCGCGCTGGCGGTGCAGGAGGGGCGCAGCTTTCTGGCCGGACGCCTAGGCCAGCAGATCGTGGACCCGCGCATCTCCATCTGGGATGACGGCCTCGACGCTACGGGCATCCCGGCGCCTTTTGACTTTGAGGGGGTGCCGAAGCGGCGGGTGGAGATCATCAAGGAGGGTGTGGCCACCGGGGTGGTCTATGATCGCCAGACGGCGGCCAGGGAGGGCAAGGAGTCGACCGGGCACGGGCTGCCGGTGCCCAACACCATGGGCCCCATGGCTGGGAACCTGTTCATGGCGCCGGGCGCTGCCTCGCGCGAAGAGCTGGTGCGCAGCGTGGGCCGTGGGCTCTACGTGACGCGCTTCCACTATGTGAACCCGGTGCATCCGATGAAGGCCGTCCTGACCGGCATGACCCGCGACGGCACCTTCCTCATCGAGAACGGCGAGATCGCAGCGCCGGTGAAGAACCTGCGCTTCACGCAGGGCGTGATCGAGGCCCTGAACCACGTCATCGCCGTGGGGGTACACACCGTCCTCGGCCGCGGCTGGGTCGGCGGCAACCGCGCGCCCGACCTGGCCCTGGGCGAGTTCCGCTTCAGCGGCACCACGCAGTTCTAGACGCAGGACGTAATACGTGAAACGTAATGCGTAAGACGTAGTGCGCAAAGCGCAATGCGCAAGACGTAATGTGTAGAACGTGAAGCGTGAGGGGTGCAATGTCCTCACGCTTCACGTTTGTCACTGCTCAGCTTGTCATTGCGAGTATCCCATGCCGCCGTGCGGCATGTGCAAGCACAGAAACTGCGACTGTCATTGCGAGGAGGCCGCAGCCGACGAAGCAATGACAGTCGCAGTTTCTGTGCTGGTCACAGGCGACAACATAGGTTCGCGAACCGCCCCTACCCTCTGCGCCTCTGCGGTAGGTATCCTCTTCGGTTGGAGGCGGAGCTTCGCTAGCCCGCCTGCACTCGCTTGGTCAGCTCCTCCTCACGCAGGGCACGGCGTAGGACCTTGCCGACGAGCGTTTTGGGCAGCTCGCTGCGGAACTCGACCGCGGTGGGCACCTTGAACCGGGCCAGGTTGGCGCGGCAGTGCTCGATGATCTCTTGCTCGGTGGCCGTCTCCCCTTCCTTCAGCA
>ERZ795049.3090-NODE-3090-length-18219-cov-10.273948_pt1 | contig 18219 bp, 17 predicted proteins | sample MGYA00375133_ERZ795049 | MGnify/ENA primary metagenome ERZ795049 (study PRJEB30178, sample SAMN05720147) | activated sludge metagenome | isolation source: anaerobic digester from wastewater treatment plant | place: Japan | collected 2015-04-20 ...
AAGCTCGCTTTTTTGCCGCCGCGTCCCCAGCGGCTGCCGCCCTTGCGGGCTTTCCGGCTGCGCCCTCACGCAAGCCAACTTGCTCATACAGAGATATTTGAAAGACGAGTCGGAGTGTAGAATGGAAATATCATTCTTAAAATGCAAATTTTGCTTTGATTAAGAACATGTCATAATCTTGAATTTTTGAAAAAAGCCCTTCCCCTTTACCGTTAAGCCAAATATAGGAAAGCGACAACTCCACCTCGGGAATGGGATAGTAGGATATTTGAGGCATATAAACTAAGGCATAATTATTTTTCACCTCTTTCCAGTCGCTAATTATTACGGCACCACTTATAGGAGCTAAATAGAGCCGGTCATTTAACAATCTGAAATCATAACGTAAAAACAGATAATCACTCAACTCTTTTGCACCTCTTTCATGAATAAAACCGTGCATATATTGCACATTAATATAACTTGATTTCCCAAAATGATAATCGGCTCCAATTATAAATTTCAGGAACGGTTTTTTCCTATTAAGGACTATGGAATCCGTAACTTCGGGAGGAATTAATGGTAAAATACTATTGACAATCGTGCTATCTCGCACGTCATCACCGAGCATAAATAGAGCCGCTTCGCCCCATACGCCTACACCTTTTATATTCGTAGAAAAATCTAAACCCAATATGTGTTGACGAACATAAGACAACTCCGCTTCAACATCTATTCTCCATGTCCAAGGATAAATAATCGGATCTATAGGAATTACCGTTTTTTTCGTTAAAAATGGCAAGCCGTCATAACCATAGACATAGCTTAACGAAAAGTCAACTGTTTTAACAAAAGCTTTAAATTTGAATCCTACCGTTGAATTAGTTCCGAACTTTAAAGCCGGCTTCTTAATAACGGTTCTAATCTCATTAATCTTCACATTAGTGTCCGCAGGGAGCTCAAAGGACGGAAAAATGGCATCGGCAAAAACGCCGACCGGCAGATTGGCAGGTTGAAAAAAAGGAATAAAAACGGCTTGTATAGAAAAGTCATTTTTAATGTAATAAGTCAAATTGATAGCGTCCGATCCGCGGTGCCGTCCAAAATCTAAAATATCTTCTAAGTCGTGGGGGTTCAGATTATCAGTCGGGTTCATCTGGTCAGCGCTGCCCCACGCTATCCGCTGTCTCCCAATTTTTAAATCCAAATTAGGAATAAAAATATCACTTATCTGGAAATATGCTTCCCGCACTTGTACGTCAAATGGGTCAACAATTCCTCGGTTATAAAGATGTTCAACATTCGTAAAATTAGGGACCCCAAAATTTCTAACCCAAATTTCACCGTATAATTTTCCTCGATTAACTTTCTTTTCTAATTTTAAAGAGAGTCGATTTTCATTCCATGCCCACTCCGATTCCTTTCCGGTAATGATTCGTTGATCAGTACTTAGAGAACCGAAAATTTTAAGTGGCTGATTCTCTTGCGCCCAGACAATATTACAAAAGAATAGGACGACTAATATCGAAGAAAAAACTTTTTTCATCTTAATTGGTTAATTTTCTAACTGTAAACTCACTATCACTCAATCCTTGGTCATATTTAGGATTTAACATCTGAATTTTTGTTTTCGACCCTTTTTTCAAATCGTTCATCTCAATTTGCGCCGGGGACCAGTATTTTCCAACTTTCTCGAAGGTATATTTACTCTCTTTTATTTTAGTATTGCTTTTATCATAAAACTCGGTTGAAATCGGATAATACTCCGTTTTATTGATTGTTAAAAGAATTCTTGAGTACTCCCCTGCCTTTTTAGGTTTTAACTCTAAAATATAGCTGTCTGAGGTCGTTTTTGACAGCTCAGCCGTATATTTTTCGCTAAATGGCTGTGCTTGTAAGTCATCATACGAAAAGTCCGTTCCTGCAAATTTCTGATTCTTAACACTACTGGAAATTCGTCTCTCCTTTGCAAAAGCAGGCATATAAATGTACATAACATCATTCGGCAACGAAAGCATGGCAATCCCTGCTTGTGACGCGGGCGATGTAAAACGCAATAAACGCATCTCATCTCCTTTCTGAATGATAGTCGCCTCGCGAACATCTTGCTTGCCGTTCTTATCAATAATTACAATTTTATTAGTTGCGGACAAATCTTTGGCTGAGAACATAACTTCATCCATTTTTTTTAATATCTCCGCTCCGGTTTGTGCATTAACATGTCCCATCAAAAACATGATGAGGAAAATTTGAGTAATTAAACGTATTTTTTTCATTTTAAGCTGTTTTTAATTGTTTTTTGGTTAATAATTTATTTTTATAATTGTGATTAATAATTATCATTATCGGCAATAGAGTGAGTGCTCCTATTGACGAAAGTAACATAGATATGGCAATCAATAATCCCATAAATTTCATCGGTATTAGATGCGAAAAGAGCAAAACACTAAATCCTAGACCAACCGCTGTGGCGTTAATCATAATTGATTTACCAATAATACAAATTGTATTTTTTATAGCGTAATCAATATCATTTTCAATTTTAAAATAGTAATTAAAAGAAGATATCGTATGAATCGAATAGTCGATTCCAATACCTAACACGATACTGGCTACAGAAACCGTAGCAACATCAAGTGAAATTCCGGTAAAGCCCATAAATCCGAAAACCGCTGACACAGTTACTAAAATAGGAACAATCCCCATAATACCCAATTTAAAAGATTTTAACGATATACTTATTAAAAGTAAAACTAAGACAATAGCTATCGAAAGACTACTTAATTGACTTTTTAACAAACTACTATCCATATTTACATAAACCGAAGGAATTCCACTTAATTGAATCGTAACATTTTCATCTTGGTGAGCAGTAATATATTCTTCTACTTCATCTATAAATTTTTTGGTATCATTTGTATTTATAGAAGAGAACCGAGTTTGTATAATTGCTTCGTCTAAATCATCGGAAACTAATTGTTCCATAACTTCGTGTCCCTCCAATAAAAACCATAGTTGTTCTATTTTCGCTCGGTCTGTAGGCAATTTACGTCCCTCGCCCATAGCCTCATTCATCTGTTCAATTAAATCAACAATGGAGGTAACGTGTGAAATATGAGGATTTGTTTTAAGGAAATCCGAAAAGTCGCCCATTTTAGCCAAAAAATCAGGATCGTGTACATCACCTTTGAAGAGAACATAGACAGGAGCAGAGCCTCCGAATTGTTCCTGTAAAGTCTCTTCTGCTATACGAGTTTCACTCTTTTTGTTAAAGAAGGAGGCTAAGTTCGTACTTCTATCAATTTTAAAAGTTCCGATAATACCCAGAATTACCAACGAAATCCAGAATATAAGAACATATTTCGGGTATTTAAGCACTAAGGAACTTAGAGGACGCAAAAATTTCTTGGTTAACAACGACTCCTTGTCCGATACTCTACGTGGAGGCGTGGGAAAGAAAGAGATTAGTGCAGGAATAAATGTTAAAGCTAATATAAAAGAGAAAAAAGTCCCTACGGCACAAAAAATCCCAAAATCTTTAATCATCGTGAGATATGAACCAAAGATAAAAGATACAAAACCGAAAACGGTAGTTAAAGAAGATAAAAATACAGGTAAAACCAAATATCCTAACGATGATAATATCCGTTTACGGTAGTCTTCTTCCTGATTTTCTCGAATATGATTAATGACGTGGATAGAATAAGCACTTCCGACAGCAAATAGGATAACAGGAATAATTCCACCAATCATCGTAATCTCATAACCAAGTATCGCCATTAAGCCCAGCGTCCACGTTATCGCAATAGAAACAGTTATTAAAGGCAATATAGTACCTCTTACCGATTTAAAACTGAGGAATAATATAATTAGTAAAAGAATAGCTACACTAGGAATTAGCCATAACATATCATTAAAAATAATAGTCGACAATTCTTGCATCATCATGGGCAGACCACCATAAGTAATACCATGACTGAAATTTTGAGCAGCTATTTTTTCTTTTATCTCTTTACCCACTTCTTCCTGATTAACATCTGTAGCCAGTGTAAACATGACAATGGTTGATTTACCGTCATTGGAAACAATAACACCCTTGTACATTTCATTACTCTCAACTTCGTTTTTTAGATTCATCAGCTCCTCTTCCGTTTCCGGTAAGGCATAGATATCAACTAAATTACCAACCTCTAAGCCATATTCATCGGTTTTAATATTGATAATATTCGCCAAACTTGTAACGCTTTCAACCCCTTTCGTGCTTTGAACAATATCGGTTATCGTGGCGACATCTGCAATCGTTTGTGCGGAATACAAATTTTCGGAATTGACAATAATAATTCCAATGGTACTTCCTTGATACTTTTCACCAATCTCTTTATATAAAACCGCTGCAGGATCATCGTCCGGTAGCGAACTTATGATATCGGAATTTATTTTCAAGTTTTTCATTTGCCACCCCATAACTAACGTAATAGCGAGAATAGTCACTAAAATGAGAGTGCGAAATTTAATAATGTAGGAAAGTGTTTTTTTCATTTTTTAGAGTTTTATACTATTATTGTTTTAAAGTCAAGTTATATCAAAAAAAAATTAAGCTTTTATGCCTCGAATCACTATTTCTATTAGTTCATCGAAGTGCGGAGCAAACTCATCATATCGATTTTGAACAAAAAATTGTATTTCTGAGCTTTTAAGTATTAATATAAATACATCAATAGCCACATCATAATTCAAATTCTTATCAATTAGTCCTTCATCAATCCCCTTAAGAATAATAAATTTGAATTGCTCTTTCTCCCATTTTGCAAAATCCACACGAATATCATCAAGAAAAGAAAAATGTTCATGCAAATCTGCTTTTAATATTTCATGGTAATTAAAAGAATTAGCAAGAAGCTCCATCCTTTTCCTTAAAAATATTTTCATTAGTTGGGTAGCCGGAAGGTTTGTAATAGAGAGAATCTTGGTCAGTTCCGATTTTACGAACTCTAATTCTCTGGCAACCACCTCTTTAAAAAGTCCTTCTTTATTAACAAAATGATAATAGAGCGAACCTTTGGCTTTACGAGCAACTTTGGCTACTTCATCCATGGAAGTCTTGTAGAAGCCATATCTACTAAAAAGTTTTGAAGCAACTTGAATGATAGTATCTTTCGTTTTTTTACTCATTCTATCTTTTTTTTAATTATACAATATAATATTATGTATTTTATGACTATTTTCGTTTTTTGGTACAAAAATACAATTTTATTTTATATTATAATAGCATTAAAATCTTAAAAATCCTTAAAAGAAATTTAGATGAAAAATCGGTCTAATTCATTAAATTTCGTATTTTTGCACCCTCATTGTATTTTCATTTATTTGTAACTCATTATTTATTAACTCTAAAACTATTCAAATCCATGAAAAAAGAGACGCAAGTTTTATTAAAAGGAGTTTTAAAAAACTCACTTATAGCTATTCTCATATTTAGTATTGTATTGGTTTTTCTATTTCTTGTCGGCTTAAAAGATAATATCAAAGTTATTGCTATTGCCAGTGGGATTGTAGGGAGTGCTTATATATTAACCATCAGGAATCCGAACAATTACTTTGGTTTTTATCTTGGTATACTCTCTTCTATTTTATTAGGGATTCAGTTTTACTTAATAGATAATTTCGAACTATTTTTCGTCTATTTTTTTATTTTTATTCCTTCGCAAGCTATTTCCATATATACGTGGAAAAAAGGGAACAAACAAGATGGACTTTCCTCTGAATTAAATCCGTCATTTTTATCATTTAGAAATTTCCTGATTGTTACCGCTTGTTTTTTGTTACTATTTATAGCAGATATTTTTATTGCCAGAGAAGTCTCACACGCTCCGCAAGTCTCTTTATCAATACAAATTTTCAGTGCCATTTTTGTTGCAGCAAGTATCTTGGCTAATATTTTATTGATAAAAAAGAAGACCGACTCGTGGTACTACTGGTTTATATTTAGTATTGCAGGGATTATTTTAAATATTCTTTACAAAGATTATGTAACCGTAACACTTTTTGTGATTTATTTACTTATAAATTCTGAGGCCGGATTGATGTGGATTAAGAAAACTCCCAAAGAGAATTATGGTTGGTTAAAAGGAAAGTAGTTCCATATAAGTAATTTTATGGTAAAATTTTTCACTAACAAAAAAGTAAAGATAACTCTTTTAATACTTTCATCTCTTTTTGTTTTATCTCTTATTCTCATCGTTTTTTTGCCCAAAAAAAGCATTATTGAGAGTGTAAAACGACAAATCGCTACCACGTTTGTTTATGAATATATCCCGAACCAAAATATAGATGTAACTACGACTGAAGCCTATAAAAAGAAAGATTCACTTTATCTTGACTTTAGAAAAAATTATCGATTTCCAATTCAAATTATCGGTTACAATAATTTTTCCGATAGCAGCAAAATTATTCTAATTTCAGAACCTCCACCAAAATTGGAAATTGATTCATTACACTCTATCTTTAATAAATTCACTCATCAAATTGAGATAAAAAAACATAAAATCGGTTATGACGGTTTTGTAAAAGATATCGTGATAATTCTCTCTAATGCTACAAATGAAAATATTGAAAATTTACTAAAAAAATTGACAAAAGAATTGTTTTATTCGGCATATAAGCCCTTTACAATAAATTTATCTCAAAACGAAAAAAAAGTATTCTTTTCTAAATCAAACTTAGATTATCAAATTACACTTTCTGAATTTGAAGAGTGGTTTTTAAACGAGCAAGAAGAGTTTACTCCTTACAATGATTCTACCGAGTCTCTTACCATTCAAGAAATTTTATCGAAAAAAAGAGTCGGTGTTTTTTTCAGCAAGTTACCGGGCTTTGTAGCATGGTCTATTGATAAGCACCAAGATTTATTGAATCAGATTGAGAACATTCGTCCCTTTACCCTTGACGCCGACTTGATATTAGGAGCATTTTCGGATAGCAATATCTTAGTTATCATTGGACGTGAGAGAGAAGCAACCGTTCAAGAATTGCCGCCTTTGCGTATTGAAACGATTACCTTATTAGCGTCAATAACTAAAAAGGAGCTTTCACAAAGTTTAGATATTAACGATTTTTTAGCCGGAAAAATGAGTAACGGGCATGACTGGTGCCCGACATATTTGAGTAACGAATTAGAGAATACGGAATTGGGCGATTTACTTACATTGACCGATATTATTCTCAAAGATTGGTCGGAATCGGGAACGATTAAAGAGAATTACTACCGCTACCCGCACCCTTCTTATTATCCCTTTGACAAACCGTTATTTAAAAAATTAGGCTTAAATGAATTAGTTTACAATTGGAATACGAATGATGCCATGTATGCCATTGATTATGATTCGGTTACCATTTACACACTCAATCGCACAGGCTCATTGCCCGTTTCCTATTTCAACTCACAAGAAAGAAGTTACTCGATTGGAGCAAAATACGAAAATCGAGCATATCGCTACTTCGCAACATTAAATAACTGTGATTTGGTACGTGTCGTGCAATATACTGCTCTATATCAGCTATTTATTGATAATAACATTCAATATTCCGGCAATCCCCACTCTGTTTACCCGAAAAATAAGCCCTATTTATTACTAAAACCGACTCTAACTTTATTAGAAATCCTTAAAAATCTTTCCCAAGCGGATATTGACAAAATTTCAGATTCTATTGCTCGAAAACATTTTAACGAGATACACAAAGAGAGGATTCTTGAACAAATAACAAAAGATGAAATCAATTACCATTTTCAAACAACCGATGACAATAAAATAAAGATTTTTGACAACTTTCTTAAAAATTACAAACGAGAAATGGCTTCGGAATTTAACAGTATAAAAAGGTTGTTAGCAAATCTTAACGAAGATGATTTTAAAAAATTAGCTCGTCAATTAGCTTATCCACGGGGAACAAGCAAGTACACCAAAGAGAACTACCAAATTTATCTCAAAAGCCGCACAGTAAACTCACTTCTTCGTAGCATTGGGAAAAACAACTTACCTCTTTTGGGCGTTGACTTAAAAAATATAAAAGATTATTTTTCAAATAGTTTGAGCCAAAATAGCGCAAAATATCTTAAGACGCCGTCACTAATTATTACATTTAATGATTTTTACACAACCGGCGGGCACAATTTATCTTCTAAAATCAGTAGAGTAAAAAACAGCAGTCACTATAAGCGAAATTACGGAACGGGTGGTGATTTTCCACGTTCCGAAAGCACCCCTCCGCCAATTTCGGAAAAACCGAAAAGTCCGACTACCACCCCACCCCGCCCAACAACTTCGACTGCAAAAAAAGGGAGTTCATCAAGCACGGGCAAAGAGACACAAAAAAAACAAACAACGACAAAAGCTTCGACTACGGCAAGAAGCAGAGGAAGTGTGATATCCAATTCGCCCAGAACGCAACGCGGTTTTTAGTCGAATCACTTAAAATATAAACAAATAATTAACGTTATATTAGTAAAAAATTAACGTTATGACAGTACAAAATCGCTCTGAATTGGGGAAAAAAGGCGAAGAGCTTGCGAAAGAATTTTATCAAAAAAATCAATTTTCCATTCGCGATACGAATTGGCGTCTCGGACATTTAGAGGTTGACATTATTGCGGAGAACAGCGACTGCATCGTTTTTTGCGAAGTTAAAACGCGTTCCTCCACGCTATTAGGGACTCCTGAAGAGTTTGTTACACGCCAAAAGCAACAACACCTCATTCGGGCGGCAAATTACTATCTCATTTTCAAAAATTTAAAAAAGGAAGTGCGTTTTGATATCATTACAGTTGTTAGAAACGGTGAGAATTACTCTTTACATCACATTCCCGAAGCCTTTTCTCCGCGTTGGTAAAAGTGTAATTTTCATATATATTCACACTCTATCGCCGCTTTCAACTCATCGCCTATATTCGTCAGCACGAACAACTTGAGCTGCGTGAGGCGCTTAGGTGGAAAGCCCGCAAGGGCGGAAGCCGCTGGGGACGCGGCGGCAAAAAAGCGAGCTTGTAAGCTCTTTTTGCCGCCTTGCGTCCCCACGGCTTGTGCCCGCGGACTTGGAACCGGGCGCCGACCCCGAGCGTAGCGAGGGGACACGCCCTAATTAAAATTAAAATCAACTACTTGATTATAAAATTAGTCATGAGTCTCTTTCTCCAATTTTATTATCTTTGCAATTATTTTTTAAATAAAATTGATATTTAAAATAGGTCATTCAGAAAATTTTTGCCATGAACGATTTTGAAGAAAATGATTATGAACAAAAGGATAGTGAAGAGCTAATTCAGCGATTCCAAGATATGATAAACGGAGAAGCAACGTATTATTTTGACTCGGAAGAGCTGGAAATAATTGTAAATGAGCTACTTGAAGATATGGATTTGCCTTTAGCAGAAGAGGCTGTTGAATATGCTGTTAAACAATATCCTACCGACTCTTACTTTAGGCTTATGAGAGTGAGATTGTTAATACTTGACGCTTCACTTGAAGAGGCAGAAAGTGAATTGGACGAAATAGAGGCTTCTTTTCCTCTTACCCATGAGTTTTATCTTGAAAAGGTTTTGTTACTACGTATACTTGAAAAAGATGAAGATGTTCTTGAGTTATTGGAAAAAGCTTACGTTTTAGCACCTGATGACCCTGAAGTGCTTTTATCATTAATCTATGAAGCGATTAGTAGAAATGAGATGGATAAAGCCGTTAAATATATGGAAACTGCCATAGAGGCTGATGACTCCTTTGAAGAAAAACTTTTTACTATTGCTAATTATATTGAAGAGAATGAAAATCTTGATTATGACGACGCGATTAAATTTTTCTCCTCACTAACCAATAAATTCCCTCTCTGTACGGGTGCCTGGTTTGCTTTAGGTTCGGCTTATAAGTCTGCCGGACAATTTGAAAAGGCTATTGAAGCTTATCTTTATACTCTCAGCACAGACGATAATGCTCTCGTTGCCTATTATAACATCGGCAATGCCTATTTTGAAATGGGTGAATATGAAAAAGCTCGCGAAGCCTATTTGAAAAACCTTAAAGATGATAGCACCGATTATTTAACGCTGAACGCTATTGCCCACTGCTACCAAAGCGAAAATAACGAAACTGAAGCGTTAAGGTATTTTCAAAAATCTTTTAATATTAATGAAAATAACCCGGGCGCTATCATAGGTATTACTACAATATTTATTAATTTAAAAAAAACGGAAGAACTACTTATTTTTATCAATAAGGCTATCGAATTAGATGCCGATTCTTACCAACTCTTTTCACTAACTGCCCCCTACCTTATTGAGGGACAACATATTGGACAACTAAAACATCTTTTCTATTCAGCGCTAAATCAAGTAATTGATAATGAAGAAAAAGAAGAGTTAATTTATTCATTTGGTGAACTATGTTGCGAGAATGGAGATTACAAGGTAGGCATAGAAGTCTTTGAAAATATAATTGAAGAGGATGATGAAGAAGATGAAGAGGTAATGGATGCTGTATATTATGTTCTTGCGGCATTGTATTTTCTAAATAACCAACCTAAAGAAGGTGAGAAATATTTAGAATTAGCGTTAATTATGAACTTTGTCGGATATACGGATTTTATTAAACTACACCCTGACTTAGAATCAAATCAGTCTGTAAAAAAATTAGTAAAATTGCACAACCCATTTTGATATAAGATAAATGTTTTATTTTTTGTATAAAAAAAACATTTTACAAACAATTCTTTTCGGTGCGTTGCTTATTTATACAATAAGTAAGGTCTTTATACATCCTTTCACTTTTATTCTCACCCAAGAATCAACTCTCTTTTATCAAAATTTCGTTCACTTCTTTGAAAAAAACAGCTTTTGGCTTTTGATTTTAGTTTTATCTAATTTGTTTTTACAACTACTATTATTACATTTCTTCTTTAACAAAAATAAATTTACCGAAAACAAAACTCTATTCCCTATAATATGGTATCTCATTTTTCTTAACGTTGGGTTCGATTTTAATCAAATCTCCCCTGCTATATTCACTAACACCTTGATTATTACAATATTATATCTAAACACTTCCTATACTCCCACTAATCTTAAAAACAGCATCATACTTTCGGGCATTTTTATCGGCATAAACTCAATTTTAGATATTACCTCTTTTTTACTGATTTTGTTCGTCATTGCCTCAATTCTTATCAGCAAATTTAGCAAATACAAAGAGATTATCATTTTACTTATCGGTTGTTTACTTCCTTACATTTATCTATTTACGACACTCTACTTCAAAGGCATAACACATTTATACATTGAAAGTTACAACAATTTATCCTTTTTTGCTTTTTTCTCGGAGTCTAACTTTACGATTCTCTCTTCAATCGTTATGATTATACTTTTATTATCCTTTTTTACTATTTCGAGCTTAAATAAAATTCATTTTGACAATCGTTTAATTATCTTTCGGAAACGATATATTTCTTTAATATTATTGTCTACTAATACCCTTTTAATGATATTAACGACTACTCTTCCGTGGGCTTATTCACTTTTATATATATTCATTCCTTTAAGTTTCAATTTTTCCATTTTGCATTCCATAAAAAAACGAGTTTTATTTCAAGACGTCTTAGTTTTGGTAGTTTTTGCCAGCATTGTTACATTAGAGTTCATATTAAAATGAAACAGGAAACGATATTACGAAGTTGCTATAGTTCATCATCTTTCATAGAGTGTGGTTGTGATGAGGCGGGGCGTGGGGCTTTGGCAGGACCTCTATTTGCCGCTGCTGTAATTTTACCTCCGGATTACCATCACCCCCAAATTAATGACTCTAAAAAATTAAGCAGGAAGTTGCGTGAAAATTTACGTTTTGAAATAGAGCGAGATGCCTTAGCGTACGCCGTTTTTCAAGTTTCTGAGAAGAGCATTGACGAGATGAATATCTTAAATGCCACTTTTTTTGCTATGAATCAAGCTGTACTAAAACTGCAAGTTACGCCGGAGCTATTACTCATTGACGGAAATCGCTTTCGCAATGAAACGGGCATTCCTTATCATTGTATCATTGGAGGCGACTCTAAATACTTATCTATTGCGGCGGCATCCATCTTAGCTAAAACATATCGAGATGAGACTATGTGGCAATTATCGCAAGAGTTTCCGATGTATGATTGGGAAAATAATATGGGTTATTCAACGAAGAAACATCAAAAAAGCATACTAACTTACGGGCGATGCAAGTACCACAGAAAAAGTTTTCATTTGAAAAATCAATTGAAAATAGATTTTTGATTGTGTTACTGTTGCTTCTCTTCCGACTCTATTTGTTCCATTATTTCGGGTTCCGTTTTACCTAAATTCTCCAACGAGAACTGAATGGTTGACACTAATGTATCATTCGGGAATTTATGCAAAAACTCGCGATATTCATTTTCGGCACTTGGGTACATTTTCAGAATATCATTATAGATAATTCCTTTCCACCAATAACAATATTTCACATTATTATTTTCGGGATACACTTTCACAATTCTATCAAAAATATCAATCGCCATTTTGGCATATTCAACCTGTTTAAAAACACTCGTATCTACCTGTGCCAACCTCATACTCATAATACCGGCTTTGAGTAAAATATCAGGAGTTGATTTATCTTCAGGATGCTTCTCTGCAAACTCAAGAGCTTTATTAATAAAAATCACTACGTCCGATGTATCAACCTCACCCATATTATAAACAGAATCCAAGAGACTAAAATCCTGTATTAAAGAAGCTCGTTGCTTACCTTTCAACACCAATTCATTTTTCTCACTATTCTCACTTTTACAGGAAAAAAAGAGAATAGGCACTAACAAAATAAAATAGATTTTTTTCATAATTTACCGTTTTATTTTATAATTAGTTTTTATTTTCCCGTCGCTAATATCTGATAATTTTCTTTTCAACAACATTTTTTTCAATGTAGAGACTCTATCGGTAAAAACTTTTCCATCGATATGGTCGTATTCATGTTGTATTATTCGGGCTACGATACCGTGAAAAACCTCTTTATGATACTCTCCTTTTTCGTCCCAAAAATTAATTTTAACAGAGCTTTTTCTCACAACCTCTTCATAAATTTCGGGTAAGCTCAAGCAGCCTTCATTAAGAGCAATACTCTCACCGAACAGTTCCTCAATCTGAGGATTGATGAACACCAATTTTCGCGGCTCTTCTTCAGGAAAAATTTCTTGATAAGGTTGGGAGTCGAGGACAAATATTCGTAGCGCTTTCCCTATTTGCGGGGCTGCCAAACCGACACCGCGAGCGCTGTACATGGTCTCGAACATATCCTCTATCAATTCAGGTAAGCTATGGTCGTTTAAGTCAACAGCTTGACTAACTTTGCGCAAAACAGGATTCCCGTATACATGTATTGGATAAATCATACTTTTAAAATGCTAATTTCTTTGTTTTTCAATTTCGAGTTGTTGCAAGTAGGATTGCAAAATAACTGTAGCACTAATTTTATCAACCAATGCTTTATTTTGTCGCTCTTTCTTTTTCAAACCACCATCAAGCATCGTTTGAAAAGCTATTTTCGAAGTAAATCTTTCGTCAATTCTCACAATAGGAATTGTTGGAAATGCTTTTTTCAGACGATTGACAAACGGTTCAATAAAACGAGCAGACTCGGATTGTGTATTATCCATTCTTTTGGGATCGCCTACAACTATCGTTTCCACTTGCTCAATAGAGATATAATTTTGTATAAAGTCAAACGCTTGTGTTACGTGAACGGTGTCAAGACCTTGAGCGATAATTTTATCGGGGTCGGAAACGGCAAAGCCGACTCTTTTCTGTCCATAATCTATAGCTAACACTCGTCCCATTATACAAAATTTTGTTTTTGCAAATTTACGAATATTTTTATTAAGAAGAAAAAGAGAATCTCATTCGATTCATTAAATTTATTAATAAATGTTAAAGAATAAAAAGAAGCGGTTTAAAATTTTATTTTTGTAACCTGAAAAAAATAAAAACAAAATTATATTAAAATTATATTGAAATTTTATGGCAACTACAGCAGATTTTAGAAATGGTTTATGTATAGAGTTAAATAATGAATTATGGACTATCGTTGAATTTCAACATGTCAAACCGGGAAAAGGTCCGGCTTTCGTTCGTACGAAATTAAAAAATCTCAAAACCGGCAGAGTTTTCGAAAATACTTTTACAGCTGGTGTAAAAATAGATTTGGCAAGAGTAGAACGCCGCCCATATCAATTTTTGTATAAAGAAGGTAATAGTTCTTACCATTTTATGCATGTTGAAACCTACGAACAACTTACCATTGAAGAAGAACTTATTAACAATCCCGGATTACTTAAAGAGGGACAGACGGTAGAAATTATGTATCACGCCGATACGGACACTCCGCTCACTTGTGAATTACCTGCCTTCGTAGAACTTCAAGTTACCTACACCGAACCCGGTGTTAGAGGTGATACGGCAACGAATGCCGCTAAAAGAGCAACAGTAGAAACGGGAACCGAAGTTTTTGTCCCCCTCTTTATCGAAGCAGGAGAAATTATTAAAGTAGATACTCGTACGAATAAATATGCCGAAAGAGTTAAATAGATTTATATTAGCAAATAATGAAATTTGAAAAACCCATCACAATTCAGCAACTTCTCGACATTATACAAGAAGAGATTGTTGTTAAGGGTAATAAGGATAACTTAATTACCGGTATTAATGAAATACACTCTATCGAAGAAGGAAATCTTTCTTTCGTCGACCACCCCAAATATTACAATAAAGTACTAGAAAGTGTTGCCGGGACTATTTTAATAGATAAGGAGGTTGACTGTCCCGAGGGCAAAACATTACTTATTACAAAAGACCCATTTGCCGCATTTGTTAAAGTAGTTCATCATTTCATCTATTTTAACCCGCAAAAGGAGTTGATTCACCCCAATGCTATAATTGGAGAAAATACAATTATCCAACCCGGCACTTTTATTGGTGAAAATGTAAAAATAGGGAAAAATTGTGTCATTCATTCCAATGTTAGCATTTATGCCGACTCAACCATCGGTGACAATGTAATTATCCATTCTACAGCGGTTATTGGAGCTGACGCTTACTATTTCCAAAGACGCAGCGACGGCTGGCATAAATTGGAGTCTTGCGGTCGAACTATTATAGGTAATGACGTCGAAATCGGCTGTGGAGTTACTATAGATAAAGGCGTCTCCGGAGATACAACCATTGGAGACGGCGTTAAATTCGATAATCAAGTACAAGTCGGACATGACACCTACATCGGAAAACGTTGTCTTATCGGAGCTCACACCTCAATAGCAGGGTGTACGTACATTGATGACGACTGTACAATTTGGGCAAAGGCATCAATTAATAAAGACCTATATGTTGCTAAAAATACAACGCTCCTTGCCCTTTCGGCTATTGATAAAAGCGTAACCGAAGAAGGAACTGTCCTTTTCGGAGCTCCTGCTTATGACGCTCGTAAAAAATGGAAAGAGATGGCGTGCTCACGCATGCTCCCCGATATAGTCGAAGAGTTTAACCAGTTAAAAAAAGAGGTGGAAAAATTAAAAAACAAGTAATTTTTTCTATCTTTAATCCGTTCTTTTGGGCATGATAGATAAAATTATTGGAACCTTCTTTTCACGGTTATTAGCAATGCTCATCATGCTAATAGTTATCGTGATAAATTCTAATACCTTCGGTGCAACAGGTACGGGAACTATTGGATTGGTCGTTCTCGGCTTGACTATCTTACAGGTTATCAGTAATTTTATCGGCGGTAGCGTCATCGTTTTTCTTATCCCTCGCCGCAATTTTTTTCAAATCTTTTTCCTATCCTACCTCTGGGCTGTAATTAGTAATGTTGTCGGGGTAATCCTATTGGATTCTCTCCATTTAATACCAAATGAGTTCCAATTACACCTTTTATTTCTTTCATTATCAAGCAGTTTCTTTTTTATCAATCTAAATATCTTACAAGGAAAAGAAGATATTAAACGATTTAACATTTTTCAAATTACGCAATTAACTCTGCTTATTGTCATCTATTCCTTATGTTTATTACTCTTTAAATTATTTGATAAAACTCCAACCGTAGAACTCTATATAATCATTTTCTCCCTCTCCTACTTTATTCCTATGCTTTTCAGCTTACGTTTACTGATTCCTTATTTTGAACAAATTAATTTTAAAAAAATAGGAAAGCTGTTTTTAGAGATGAGCAAGTTAGGATTTTGGGTACAGCTGGCAAATTTAGCACAGCTTATGAACTACCGATTAGCCTACTATTTCATAGAACGATTTGCCGGCAGACAACCGCTTGGGCTTTTTGAGTTGGGAACAAAAATATCCGAAGTAGTCTGGATTTTCCCAAAAAGCATAAGTTTAGTTCAATATGCCCGCTTAGCAAACAACCAAGACAAGCAATATTCAAAAAAACTAACGTTATCGCTATTTAAAATAGTAACCATTTTTGCTATCTTCGCCGTAGGTTGTTTACTGCTCATTCCTGCAAATTGGTTAGCCGCCATTTTCGGTCCCGAGTTCAGCTCTTCTAAAACGGTTATTATTTATTTAGCCCCGGGAATCATCTTCTTAGCCTCACTCTCTATTTTAGCCCATCACTTTGCAGGCTACGGCAAATATTGGATTAATACGATAGCTTCTACCCTGGGATTTGTAATAACCCTAACCCTCGGTCTTGCATTAATTCCTGCGGCAGCAAAAATCAGCACAACTAAAACGTTAGAAACTGCTGCCATGATAAACAGCATCTCCTACTTCGTCAGCTTTATCGTAACACTCTTATTTTTCATCTTTACTACGAAAAGCTCACTCGCCGACTTTCTGTTAACAAAAAACGATTTAACCTTATTAAAAACAGAAATTTTCGATTATTTGAAAAAGAAATTTAAACGCAATAAGTAATGTATATTCTCCATTTACCGTCTTGGACGCCCAATGAAAACGACCCTTTGAACGGTAACTTTATCGACAAACAAATTGAAGCCATTTCGCTTTATGCGCCCTCAATTACGCTGAGATTGATTAAGGATAAAACGAAAAACCACACTGAAATTAATAAGAATAATCCCCAAAATATCGTTATTACAAAATATTTAAAAGCATCGTTTTGGGATAAAATTATTGGGATTCGTCAATTGCGTTTATATTTAAAAGGACGCAAATCTCTTTCCGCCATTATAAATCAGCACGGCAAACCCGCTTTTATTCATTTGCATGTAGCTTATCCTTACGGAGTTATAGCAGTAGATGTGGCTAAAAGTTTACACATTCCGCTTATTCTTAGCGAGCATTGGAGTGCTTATTTAACCCATTTTCACGCAAACAAAAAAGATGATTTTTCGCCTTTCCAGCGTTCTCTTATTCGTTCTGTTTTTAGAAATATTCGTGGTTTCTCCGCCGTTTCCCATTTCTTGCTCGAAAATATTCAAAAACATTATCCCAAAGTGCAGGGAGTTGTCATTCCCAACGTCGTCAACACCGATAAATTTCGCCCTGTTCAGCCGATAAAAAAAGAGAAAAAAACAATTCTTCACATCTCAACTTTAGACGATAAGTCAAAAAATATTTCGGGATTGATTCGTGCTGTTTCACAGTTGGCAAAGGAGCGAAACGACTTCATTCTCAACATTATCCATGAAAAAAGAAATAAATTTATCGAAGAGCTCGTACAAACGGAGCAGCTTCATTCAATTGTCCATTTTCTTGGGCGTAAAAATGAAGATGAAGTTGTTTCTCACATACAGGAGAGTGATTTTTTAATTCTTTTTTCAAATTACGAAACTTTTGGATGTGTTATTGTTGAAGCCTTTGCATGCGGGAAGCCTGTCATTGCCACCAATATCGGGGCTCTTCCTGAATTGGTAAATGAAAATCGGGGTTTACTCGTGCCTGTGCGAGACGAAGCCGCTCTGTGCCAAGCCATGTCTCAAATGTTGGCTTCGCACGATAAATACGATAGCTGCAAACTGCATAAATACGCCAAAGAGCATTTTTCCCCCGTTAAGGTTGGGCAACTCTTCGCCGATTGGTATCAAGCGTTATTGTCTAAGCAGCAATAATCTCCTGCCAATCTTTTACATTTACATTTACATTTATATAATCATCATAATAATTATTTTTAGGGCGTGCCCCCTCGCTACGCTCGGGGTCGGTCTTCGGTTCCAAGTCCGCGG
>ERZ795049.3098-NODE-3098-length-18186-cov-17.898241_pt1 | contig 18186 bp, 25 predicted proteins | sample MGYA00375133_ERZ795049 | MGnify/ENA primary metagenome ERZ795049 (study PRJEB30178, sample SAMN05720147) | activated sludge metagenome | isolation source: anaerobic digester from wastewater treatment plant | place: Japan | collected 2015-04-20 ...
AACTAGCCGAAAAAAATATCGACTTTGAAAAACTTGATGAAGTGATTCGAAAATATGTGCCAGCTGGTTTTTCTATACGAGACAATTCCATTCATTTTGAAGCCCTTTCCGAATTAAAATGTTTCGATGACTTGAAAAATATAGACCGTATTGAGAAGTCTCTTGGTACTCTAGGTGGCGGCAATCACTTTATAGAAGTGGACAAGGATGATGAAGGTAACCTATATCTTATAGTTCACTCAGGTTCTCGAAACCTGGGTAAACAAGTAGCAGATATCTATCAAGAAAAAGCTGTTCAAAACTTGGACTATAGCGTTCTTGTGAAAAAGAAAGTAAAGAAAACTATTGAAGAATTCGGCCGAAAAGAAGGTCTAGAGGAAGAAATTGTGAAGGCTCGAAAATCGGTGGCTTTCATACCTGAAAAACTTCGTTATCTTGAAGGCCATGAGGCAGCAGACTACTTACACGACATGAAAATTTGTCAACAATGGGCAGAAGCAAATCGTGAGGCAATTGTAAATGAAATAGTTCTTCGTATGGGCTTAACTATAGTTGACTCATTTGAAACTGTTCATAACTACATAAACTTTGAAGACAACGTTCTACGAAAAGGCGCCGTTTCAGCTCATGAAGGTGAAAAGCTTTTAATACCTCTTAATATGCGAGACGGCTGTATCTTGGGTGTTGGCAAAGGCAACCAAGACTGGAACTTTTCAGCTCCTCATGGTGCTGGCCGCATTATGAGCCGAGGCGAAGCTAAGAAAAAAGTTTCACTTTCAGAATTTGAAAATTCTATGAAAGGTGTTTTTTCTACCTCTGTAGGCATAGATACTTTAGATGAGTCTCCAATGGCTTATAAGCCAATAGAGGCAATTTTAGATGTTGTTGGTGAGACTATCGAAATAGTTAATCTACTTAAACCAGTGTATAACTTCAAGGCAGGTGAAAAATGAAACGATTAGTTCTCACTATAAAAACAGATTATGACTTGCAGACTCTCATAGAGTATTGTGAAGCCGAAAATATTAGTTTACGAGAGTCTGACAAAACGTGTGGCACGTTTCTTATTGAGGCTAAAAAAAAGAAAAATGGTTTATTGAAGGTTCTTTCGGTAGAAAAAATAGATGACTATGTTGAAAAGGAAAAAGATCTTGAGTCATTTATGACAAAAATGCTAAAGGAATGGGCCAGCGCCTGTCCTGAAAGCTCCTATACTTTTCCTGAAAGCTCCTATACTTTTGGGAAAGCGGATGGTGCTTTGGCGTACTATGAAATTAAAGGGGGAAACGAATGGAGCTAATACTTCTAATGTCTGGAGTGGTTGTTGCTGCCGTGCTCTTCGGAATGTACAAAGAGGTTTCTGAGCGAGAGCACAGGTTGAATAATGCAGGGAAAACGGAATTAGATTATCGATTAGATGACTTTTTCAAAGACCTAGGAGGAGGAAGCTGTGATCGTTTTTACTAGTTTGATGTTTTGGGTGTTCGTATTAGGCGGCGCCGTATTTCTGTGTGATGAGCCTTTTGTGCTTCGATTTTTTAGAAAACCTAAGAGAACACGTGAAATGACGAAGTTGGAAAAATATAATGAAGAGATAGTTCAAAAATATTTGATGAATGGAACTTTGAAATCTGATGAAGTTCACCCAAAGGAAATTCAGCCACAGAAAAGTTCAAAAGCGCGAACCTATATTGAGGATGAAGACTTTCTTGACCGTATTTTAGTTCCGAGATAATCTAAGACCGGCTCTTTCCTATGAAAGGGAAGGGCCATCGCTTAAAAGCGAATAATTGGAGGAGAAAATGAAAATATTTGATAGCCCTAACATGAAGGGGTTCACCTGTCCGATTTGCAAAACGAATAGGGACATGCCAGTTTGTTTAATCGGCATAGACGGAACTGAAGACGGACACAACATAGAGGCTGTGCAAGTCCATGTGAGTTGCCTTGATCTTCGTATGTATGACCAGCCAATCGGGAAAATCTTTACACAGATTGTTCCAAACTACGGGTTGGACTAATAGAAGTCCGGCTCTATGTGAAGCTATAGATCCCCAAAAGGTTAATATGAAGTTATGAAAAAACAAAAACGAATAATTGATGTAGACAAAAGTCTACCAAAAGATCTTCAGGAAGGTACTCCTCTCTATTTTCTAGAGCTCACTGATGAAGGCTTCGAATCTCGGAAATTCATCTTTAAGCGTTTTATAGAAAATGAATCCCACGTAGAAGGCGTTGAGTCTCTTAATCAACTTAACGCCGTATTAGAAGACGTAAACAATAAAGGCGTTGAAATTACGGCCGATATTTCAAAAGGCTTTTTCACAAGCGAATTAGAGGGCGCCCAAGCTTTCATAGCTTCTTTGCAAAAAATAGTTGCAACAGCGGTTGAAAGCATCGAAAAATTCAAAGATAGAAAGGACTAATTTTTTGAAACTAAATTATGTAGACTTTGATGACCTTTGCCAGCTTTCAATCTATTCTAAAAGTAAAGCAATAAATGAAAAAGAACATATTCGATTTCTTGATTTAAACTTAAATGCATATTTTGGAAAGCTTTTTGTTCTCATGTTTGGATCAAAAATAAAAAAGATTGTCCCATCTAAGGTCGAGATAAAAAATCATAAAGGTCTCATTAATTATCATAAGTTTGGCCATGTTGTAGTTGGCCAAACGGAAGAACCTATTAGATTATCTACATGCTTAGATTTACAAAAAAATTGTATTCACTTTCCAGTTGATGAGGTTGAATATTTTCAAAAAGGAAAATACTATTTTTTCACATGTGGGGACATTTATTTAGGAGTAGATACTTTAAAGCTTTTTAATGCTTTAAAAAAGAAAAAAGTTATTCACTATCTTACAAATCTCAACAATATCGAAATCTTAATTCCAAATCTTTTTGCAAGTAAGCTCGTTAGCTTTTTTGGGCTTTTAAATCCTTCAACATATGAAGTAACTTCAACAACTCATGCATATGCAAATATTAAAAATATTAAATTAAGTCCATTATTCTTAAAAATGACCTTAAGAGGATGTCTCACTCCTACAAAAGCGAAGTATCTCGTTGCACGTATTGAAAACGCAGAAAATGAAACTTATTTTGAATGGCGAACATTTATGACGAGACAAAACGTGAGATCATTTTTTTCGAATAGTCTTACGGTTCAAAGCGTTGGAAATTATGTACGAAGAAATACGGAAAATATTCTTTCTGAAAAAAGAAATATCTTAGCAAAATCTCATGTGCTACAGAAGAGCCCAGGAGAGACCTATATAGTTTGTCGAGCTGATAAAATAAAAGACATCGAAATGGTAAGAAAATATTGTATGAGCATTAATACGAGCAAAGCCACTACAAAAGAAAAAACGTGGTCTATTCAATGGGCTATTAGAAATGCCATAAAATATGAGAGTACTTCCGACTACTATAAACTTAAAAAACTATTTATCGAGCTCAATGGTCAAAAAGAGAGATACACCTTGGAAGACATTGAGCACTTCAAACTTTTAGACATTTAGGGGCTGCCAATGATTACGATTCAATACGAAGATGAAAAGCTTCTTTTAAGCCCAAGTGGGAATGACTTTCATGATGAGATAGAATCCCTCAAGTTGATTGGCTGTCAATACCGGCCTAAAGACAAAAAATGGATAATTAGCGCGGGAATGTACCAGCGAATCATTACGGAGCTTTCTCATCACTACTTAGACATTAGCGAATATGATAAGCACGAAATTGCAAAATACTTTGAGAGTCTTAATGAGCTTAAGGTTGTCGAGAAAAGATCTGAGCTTCGAAAATTTGATCCAACTTTACTGAAAGTGCCCCCGATTCAACCGGGTGGTGACACTTCACAAACGAAAAGCTTTCAAGAGCTCGACATTATTAGAGGACTTAATCAAAATAGATTTTTATTTGCTCATGCAACTGGCCTCGGAAAGTCATACGTGCTTGCGGCGTTATTGTCTCATTTGAGGCATTATGGAGAATGCCATAAAGCTATCATAATGACGTCAACTATTGGAATTCTAAATTTAGCAAACGAGTTAAAAAAATTTATCCCAGATTATGATGAAAGCAAAACGCTCACTATCAGATCCGTCACAACTTTAAAAAATAGACTTATCTTCAATAAAGACCAAGGCTATGAGATTATTATATGTTCTTATGACGCGTTCCGGTCAATAGGTGATGCCTATGACAAAGAAGTGAATAAAAGAACGAAAAAAGTGCAATATAGAAAAAGTTCGCTTCCTTTAGATGAATGGTTTGGAGACAAAAAAGGTCTCGTATTTTTAGATGAGTGTCACCTTCTCGGAAGTCCGAAGTCTTTGAGATCTAAATTTTTCTTAATGAATTTACATTTTTTCGAATACAGATATCTCATGAGTGCAACTCCAGCAGATAAAGAGGAAAAGATGTACCTGCTCTTAAGGACTTTAGACAGGTCTCTTGTTAACGGTTTAGATTACCAAGACTGGCTCGGAGAGTACTGTGAATTAGGAACGAAGTGGTCTAAATATGGAATTAATCGAGAGACTTGGGACCATGAAAAATGGGCAATTTTACAAGACGCCCTATACAAAAAGTACGCCGTTAAACGCGAAAAAGATTTATTAGGCTTATTACCTGCTTATGACGTGCCTCTTATTCAAGTCGATATGAGTCCACAACAGCGAGAAATTTATGAAGCTTTCACATATGAAGTTATTGGCGAAGCAAAAAGAAGGAACACTATAAATGCGGCTGGGCTATTAGCAAACGTTACAAATACTTTTATGTATTTACAATTAGCTGTAGACAATCCGTTGCTTCTTTTACAAACTAAAAACTTTGATATGTTTGATGCAAAACTTCAAGCAAATTTGAAAAAATTTAATTTCAATAAGCACTTTGAAAAGCTAAAAGCATTAGACTTAATTATAGAAGAAGAATGCAAAGAAAAAGATAACAAAATTATCGTTTTTTATTATCACCCTCTTACATTAGAGTGCTTGAAAAACTATTATAAAAAAGGCTTCCACGTATTATCTGCTGACATTCCTAAAGATGAAAGGTTTGAAGTTATTGAGAGCTTTAAGAAGAGCAAAGACAAAATATTATTTGCTTCTATCTTAATTGCAAATAGCTCTATCACTTTGAATGAAGCAAAGGCCTCCGTCTATTTTGAAAGAACTCATGAGTATATCACATACGAGCAATCGCGTGGTCGAAACTATCGCATTGGACAAACGGAAGAAGTCAGGTATTATAATCTCGTCTATAACAATTCGATTGACTACCTTATGATTCTTAACTTAGAAAAAAAAGGAAAAGTCGTTGAAAACTTGATTAAGAAAAATGTTCTTTCACAAGAAGAATGGAAATCGGTGTTCAATGCAGATGCCGACATTTTAGGAAAACTAAGTGAACTAATTCCAGCTTAAAAGCTGGAATCTTACGGCGTTCGATTATGTTAATCTTATTCACATGATAAGTGAATTAATTTTTTACAGCAGTCTTATTCTTCAAATAGCAATTCTACTCTCTTTGCTATTTCGAATAAACTCAATGCTGCGCGCCTTGGAAGGGCGAGACAACGAGATGGTTAGCGAGAGCTTTGAAAAATCCCCTGCAATTTTTGCAGATATTCTAAGCTACGCCATGGAAAAAAACTTAAATTGTTCTATCACAATGGAGTCCTCAACAGGGACACTTTTTGCTGAAGATGAACAGGGAAATTCGATCAAAGTTGCAAGTTTTCCAATTACGGAAGCTGAACCGAGTGAAGAGGACTTTGAGGAAATTCTTCTTTCTGTGAAAAAAGCTATTGATGCTTTTGTTGAAACGTTAGAACCAGAAGAAGAGTCTGAGCCCGAGCCTGAGCCCGAGTCTGCTAATGAAGAAAATGAGGATGTTTAAATTTTTTAATTGGAAAAACTTTAAATCTAAAGGAGGACTATTTTGTTAGTATTAGATGAAATAAGCTTCGAGCTTATCCCGTATGGACCAGCGGTTGGAACACCGGCTCTCATTTTTTATATTTCTGAAAATGATGAAGAAAAAGAAAGTGAACTTTTTAGTTCAATAAAAAAAGAAATTGAAAAAGAAGGCCTTACAGAGGCTTGGACCACTGCGTTAGATGGAACACAACGCGTTTTTCTTCAATTTATTGGAGGGGTCATAGAAAAAGAAGAGCACTTAAAAGAATGGGACGAATTTTATTCTGAGATTTCGAGAGAGTCTTTGCATATTCAAAAGACGCTATTAAAAACGCCGGATAAATTAAGACCTCCTTTCGTTATTTGGTCTGGTAAGCCTTTATACTTTTCAGGCAAAACGAAAGACTTTTATCAATATTTTAACTGCTGCTATGCTCTCATTAAAGATGAATGTTTTAATCCTTTGGCTCTTCAGGAGATTATTAATCATCAATTTTCTGCTGTCATTGTAAAGAATGATGATGAGTTCAAATCATTTGTTGAAGGTTTGAGATCTAAATATAAAGATACTATCAATCACAAGTTAATTTTAGTTCAAGAAAAGAATGAAGACATTTCTAAATATTGTTTACAACATTTTTTAAAGCTAAATAAGATTTAGAAAGGGGGAGATAAGAATATGATTTTTATTTATGAAGGCCCGGATAATGTAGGAAAGAGCACGCAGATACAATATCTTAAAGACTACATTGAAAAAGATTTGCAAAAAACGGCTCACGTGATGCATTATTCTAACATTAAAGGAAGGAACTTAGAAAGTCGTTCAAAAGAATATTATAATGAAATGTTCGGCATATCTAAATTTGCTTCAAACAACGACATAAACTTAATTCTAGACCGGGCACACGGAGGAGAAACCGTATATAGTCCTATTTATAGAGGATATGCGGGAGACTATGTATATGACTTAGAGAAGTCTTATAATGGAAAGGTTCTGAATAACATGATTCTTATTGTGTTTATTGATGACGATGAAAATTTAGTCGACCGAGAAGATGGAGAGTCCTTTTCAAATGACCCGACTATTAAAAAGCAAGAAATTGCAAATTTCATTAAATTCTATGAGAACTCAAACATAAAGAAAAAACTATTAATCAACATTAAAGACAAGTCTAAAGAAGTTGTGTGGGAAGAAATTAAAAACTATCTGGAGCAGGAATGGTCACGAAAGTAGATGAAGTTTTTGGATCTAATGAAAAAACTATTTTAATAAATGCATTTTTACCATTATATGAAAAACTAAAAAGAAATGATACTGTGGCAGGCACGGTTGAGCTCATTGGAAGTCATTTTATACTAGATCCATCACAACCTTTTCTCAACTTTGCAGATATCAAAAAGTCGCCTCAAAAGTATATTAAGAAAGAACTCGATTGGTACTTATCGCAAGACAGGTGTATTACTGGCTACGTTGATGATGTTCAAATTTGGTCAGCAATATGCACAAAAGATACCAAAAGAGTTAATTCGAACTACGGCTGGTGCGTGTATAGTCCAGAAAATTCGAATGGACAAAAATCACAGTTCGACTTTGCTCTTGAGCAGCTCTTGAAATCTCCAGAAGGTCGCCAATCCGTTATTTTCTATAATAGACCACAAATGCAATGGGAATGGAATGATGGAATAAACGCGTCACATGATTTCACGTGCACCTTTTCTACCCAGCATTTTATCCGGAATGGAAAACTAGAATATCTCGTATACATGCGAAGCAATGATGCAATCTTTGGCTTCATAAATGATTTTGCCTGGCACTGTCATGTGTATAACGATTTGCTTGAGAAGCTAAATGCTACTCGAGAGGTTAAAATAGAAAGAGGAAACATTCACTGGAATGCAGGGTCTTTTCATGTATATGAGAGACATTACGAGCTTTTAGAACAAATTTGTGAAGAATTTCTAAGACTTAAGGAAGTGCGCGTTTGGAAAAAAGAAAACAACTAGACAATTTTTTCATGAAAATAGCCGAGAAGTTTGCAGAGCGCTCGCACTGTCAGCGACTAAAAGTTGGCGCAGTGATCACTAAGAATGATCGCATTGTGTCGACTGGTTGGAATGGAACACCTTCAGGATTCATTAACTGTGATGATGTAGATTTTGAGGATATTCAAAAACAGCATCATCTTTTTAGTGACCAATTTGAAATTCATGCAGAGATGAATGCCATTATGGACATGGCGAGAAGAGGTATTTCTATGGAAGGATGCACACTTTACACCACTATATGTCCTTGCAAACATTGCGCAAAATTGGTAGTCTCTTCAGGAATTTCACGAGTGGTGTTCAGAAACTTTTATGACAGAGATGTGCCGGAAAAAGACTTTGCAACTCTCTTTGAGGGATACAATGGAAAGGACATACTAACAATTTTGGACAAAAAAATTAATATAGAACAAATTTAATGGAGGAAAAAACATGCCAGAAATTGATGAAATCAAAAAAGCTAAGGATCTTTTAGAAAAATCTTATGATGCACTAAAAGAAAGAAAAACGGCACAGAAGCACATGGGAATGATTGCTAGTGATGTGTCGAAGTTACAGAATGTTGAAAAAAGCGTTCTTATGAGATGCAAAGACTATGTTCTTTACAAAGGCCAAGGCTGGGATATTAATGAACTAGAAAAATCTGAGGCTGAGGTAAAGTTTACCGATAAGATTGCACCCGTATTCAAAAAGTTCTTGCAAATAATTGACGACTGTTATGCTGTCGGGAAAGAAGATCTTTTAGATGATTATTTTGATGCGCTTCGGTCTTTTGGTGTCGACGTCACCGTCACTGATAAGTCTAAGGTCGTTTCTGACACCGATGAAGTTGATCAAGCTATTACGGCAATGGGAAGATTTCAGAAAACGATTAATGAAATTAATCGTGAAATCAATGATGAGCACACACCTCTCGCAGAAGAGCTTTCTTTCACACCTAAAAAAGACTATAAGAGTGTATTAGGTTTATATGAAAAGAAAAAAGATGAAAAAGATGTCGACGACATGTACCAGCAAAAAGTCACTGACCTTAACATGATTGAAGCTGCATACAATGCCGTCTATGATGATGCACTCTAACTAGAAAAATAACTAGAAAAAGGTGCCCTCTTTTCTCCTAAGAAGTCTTAAGACGAACTTTTCGAAAATTTTTGAACTAGCTTTCATGGAGGTTTTTGAATATGAGTAAAGGAGTTGAGGGCACTTTTTCTAAAAATGACGTGAGCCAAGGAGACTGGCCGGAAATAGTAAATGACTCAATTAAGGTATTTCATAGAACACCTTTATCAAGCTTGTTAGATAATTCTTTAAAAGGTGGATTTAAGCCTTTAGATGCTTTTATTTTCGGAAGTGGCTTTTTTGGGACGACTACTATTGATACTCAAATAGTCCCCAACATGAAAAAAAAATTTAAAAATGTTATTATAACTTGTGACTATCCACTAAAAGATACTTTTATTTTTGAATATGATCTTTTCCGGCAAACGGAACTTTTTCAAAAGCTAGGATCTCCCTCTCTAGAAAACTTCTTAAAAAAACAATGTGATTATTTTAATATTGGTTTAGCAAAAGAAGACCAATCTTTTCTCTATAAAAAACCTTCAATTGATGCCGCTATATGGCTCGTTGAGCATGCGCCAGACTTTTTTGAAAAATGTAGCAGTATCATCTTTATCAACCACTTTAATGGCGTCGTTTTATTCACAAAAGATGAGAGCAAGATACAAATACGAAAAGTTTCAGAAGATGGTGGAAAAACGTGGACGTTGCATAAAAAATATATAAGCCTCGCAAGAAAACGTCTCTCCGTTGAAGTATGCTATTTCAACAAAGAAGATAGAATTCCAGAGCTTTTTGGTATTACAAACTATTCTTTTGGAACTGATGGCTTACTCAACGTTTTTGAAGACGTTAAAATTAAATGTGCGCCAGGTGGGAAGCTTCCATTTAAGTTTGGAACTATTCACGGAAGCTTTGATTGCTCAAGTATTTCTTTAAGCTCTCTAGAAGGAGCACCTCAGCAAGTATTTGGATCTTTCGATTGCTCTCACAATAACTTAGAGTCCCTTATAGGTGGTCCTCTTTTTGTCCAGGAAACTTACAATTGTTCACTTAATTCTTTAGGAGACCTTCTAGGAGCTCCTAAAATTGCGAAAAAATTTAAATGCAGTAGAAACTTAATTCAAAGTCTTAAGAATATACCTTTAGGAGAATTAGACTCATTTGATTGCTCAAATAACAGGATCACTTCTCTGAAGGGCTTTAACACGCTGGTACATGTGAATTTTAATTGTTCATATAACTTCATAAAATCTTTAAAAGGAAGTCCACTTAAACTTTCTGGGTCTTTTGATTGTTCTAATAATCTATTACGAAATTTTAAAAAAGGACCAAAAAAAGTTGGTGGATTTTTCTATTTTGAGAATAACCCCACCACCTCAAGAAAAGGCTTTCCTAAGAGACGAAAGGTCAAGTGTGCTTCGAGGAATCTCCGCTATGATTCTAAGCTCTTTTTAGCTTAACTAACTATCATGAGCGATTTTTTACAATATATACAAGATGTTGAAGATGGTGTAGCAACAGTTGGACCAGACGCGTTAGCTCCTCCAATTAAAGTTCCTAGAACGTCTTCAGGGGCTATTTATGATGAAAGAAAAGACCCCGAAATGGATGAGGACTCTAACGTTCTAAAAGAAACACGGCTTATCGATAGAATCTCTAGGTATATCCGAGAAACGGACAACCCTAACTATGATGACTATATGGACTCTGATTTTTCTAAACCTAGAGATAAAGAAGCTAGTTTTGAGAAAGAACTGAAGCAACTTGAAAGGCTCGGAGGTAATCCGCCACCGAGAAGAGGAGAGGGATCAGACTCAAAAAAGAGCCGGTCTTTTGGTGGCCCTTATGATGCGGAAAGAGAACTCGACACGGGTGTAAATGAAGAGTATTCTCAGATTTTCCAAGACCTTCATAACAAATATGGGGAAGCTTCTGGAAGAGATACTGCTGAAGAAATGTTTCAAGACTTGGTCAACGTTGTGCGGAATATCGTATTAAGAAGGTCTGATCCAAAACGACATGCTCTTATTTATGGAGACCCCGGTGTTGGAAAATGTATAGCACCAGAAACTAAAATTAGAATAAAAGTAGAAGACGAAGTATCTGAGAAACTCTCACAGTTCCTCAAAGAGCGATCAAACTAAAAAGGAGGCTTAAATGACACAGAAAGAAAGAGAAGAAGCTTTGAAAAAAGAAGAAGAACTTAAATTACATTCCGAAGCTATAGCAAAACTAAAAAAGAATAAAATTCAAATAGATAATAGCAGAAATATAAAAAGATAACTAAAATGAAAAAAGGGAGCTTCCGCTCCCTTTCATTGATTAACCTATGCCGCCGAACTTAAAAGTTTCTGGTGGTCTTGGGTCAGGATTCTTTATAAGATGAAGCCATTCATATGGAGTAGTTCTGGCTTTTACTGAGTCTTTGACATATTTTGTATCAGTGTCATCTAAGATGTCTTGCAAATAATTATCTAAAGAGTCTGTTCGCCACCTGTGAACGACGGGCCTAATTTTTGATAAGTTACGATGAATATGAACATCAACCATGTTTACGCGCTTAAGGGCATACACATTCTCTGAGCCCCATCGTTTGTATAAATTAAAACCGAGTGTAGTCGTTTTGTCAACACCTACTGAAAAAAGTCCACCTGTATGAACCCTTTCATCTTGGGTCGAAGCTTTTTCACATGTCCACCTGATAAACGTTTTTCTCTGATAATTTAAAAGTTTAAGCAGCTTCAGGTTATAGTCATAGTCTTCCCAAAGAAGTTCTTTTGTCTCAAAATATAAAATCTCACCAAGTTTTTCTTTCATCTGTGCGAGGTCCCAGTAGTGGATACCCATTGGCATCATGTGAGTGTATTCTGAGTCTCTTTGAAGTCTTAGCTTTATAAAATTTGAGTTTACTAAGCCACCATACATGTGTTCAATCTCAGGTAGCTCTGGCCAAAGTTCATATTCGATTTTTTTCTTTGACTCATAATCTTCTTTCGTTATTTTTGGCCATTTTTTCATGTTGCCAAAATTATCATCAAACATCCAAACTTTTGAATATCCGTGTTGATCGGCCCACCTCAATGTAAAGTTTCTAACTGCGCTTACAGATGAAACGGAATCTTTTTCGAACATATCTGAAGCCGAGATATTATGAACAACTTTAAAATTCTTAGGCTTCCAATCTAGATGCTTATCAGAGTCAACGAAGGCAACAACATCTTGTTTTTCATTTGAGTGAAACGACTTCTTATACTTATCTTCATCGTATTTACAACCTGAGCCTCTTCCAGCTAAAATTATAACTAATGTTTTGTCTTTCTTTTCCATGTTTCTCCTTTTTCTATTTTGGAAGAGATTAACAGTTTTGCAAAAAAGAGAAAGTCTATTGAGACTAGTTCTCTAGAGAAATTTTTCTATTCTAGATCACCTTTAAAAAGGAAAAAATCCTTTAAGAGAACTGGTCTACAGTAGGGATAGCCATAATTAATTAATAGCAACTTCAATTTGACAAAATTCTTAAAATTGTCATTTTAGTTCTCTCATATTATTTTTCTATTCTAGATCACCTTTAAAAAGGAAAAAATCCTTTGAGAGAATTGGCCTACAATGGGAATAACCTCAATTTCTTTTTCAAAATCTCGTTAATCTTTCTCCATGAATACGTCAACAAAAAAACATTTAAGTAACCGCCAAAAGAAAAAAGAAAATGCACGTGTGCACAATCTTAGCAGAGACTTTATGGAAAGCCTATTTCCGATAGGTGATTGCTCCTGCAAAGACGACAAAAACCTGCCTGGTGTTCTTTTTCTCTTTTTGAAATCCCATGAGACAAACTGTATGAACATATATTGCTCGAGCTGTGACAAACTTCGAGATTTTAGAGTCATTGATGAATATGAAGACATTTCACTCTTCTACGGGCCATCTAAAATAACGAAAACGTTGGTTGATACGTATGGCGAAGATGTGATAGACTCAGCAATGAATGGGAAAAAATAATGGCGAAGTTTTTCGAATGGCTTCTTTCTTTTTTGAGAAAATGGTTCACTATAGAAGTGCCCGAGGAGAAAAGTCCTCTCAGGATAAGGGTAGAAAACTACATTAAAGACTTTTCAGATTCTGAGAAAGTAGAAGTGATTTTTCTAATTGAAGATGGGGAGGACCTCATTTTAGATGGTGTTCCGGTCTCTTTTGTGAGGAATGAAATTATTCCTCTTTTGTAGGAGAATTAATATGAAAATGAGAAACGGTTTTGTGAGCAATAGCTCAAGTAGCTCTTTTATTGTAATAGGGAAAAAAGACCTTCAAATACCAAAGCTGAGCGATGTCTATAAAGATCACACAGATGATGTCTTTTCGATCCCTAAGACCTTTGGTGGACAATATGTCTTCACACGGAGCGGAAATCACGATTATTTTGCGGAAAGACTAAATTGGGTCGGCCTCATGTGCTATCTCAAAGAAGGCCCTCACGGATATGACAATTGCGAGACTCCATGGACGGATATGCTCGAAAAAATAATTAAAGACCGGTTTAACATGAAGCTACGAATTAATTTCGTATTTGATAGACAGGGCGTCTTTGCTCCTGAAGGTGCGGTAGAAAGTGAGCTATTTATAGATCACGGATCGCATCCAATGAACTGCGAGAGTTCTGCCTCAATGTTTTCAGATGAGGAAACGCTCGAAAAATTCTTGTTTGCGCCAGATTCTTCTTTTGAGATTAGATGGGACTAGAAGGCTCCCAAACGATTTTGAATCATTGAAAAAATTTCTGATGATATCACCACATTAGGTGCTACAATGTATGTTACATTAAGTCCATGTGGCCCTTGTGCGAAGATGATTGCAGCCGCAGGCATAAAGCGTGTAGTCTACTTTGAAGAATATGATCGAGACAAAAATGGTCCTGAGTTTTTAAGAAACTTAGGAATTGAATGTATTAAATTTAATGAGCCACTTTGACTTACACCTGAGAATAAAGCAAATGAATAAACTTTTCAAAAGGTTAATATATTTTTAGAGTCATTCATATACCCAGCTAAAGACTGGGTATTTTTCTGACTCAGTTTTCTAAAAAGATCTTGTGTTGTTTCTTCTCCAAGAGGGATAACATATTTAGCAAATTCTTTATAATTATTTTCTGCTACAAGTTTTCTTACCAAAGTGCCGGAAGCTTTTGTTGCTACATCATCTGAGTCTTCATCTCGTTGCCCTGCTGATATAAAATCAATGCTATCAAAATCATAAAAGTTCAATTCATCAAGTGCTGAGTTTTTAGCATGCCTGCCATTATACTTGTTAAGAGTCTCAGCAGTACCATCATCAAGTCGATCTGACCCTATTACAACTATAACGTTTTTATAGCCATCTTCATAAACTTGATGAAGAGCATTAAGCATTGTCTTTCCACCTTCAACACTTACATTGTCAATATGATTAAATCTTAATGCTTCATCAATATAATATTCTTTTTCTTCAAATGAAAGAGGATTCTTTTTAGAGTCGTGTTACATACTTAAATACATAAATCCTTTTGCATTATGCTCAGCAGCAATCGAAGAAATTGCTTTAAGAAGTTTTAAGTGTCCTATTGTTGGCGGATTCATACGCCCAAATGAAAATGCTGCAGTTTTCTTCATAACTTACTCCTTAAATTCATAATCACTCATAATATGAGTTGGATATAGTCCACCATCTTTTGATCTTACATTAAGCTTTAAATTCATATGTTCAAATTCTACAAAAACATCAATTCTTTTTCTTGAAGAAGAAGGATATTGAACTATAGCACTTTGAAACTTTCCTAGCATTTTTTTAATATCATCTTCTGAAGTAATAACTTTTATTGTAAGATGGCCATTTTTGTTACTTGATTTATGCACTAATACATAATTGTAGCCAATTACAGAAAGTATAAACTCTGAAAAAGCTTTACTACTTTTTAACTTTGTAGTTACATCTATTGAATCTGAAGATTGCTTATTATTTGTTCCATAAGAAGAATAATCTTTTACAAACTTATCAGGATCTATTCCAATCATTTCAAGCATCGCTCTTCCGTTTGCATTGGATATATGGCCACCAGCCATTTCTTCATGAGATATGACACTTTGAATTCCTGCATTTATAAAAGTAACTGTGCTGCCATATTTTATGCTTAAGTAGAATGGCCCATCATTAGTATTTAATGTAATGTCAGTTACTACAGATCCTATATCTTTAGTGCTAAATGTTATTCCTTTTGCTGTAAAAATTGGATGGCGCTTTTGATTAAGTGTGCCTAAATGCTCAACACTGTTAAACTCATAATAGCCTATAGCATCACAAATCTTTTTAACATCACTATACTCTTCATCATCAAGTAAAGTTGGATCACATCCTGATTTTACAAAGTCATCAAATAAACTAAAAAGGTCATTTTCATAAGCATTGCCTTTATTTATGCCACTTTTAGTGTTAGAATACATTCCCTTTCTTATACTTCTCCAAACAGTTTTTGTTTTAGAAAGTCCTTCAGGAAGTGGTGCTGTAAAAGCTGCATTAAAATCATCTACCGATGCATCTACTTTAGTGGACGTAATCTTTTTCAAAATGTCTCTTAACTTATCTTCATTAAAATCATATTGGTCAAGATAACATCTAGGATTATCATTTTCGTCTTTAAGGTTAAGTTCATTTTGAGACCACAAAGCTACTTGTTCACCACCTAATAAATTATTTATTACACGAGCTGCATAATTATCTTTATCTTTCTTTTCATTAACCTTATACCAGTCATCATTTTTCATTGGATTATCCGCGCCATCATCTTCTTGAAGTCGACTGCTGCTATAAATGCTCTCAAACAATGATTCTTGAAGTCGACTGCTGCTATAAATGCTCTCAAACAATGATTCTTGAGTTCTTTTGTTTTCAGGATGATCAAAGCCACTTAAATAGCGTGGATCTCTATTTGCATTTGAGAACGTAGCTTTATCTACGATCTTTACAATATTACCATAATTATCTGACACTGCCATACCCTCGTTTGAAGTAGGCTCATAGGAGTCTACAGTTCTTAAAAATGTTTTGAAGCTGCCTACATTAAGACTATCTTTATAATGATTCCATACCATAATTTTTAAGTATGCGGCATCATTAAGTGCAGATACAATCCAGAAAAGAACTTCAACATTATTGTCTATAATATCTTGAATCTCTTTAAGAGTTGACTGTCTCTTTGTTTCAGACTTCTCTTTACCTTTTTCAGTTTTTAATTTTTGATAGTTTTTATCAAACTCATTATTTATTTTAGAATTAACATACTCTTGTAAATTTTCTAAAAAAGAATCTTCACGTATGTAATTACTTTTTTTATCAGATGTAAAAGCATTTTCAAAAGTTGAGAAATAAAACTTTATAAAGTCTTCATTATCTACCAATTTTTGATATTCATTTTTATAGTCAGTTGTAAGTGCCAACGCTGCTGCATATAAGTCATCGCGATGATTTTCCCATTCAGACTCTTCATCATGTGTAAAAGCCGCTGCAACTGACTTTACATTAGCATCCATTACAAAAATGTCATCAGGAACATTCTTAAGATCTTCTATATGGCAGCTAAAGCTTTGCTTCATTTCATTATCAGGCTTGGTGTATACTGTATGGAAAGCAATTCCAAACTTCTTATTAGCAAGCTTTTTGCCAGTGTCTGAGTCTTTTGCAACTCGATACACAATCTTATTTGGCTGCATTTCATAATCTTCACCCATGTCATAAAGAGTGTCAGGCCCAAAAAGTGCATCACCTTGCCAAGCTTGTCCTTCAGGAATTGAATTCACAAGCTTGAGACATGACTTAAGTTCCGCTGCCATGTTGGCTCGATCACCATACTTTGCATCTATGTCGGCGTCTGAAGTCAACACAAGTGGCTTTTCAGAGTTCATAAAAGATTTAAGACATACACCATCAGGAACACCTGGGAAGCTATGAATTATTATTGCAGCAGGTGCGCCGTCAATCTTGGTTGTTACATTTATGTCAGCATCTTTTCCATGTAATTTATTGTATAAGTTATCGAGCTTTGAAGAAAGCTCTTGAAGTCCTTCAGGCCCAACTAACACTAAATCATCTAAATGAGTTTGATGTGAATTTAAGCGTGTTTCCATTAAAATATTCATATTAAATTAGTTTGAACTTTCTAAAATAAGTCTTTATATTATTTATGTTTGGAGGCCAAAATGACAAATGATATAAGAGATACAATCATAACAGCGATTGAAGTCTCAAAGTATTCAAAAGTTCCTATGCTTTTTATTGCTAACCCAGGCTTAGGAAAAACTACAATTATAAATGAATATGGTAAACGTAACAATATGCATGTTGAGTCTTTGATTGGCTCAGCTTTTGATAGATCAGAAGTTTTAGGCTATCAAGTAAACAATGGTGGTGAGTCTTTAAAAATTTTACGCCCACAATGGTTTCAGTCAATCAAAAACGCTGCTGCTAAAAAGCAAGCTTCAATTCTTTTCATTGATGAATTGTCTACAGCACCAGCTGATGTTCAGGGCTCTTTATTCAGACTTATATCTGAAAGAACAATTGGTAATGGTGAAGAATTGCCTGATGACTGCATAGTTTTATCAGCAGCAAACTATAAAGATAATTTGCCAGCATACTTTGAAATTACTTCTCCATCATTGAATAGGTTTTGCATTATAAATCTTACACCGAAAAGCAATGAAGCTTTTATTGATGAGTTTTTGTCAACTGAAAAGGAACGTACAGCAAATTGGCCAAAGTTCAAAGATTATAAGTTGACTGATGAGTTTGCTGAAAAGGCACAGAAAAAAGTAAAAGACTTTTTTACAAACTTGTTTACTGCTTACACAAATGGCGGCGACAGCTCAAAAGGAACTCTTGATATTAACAACAAAAGTTTTAATGAAATGTATTCTGCTGACTTGGCAAAAAACAAAGAAGTTTTGAATTTCATTTCAGGCCGCTCAATGGCATGCTTTTTACGAATTGTAACAACAGCAGCAATTTTAGGAGTTTCTGCAAAGTCAAGTTTTATTGAGAGTATGGCAGATGGCTTAATTGGTTGTGGTACAAACAATAAAATAGAACTCTAACGTAGTTCTTTAGAAGAGTCCCACAAAAAGGGACTCTTTT
>ERZ795049.3101-NODE-3101-length-18160-cov-20.435846_pt1 | contig 18160 bp, 21 predicted proteins | sample MGYA00375133_ERZ795049 | MGnify/ENA primary metagenome ERZ795049 (study PRJEB30178, sample SAMN05720147) | activated sludge metagenome | isolation source: anaerobic digester from wastewater treatment plant | place: Japan | collected 2015-04-20 ...
ACCCGGATGCCGCGCCCTCGGACTGCTTACCATCGGGGAGACCGAACGACTTGCCTGCGACGCCCGCGATAGCGGACATGGCGCGCCCGAAGCGACTGACTGCGCCCTCAGCTTCCCCGACGGTCGCGGCCACCGGAGTAAAAGCCGCCATGACGGCGTTTGCCAGACTGGCAATCCACGCCCCGGCCCGCTCCGCCACCTTGAGCTTGATGACATACTCCGTCATCTTTTGCAGCCACTGCGCGGCGGTCTTGAAGGCCGGTGCCAGCGCCTGCCCGAAGCGGATAGACAGTTCGCTGATGGTGCTCTTGAGGATATTCCAGACGCCCTGCGCCGTGCTGATCTGCTGCTCCTGCATCTCAAAGGCGCGGTTGGTGCCGGTGATCTTGCGCTCTAGCGCGCTGATGGCCGGAACACCAGCACTCATCAACACCTGGAAAGCGTTGGCGGCGCGGGCCTCGAATATCTTGTACGCGTCGGCGAGTGAGATGTTGGCCGCCTGCAAGCGCGCCAGAACCGGCAGGAAGCCCTTGGTGGCAATGTTGACATCCTCGGCGGTCAGCCCGTACTTCGCCAGGGCCTTGCGCGCCTCGTTGGTCGGGTTGAGTAGGTGCTGGAAGACCATGCGCAGGCCCGAGCCCGCCATGCTGGCGTCAATGCCACGGTCCACCACTACACCGAGTGTCGCGATGATCTGCTCAAGCGGAATGCCCAGGTTGGCCGCACTCGCCGCGACGTAGGGGAACGAGACCGCTAGGCGCTGCATGTTCAACATGGACGCGCCGATGCTGGCCGCGAACGCATTGACCACACGGTTCGTCTGTGTAAAGCCAAGCTGGAACGACTTGACTGCCCCGACCACAAGTTCCGTCGTGGAGGCAATGTCGTTCATCGTCCCCTCGGCCAGCGTCAGAATGCCGGGCGAGGCCTTCATCACTTCGTTGACCGACAGGCCCGCACTTGCTAGACCGTAAAAGCCGGTGGCAATCTCCTTGGGCAGCAGCGCCAAGTGGCGGCTGATAGCCAAGCCGAACTCCGTTAGCTCGGCCTTGGCCTTATCAAGCTCGGCCCCCATAAGCCCGGTGGCGGTGCCTGCATTGGTGATGGCTTGGTTGTAGTCGGCGAAGGCGTTGATGCTACGCCGGATAGCCTCTTCGGCCAGTCCCGCGCCCACCAGCAGCAGCATCTTAGAGGCGGCGAAGGCCTTCTGCGCCACCTGCTCCAGCTTGCCAATGACGGTAGAGACGACGGACCCGGCAGCCTTGAACACGCTGCCGATGACGCCGCCCAGCGCCGACACGCCTGCCAATGCCGCCTTCGCCGCCGTGCCCAGCAGCATGAACGGGATGCTCAGCTCAGGAGCGACCGCCGTAGCGACCAAGCCCACGCCGTCAATGCCACGTGCTATCGCCCCGAAGAGCTTGTTGCTGCTGCCGAGGGAAGCGGTAAGCCCGGACGAAAAGGACTTGACCTGTCCGCCGATGGCCTTCAGCCCTTTGGTGGCGCGGTCCTTGAGGCCGATGACTATTGAGAGTTTGAGGTCCTTCGCCATGTCAGTTACCTGCGTCCGGCGCGGCGGGCTAACAGCTTCTGATGTTTGGCTTGCTCGTCCAGTACGATCTGCGCGCGCTGCACGAAACCGGCTTCCTCGTTAAGCCAATAGTCGCGGGTCGTGCCGGGAAACGCCTGCATCAAGCCAATCACGGACAGGTCGGCGGGGCAGCGTTCTACCTCGTCGCCCTTGGCTAAGGCGTGGGCTGCTCCCCGGAAGCCTCCGGCAAAGCAGTCTCGGCTTTTGGGTTGCCGCTGCCAGCCTCGCCGATGTTCTGAATGGCCTCGATGATGGCGCTGGCGTCCTCCACGTCCAGGCTGGTGAAGGCTTCGCGCGAGTAGGGCACCGGCTGTTCGTCCTCGCCGAAGACGCCCTCCCACGACTGCAGCGCCGTGTCGAGAAAGCCCAGCATCAACTCGATCTGGGCCTTGGTATCGCCGTCCTCCGTCTGCGCAATCTTCTCTTGCAGGGTGAGCGTCTCACCAAACGTCGTGATAAGGCGCAGTTTGATGGGCGGGTCGAAGCCGTCTACAATGATCGTCCGCGCCTGCTTGACGCGACAGCGCCGCGCCGCTCTGTTGGGTGTATCTGCCATGTCTACTACCCTCCCGATTCGAGTAGGCCCCGGCGCGTTGCCGAGGCCCGTTGGGATGTACTGCCTGACTGTCCGTCTACTGGCCGTGCTTCGCCTCAAAGAGCTTCTGGTTGGCCGCCTGCATCGCGGCCATGTCCAGGCCCTCCCCCTTGAATGTCATGCTGCCGAAATGGTGCATGAAGCAGTCTCGCGCCACCATGTTCGTGTAGCCCGCCTGCCGCGCCCGCAAGCAGTAGTCGTCGTCCTCAAACGTCCCGAGGCCGAACCGCTCGTCTAGCGGGCCGATCTTCTCGTACACCTTGCGCTTGATGGCGAGACAGAAGCCCACGAGACGCTCCAAGCGTGCCCGCTCCCCGGCGTGCGCCATGCCCCAGTCCCATGAGAAGCCAGCCACTTCGCCAAGCGTGTTGTAAGGCACCGGCACTTTCTGTGGCCCGCTCACGTTGTTGCTGACCGGACCCGCCAGCCCGACCTCGGGGGCGGAGTGGAGGCAGTCCAGAAGGCGGTCCAGCCAACCCTCGGCGGGCAGTGTGTCGTTGTTGAGCAGCACAAGGTTGTCACCACAAGCGTCGGCCAACCCTTGGTTGCAGGCCCTGGCGAAGCCCAGGTTGTCGGCGTTGTGTAGTGCCGTGCGCCAATCGCTACCACCCTGCCACTCGTCAAGCCATTCTCTCGTCCCGTCTGTACTGCCGTTATCCACTACTACGATCTCGGCCTCCGGGCAGGTCATCTCTAACAGCCCGAGGCACTGGCGCGTATATGGAAGCTGATTGCAGACGGGGATGATGATGCTGGTGGTGCCGTGGTCGGCGAGGTCCCTCCTCTTGGCGACGGCGAGATACTGGTAATGATGAAACTCAGCGGCTTCCTGCGCGTCACGGGCGCGGAAGCAGAAGCGCCCTGCGCGCACGAGGTGGCCCTGTGGCGCGTTGGGGCTGTGGGTGATGGCGGTCAGGCTTACCTGTGCGAAACCGGCGCGCCACAGGAGCTTCTGGAGTTCCCGGCGCGTGAACATGCGCAGGTGGTCGCGGTCGAGTAGCCCCGCGTCGGTGTAACTGAAGTCCCCGTTGACGAGGCCCTCCAGCACCGACCAGTGCCGGGCGTTGGGGACGGAGACCACTATCACCCCGTCATCGGAAAGCCAATGTTCCCGGGCATAGGCCAACAGGTCGCCGGGGCTTTCCAGGTGCTCTAAGATGTCGGCGAACACAATGCAGTCGAAGCGCCCGCCGATGATCTCCTGCGGCAGTTGCCCCGTCTCGGCGTCGGCGCAGCGGACGTAATCGAGCACGTCGCGGGCCGTTTCCGCCGCTTCGCTGTTCTGCTCGATGCCTGCGACGTAGCACTCCTGCCGCGCCTTCAACGCGGCCCCTAGCGCCCCGGTCCCGCAACCCACGTCGAGTATCCGCCGCGCCGTATCCGGCACCAGCGCCATGACCTCGGGGCGCGCGTGGTTGTAGTATCCCTCCGGCTTGTTCATCTTGCCCTCCCAGGCTGGTTCCTCGTCTAGCCCAGCGAGTAGTTAAAGGCTGTCAGGTCGTTATAGTCCGCCTCCAGGTCCATACTCCAGGTTACTTCGTCCTCGCCCGCCGCGATCTTGACCGGCATACCCACCGGGTGCAGCGCGCCGACAGTCAGCAGGAAGGTCTTGGGTGACCCCTCCGTGTTCACGGCCGAGAAGGCGAAGGTTACCGTGTCGGGGATCGCCACCAGAAAGTCCACAGTTGGCGCGGCCTTGAACTCGGCGGTCAAACTGACCTTCTGGTTCCCCGGCGTGATGGCCTCGGGGAAACGCTCCATGCCTGCCGCCTTCTCGTCCAGGCTGGTGTGTAGCTTCAGGCCATTCTCCACCGTGGCTTCCCACGACTGACACGAGAAGGTCACGCCGTCCACTTCGGTAGTAGCGCCGTGCCACAGCAGCATGAGGTTCTTGGCCTTAGCTTCTGCGGCGGTTGTCACGGCGCTGGCGGTCATGCCGAGGGCCAGCCAATCGTAGGCTGCCTTCACCGCGCCGCCAATCTCGCAGGACAGCTTGCAGGTATTGATGTAGCACTCGGTTTGCTTCATCATCTGCTCGCCGAGCACGCCCCCGTCAATCTGCGCGATCTGCGCGGGCAGGGCATTGTTGGCGCTTTTGGTCACGCAGTCCAGGAGCGTCGTGGTCTGCAGCCACGTCTCGGCGCTGCCCTTGGGCTCGATCATGGAGTAGACGACGGAGTCGTCGCCGCCCGCCCCGGTTAGGTGCTCCAGGGTTTGGTCGAAGCCAATCTCGCCGGAAGCGATGCGGTCAAAGGCAGCGGCGGTCGGGCCTGTGAGCATGGCGCAGTCAAGTCCAACGTATGGCATGGTTACTCACCGTCCTTCTTGGTCACTGGTGTGGGTGCGGGTTCGGCAGGCGGTGCGGGGGATGGCTTGGACGCCTCGGCGGCGGCAGCCGCCTTGCGCTTGCCCAGGTCGCGTACATGCTGGGCGATCCCACGTCCGCGCGGGTCTATCTGCGTGATGGCATCGCGGTCTGTCTTAGGCATAGTTCACCTCGAAGGTCACGTCGAATATGTGGACCTCTAGCTCCACGGTCTGTTGCTTTTCGGTGCGGAGTTCGTCGGCCACGCTGCCCCGCCAGATGCCCTTGTACCAGCCGCCCGTGCCCGTCTTCTTCACGAGCGAAAACAGGAGCGCCATGACGTTGGCGGAAAAGACATTGATGTAGCCCTCCAGGTCGGCTTCGTCCGCGAGGGAATAGCTGGCCGCCGCCACATAGACGCGCATCGTCACATCGGCGGTCTGTTGGCCCATGTCGTACTTCACATCGGGGTTGGCCTGCCGCGATATGAACACCGCGAAGTTGCCGGCGCTGGGCTCGGGGTCGCGGTATGGCCCCTTGTGCACCGTTACCGGCGACGGCAACTCACGCCCGAGGGTGCCGCTGCGCTGGGCCTGGAAGGCCGCCACTATCGCGTCCACGCGGGCGTCAAACTCGTTGTAGGCGATTGCCATGATGACCCCGAATCAGAAAGCCCCGCCGCGAGGGCGAGGATGGTGGTGGCTGACATCCCGTTGGGTGCTACCCGTTCGTCGCGCGCACAAGGTAGGCCCACGCCAGATCGTAGATGCCTTCGGCGTCCTCATCGGCTACGCCCAGGAAGGCCCGCACCGGAATGTGCGCGCGGGGTGCGCCTTCCTGGTGGAAGATGCCATAGAAGATATTGGTGCCGATTTCGGCCGATGTCTCGTCGGAGAGAGACTGTATCTTGCCGCGCAGGTCGCCCGTGCGGCCATGTAGAATCTTGCGGTTGCCCCGCTTGCGCTTGTCCTTAACAAGCGGGCGCGCCAATGTAGACTCGGCCAGCGGCTCCCAAGCTTCGCCCCACGGGTCCTCTTCGTCGGCGAAGTGCTGTAGCGTCCGCCGCCGCATGTAGTAGCCGATGGCCCGCATGAGACCGCGCGACTGCGAACCGAGTTGGAAGATGATGTTATTCAGCCGACCCTCGAACTCGCGGTCGTCAATGTCAACGGCCAGCCCGGTTTCCATCTACAGGACCTTTCGCCACAGATACCAGCGCCCCAACACTACCAACACGGCGGCCACCGCCAGAAGTACCAGGATGTCGGAGCCGCCCATTGGTCTACCTCACTACCGGCGCGGATGGTCCGCCCACGACCATGCGATGGCCGCTGGTATCGTCAGACGCCATCGGCCACTCTACATCGAGGTCTGCCGCGCCCTTCTGCAGGTCCTTCAGCCACGCGATCACGCGATCATAGTTGCGTTCCCAGGTAGTCTTCTCTTGTGTCGTCAGGGCCACTTTAGTCACGCGGCTCGTAACATAGTGAATGGCGATAGTCACGATGGCCGCGCGCAGTTTCCGGGGCACGGTGGTTGCGGTCCACGAGGCGAAGAAGTGGTGGAAGCGCATCAGATAGCTCTTGGCCTCATCGGTGGCTTCCTCGATCTTCTGCGTCAAGTAGGCGTCGTGATCCGTAATGCCGCCGAGGAAGTCAGCCGCGTTCGGAAGCTGGTCGTCCTTGATGTCCCCTACCGTTGCCCAGGCGTCAGCCACTTTGCTTCACCGCCTCTACTAGTTGCGCCCGCAGGGCTTGATACTCAGGGCGCGGGCCGAAACGTTCCGCCACTCGCAGGTAGTTGTGGGCCTCTGTGAGTTTGCCGCGCCGCGCAAACGTGAACGCCAGCCCGAAGTTGGCTAGTTCGACCGGCGACGATGATAGTACCTGATTGAGTCCGGGGTCTGTCTCGGGCATTGCCAGTACTGTGCGGAACCAGTATTCAGCAGCATCGTACTGGCTTTCGTCTGCGGCCACGCTGCCCAATTGCCACGCGCAATCGCGGCCATCCCGCCAGTCGCAGGCCCACCGGGCATGTGTTGCCCTCACCGCGTCTTCATAGTTGCGCAGCTTGCGGTGCCCGGCGAACTCCCCGGCGTGTAGCTGCGACCGCGCGCCCGCAATCGTCTCGGGCAACGTCAATCCCTGCTGAAACCATAACATCGCCGTGGGCACGTCGCCGCTCTGCAGGAAGGCCTCTCCCAGGTAGTAGGCGGCCCGCATGTCATGCCACTCATGCCAGTCCTCCTGCAGCGCCGCCAAGTCCGTCTTCAGGGCCGCGCATCGCTCCTGCACGTCCTGTCGCTGTAGCTTCTGGTGGTGGATGACAAGCTGCAGGCAGGTGGCACGCGGCTCCCCCACCGGCAGGTGCTCGTGCCGCCGCCGCGCAAACCGTTGCCCGCGCTTGAAGAACTTGCAGTTCTGCCACGTCGCCCCGCGCACGCCCGGCTCGGCCCCCGCCGGAATGTCCACCATGCGCACCATCAGTCCGGTGCGCTTGAGTTCCTCGGCCTTGGCGAATACACGCGTCAGTCCTGCTTTGCCCTCGGCCAGCCACTCGTCGGGGTCCAGCCACGCGAACCAGTCTAGCGCCGAGGCTTCTTCCGCCCGCTCTTGCAGGCCATTGCGCACCTCCGCCCAGCCGCCCGGTGCGGCGGCAAGGTTGTGGGTGTAGACGTGCTCTGTGTACTGATGGGCGATGGCCTCGGTCTGGTCGGTGGAGGCCTCGTCAACGCTGATGTACAGTTCGGCCACGTCGGCGATGCTATCAAGCAGGCGCGGCAGAACTTCCTGCTCGTTGCAGGCGAGGATGACGGCGGCGAAGAGCTTGCTCATCTCTGCTTCCCTCCCAGGGAATGCGTCCCGTGTCGCCCGCCCCAAAGGAGCGGGGGCCTCCGTCGCAACGAAGGCCCCCGTGTCCCGCCTGGGAGGGCTACCCGGCGATGGTGCCGGGGATGATGGCTTGTCGGTTATTCCAACCTCTCACGCCTCACGACGCACCCGCCTAGCTCGTGTGAGTGACATCCGTGTAGATGTACGTGCTGTCCGGCACCGCACACTCCACGCCGCCGGTCCACGTAAACCCGGTGCTCGGCTGGTGCGGATGCTCGGCCTGCACGTCAGACCACGGGTAGATGCCACGGTCGCTGTCGGCCGCGTTGTAGTCGTCGGGCTTGCACTCGCGCAGAATGCGCCCGGCGCGGATGTTGTCGGCAGTCGTGATGATGACCACGTTGTCGGGGATGAGCTTGAACAGCCCGAGGCCCCCGGTGTCCGTTGCCATCGTCTCGTCATCGAAGGGGATGTAGGAATCAATGACATCCCACTCGTACCCGAACAGCACCGGCAACTGGCCCTGCATCGCGCCGCGCGCCGCGATGGCATTGGCCTTCTCGATGCTGCTCTGCACCATCTTGTTGCGCAGAACATAGTTCCACACGACGCTGTTGCAGATGACGCGGGTGGCGTTCTCGATGCCACTGTCCAGCGCGATCTTGGCGCGGGCGGCGTCCAGGTCGGCCAGGATGTCCGTGGTGTTCGTCGCCCACGAGGCCGTAGCGCCCGCGTCAATGTGCGACGCGGTGTAGCCGAGGCCTACCGACAGCGGCGTGCTGTTGGACAACGACGGCACGTCCAGGTAGGCGGTGCCACCGGGCTCAACCGGAGCCACGCCTGCGCTCGACAGCATCGCGCCACCCGTCAGCCACTGCGCCCGCAGCCAGTCCAGTCGGCGCTCGATGTTCATGCGCACCTGAATAACCGCGCGGGCCACATGCGCGCGCTCGTTCGCATTGAGCGAACCGGCGTCACGGGCATTGCGCAGAATCTCCAGGGGCAGGTCCATCTTCTGCTTCGTGGTGATGGCCTTGTAGGACACGTTGCCGACAGTCGGCATCTTCCCGACCGTGGCCGGGGCGCCATACGAAGTCAGCGGGGACATGCTGCGCCGATAGGACAGGATGTCATAGCTGATCGTGTTGCCCGGACCCGTCGCGCCAAGCGGCGTGAAGTACTTCGCCAGCGGCGAAGCGTAACTCGCAAACTTGGTGTACAGGGCTTCCAGGTTCACAGCCTGCAGTTCCAATGCAACCATGCTTTGTCTCTCCTTTCGTGCGCCGCGCCGCCAGAACCACAAAAGCCGCCCTTGATAGGGGCGGCTCGCGTTGCGTTCGGGGCGCGGCTTGCGTTGGTCTATCTACCGACCGTCGTGTTGTCGAAGCGGATGTCCGGCAACTGCGCGCGCAGGTTGATGTTGTCAAACGTCGCGCAGCACTGGCCGGTCAGGTTGCCCACGCGAATAACGCCCGCGTCCACGCCCACGCAGGGCACGGGAATGAGCGTCGCGCCATCGGGGGCCAGCACGTCCACATCCTCCAGGAGGATGAACACGTCGGGCGTCTGCGTCGGGTTGGCGGCGGTGGTGTTGCCATGCGCGCCATTGGCCGCGACCTCGATGTAGTCACCAGCGGAAGCGGTGATCGCGTCCGTGAGGGTGATGAGGTTGGAGGCGTCGGTGACGGTCGAGACGGTCGCGAAGGCGGCGGTGCCGGTCAGGGTCGAGAAGTACAGCAGCACGTCGCCAGCCTTGAAGCCCGTCACGTCGTCAACGTAGACGCTGGTGGACCCGCTCGGGGCGGTCGCCACAATGCGGCTGCGGATGATCGGCGACACGAAGCCGTTGCCGATGGGGCCGATGGGTGTGCCGGCATGGATGCGGTACTTCTCCCGCGCGCCGGTCGTGATCGGGTTGCGGGCGGCGCTGGTCATGACCAGTGCCTTGGTGCGCTCGATCTTGTCGAACACACTGTGCTCGATCTGGGTGTACGTCTGTTCGTTGCGCCAGAAAGCCATGTCTGTTGCTCCTTTCGCTTGGGGTAAGGGTTACTACTTCGTCCGCACGGTGGCAACCATTGCTTCAAGCTCTTCGTCGGTCATCTTGCGCGGAGCCTCGGCGTCAACGTCCTCACCAAGGGTGCGGATGTTGCCCTTGGGCGCGCCGAGGTTGATGGCCGGGGCAATGCCCGTGACGATCTCGCCCAGCAAGTCCAGGGCGGACGCCTTGCGGGTCGTCTGCGCCCCCTGCTCGTCACTGGACAGAACCGTGATATCGGCAATGGTCGTAGCGGCCAGGGCGTCCACGAGGGCGAATGCGGGCACGCGCAGGGCAGGCGGTAGTTTGCCGCCGCGCACCCAGCCATCAACGGTCATGCTCGCCTTGGTGCGGCGCGCCTCGGCGGCCATCGTCTCCACCGTGCCGCGCAGTTCCTCGTTCGCCTTGCTCAGTTGCTCCAACTGCTGTACGAGGGCCGGGTCGGTAGTCGGAGTTGCCGCCGGGGCGGCGGGGACAGCAGGCGGCGTCTGCGGCTCGGACTCTGCGGCCACAAGCTGGTCCACTTCGGCCAGGTCTTCCGGCTTCGCGCCGAGGGCCGTGAGCTTCGCCTTGAGCGACTCAATCAGTCCCATACTCTTTGCTCCTTTCGCGCCGGGGTCTCCGGCTGTGTTGCCGGGCATCCCGGCGATGTCATGCGCCTGTGTAGCAACAGCGGGAGTTGACCCGCTGACTGGCACCCACTTTGCCTCCACTTCCTGGGCTTGCCCCACCGTCATGCGGCCTGCGTCGTCAAAGGAGAAAGGCACCTTGAAGGTCTTCTCCTCCTCGCCCGATGGCCCGGTGACGATGCAGTAGTCTTCGTACATCTCGCGGCAGTAACCGGGGCTGTACGTGTCGTCTCCATGCGGCGGGAAGATGGTCTTCACAACCTCATCGCGAATCTCGTCAACACTGCGACCGCCCCAGGAGGCGAAGGCCTCGATGCCGTGACCAAACTCGTGTGCGTTCAGCACGATCTGCCAGGGCATCCCCTTGACCGCCGGGTTGTCCACGAACGCCGTGCCGACAATGGCGGTGTCATAAGTCTTGCCCGTGGTGGGCGAGGTATAGGCCTTGCGCGCCACCTCCGTGCTGACGAAACGCAGCTTGCCGGAAATCAGGTCGGCAGCCGCCTGGGCATCCACAATCTCCACGTCGGCGCGCAAGAGGCCAGCCGTGTCGTCCCAGCGCAGAGCCTTGTGCCAACCCAGCGTCTCGCGGGCATCGTGCTGCAGCGCCTTGCCTTCACGATCATAGGCATGGTAGGGACGCAGGGGCGGCTCCCAGCTATCGGCCTGCTGAATCTCCGTAAAAGCATTGACGGCAGCCTGCATGTCTTCTACGGTGTAGATATTGCCATTCCAGGTGCCGGGCTTCAACAGCGGCAGCCCCTCGGCGTAGTACACTTCCTGCCCGGAGGCATTGGTGCGCTTGGACACGCGCACGTCGGCGGTCACGTCAGACAAGTAGATGTCAATGTGTCCCGGCATGGTCTGCTCCTTGTGCTGCGGACGGGGCGGCGGAAACGGAAAAGCCGCCCTCGGGTGAGGACGGCTTCGGTGTGTGACGGTTGGCGAGACTGGCGGGACTTGAACCCGCGACTTCTACCTTGACAGGGTAGCACTCTAACCGGCTGAGCTACAGTCTCACTGGTGCCCGATTGCGCTCCAGATTCGGAGCTTTCCGCGTTGTTGCGACTCTCGCCGCCCATACGCCTCCTCCGGCGTCACGTTTCGCGGTAGCAACTCCGGGTCCACCGCGCCGAATCCCTCCAACGGGCGCGCCTCTTCCGGCGGCTGCTCCGTATTCCACGCGGGCTGCTCGTTGAACAGGATCGGCATGAGCACGCTGCGGCACATCCAATGCGCCGGAGGAACAAGCAGGTCAGGGTCATCGAGCTTGTACTTGCGCCCGTTATGCCATGCGCAGATTTCGGTGGTGCGGTCGTCCATGACCGCGCTATACTCGACGCCCTGCACCAGCCAGTCTGCCATATAGCGCGATAGGCGACCATGCTCAAAAGCGACCGCGCCCTCCGTCCGTGCGATGTTCTCCAGCCGCCGCGCCGCGAAAGACGGAAACTCGCGCCGCAGACTGCGCATCGTTTCGTTCACCCCGAAGCCACGCTCTATGTTCGCCGCTACAATGTCCCGCGCGCCCTCCAGCAGCGCCCGGTCAGCGATCCCCACCAGCGGCGGCAGTCGCGTCTGCAGGTAGCGATCCACATACTCGCGCGGCACCCACTTGTTGACCGTGGCCTCGTGTTCGGCCAGCCACTCGGCTCCACTGCGTGGCACCGGCACTGTTGCGGTTCCGCCCTCGGCAACGGTGTGCGTCTCCAGCCAAGTGCGAAAGTCCGCTGGCAATGGTAGGGGCGCGGGAAGATATAGGCGCGGCGGTTCTCCGGCCAGCGTCCGCACCCCTCGCACAGGAAACCGCCTACGCACTATCCCCGCCAGTTCGCGCCCCGTCAGCATCCATGCCGTCAGCCACGCTTGCTGCAACCCCGACTGCAGTCCGGTCTGGCATGACGCGCCCGCCCCGTCATCCATGCCCCAGTGCTGGTAGCGGTACAGGAAGCCATCCAGGTAGGCGGCGGCCCCGTTGCGTAGGCCCTTGCGGAGGGCGGCTTCAGAGTGCGCTAGCTGGTCGGGGAAAGTGGGCATGTTCCTGCTGTTATCTCCCGGCCAAGACGTTCAGCGCACTGGCTGCTGTAACCCTGCCTGGGCCGACGAACTTTGGCCCATATGCGTTTTCCGCAATGATGAAACGCTCGCCGTACTGTTCCGCAACCAACAACGACCAGATCGTAGGTGCGCCATGCTTGTCTTCGGGACCGAACTGCGCTTCAGCTTCCTCTCGTGTATCGTACACTGTCCGGCTACGTATTCCTGCAGGCCAGTTTTGCCCGGCTGCCCACTTGACGCTAAGTGTCAACATTGCCATTGTGTCCCTCCCAGGACTGGTATTCTACTCAGAACATCACCTGCTCCTTCAGCCACCCAGCGACCGACTCCGCCCCAGCCGCCTGCTCATCAAGCCATGCCTCCAGCCGCTCCCCCTCGAAGGTCCACTGCTCCCCGTTGCGGGCATCTCGCTGCTCCTCGCTGCACTGCCATCCCCGCCGCGCCTCGTGCCGTGCCAACGCCTGCGCCCGGTCGAAGCTATGCAGGTGCACCAGCGTCAAGTCCGCCACGCGCCGCCCGTGTGCCTTCCCCTCCAGGAAGTGAAAGCCTACCTCCCACCGTAGCGGTTCCTGGGCAATCAGGGTCTTGTCATACAGCCTATCGCGCTTCCACCAGCCCCGCTGCTCCATGATGGCCCGACCGGACACGTAGGGCGCTTCTGACGCGTGCTGTACGAGGTGATAGCCTGTCGCCCTACATGACCGCCCCGGCAGACTCTGCGCGAAACGTCGCAAGCCCTGTGGGTGGCAGAGGAACTCGTCAACGTCGGTGTAGACCACCGTCTCATAGCCGCGCCCGAATAGCTCTGCCTGGACGGAGGCGGCAGTCTCACATAGCCACGGGTGATCGTAGCAGCAGGGATGGGAGACCGGCATGACCTCACAAGGCAGGCCAGCGGTGCTGCCATCGTCGCTCTCGTGGTCCACTACCAGCAGGTTCTCCGCGCCGAACTGACCGCCATAGTAGGCCAGCCAAAGCGGCAGGAAGAAAGGCTCGTTGCGGACTATGGTGAAGGCGGCGGTCATGCCTTTCCAGCCAACCTGCGTTCTTTCTCGACCGCAGTCCCTATCGCCGATAACAGCCCATCCACGTCCGCGAAATCGGGTTGCCCGACCGCGTTGCCGACGATTTCTACTATGCCATTTCTTTGCACCCTGACGCGGCGATGACCATATGGCTTCCCCTCCCCTGCCAATGACGCGTGGGCCCAACCATCTGTACCGAAGCTGAGTTCCATTGTGTCCCTCCCAGGACGGTGCTACTCCGCACAAGCGGCTACATTCCGTACCCTACCGGCAGTGCCAACTGCTTCGACTCGCGCGCCGCCCTCTGCTCCGGTGTCAACGCCGCCTCGGCCTCCGCCACTTCCTCGGCGCTCACAAACCCGGCCTCGGAGAACTTCTCCCGCAGGCTCGCCTCGTCGGCCTCGGTGGGCGGGATGGCCCCCGACCGCATGACGCGCTCCACAACCGTGCTCAGGAGGTCAAGGTCGTCCTTCTGTAGCGGGTCGAAGCGCCATTCGCCATAGTCCTCCACGCCCTGGCCGAAGTTGTAGTCAACCAAAAGTCGGGCGAACTGGTCTACCAGCACCGACCCGAGTTCCTCTTGGATCGCTTCCACCAACAGCGCCGTCAACTCCAAGACCGTGCTCGCCTGTGCCCGGCTACCATGCGCGGGCTCCTCCAGCAGCAGCGGCGACATCAGCACGGACTTCCATAGCTCAGCGTTGTAGTAGTCACACGCGCGGCGATAGGCCATGTCGCTGCCGACCGTGCTGCCGAGGGTGTTGTCAAGCGACCAGATGGCCTTGTCATCAGCGCTCAAGGCCACGGCGACGCACTTGCCGGGCGCGAGGTTGGATAGAAAGTCGGCGTAGGCCTCGGCGTTCTCGATGATCTCACCGTCGCGCACCTGCTGGCCCTTGGGCACCGTCGCTACTGGTGTGGGGTGCGCAAACCGCTCGAGGAAGACGCCCCAGAACCTCTCCAGCTTAACGCGCATGAACCACGAGCGCCGCGCCCGATCTGTCAGGCGCTTACCCAGGACCTCTTCCCGCAGTTGCTGCATGAACGGCCAATAGACGACCTCCGAGGCTTTCAGGACCAGCGGCTCTTCGCCGACCTCCCACGGCTGCTGCACGACCTGCGTGACGCGCTTCTCCTTCGGGTCCAGTTCGATGCCACACTTGCTGCCGCCCAGGCGGGGGAAGAACGTCAGCGGGTGTAGTAGGTCCAGCGCCTCGATATGCCACGAGTTGTTGTCCGCCACCCAGCGACGTTCCGCCACGGCGAACCCGGACCATAAGCAGGACAGCAGAGACCCTACCGTGCGGCGCGGGCCACCATACAGCTTAGCGAAGTCCTCTCGCACAAAATCGCGGATGGTCTCGTTCTCGTGCTCGTATTTGCCCAGGTTGCTGTTGACCAACATTCGCAGGACGGACAAGGCGCTGCCGATGGTCGGATCATACCGCTGCATCAGATAGCCATCCATGACCATCTGCTGCTGGTTGGGGAACTTCTCATAGGGGCCGAACTCATAGTCAGCCCAGTTAGTCGGCGCGGTGCGCCCGGCGATGCCGACGCTCAGGCTGCTGGGCGGCGTCTCGCCGCGCTGCTCCCGCTGCTTGCGCGCATCGTCCTGGGCCAGCGTCGCCACGCCGTGGCTCCGCGCCGGTCGTCCTTGGTGACGGTTGCTTGCCATGCGACTGCTTACTCCATGATAGACCGGCGGGGTGCGGTAGCGATGCTCACGGTCGGGCGGCTTGAGAACGTCGGCGCGTCCTGCCGATAGCCGAGGGCCAGGACTACCGCGTCGGCCTCGTCGGGGCTCGGCATTCCGCGCTTGCTCATGCTCTCTTTGCTCTCGACCTGGACCTTCTCGCGGTTCGTATAGACGTAGCGGATGGCCGATAGCTGCGCCCCGAGACGATCCACTTCCGCCCCGTGCGCTACCACCGTCATGTCCGGCTCGTTGTTGCCCTGCTGCAGCAGTTCCCGCACGCCCCAGTACATCTCGGCACGCAGGTTCGCGAAGCGCCCGGCATCCTTGGCCGCCGCACCGAAGTTCACGCCGACATAGCTAATGCCAGCATCGAGGAACCGCTGGCAGTGGTCTACAATCGGGCCGCCCATGCCCGTCTCGTCAATGCAGACGCGCACAAACTTGCCCGTCCGCGCCCGGAAGGCTTGTGCCCGCTCCCGGATCGCGTGCTCCAACTGTACGGCGTCCAGGCCCTGATAGCTCTTGAGCGCCTGCAGGCTGGCCCCCACCGCTTCGGCGATGCAGGAACGATCGCTGCCGAAGCGCGCCACGTCCACGCCCATCTGCGCTACGTCGGAGGGTAGCGGCTTGGGCTCGCGGCGTTGCGCTGCCTCAAACCACGACAGCGGAGCGATGACCGCCTGCTCGTCGGCGGACGGGAACTGCGCGTGGACACGGGAGAGGAAGGCTGGGCTATCCTCGCCCCAGTCGGCACGCCACCGTTCTACCTGCGCGGGCTGTATGAGTTCCGCCAACAGTTCGGGCGGGCAGGTTTCCCCGGTGAAGTTCGGCGTCTCCAGGGCGTCTATCCGTAGGCATTGGTAGCCTAGATCGGGGTTGGCGAAGGCCCGAAAGAACTTGCCATCGCTTCCCGTCGGGTTGCCAATCAGCAGCTCGCGGTATTCGCCGCCAGCACCGAGTGTCGCCGCTGCCTCAAAGATGTCGTCGGTGACGCCCGCCGCCTCGTCTACGATGAGCATGATGTGCGGCGAGTGGATGCCCTGGAAGGCTTCGGGCTTGTCGGTGCTCTGCCCGAAAGCCTCATGTGTTGTGCCCAGCACCAGCCGCGTCTGCAGGCATTGGCCGAGACTGCGTATCTCCTCAGGTAGGCGCTCGTGCTCACGGGCTACATACTGCCAGATGACCTTCTCAACCTGACGCCATGTCGGCGCGGTTGTGACGACCTTGGCCGGGCGGCGCGTGTAGACGAACCATAGCAGGGCGCACGTTGCCAGAAAGGACTTACCCACTGAGTGACACGACGCAACCGCGACACGCTCATGGGTGCTCAGTGCTTCCAGCACCTCGCGCTGCTTGCTCCACAGGTGGCGACGCAGAAGACGCTCGGCGAATATGGCAGCGTTGTCATGCACCGCACGGAAGGCTTCCGGCGTCGGCCCGTCGCTACTCGCCCTCGCCGCCGCCATCGTCCGCTCCCTTCTGCGCCTGCTCGATGCCCTGCCACCAAGCTAGTGCCACCGGCGCCTCGCCCGCCACGCCGTGGAGGCCGACCTGCGAACGCTCCGTCACTACGCCCCGACTGTTCGCGAGGCACTTCCGCGCCTCCATCTTCGCCCGTAGCGCCCCGATCTGCCCGTTCACGTTGTTCTCGGCCACCGCCCGGTTGTAGATGGCGTCGGCGTCCTCCAGGTCCGACTCCAGTCCCGCCTCGTAGTCAGCGCGCTCCGCTTCCGGCTGCAGGGCCAACGCGAGGTCCCGCTTGCGCTTGTCTACAAAGTCGCGGATCGTATGCCAACGCTTCGGCCCGCCCGTCGCCTCCGAGATGCGGCAGAGGTTGGTAATGTTGCGGTTGCCCTTGCAGTGGGCCTTCCAGACGGCCTCCTGCCACGCTTCGGGCGGAATCGCCGCTTCTTCCGTCGAGTCGGCGTCGGTTGTGGGGTCGTCAGTCATGGTGGGTTCCCCCGGCGCGGGGCCGAGCACTCAGGGCGTCGAAAGTTTCGCCCGTGGACTCGAGGATCGCGGGCTTGTGCGTCATGCGCTGGTAGCGGGTTACGGTCACGTCGCAGTAGCGCGGTTCGAGTTCAATGGCATGACACCGCTTTCCCGCCACCTCGCACGCTATCAGCGTCGTCCCGCTTCCGCAAAATGGTTCGACGACTTCCGCCTCTGCGAAGGCCTGCGCCAATTCCACATAGAGCGCAACGGGCTTCGGGCAGGGATGCAGTTTGTTGAGTGGCTTACCGTCAAGCAGTACCCTGTCGGTGCCGTACGACAACACATCGTTTTTCAGCTTGCGCTTCGGCGGGCTGACTACCAGCACAGGTTCCCAGGTGCTCGCCCCGCCCAGCCCGTTCCCGGCCTGCGCAAATCCCTTAGTCCACGCCAACACCTTTGCTTCTGGGTATCGCTGCAATTCTCGGCTCAAGTTCATCAACCCCGGAGTCCAGACGATCCCCTGCGGTGCAAGCGCGAATACATCGGCTACGAGTTGCGCATTCTCTTCCGGCTTATCAGCGTGACCTTCGTATCCGAAACCGATGCCATAGGGCGGGTCCGTGAGCGTCAGGCCCTGCTTCGGCCACGCTTCGGGCTTGCGGCTATCTGAGCACACCAGCCGATGCTCCCCCATGACCCACACATCCCCCAGCCGCGTCACCGGGTCCACGGGCGGCTCCCCAGGTCCGGGGTCCTCTTCCGGCACAAACCCCGTCGGCGGCCTCTGCGCGTCAACCTCCGCCAGCAGGTCGGCGAGACTCGCGTCATCGTGCCCCGTGACTTGCATCAGCCCGTCAGCTTGCAGGGAAGTCAAGAGTTGCGATAGCTGGTCGGGGTCGTCTTGCACTAGCCCCGGCCTGCTCAGTTCATTGTCGGCAACCATCAGGGCGCGTGCCTCTGCGTCTGTGCCCGTGAATACGTGCACCGGGAGGGTCGCTATCCCCTCGGCCTTCGCCGCCGCAATGATCCCGTGGCCCGCCAGGACCGTACCGTCCTCCCGCGCTACTACGTTCTTGAAGACGCCGAACTCCCGTAGGCTCCCGCGCAGTAACTCGATCTGCGCCTCGGGATGACCCCGGTAGTTCTCGTCGTTTGGGCGGAACCACTCTAGCGGCTTTTCGACGGGCCTATACTCCGGCACGGCTGCCTCCAGAACCAGCGAGGCCCCGGCGAACTAGTAAGCGATGCTTACCAGTTGGCGAGGCGGTAGGTTACTTGCGGGGCGCGGCTGCGATGTGATGCATGGAGCCTGCTGTCTACGATTGCGCCCCGGTGGTGTATTGCGGCTACGGCGCGCGACGTGGGGGCCGAGTCTCCGCGCTATCAGAGGTGCTTGCCACTCGTGACCGTCAAGCTCGCACGGGTTGCCCCGCCGGTCGCTGGTCCGTATGGCG
>ERZ795049.3110-NODE-3110-length-18130-cov-4.385947_pt1 | contig 18130 bp, 17 predicted proteins | sample MGYA00375133_ERZ795049 | MGnify/ENA primary metagenome ERZ795049 (study PRJEB30178, sample SAMN05720147) | activated sludge metagenome | isolation source: anaerobic digester from wastewater treatment plant | place: Japan | collected 2015-04-20 ...
GCGGGCGCCGAGTCATTTCGCGTGAATCAACGGCAAACGTGGGCCGGCGCCATCCCGTTACAGGACGCCTTGCGCGTGTTGCGCACGGGCAGCGAGGCGTTTGCGGTCCGCCTCGACGTTGGGGTGGGGCCGGAGATGGACCCGGAAGTGCGCGTCGGCGCGGCCGAATGGGAGGCGTTTCGCGATCGTGCATTGGCGCAGTTGACGGATGCGCTGGATCGGCAGCGAGACGCGGTTTTGGAGGCGGTCTGCCAGGCGACGAACGCGGCGCCTACGAATGAGACGCGCACCATGATGCGGCTGAACGCGTTCGCGGACGTGGAAGCGCTGGGCGACGAGGGGGCGGGGTGCGATGTGGTCCTGCCGCTGCGCGACGTGGAGAATCACGAGTTCCGGCGTTTTGCGCGCACATCCAACCAGCGCGAACGGCTTATGCTGGCGCTGCCGACGTTTCAGTTTACGACGGATGATCGCGCGCATGCCGCCGAGCGGATCCGCCAGGCGCTCGCACTGGGTCTGCGTCGGTTCGAGGCGTCGAACCTGGCGCATTTTCAGCTCTTGCATGCAACCGGACGCCGCAATCTGTTCGTGATGACCGCGCCGGGCATTGGGTGCCTCAACGCGGCGTGTCACGCGCAACTGCGCGAACTTGGCGCGGATGTCGTGACGTACAGCATCGAAGGCGACGCCGAAGGGCTTGCGGGGCTCCTGCGATGCGCGCCCCCGGCGCAGACGGCCGTGTGCGTGTACGGGCACGCGCCGTTGTTTCAATCGCGCGTTCCGGCGCCGCCCGACGGCGAATACCGGCTCCAGACGCCTCGCGTGCGCGTGCGCGTCGAACGGCGCGAAGGCATCGTCACCGTGATCCCCGCACAGCCGTTCCACCTGCGCAAGCACGTCCCCGGGCTGCGCGCGCAAGGCGTGTATGCGCTGGTATACGATCTGACGCGCGACCCCGATCCGCTTCGCGCCATGCGCCGCGCGCTGGCCGCCGAGGAGCCCGAAGCGGCCGCGTCCACCTTCAATTTCGAGCGGCATCTCGAGTGACGCGCTCGGGACGCGGCGCGTCCCGTTATTCGGCGAATCGGATGCCGTCGAGGTCGGCCATCGTGGGAAATCCGCCATTGGGCCGGCGCTTGGCCGGGTCGTACCACGTTTTCCATTTCGGGTTTTTGTCGCCATCCTCGCGGGTTTTCAGGTGGGCGATGAGGATGTCCTTGGCGTGGGCGATGGCGGCTTCGGCCCGCGCCGCGCCGTCTTGTCGGCCTTCCTGGGCGTTTTCGTTCCACGCGACAAGGGCGTCTTGCAAGGCCAGCCGGAGCGCGACGGTCTGCACAAACAAACGGATTGGCAACACGACGTGATCGTGGCAAAAACCGGCTTGGTCGTCCGCGACGGCGTCGGCCTGAAGGGCTTTCTCGAGGGCCGATTCAAGCATTGCAAGACGATCGGCGCAGGCGGCCCGGTCCGTGCGCAGGGCGTCCAGAGAATCGACGATCTTGCGCTCTTTGCAGGCATTGAGATCGCTCATGACGTCGTGGATGAGACTGACATATCCTTTGCCGCTCGCTTCGTGAAGTTGGTCGAAGGCGGCGACTGCATGGGGCGCGGCTTTCGCGCCGAAGTAGCGCGTCATGAATTCCCGGTGGAAGGCTTCGCCGTCGAAGCGATCGGGATCGGCGACGGCGCGGCTGTAGGCTTCCAGATTGAGCAAGAAGTGACGGAAGGTCTGGCCATTCACGAGGACGTAATGATTTGCGCGATGGCGCGTCAGCAGTTCGCGCATGCTGCGCTCGATGCGCGCGGGGTAGGGGTCCTGGACGACGTGGTTTAGCCAAAAGCCCGCGTGCATGTAGCAGCCGAAGCGGTAGCCTCGCAGGTCTTGCGGGAAATTGTCGTAATTGCCCCAACCGTCATTGGGCCACGCCATGATGTAGTCGCGGGGCGGAGCGAAGCGGCCTTCGCGCCAAAGGTCTTGACCGTGCGCGTAGAGATCGCAAATAAGCACGGCGCGCGGATTGTGTTCCAAGACCGCGTCGCGCAACGCGGCGAACGCTTCCGTCATGACCTCGCCCACGTCTTCGCCGATGCTGCTTTTGTAGTAGGAATCCCACAGTTGGCTGCGGGGGCGATCGAGGAAGATATCGCCCTTGCCCAGCGGCGTTTCTTTCAGGTAGTAGGTCCACGTGTCGATCCACGCCTGCTTGTGATGCGTCCAGCAGTTCGCCTGCTCCTCGGTGATGTGCTTGAACTCCCACGCGAGGTACATGGGAATTTGGATCATCACGCCCTTGCTGTGCGCATAGTCGATCAGGCGCGAGACGAGGTCGAGGTCGCAGCGGTAGTCGGGGCGGATTCGCTTGTAATCGTCCCAGCGATAGAATTCGCTGCGGCCGAGTTGATCGTGGATGTCGATCGCGTTGTAGCCGATGCGCACGAGAGAATCGACGAGGCCCTTCCAGGTGTCGAGATCAAATTCGAGATAGGGCTGGGTCATATTCGCCAGTTCGTCGTCGTCGTTGTCGAAATAACAGAGGATCGGCGCCGACGGCGGCGGCAGCGTCCGGTCGATGGCGGGCGGCTGGAAGCCGGGCTGTTGCGGGGGAACATACCCCGTAAAGTATTGGAACGGATCTACGCCCAGGCAGGTGTGCGAAAACGCGTAGACCGCTCGCTGCGCGCCGCGAAAGTCGCTGCCTGCGAGAACCATCAAGGGGCCCTTCCCCGCGCGGTCCACGCGGACGATTTGGCCTCCTTGCGGCCCAGGGTGCGCGCCGGTCACGGCGATCTGCCCCGAAGCGCTCAAGGCCGCGATGGCATCGTTGGTATCGGGGGTTCCTACGAGATAGACGACGCCGTCGTCGGGAATTCCGGCCTCTTCGGACTGGATGGTCGCGGGCGCCCCGGTGACCCGTTCGAGGTCGTGCTTCAGGTCGTCACAGGCCAGACGTTCGGGCGATCCCGCCCGTTTTCCAACGACAAGGGTCTGTCTCATGGGTGCGCCGGTTCCTTGCCCTTGGGGCGTTTGTGCCATGCCCACGCGCTTCCGGAAATGACGGCCCGTACGCGTTGTCGGCGATGCCTCGCGGAACGTTGAGGGGGATGGCGGAGAGGCGGGGATTCGAACCCCGGGTACCGCAAGCGGTACAACGGCTTTCGAGGCCGCCGCCTTCAACCACTCGGCCACCTCTCCGCAGAGTGGAACAGCTTTGTTTTGCGCTGTCCAAGGGGAGGATGCTAGCAAAAATCGCAGCGGGTTTCCAGTTTCCGGCGCGCCTGGATCACGGATCACCGGTTTTCGCAAGTGGTTGAAAGTCAGGGTCGTATACGGCCATTTTTAAGAAAATCCATTCGCCATCTCGCGTTTCCGGGTCCCCTTCGCCTACCTCCCGGCTTACGCTGGATCGCCAAATACGATGGGTGTATCGAACAGGCTCAGGCACGATGTGTTGTAGCACAGTGGCGTAAACCGCAAAACTTTCCGGTTCCCATTTGGAAACGCGATCGGAACGTTCGCGGCAGAGCCCTCCACCCCGCAGCGCGAGGTCGCTCCTTCATCAAAGTACATCCAGTCCGGCCGAGGCTGATCGGAGAGGCTCAGCAGGCCGTCCGCATCCGGCTCCGGCAGTTCCAGGCGAGGCAGGCCGCCGGGCATGGAATCGGGAATATACCCTGCCGGCGCGTGGGTCTCGCTGACCGACGCGGCATGGCAGCCATTCCCTTCCCCTTGCCAGGAGTAAATCGCCGGCGCGAGCACCAGCGGACCGTACTTCAGCATCGCGCCGCCATGGCACGGCGCGACATGATGACCCAACCGGCCGGACAGCGTGAGCCGCACACGGTCGTTGTCGCGCGTCTCTGCGACGATCGCTTGCCGCACGCAGCCCGGCACGCGCAGTCGCAGCGAAATATTCCCCGGAACGCCCGACGCCATAATGGTCGCCTCGGCGCGCGACGGATACGTCGTTGTAATCCGGATCTCCGCTTCTTTGCCTTCGGGCAGCGCCAATCGGTAGGTTCCCGGCGCGCTTTTCCGGGGGTTATGCGAGGAGATGTTGCAGCAGGATGCGCACGCCGATGCCAAGCAGCACGAGGCCGCCGACGATCTCCATGCGTTTGCCGAATCGGGCGCCAAGACGGCTTCCGATGGCCATGCCCACGACGGTGAATCCGCCTGTGACGATTCCGATGACGATGCAGGGAGTCCATATCTGGACATCGAGCATGGCGAAGCTGAGTCCCACGGCCAGGGCGTCGATGCTGACGGCGGTGGAGTGCATCACGAGGCTCATGCCGCGGGTGGGGTCGACGCGTTCCGCACGGGCATGATCATCATCCTTGAGGGCTTCGCGAATCGCCTTGAGGCCCACCCAGGAAAGCAGGCCGAAAGCGATCCAATGGTCCCAGTCGCGTATCCATGCATGGACGGTTCGTCCGGCCATCCATCCCAAAATCGGCATGAGGGCCTGAAATAGGCCGAAATGGAACGCGAAGCGGAATATTTGCCGACGGGTGATGTCGCCCATGGCAATGCTTGAAGCGATGGCCACGGCGAACGCGTCCATCGCCAGGCCGACGGATATGGCCAGCGTTGTGAACAGGCTCATGAGGCCCCCGCAGGTGTCGCGGGATGGGCGGAAAAGCGGTCGCGACGGACAAGAGCGGTCATGGCGCGGGCGGGCCGGGAAGTTCCCCGCGCTTTGACGGGGCGTGGATCGCATGCCGATCGAGTTTTTCCTGCACGCCCTTGAGATCGGGGTTGAGCCGGCGCGCCCGGCGCCATTCTCCGATGGCCTTTTCGAGGTCGCCTTGGAGCAGATAGGCGTCGCCGAGGTGGTTGCGCAGCTCCGCGTCGTCCGAATCCATGGCGAGGATGGCTTTCCGGATGTACTCGACGGCTTTGTCCGCGTTGCCTTGGCGGTAGAATACCCATCCCATGCTGTCCAGGAAATAGCCGTTGACGGGATCGATTTCGAGGGCGCGTTTCAACAGCGCATGGGCCTCGTCCAATTTCCGGTTTTTGTCGGCGTACAGATAGCCGAGAAAGTTCATCACTTCCGCGTCGCTCGGATCGATGGCGAGGCATGCCCGGAGATGCGCTTCGGTTTCGTCGAAGCGATCGAGATCGTTGTAGACCATCCCGGCGTACAGATGAAGGAGCTTGTCCTTGCCGTGGCGGGCGAGGGCGTCCGCCAGGACGGTTTCCGCTTGCGCGTAATCCTTGGTCGTGATCAAAATGCGCGCGAGTAAGGTGTCCACAATCCGGGAGACGACGCCCTCCGTGCGGAAGGCCTGAAACGCCTCGATGAAATAGCCGCTCACTTCCGTTTTTCCGAAAAGCGACGTCAATTCGCTCAGGAAGTTTTTGCTTTCGGCGTCGAGATCGCCTTGGATCTGGTCAAGCGATTCCAGGGCGTCTCGGTAGGCGCCCCCGCTGGGCTTGAGGGCGAGCGCCCGCAGCAGTTGGCCCATGTAGGGCGCGGCGTTGGGGGGGGTGATGTTCATGACTTGCTGATAATCGCCTGCGCGCAGCAGGAGGTATGTCCGGGCGAGGGTGTCCTTGGGAGAAGCGTCCGGCGATGCCAAAATGGCGTCGTACTGCTGAATGGCCTTGTCGTGTTGCCCTTGCCGCGCGAATGCCGCGGCCAGGTTCTGGCGGGCGCGGATGTCAAAGGGATTGGCTTCGACCACCCGGGCGAGTTGTTCGATGGCGAGGCCGTTGTCGCCGAGATCGAGGCAAACGACGCCGAGCAGAAAGCGCGCCTGGTCCAGGCCAGGGTCCAATGCGAGAGCTTGTTCGACGGCCGCGCGCGCGCCGCGGGTGTCGTTGATGCGCGCCAAGGTGAGGCCTAGCTGATAGTGGAGCGCCGCCGATTGGGGCAAGATGGCGAGCATGCTTTCGTATATGTCGATGGCGGAAACGAGGTCGTTGGTCTTTTCCTGAATCATGGCCAGGGCTTCGTATCCGAGGGGATTTTGCTTGTCGATGGAGATGGCCTTGCGGAAGGAGGCCTCGGCGTTTTCGTAGAGGTCCTGGTTGCGATACAGCCACCCCAGGACGATCCAGAGGCTGGCGTCGTCTGGGGAGAGCACGACGGCGCGTTCGCACGCTTGCAGGGCCTGGGCGAGGTCCTTGGTGCGCAGATAGGCTTGAACGAGCTCGATGGCCAGCGGGGCATTGTCGGGCAGGGCGGCGGCGGCGGCTTGCAGACCGACGGCGGCATCTTCGAAACGCCCGTTGCGCTTGTCGATCGTCGCCGCGAGATAATGTGTTATCGCTTCGGCCATGGAAGTGGCATTTTTTTCGCGCTTGACGACGCGCGCGCCCTCGTCGTCCACGATCCGCGCATGGGTGGTGGCGCACCCGGCCAGAAGAAGGAAGATGCCGCCGGATAGAAGGATGGCCGTAGATCGTCGCAACGCCTTTGCGCTTCGCCGCGCAAGGAGGGCAAGAGCCCGAGGGCGTTGTTCATGGCAGACGATCGTGTTCACGTGAAGGCGCTCCGGTTCCGGCTGTTGGGCGTTGCCGCCGCTCTATCGGGCGGAAGGAGGAAACAGTACACCGGTTTCGGCCCATTCCGCAACTGGGGCGAAGCTTTTGCGATGCGCCGGACAGGGGCCGTGCGTCTTGATCGCGTCGAGGTGCGCTTGCGTGCCGTAGCCTTTGTGTTGGGCAAAGCCGTAGCGCGGATACGCCCGGTCGAGTTCGATCATGATGCGATCGCGGATGACTTTGGCGATGATGCTGGCGGCGGCGATGGATTGCGATAGACAATCGCCTTTCACAAGGCGCTTGTGCGGCCAGCGGCAGCCGGGTATGGCGAATCCGTCCACGAGCAGGAAGTCCGGCGACGGATCGAGCTTGGCGGCGGCCTGCACCATGCACGAATAATTCGCCGCCTGGATGCCGTAGAGGTCGATGATCTCCGGCTGCAAGATGGCCGCGCCGATGGAATGTTGGCCATTATGCAGTTCGGCGAACAACGTCTCGCGCTGTTCGGCGGTCAGTTGCTTCGAATCGTTCAGGCCGGAAATCGGATGCGACAACACGACCGCCGCCGCGACAATCGGCCCCGCCAACGGGCCGCGTCCGGCTTCGTCCACGCCGGCAATCCGCTGAAACCCGTTCGCACGGGCATCGTTCTCGAACCGCATCATGGCATCGGCGCGCGCAGCAAGCGCGGCGGCGCGCTCTTGCCGGCGCATGCAGCTTGCATACAGCGCATGCGCCGACGCCCGCGCATCGGCCTGCAACGACGCCAGAAACTTGGCGTCATAGGGAGGTCCGGCGGCGGCCGCCGCGCGGAGCGATGCCAGAGGTTGTTGGGCGTGCATGGCGCCTCCAGGGAGTTAAAGGCGTCTGGGGGAACCCTTCTTGGAAGAAGGGATCCCCAGGCCCCTTCCCAAGAACTTTTGGTGCGCTTCGCGCTTTGGATGCGCAGCGCGCAAAAGTTTTTGGAAGGATCCCCGGGGGAAACCTCTTTTCTAAAAAGGTTTCCCCCGGGGATCCAGTTTTGCTTTGATTTACTACTGCTGCGCTTTCTTTACCGTCGAACGTTCCTTGGCCTTCACGCGGGCGGCCTTGCCGGAACGTTCGCGCAGATAGTAGAGCTTGGCGCGACGCACGCTGCCTTCGCGGGTGACTTGCACCTTCTCGACGCGCGGCGAGTGCAGCGGAAACACGCGTTCGACGCCTTCGCCAAACGCTACGCGGCGCACGGTGAAGTTCGCTTCCGGGCCTTCGTCGCCCTTGCGTCCGATCACGACGCCTTCGTACACCTGGATGCGTTCCTTTTCGCCTTCCACGATGCGAAAGTGGACGCGGACGGTGTCGCCGATCCGGAACTTCGGAATCTTGTCGCCCGTTTTCTTTTGTGACTGCTTGAATTCATCTAGTAGGTTCACGGCTTATTCTCCCTTCACGGCCTTTTCGTCTCGCTCGATCGCTTCGAGTAGTTTCCGGTCGCTTTCCCTCACATTCACCAACAGGTCCGGTCTGCGCGCGCGCGTGGCGCGCAGGGCTTCGCGCCGTCGCCAGCGCGCTATCTCGGCGTGGTTGCCGTTGCGCAAGACCTCCGGCACTTCCACGCCACGAAACTCGGCCGGCCGCGTGTACTGCGGCGGACCCAGGATACCGTCGTAAAACGAATCCGTTTCGACGGACTCCCACTTGCCCACGACGCCGGGGATCATCCGGCTGAGGGCCTCAATCAACACCAACGCGGGCAGCTCGCCGCCGCTCAGCACGTAATCGCCGATCGATAGCTCGTCCGTGCACAGCGCCTGGCTGACGCGCTCGTCGACGCCTTCATACCGCGCGCAGACGAGCACGAGGTCCGGCGCTTGCGCCAGCTCGCGCACGATTGTCTGGTCGAGCCGGCGTCCGCGCGGCGACATCAAAATCACCCGTTCCAGCGAGTTGCGTCCACGCAGGCTCTCGACCGCCTCGAACAGCGGCTCGCATTTCATCACCATGCCCGCGCCGCCGCCGAAGGGCGCGTCGTCCACGGTGCGATGCCGGTCCTTCGCAAAGTCCCGAATCTGCGTCACCGCCACATCGAGAACGCCCTGGGCCATCGCGTTGCCCAGCAGACTCACCGACAGCGGCTTCTCGAACAACTCCGGAAAAAGCGTCAGGACATCTATTCTCATATCCGTCCGCCCTCGGGGCTGTCACGCCTCCTGACGGAAAGGGTCCATGTCGAACACGATCACCGCGCCGCGTTCCATATCGACCCTCTCGATCGTCGTCCTCGACACCGGCAGCAGCGCCGTGCCGCCGCCGTCTTCTTCTATTTCGATCACGCTGTTGCCTCGGGAAAGATACGTGGCCGTCACGCGGCCCAGCCGTTTTCCCGAGACATCCATCACGTCGAAATCCTGCATCGCGGGCGCCGGCGGCAGTGTAGCCTCGGGCGCCTTCATATCGGCCTGCGCGATGACAACGTCCGCGCCGCGCAACGCCGCCACGGCGTCCATCGACACGCCCGATCCGAGCGTGACCACAGCGTACCTCGTTTGCACTTCAACTGTGACTACGCCGTGGAGCGCCGGATCCTGGCCGCCTCGCCGAAACCCGATCTGCCTGATCGCCGCGAACTGGGTCTCAAGCCCCGGCAACGGTTCGATCCGCAATTGCCGATGGCCGGGACGCACCGTGCGCACGCGCCCGATAACCACCCATGCACCGGACATGCGCCGCGGCCGTTATTCGACGATCTGGAGGGACACCCGGGCGTCCGTCTTGATGGCCGCCGATCCCACCACGGTCCGCAGGGCCTTCGCGGTGCGGCCATTCCGGCCAATCACCCGGCCCATGTCCTCGGGGTTCACGCGCAGTTCGAGGCATTGGCCTTCTTCGCCGTCGATGACGCGAATCTGCACGTCCTCGGGATGTTCCACCAGCTTCTTCGCGATCAATTCCACCAGGTCTTTCACGTTACGCTTCCGGCGTCGCGGCGCTCACGGCGCGCTGTGCATGCTGCGCCAGAATGCCTTTTTGCGACAACACGCTGCGGACCGTGTCCGACAGGCGCGCGCCTTTCGACAACCAGCCCAGGGCCTTGTCCGAGTCGATTTCGACCAGGGGCTCTGGGGCGGCGCAGGGTTGGTACACGCCGATCTCGTCGATGACGCGGCCCCGCGTGCGGTTGCGCGAGTCCATTACGACTACGCGGTAGTAGGGCGCATGCGACCGACCGCCCCGCTTCAGACGAATTACTGTTGCCATGGGTCTCCTCTCTTCGCGAAACGTCTCACTCATTCGCACATGTAGCGCCCGGTCTCTGCCCGGGCGTCTTCACGCTTTCGCACATGCCGCCCGGCGCAGTGACCGGGCGCTACAAAACCTTCAATGCCTATCTTCCCATGAACGGCGGCATCGGGCCGCGCATTTTCATGCCTTTTCCTTTGGAACCCTTCATCATTTGCTGAATCATCTTCTTGCTCTGCTCGAAATCCTTGAGCAGGCGATTCACGCTCGGCACGTCCGTGCCGCTGCCTTCGGCGATGCGGCGGCGGCGGCTTCCGTTCAGAATGTTCGGATTTCGGCGCTCCTTGATCGTCATCGAGCGGATGATCGCCTCGGTGTATTTCAATTCGTCTTCGTCAAAATCCATGTCCGGGCCCATCAATTTGTTCATGCCCGGTATTTTCTTCATCAGGTCGCCAAACGACCCCATCTTGCGAACCTGTTGCATCTGATCGAGGAAGTCCTCCAAGTCCCACGAGGCCTTGCGGGCCTTTTCCTGGAACTTGATGGCCTTTTCCTTGTCGACGACTTCCTGGGCCTTCTCGACCAACGACACGATGTCGCCCATGCCGAGAATCTGGTCGGCCATCCGGCGCGGATGAAACGCGTCGAGCGCGTCCAGTTTCTCGCCCGTGCCGACAAACTTGATCGGGCAGCCCGTCACGGAGATTAGACTAATCGCCGCGCCGCCGCGCGCATCGCCGTCCATTTGCGTCAAAATCACGCCCGACAACGGCAAGGCCGCATGGAACTGCTTGGCCGAGTTCACCGCGTCCTGACCGGTCATCGCGTTCGCCACGAACAGGATTTCATGCGGCGACACCGTCGCGTGGATGCGCCGGACTTCGCCCATCATCTGTTCGTCGACGTGCAACCGGCCCGCCGTGTCCAGGAGGATGACGTCGCAATTGCGCATCTGCGCTTCGCCGCGCGCCATCACGCACGTGTCCACCGGGTCGGCCTTTTCGCCCAGGCTGAACATCTCGACGCCCGCCTGCTGCGCCACCACTTCCAACTGCTTGATGGCCGCCGGGCGGTAGACATCCGCGCCAACCAGCAAGGGACGATGCCCCTTTTTCTTCAAATGTGCCGCCAGTTTGCCGGCGGAAGTCGTTTTGCCTTGGCCCTGCAATCCGACCATCATGATGATCGTCGGGGGCGTCTTGGCCATGACCAAGGGGGCGTTCTCTTGCCCCATCAGCTTGACCAATTCGTCGTAAACGATCTTGACGATCAACTGGCCCGGCGACACGCTATCGATGACGTGTTGCCCGACGGCGGCTTCCTGGACATCCTGGACGAACTGCTTGACGACCTTGTAGTTGACGTCGGCTTCGAGCAGCGCCACCCGGATTTCCTGGAGGCTCTCCTTCATATTCTTTTCGGTCAGGACGCCCTGACCCCGAATATTCTTGAAGACGCGGTCCAGCTTTTTGCTAAGAGATTCGAACATAATTCACCGTTTACAAGGCGCTCCATCCATCCGGATGCGCCCTGCACACGGACATTCCTCGCCCTCTTCTGGGCACAGTTCACCTATTCCGCCGAAAAAAGCGTCCGGCATCTTAGCACACGCGCGTTGCCAGGTGCAACCGTCCAACGCGCGTCGCAATCGCCTGGGCAAGAGGCCGGCATGCGTCACTCGAACGTGAAGGTCCAGCGGATTTGGAGGTTTTTGTCGCGATACATGTCGGGCGTCGCGAAGGGAAACGCCGAAAAGGGCCCGGCTTGCTGAATGGCCTGCTTGCACAAGGGGGCAAACGAGACCGATCCGCCTGGCTCGATGATCTCGATGCGCAGGATTTGCCCGTTGGGTGCGATGACGCAGTCCAGGACGGCCTCCGTTTTTCCGGCGCCCAGGTAGCGCGTTTGCAGCAGCAAGCGCCACTCCCGCTCGACGTGGCGGCGCACTTCCCGAAGATACGGCGCCAGTTGGTCGCGCATTGCCTCGAACCCGAGAAAACCCACGGTGGCAACGCCGCTTTTTTCGCGGGACTGCGCGGGCGTCGGGGGCGGTTCCTGTGCGGGAGAGAGGGGAGCGACCGGAGAAGAATCGGCGCGGTCTTCTTGCGGCGGTTCGGGCGTGACGGCGGGCGAGGGATCTGTTTCCGGGGGCTTTTCCTCGGCTTGCCGGAGGAGGGAGGCCCGCAGCGAAGCGGACTGTGGCGCGGATTCCGGCTGCGGCGCGGGCGCTTGCGTGGGGGCATTGCCCGGCTGATCGAAGCGCGAAGGCTGGGATGCGTCCAGTCCCGGCTGCGTATCTTCGCCCGGGACGGGATTCGCTGCGTTTGAGTCGCGCTCGGCGATCCGGTCGGTTTTGCCGACGGGTCGTTCGGCGGGCGCGGACGTTTCTACGAAACTTTTTTGCTGGGGCTGCGGTTGCGGGTTGAGCAGCACGATGAAGGGAGGCTTGTACGCCAACGGCGGCACGGGCGCCGTGGCCATGTGCCATGCCAGCGCCAACAGCAGCGCGACATGGAGCCCTGCCGAACCGGCGATGGCCCGGGAAACGCGCCTTGGGTTGTTCGTCCGATAATCCATGCTGCGCCCGCGCCGATGTGGTCGCTCCAACAAACCGAAAACTAGCCCGGCGGAGATCGACGCTCACGACTTCCTGCCCAGGAACATCCCGCCTGCGTGTCAGATTTCCCGAATTTTCGGGAAATAGAGCCACAAGTGGCCAAGGTTGTCGTCTTCGCCGAAATATATCTGGCCGTCGCGTCCGGTGATGGCGTCGGCGAAGGTATAGCCGTAGCGACGGCGTTCGATGACGGACAGCGCCACGCCGATATCGGTCACTTCCTTTTTCGCCGGGTCGTAGCCGAACATCCGGGCCATTTCCGTTCCGCAGAACCCAAACATGCGACCGTCAAAGGTCACCGCCATTGGCCCGACCGGCGTCAAGGGGGCCTTGCCGAGCGGGGCGCTGAAGCCATTTTTCTCGCTGAAGCGGAACAACACGCCGTCGTTGTCGGCGGTGTAGAGAACGCCCTCGCGGTTGCCGCGCGACCACATCAACGGCACGCCCCATTTTCCAGCTGGCAAGGCGACGGCGTGGCGTTGTATCTGGCCGTTCGCGATGTCATAGCGCCAGAGATGCGTCGCGCCGTCGAGCCCGTATACGCCGCCTCCACTCACGCCGAGCCGTCCCGCGCCGGTGACTTCGCCGACGATCTGCGGCTTGCCGGATTCGGTGTTCACCGAAAACAGGCGGCTCGTGGTCGTGCCAATCACGACGTCTTTCACGGCCACCGCGTGTTGCATGGGGTCTCCCGGCGCCACTTCGCCGAGGTCTTCGATGGGTTTTCGGGAAAACCCCCACTCCTGAATCATGTCAGAGCCCATCGACTCGGGCGCTGTGCGCACAAGCCGACCGCCTTGGGGGCCGTTCACCGCCGCGATGAGATGGGTGGAGCCGCTGCATACCGCGACGCATTGCTCCGCGCCGTCAACGGCGCCGATATCAAAGACCGCCCCTTTTACGCCATGAAAGGCCGCCGCAAACAAGTGCACTTTCTTGCCGCTGGTCCCGCCGTGGACAATGCCCTCCGGGGTGATATCGAGCGCCGTAATAAGGCTCTCATCCGCGACAATAGGTGTCGTCGCGCCCGGGAAACAAGCGGGAAACGCCACCATCGTGCCTTCCTTCATGAAGGCCCCGTGCATAATCTCGTGCGACAACGGCCCGCGTTCGGGCGAATTCATGTCGTATTTCTTGCGTTGTGTGCTCATCATCGATTACCCCCACATCCGGATCGGCAGATGCGCGTTCTTTTTTTTGCGGTTCTTGGGAACAGTGACTTTGTATATACCCTGCGGTTTTGCGCCGATATGCGCGAAATACAAGTCGCCGTTGTGGTCGATGGCGCCGCGCGATACGTACTGCGCGGGGTCCGGCTCGGAAAGCACGGCGACTTCTTCGCGCTGCAACGTCTTGGGATGGATGCGCCAGATAACCCCCTCGTGTCTCTTGCGCTCGGGCGGCATCGGGTTGTACACCGGATCGCGCCAACGCGAGGCCACGACGTACAACATGCCATCGCCGCCAAACACCAGCCCACCGGCATGGTCCACAAACGTATCCACCGGCATTGTATGGTCGCGATCCTGCGTCATCGACCCAAGGTCCTCGACCACAGGCCACTCGCCTTCATTGGGCCAAATGCGGAGGAGGCGTGGCTGGGCGATCCAGGTCGTGGCATAGACGCATTCGCCGTCGGGCTGCGCCACGACATCATAAAAAACGCTGTGCCAGCCGTTTTGAAACGCGGGATTGTGCGGCAACGAAACCGACGAATGCTCGAGCCGTCCCCGTTCCGGGTCGTAGCGCACGAGCTTGCCGTAGTCGCTGGTCGTCCACACGCGATGCTTCTTATCGAGGAAGAGGGCCTGCGAATTGACCGAACCGATGCGGCCCATGTCGCGGCGCTCGCGCGTTTTCAAGTTGTAGATAATGAAGTGGTCGCGCGGATAGCTGATGGCATAGAGCAAGCCGCGTTCTTCATCGTGCAACAAGCACCGGCAGCCCTCTTTCGGGATCAGCGTGTCCGACCACAAGACCTTGTCGGCCTTTGTGTCGTACGCAATCAACGCACTGCCTTTGAAGCAACGTTCCGGGTCATGCCAAAAATACCACGGCGAATACGCCGGCAAATCGATGGGCGGTCCCGAAAGGTGCGTGGCCATGTACAGCACGCCGTCATGCATCGACGGCGCAAATGAATAGTGGATCTTGCACTGCGTCGCGCGGCCCGAATCGCCAGGGTCGTTCGCGGCGCTCGCGGCGTCGAGGATAAAATCGAGTTTGTCCGTCGTCTCGTTGTATCGGAATACTTTGACGACCCCGCCGGGTATGCCTTCGCCGCAAGCCGCCGCATAAATGCGCCCGTCAGGTCCGACCGACAGTGACCAGCAGGTGTCGCTCTCGGGATAATCGACAAAAGGATAGTACTTGACGTGGTAGTCGTTCATGTCTCGCGCGACGCGCGGCGCCGGCGGGCACTTGGCCTCGGACGCCGTCGCAATCCACCCGATGCCTGCCGCACATCCTGCGCTGCTCTTGAGAAAAGCGCGTCTTCCCATGCTTTTTGCCACGACATCTTCCTCCTGTATTCGTTTTGGCTCCGGAGGACGCCCCAACCCATGGACATTCCCGGCGGCAATGGTCTTATCTTACAGAGCCGCTTTCCAAAAAACGAGATCGCGGCAAGGGTTATTGCATCGCCTTTTCGATTCGTTCGAGCGTCCCTGACCCTTTTTCGCGCCGGGCGTCGTAAGAGCCTTCAACCACGACAGGGGCGATCCCCGCGAAAATAAGGCCCGCCAACGCGGTCCCCTTTCGTGGCATTCGCGCGGTTTCGCGGTGGAACGCGATTTGCCCTGCGCATGAAACCGCCCGGCACAGAGACCGGCGCTGTCTGCAGAAAATGGCCGATGACCATGCGCCCGGCTTTTGCATGTCCTTGAGATTTGGCGGTTGCAACCGGCGCGTGGGCTATGGCATACTTTCTCCATCGGCGGCGTCCGTAGGGGGCGCATCCGCCGTTCCAGGGAGATTCGGCGATGACCATCGCGCTGCGGCAGGCTTGGCGATGGCGTCGCCATGTCCATTCCTGATCTCCCGGTCTTTTCTCATTTTTCCGTTCGTTTTCTGCGCACAGCGCGCGGCGTGTTGGTGGAACAACCCCAGGAGAGCCGATCGTCATGGCTACAGATGCAACCATCGAGTCGTTGGGACAGTTGGGCGGAATGTTGAAGCGCGACAGGGACGGGCTTATCGCCGCCATCGTTCAGCACCATCAGACCGGTCAGGTGTTGATGCTGGGCTACATGAACGACGAATCCCTCGCGATCACGCTGCGCGAGCGCAAGGCGTGTTTTTGGTCGCGATCGCGCCAGAAGCTTTGGTTGAAGGGCGAGACGTCCGGCAATGTCCTTCGGGTGATGGAAATGCGCGTCGACTGCGACGGGGACGCCTTGCTGCTGCGCTGCGACCCGGTCGGGCCGACCTGTCACACCAACGAAACCAGCTGCTTTTACCGCGCGGTCGATGCGGACGGTTCGCTCCGCCTCGATGGCGACGGCGTTGCGGACAAATAGAAAGGCGGGGCGCTATGGTTCATCCGACAATCGATCAATTTCGCGCCGTCGCGCGGCAGGGGGCATTGGTTCCTGTATACCGAGAGGTCATGGCCGATCTCGAGACGCCGGTGACGGCGTACATAAAGCTTTCCCGCGGCGCGGCGCATTCGTTTTTGCTGGAAAGCGTGGAACGCGCCGATACGGTGGGGCGCTATTCGTTTTTGGGGGCGAACCCGTCCACGGTGTTCCGATCGAAAGGGCGCGCCGTCACGATTACGCGGAACGGACGCGACGGTCATTACGAATCGGACGATCCGCTCGGCGAATTGCGCAAGCTGATGGCGGCCTACGAGCCCGTGCCCGTCGAGGGCGTTCCGATGTTTCACGGCGGGGCCGTGGGGTATATGAGCTACGATCAGGTCCGGTTTTTCGAAAAACTTCCGGACAAGAATCCGGACGCCCTGGGCTTGCCGGATTTGTATTTCATGATCACGGACACAATCATCGTGTTCGATCACGTGGCGAACACGATGAAGATCGTTTCGAACGCCCATGTGCAGGGCAGCGTGGACGAGGCGTACCACGAGGCGGTCCGCAAAATCGGCGGCATCGAAGAAGCGTTGCGCCGTCCGCTGGTGGTCGCCACCGAACGCGTGCATTCGGGCGCGACGGAGGGGGAGGCGCGTTCGAATTTCACGCGCGAAGGCTTTTGCCAAGCGGTGGAAAAGGCGAAGGAATATATCCGCGCGGGCGATATTTTTCAGGTGGTGCTCTCGCAGCGCTTCGAACGCGATTTGAACGCCAGCCCCGTGAACCTGTACCGCGCGTTGCGGTGCATCAATCCGTCGCCGTACATGACGCTGATCCAATATCCCGACGTGACGCTGGTCGGATCGAGTCCGGAGGTGATGACCCAACTCAGCAAGGGCCGGGTCATGGTGCGCCCGATCGCGGGCACGCGGCCGCGCGGCGCCACGAAAGAGGAGGACGCGGCGCTGGAGCAAGAGTTGCTCGCGGACGAGAAGGAGCTTGCCGAGCACATCATGCTGGTCGATTTGGGGCGCAACGACATCGGGCGGATCAGCAAAGCCGGCGCCGTGCGCCCGTCGCGGCTGAAGACGATCGAGCGGTATTCGCACGTGATGCATATCGTCAGCGAAGTGGAAGGAGAGATTCTTCCGGGCGCCGATGCGTATGCGGCGTTGCGCTCGACGTTTCCGATGGGGACGGTCAGCGGCGCGCCCAAGATTCGCGCGATGGAGATCATTGATGAACTCGAACCGGCGCGGCGCGGACCGTACGCCGGCGGTTGCGGCTACATCAGTTTTGACGGGGACATGGACACGTGCATCGTGATCCGCACGATGATCATCAAGGACGGCGTGGTGTATGTCCAGGCCGGCGCGGGCATTGTGTACGACAGCGATCCGGAACGCGAATTCGAGGAAACCGTGAACAAGGCCAAGGCCCTGTTTCGCGCCGTGGAGTTCGCCGAGCGAGGGCTTGAGTCATGATCGTCATGATCGACAACTACGATTCGTTCACCTACAACCTGGTGCAATATTTCGGCGAGATCGAGCCGGACATCCGCGTGTACCGGAACGACGCCATCGACGTCGCGGGGATACGCGCCCTCAAGCCGGATCGCATCGTCGTCTCGCCGGGGCCGTGCACGCCCAACGAGGCGGGCATCTCGATGGACGTCATCCGCGAACTTGGCCCCGAGACGCCCTTGCTGGGCGTTTGCCTGGGACATCAAGCCATTGGACAGACGTTTGGCGGCGAGGTGATCCGCGCGCGCGCGCCGATGCACGGAAAGGTCAGCCTGATCCGTCACAACGGAAACCGCCTGTTTGCGGAGGTCCCTTCGCCCTTCGTCGCGACGCGGTACCATTCCTTGATCATCCGGCGGGATACGTGTCCCGATATCCTGGAGATCACGGCGGAAGCCGATGATGGGGAAATCATGGGCGTGGCGCATCGGCAACATCCCATTTGGGGCGTGCAGTTCCACCCGGAGAGCATCCTGACGGAATCGGGCAAGCAGATTATCCGCAATTTCATGCGCCTGTGAGGAAGCGTCGCGCCCCATTGGCGAGAAAAGAGACCTCCGCGCGGCGCGTTTGGAAAAGATGCTAGCTAACACGCTAACACGGCTTGACTTAGGTTGACAATGCGCCTGCCGGATGGTAGAGTGGTTTCGAAGTGGGGAGTCTAAGCACGTACAAAAGAGGTAATCTTCCGATGGCGCTGAGCAAAAAACAGCAGCAAGTGGTGGACTTCTTGGACCGGAACGTC
>ERZ795049.3113-NODE-3113-length-18118-cov-5.930576_pt1 | contig 18118 bp, 18 predicted proteins | sample MGYA00375133_ERZ795049 | MGnify/ENA primary metagenome ERZ795049 (study PRJEB30178, sample SAMN05720147) | activated sludge metagenome | isolation source: anaerobic digester from wastewater treatment plant | place: Japan | collected 2015-04-20 ...
CGCAGCACATGGCCCCATCGGCCCGTCGCCGCGGTGGCCAGCAGCATCCCGACGACCGTGAGTTGCACGATCAGCCGGCGCGACGACTGCTGCAGGCCCGAGGGCGGCTCGGTCGTGGCGGCCAGTGCCTGGCCAATGCGGCCCACGGCCGTGGCGGCGCCTGTGGCGTTCACCCGCGCCAGCCCCACACCCTTGGTAATCACGGTGCTGGCAAACAGATGGGGCGTGCCGTCGCCGCCGGGCGTGGCGGGGGCGCCCGCGGCGGTGGCCTCCGTCAACGGGGCCGGCGCGAGCGGGACGGCTTCTTCCGGCTCAGGCACTGGCAGCTTGTCCACAGGCACGGCTTCGCCGGTCAGCAGCGATTCGTCCACGGTCAGCTGGCCCTGCACGAGCAGGGCATCGGCCGCCACCCGGTCGCCTTCGTGCAGCACCAGCAGGTCGCCGCGCACCACGTCGCACCCGGCGATGCGCGCCTCGACGCCGTCGCGAATCACCAGCGCGCGCGGGGCCGAAAGGTCGCGCAGGGATTCCAGCGCGCGCTGCGTCTTGCGCTCCTGCGCCAGCGTGATGCCGATCACCACGAACACAAAGGCCAGCAACAGCGCGGCTTCGGCGCGGTCGCCCAGCAGCAGGTAGATGCCGCCGGCCACCAGCAGCATCAGGAACATGGGCTCGGTGAAAACCCCGCGCACCATGTCCCACAGCGTGCGCGGGGCGCTTCCGGGCAGCAGGTTGGGGCCGTCGCGAGTCAGCCGGGCAGCAGCGTCCGCAGCGTCCAAGCCGGCGGGATGTGCAGCTTCTCCAGGAAGGTGACCGGCCTTGGCTGGCGCAGAGGTATCAGGCATCCAGTCCGGCCGCCCGCAGGCGCTGTCGCAGGCGCTCCACTTCCTCGATCAGGTCGGCCGCCAACGCAGCGATCTCGGGGCCGGCTTCGAACGTGGTTTCCAGGTTGCACAGGCGGCGCGCGCGCACCAGGCTGGCGCTGGCAAAGCGCCATTGACCTGGCGGTGCGGTGGACGCTTCAAGAAAGCCTGACTCGACACGCTCGATCACCCAGTCGGGCGGCACACGGCAGGCTCGGGCCAGTTCTTCCAGACTCAGGGCAACTTCTTCGAGCAGGTCACCGGCGAGGGCCTGGTTCACGGTGATGGCAGTGGTGGTGTTCATGGTTCGGCCTCACAATCCGGCGCGCGGGTCGAAGGGCAGTTCGCGCGCCATGGTTTCATACAGTTCGCGCGCCTTGGGCGTGTCGCCCGGCGGCAGCGCGAGTTCGAGTTCGAGGTACATGTCGCCGGCGGGATCGGTGGCGCCGCGGCCGGGGATGCCGTGACCCTTCAGGCGCAGCTTGCGGCCTTTTTTCCAGCCGGCGGGCACGGTGATCTGCACCCGGCTGGTGGGCGTGGGCACCTCGATCTGCGCGCCCAGCGCCGCTTCCCAGGGTGCCAGCGGCAGGCTGGCCGTGACGTCGCGGCCCTGCACGCGGTAGCGGGCGTCAGGCTTGAATGACACTTCGAGGTACAGGTCGCCCGCCGGACCGCCCGCGTGGCCGGGGCCCCCCTGGCCGCCCAGGCGGATCTGCTGGCCTTCGATCACGCCCTTGGGGATCTTGACGCTGAGCGTGCGGTCTTCGGTGACCACATGGCCGGACGCGTCGAGCTTGGCGCCGCGCAGACTGATGTTGCGTTCCGCGCCGTTGTACGAGTCGAGCAGCTCCAGCTCGATCTTGGCGTGGTGATCGGGGCCGCGCTCGGGCTGCGGTTCGCGGCGATGGCCTCTGCCGCCGCCTGCACCGGCGTGCCGGGCGCGGCCAAAGAGCTGTTCGAAGAAGTCGCTGTAGTCCTCGCCGGGTCCACCACCACCTGCACCGTCTGAGAACTCGAAGCCGGCGTCCCAGTTGGGTGGCGGGCGGAAGTCACGCTGGCCGGGGGGCTGGTTGCCCAGCGCGTCGTAGGCAATCCGCTTCTCGGGGTCGGACAGCACAGCCTGTGCTTCATTGAGTTCGGCCATTCGGGCCTGTGCGTCGGGCTCCTTGCTCACGTCCGGGTGGTACTTGCGGGCCAGCTTGCGGAAGGCCTTCTTGATTTCGTCGGCGGTGGCGGTCTTTTCCACTCCGAGAATCTTGTAGTAGTCCTTGAAGTCCATGACGGTTCCCTGAAGTTGAGCGCGTTCGTGTCCATTCTGGCGCAACCCGTGCGTCGTGACCATGCGCTGTCGCACATCCGACCGGTTCGTGCCAGGGCAAGCGGTAGGATGCTGCCACCTTGACTTCATGGTGGTTTGCGTGACCGACTATCCATCTGAACAACCGGTGGCAGGCACCGCGCTGGACATACCCGAAGGTTTTCGCGCGGTCACTGTGGGCGGACCCTTCATGGCCCATACTGGCCCGTTGTATGCGCGCTGGACCGGCGAACGCCTGCAGTTGGGCTTTCGCGTGGAACACCGGCACACCAACCCGCTGAACATCTGCCACGGCGGCATGATGGCCAGCTTTGCCGACATGCTGCTGCCGTGCGCGTCGATGTACCAGGGCACAGGCGAACGGCGCTTTCTACCCACCATCAGCCTGCAGGTGGATTACCTGGGCGCCAGCCCGCTGGGCGCCTGGGTGCAGGGCGAAGGGGACGTGCTGCGCACCACGCGCAACATGCTGTTCGCGCAGGGCCTGGTCACCGCCGACGGCGTGCCGGTGCTACGCGTGAGCGGCATCTTCAAGATGGGCGCGCTGATCGGTGACGGCACGGACCGGGATCCGTTGCGGTTGCGGCGCTGAACCCGCAGCCTGTCGCGCCATGCGGACAGGCAGGGGTTCTTACGATTCACTACCAAGGCGCTCGCGCACTACACTGGTGCGCTCCAGGCCCGCGCGCGGGTCGCCCTCGCTCGACGCCACCCAACCACCATGAACAGACCGGACGCGCTTCATCCGCCCGTCGCACCGACTGCAATCTCGCGACCTTGGCTGGCACGCCTGCATCCCGGCCTGTTTGGCATGGTGCTGGGGCTACTGGGTCTTTCGGGCGCCTGGCAGCGGCTCGCTCACATGGAGGTCGGCGGCGCAGCGCAGGTGTCGATGGTTTTGCTGGTGCTGGCGGTGGGTCTGCTCGTGCTGTTGCTCGGACTGTGGGCGGTCAAGGCGGCACGTTTTCCCGGCGTCGTGCGCCAGGAGTGGAGCCACCCGGTGCAGGGCGCCCTGCTGGCGCTCTTGCCGGTGAGTACCTTGATGGCTGTGGCCTTGCTGGTGCCCCGCTACCCGGAAGTGGCCGGCGTGGCGTTTCCGGTGGCCTTGCTGGCGCTGGTGTTTCAGGGAACCATGGCCTGGCATGTGGTGGCGGCCCTGTCCACGGGGCAGACACCCCCTGAACTGGTGACGCCGGCGCTGTACCTGCCTACGGTGCCAGGCGGCTTTGTCGGCGCCATGGCGCTGGATGCGCTGGGCTGGCACGGCTGGGCCACGCTGCTGGTCGGCATGGGGCTGGGTGCCTGGGCGCTGCTGGAAATGCGCATCCTCAACCGCCTGTTTTCCGGTCCCTTGCCGCCGGCTTTGCGGCCCACTTTGGGCATCGAGATGGCCCCTGCGGCGGTGGGCGCGCTGACGGCGGCCACGCTATGGCCGAGCCTGCCCGCCGATGTGCTGATGGTGATGCTGGGCGTGGCCAGTGGCCCGGTGCTGGCGGTGCTGACACGCTGGCGCTATTGGGCGGCGGTACCGTTCAACGTCGGTTTCTGGTCGTTTTCATTTCCGCTCGCGGCCCTGTCGGGCGCCGCAGTGGAAGCAGTGGGCCATGGCGGCTGGCCCGTGGCGGTGGCGATGACCGCAGTGGGTATGGCGTCCGCTGTGGTGACTTTTCTGGCACTCAAGACGGTGGTGTTGACCGCGCGCGGAAAACTGTTGCCACCGGTGTGATCGATAATGCTACTCTATTGATAGCGAATGAAAGCCACTCGGCGCTGGGAAAGGGCCGAAATTGCTTGTTTTCGGGTGGAACTGGCGCTGGCACGGTGATCTTGAGGCTACCGGCGGAGACCGGCCGGGCATGTGCCGCGCCGGGACTGTGGCGCCCCCCAAAGGGCTGAGAGAGGCGGGATGAGCGTGGCGCGTCGGTGTAACGCGCCAGCCTACAAGATCAACCGCCCTTTTTCGCGCGCTTGCCGGGGTTCTTCTTGCTGCGGGTGGCGGTGCCACGCTCGAGGCTGCGTTTCTGGCCCTTGCCGGTGGTTGTGGTCTGGCCCGCCACGGGAATGGGGCGAGGGGTGGCTTTGCGGTCGGCTTCGGTTCTGATTTTCTGGGGCATGGTGACTCCTGTCGATAGGGATGAAATAACCCTCAATTAAGCCACAGAGAAAGGGCCCGCCATGGCGGGCCCTTTTTTCAGGCCGAGGGTAGCGTACCGGCCGGCTGCGGCGGCGACGCCAGGGTCAGGCGAAGCTATCGCCCATCAGCGTGCTGAACCACTTGCCCATATCCTTGAAGTTTTCGCTGTTCCAGCCGGTCGAAGCCCCTGAACTGGCTGCCACCGGGGCCATGGCCAAGGTCGCCGGGTTGTACTGGAACACCGCCGTCAACCACGACGCCTGGGTCATCGTGATGGTGGAGAAGCAGGCCGAGTTGGTCACCGGCGCCGGGTCGGGCGAACCGCCGGACAGGATGCGGCTGATCGCGTCAGCGCATACTTTGGCTTCCTGGTTGGCGATATGGCCGGCCTTGGGCTGGGTGGTGGCGCTGGAGTCGCCAATGATGTGGACCTTGCTGGCGCCGGAGACCGTGCTGGCGTAGCTCAGCACGTTGACCCCGGCAAAGCGGCCTTCGGTGGCGTTGTTCAGGCCGGCCGTCGCCACCAGGGATCCGGCGCGCTGACGCGGAATCATGTTGATGACGTCGCCGCGGATCGTTCCGGCCGTGGTGAAGAGCGACATGCTGGCCGGGTCCACACTGGTGACCTCGGCATTGGCGTGGTATTCGATCACGTTGCCGTGCAACCCCATGAAGGCATTCGTGAAGTTATCCGCCTCGGTCACGATGCCCGGATTGGCGTCGAGCACGATCAGCTTTGAGCCTGGTTTCTTGGCCTTGAGCCAGTCCGCAATCAGGCAGGCGCGCTCATACGGTCCGGGCGGGCAGCGGTACGGCGTCTTGGGGATGGTCAGCACGACCACGCCCTTGCTTGGCAAGGCCTTCAGCTGATTGGCCAGCAAGGTGGTTTGCGGACCGGCTTGCCAGGCGTGGGGCATCTTGTCGGAGGAGCCCAGGCCAGGCACGGTGTCGAAGCTGATGCCGGGCGCCATGACGATGCGGTCGGCGGTGAGCACGGTCTTGTTGGCCAGGGTGACCTTGCCGGCCACCGGGTCGATGGCGACGACCTCGCCGAACACGGTGGTGATGCCGTACTTGCTGCGCAAGGTGTCGTAGTTGTAGGACAGGCTGCTCAGGCTGCGCTGGCCGCTGAGCACCAGGCTGCTCATGATGTTGGAGGTGTAGGTCGGCATGCGTTCGACCAGCGTCACACTGATCGCGTCGCCCCACAGGCGCAGGTATTTGGCGACCGTGGCGCCGCCCATGCCGCCACCGATCACGATGACGCGTGACTTGACGGCAGCGCTTGCGGCGGTGGTCGTGGTTGTCGTTGTCGTGGTGGTGGTGCGGCGATCCGACGAAGCGAGGTCGAGTACGGGGTCGCTTTCACCGCCGCCACAGGCGGATAGGGTGGCGCCGACGGCACTGGCGAGCGCCGAGCCGAGAAAGAATCTTCTGTCCATGGTGTTGCTCCGAATAGGGTGTTGTTGTTTGTCGGGCAGGCTCAACGCTGGGTCGAAAGCCACTTGTCGAGGGCGACCATCTGGGCGTCGGTGTAACCCAGGGCATGCTTGGTCATGAGACCGTCACCTTCCTTGCCGGCCTGGAATTCCTTGAGCTTCTTGTAGATTTCACCGACCGACTTTCCGTTGATGGCGTCGAAGCCACCTTTGCCATTCGTGCCGTGGCACTGGAAGCAGTTGGACGCCAACAGGCGCCCGGCCTGGCCGACCTGGGCATGCACGCTTGCGCTGGCCGCGATGGCAGCCATGGCGAACGGGACCAGGACATGGAATCTCTTTTTCACTTTCTTCTCCTTTTCATGGGGTATCGGGTAGGGTTCATAGCTGCGGTTAAATGTATGCGTCCATGCTGAACCCAAGATGAACGCAGGCTGTTCTCAGGCGTGACGGATGTAACGATGTGTTGACCGCAATCCCCGTTCAAGGCGGCGTCGTCCTCGCAGCGCCGCCAAACACCGGTGAACAATGGGTTACAGCTGCCTGTCACCCGAACGGGCATACCCTTCCAGGTACAGTTCCTTTGGCAGCTATCTGCGTCGGGCGGTTGGACCGCAACTGTTCAGGGGTCTTCAAAAACCGTGCATGCGGTTTTGTTTGCCGAATGGACCGGCTCCGCGCTACATGAGGGAGCTTATGAAAAAGGGAGCATCCGGCGACCCGCCAGTGCTGGGAAATGTCTGATTCAGATCCGAAAGGCGCTCGGCGGCTGGCCCATCGCCGCCTTGAACATGGCGGTGAAGGCACTGTCGCTGGCATAGCCGCTGGCGGCCGCCACCTGGCTGATCGGCAGGCCCCGCGCGAGCAGGGGCAGGGCGTGCGCCAGCACCACCTGCTGGCGCCATTGCGGGTAGCTCATGCCGAGCTCTTCGCGGAACAGGCGGGCCATGGTGCGTTCGCTGGCGCCGGTATCGCGCGCCCAATCTGCCAACGTGGAGCGCGTGGTTGGCGCATGCAGCATGGCTTCGCACAGGGTGCGCAGGCGCTTGTCACCGCTGACCGGGTCTGGCAGCGGCACCCCGAGCGCCTGGGTGTCGGCGTGCTCGATCTCTTCGAGCAGCAGTGCGGTGACGGCCTGCTCGCGTGTGGGCCTCGCCGCCGGGCCGCCGTGCGCGGGTGCCGCGGCTGGAAAAGCCGGCTGCCGGCTGTCCATGGCGCCGATCAGCTCTCGCAGCAGCGGACTGACCCGGATCACCCGGCTGGCGGACCAGCCGAACGGGACGGCGCTGGCACAGACATAGAGCGTCCGCAGCTGCGCCGCCTCGATCACTGTGACCGAGTGAAGAGCGTGCGGAGGCACCCAGACCGCCCGCGATGGCGGAACCATACAGGTAAACGGGTGTGGCGCAGAGCATGTCACCTGCATGGTGCCGGTCTCGCAGTAGGTGAGCTGGCCCCAGGCATGGCAGTGCGGCTCCAGATGAGCGTCGGCTGGCAGGCTGCGCGAGCGCACCCGCACCGGACGCTCCGGCGACGGCGTGAATGCGTCCGTGTCCCCGAAGGGGGTGGTCTTGAGTCGCGGGAGGACAGGCGGCATGGCGATTTGGCGTATTTTCGCTAAAGATTGGCAGTTTAGCGATTAGCCGTAGCGTCAGGCCGCATTAGCATCGCCCGATGAGCACGTCCGCCACCCTTTCTGCCGCCAGTTCAGTTGTCCGAGAGGTGCCCTTGCGCCAGGATGCCACCGTGATCGGTCTCGTCGGTCTGGCGCACGCCAGCTCGCATTTCGGGCACCTGCTGCTGCCGTTGCTGTTTCCGGTCTTCATGAAGGAGTTCGGTTTAAGTTTCGCCGAGCTGGGTTTCCTGATGACCGTGTTTTTCGTGGTTTCCGGCACCGGACAGGCGACGGCCGGCTTCGTCGTGGACCGGATCGGGGCGCGTCCGGCGCTGTTCGGCGCCTTCGGCTTTTTCATCGCGGCCTGTCTTGTCGGGGCGAACGCAAACGGGTACGCGTCGCTGATGGTCGTGGCCGTGCTTGCCGGGTTGGGCAACTGCACCTTCCATCCGGTGGATTTCACCATCCTGAACCAGAGAGTCTCGGCGCCACGCCTGGGGCACGCCTTCAGCGCCCATGGGCTGACCGGCAACCTGGGCTGGGCGCTGGCGCCGGTGTTCTTTGCCGGAATCACCGCGCTGGCCGGCTGGCGCGCCGCCTACCTGGGCGCCGCCTTGATGTATGCGCTGATCCTGGTGGTCCTGGTATTCAACCGAGGGCAGTTGCGCACGGAGGTCGTTGCCCGACATGTGGACGCGACGCCTGCCAAAGACATGGCTTTCATGAAGCTGCCGGTGGTCTGGTGGTGTTTCGGCTTTTTTCTGCTGTCCACCATGACGCTGGCGGTGGTGCAGAGTTTTTCGGTGTCCATCCTCAAGGCCCTGCATGGGGTGAGTTTTGAGGCTGCGACCATGACCTTGACTGCCTACATGCTCTGCGGTGCGTTCGGCATGTTCGTGGGTGGCTTCGTAGCTGCCAAACTGCCCCGCCACAGTGATCGTGTGGTGGCGGTGTGCATGACGGCGGCGGCCTTCTGCCTGGCGCTATGTGCCACCGGCATGTTCGGAGCCACCGGCACCATGGTGGTCCTGGCCGCCACGGGGCTGGCGGTCGGCATCGGCGGGCCGAGCCGGGACATGATGATCAAGAAAGCCACGCCCAAGGGAGCGACCGGCCGGGTCTACGGCATGGTGTATTCGGGGCTGGACGTGGGTTTTGCCATTTCACCGCTGATCTTTGGCGTGTTCATGGATCGGGGCTGGTACGCCGCGACGCTGGCAGGCGCGGCACTGGTGCTGCTCTTGAGTGTCGGCGCGGCGCTGGGGGTGGGCCGACGGACGGTTGTGGCCTGACATCCACCGGCGCGGCGGCACAATGGGCGTATGACAGAAAAACTGGCCGGCCATTTACTGGTCGAATCTCTCGTTGCCCAAGGGGTTACCCATGCGTTCGGCGTGCCGGGTGAAAGCTATCTGGCCGTGCTTGATGGCTTTCATGTCCACGCGGACCGGATCCGTTTTGTCACCTGTCGCCAGGAGGGCGGCGCGGCCTTCATGGCCGAGGCGCAGGGCAAGCTGACGGGGCGCCCCGGTGTTTGTTTCGTGACGCGGGGGCCTGGCGCCACGAATGCTTCCATTGGCGTGCACACTGCGTTCCAGGATTCAACGCCGATGGTGCTCTTCGTCGGCGATGTGGCCAGCGACACCCGGGATCGGGAGGCCTTTCAAGAGGTCGATTTCTGCAGCTTCTTCGGTCCCAGCACCAAGGGTATGGCCAAGCGGGTCGAACGCATCGACGAACCGCGTCGGATTCCGGAATACGTGGCACGCGCCTTCGCGACGGCCATGAACGGGCGACCCGGCCCGGTCGTGCTGGTGTTGCCGGAAGACATGCTGACGCAGGCAGTTGATACGATGGCGCTGCCGCTGCCGCGCGTCGAGCCGGTCGAAACCTGGAGTGACCCAGGATCGCTACGGGCTTTGCGGGAACTGCTGCTTCAGTCCGAGCGCCCGTTCGTCATCGCCGGCGGCGGCGGGTGGACGCCACAGGCTGCGCAAGCGCTGCAGCGATTTGCCGAAAGCTGGCAACTGCCGGTAGGCAATGCCTTCCGGTTCCAGGACACCTTCGACAACTTTCACCCGCTGTATGCAGGCGATGTGGGCATCGGGATCAATCCGAAGCTGGCGGCGCGCATCAAAGCCAGCGATCTGATCCTGGCGATCGGCCCGCGCCTGGGCGAGATGACCACCAGTGGCTACACCCTGCTGGAGCCGCCACGGCCCCGGCAGAAGCTGGTGCACATCCATGCCAGTGCCGAAGAGCTGAACCGTGTCTACCAGGCGGACCTTGCCATCTGCGCCACCATGAACGCCGCGGCCCGTAGCCTGGAAGTGCTCGCCGCGCCGCCCACACTGACCTGGTCCGAGTGGACTACCGCCGCGCACGGCGACTACGAAGCCAATCTGACGCCGCAAGACCTGCCAGGCGACATCGACATGTCCGCGATGGTGGCGACGATGCAAAGGCTGCTGCCCGCCGATGCCGTTCTGACCAACGGTGCTGGCAACTTCGCCAGCTGGATGCACCGGTTCTACCGTTACCCAGGGCTGGCCAGAGGACACAAGACCCAGTTGGCCTGCACCAATGGCGCCATGGGTTACGGTGTGCCGGCCGGAATTGCCGCCAACCTGTTGACCGGGCGAACCGCCTTCACGATCACCGGAGACGGCGATTTCCTGATGAACGGCCAGGAACTGGCCACGGCGGTCCAGCACGGCGGCATGAGCATCATCGTGCTGCTGAACAACGGCATGTACGGCACCATCCGCATGCATCAGGAGCGCGAATACCCGGCGCGCGTGAGCGGCTCTGCACTGCGCAATCCGGACTTTGCCGCTTTGGCACTGGCCTATGGCTACGTGGGTGTCCGCATCACGCGCACCGAGGAGTTCGAGCCCGAACTTCTGGCTGCGCTGGCACGCGGACAGGGCACCTTGATCGAGGTGATTCTGGATCCCGAAGTCATTACGACCCGCACGACCCTGGCAGCGATCAGCGAAGCGGCCAGTATCAAAAAAAGAAGCTGAATACGACCGTCAGACGCTGGGAAGAGGGGTTTTGAACGCATTTTCCGCATGAGAGGCACCACAAAAAAAGGCCCGAATCACGGGCCTTTTTCATGGCGGTACCGGCACGAGCCGGTCCCCCTGGCATCACTTGAGATGCGCGCTGATCATCTTGGTCATTTCGAACATTGAAGCCTGGGCCTTCTTGAAGATTTCCTTCAGCTTGGCGTCGGCATTGATCATGCGCTTGTTCGCCGCGTCTTGCAGTTTGTTCTTCTTGATGTATTCCCAGATCTTCTTGGTGACTTCGGTCCGGGGATACGGGCCTTTACCGATGATCGCTGCCAACGCGTCGCTCGGCGTCATGGCTTTCATGAATGCAGCGTTCGGTGTGCGCTTGGCAGCTGCCTTCTTGGCAGGAGCTTTTTTGGCCGGTGCTGCAGCCTTCTTGGCCGGCGCCTTGGCGGCTACTTTTTTCGCCGGTGCTGCGGCCTTCTTGGCCGGAGCGGCTTTCTTAGCGGCGGGGGCGGCTTTCTTGGCCGGAGCGGCCTTCTTCGCAGGGGCTTTCTTCGCAGTTGCCATGATGGTTTGTCCTCTTCTGGTAGTGGGTGAAGTACCAGTGAAAACTGCTTCTCAACTGGCATTGCGGATGCTACTGGAGAAAGTACGTGAATCCAAGGGGAAAAAGCCCTTTTTCTCTCTGAAATGTTGCGGATTCGCCTATGAGTGTGCTCTTTGCGTTGAACGTGATGGGCCATCGGCTTGCCGGCTTGCCGGCTTGCCGGCGAAGCGGCGCGGGTTAGGGGCGGGGCCAATGGTTGAGCCGGTCACGGTGCCACGAAACTTCGGTATTCTTGCCAGTCTGGATCTCAAACACTTTGATGGAGTTACCGAGCATGAATGCCCCCACCCGGCCCGTTTTTGCGACCTGCGATCTGTGCGATGCGTTTGAGAACGACACGACCGGCAGCTTCCGCGTGCTTCCGCCGGTCTTCAACGACTACGGTGCGATCGGGAAGTTCTGTGGTCCGGTCGTGACACTGCGTTGCCTGGAAGACAACTCGCGGGTGCGTGAGGCCGTCAATTCGCCGGGGTTCCTGGAGACGCCACAGGGCCGTGTCGGTCGGGTGCTTGTGATCGATGGTGCGGGTTCGGTGCGTCGCGCACTGGTGGGTGGCAATCTCGCGGCGGCGGCCGCCAGGAACGGGTGGGCCGGGATCGTGGTCGATGGCGCGGTGCGTGACCTGACGGAGTTGCGCGAGGCGCAGGTCGGCATCAGGGCGTTGGCGTTGGTGCCGATGCGCACGGCCAAACGGGATGAGGGACAGGCTGACATTGCGGTGCAGATCCAGGGGACATGGGTGCGTCCTGGTGACTGGCTGTACGCCGATGAAGATGGAATCGTGGTTGCAGCACAGGCGCTGCACAACTGAACCTGGAACGGTGGTCTCAATGGGGAACCCTGCGGGGCAGTGTGGCCAGCAACACGCCGGCCAGCGCAATGGCAAGTGCCATGAATTGCACCTTATCGAGGGACTCGCCCAGCACCAGAACGCCCACCAGGGCCGCGCTGATGGGCAGCAGAACGGTGAACACACCGCCTTGTGCGGCCGGCACCACCTTCAAACCGGTCATCCACAGCCAGACGGTCCAGACGCAGGCGGCCAGCGCATAGAAGAGCAGCAGCAGCCACATGGGCGCCGGCACGGACCCGAAGTCAAATTGAAGGGCGACATAAAGCCCCATCGGCGTGGACAGGGCGAATCCCCACAGGTTGATCAGTGAGGTGATGCGTTTTGGCCCCATGGCCTGGGTCAGGCGCTTGCCAATGACGGAGTACGCCGCTTCGCACAGGACGGCGCCAAACAACAGGAGAACGCCCAGTGCGGTTTGGAAATCGGTGAGGCGCGGTGCGCTTGATGCAACCATCCCGTTGTGGACCGTTGTGCCCGACAGCGCCAGCAGGGCAATGCCGCATCCACCCAGGCCGATGGAAGCCCAGATTCGCCATCCAATCCGCTCGCCCAGAAAGGACCAACTCATCAGCGCGACCACGGCCGGGATGGACGCCATGATGACTCCGGCATAAACGGCGCTTGTCAGGCTGACGCCGTACATCATGCAGAGGGTGAACAGGAAATTGCCGAACAGGGACTCCAGAAATAGCAGGCGTTTCGTTTGAGGCGTGAGCGGGGGTTCGCTCGGGGGCTTCTTCAGCCATCGCACCATGGCCATGGCCCCAATGCCGAATCGCATCCAGGCCAGCAGGAAGACCGGAATCACCGCTGCGAGTGGCTTGGAAAGTGCGACATAGCTGCCGACAAGCGACATGCTCAGGGCGAGGCAGGCGTAGGCAACGAGTCGGCGGGGCTGATCCGGTTTCACTAGACTGGTATGACTCTTGAAAAGGATTCCATCATGCCCGAAGCGCCTTCAACGACCCAGCGACACGTGTTCGTCTATGGCACCTTGCGCCGCGGCGACGACAACGACATCACACGGCTCAAACCCGAACCGGTCTTCGTGGGCTCAGCCGTCATTACGGGCACGCTGTACGACCTTGGCGCCTATCCCGGAATTCGGCTGGACGGGGAGGGTCTTGTTCAGGGGGAGGTGTATGCCATTGCGCCGGAACTGGAAGTGCAGCTCGATGAAATTGAGGAGCTCTATCCCCAGCAGCGGGACGAATATTTCAAGCTAATCGTCCCCGTGGCGGTGCAGGGGCGCACGTTTGCGTGCATCGTGTACGAAATCAATCCCAAGTACGTGATCGGGCGCGCCATCCTTCCAGGCGGTGACTGGGCGCGAGAGCGCAGTCTGAAATAAGACAAAGAAGATTGTCATGTTGTGGAATGTGATGTTGCGTTTTGAAAATGACGGATGCTGCGGTGCGGAAAAATTTCTTGATATGAGAAAGCTGTTCTCATATTGAGAAATGAATGAGGTAACTCATTGATTTTCAAAGGAATAGATTGGGTCTTCTATAAGACATAAGAGCACACCGAAGTCTTATAGAAGAGTTAAAGTACTGCTGTCGGCACCCGTCTTGCATTGCTGACGCGTCCATCCTGTTTTCAACTCAACTTTGGAGGTTTCCATGTCCAACAAATCCGCGCAACCGACCCGCGCCGAACAGATCGCCGCCCTGGAAAAGGATTGGGCGACCAACCCGCGCTGGAAGGGCGTGAAGCGCGGCTACAGCGCCGCCGATGTGGTTCGGCTGCGCGGCAGCATGCAGCCCGAGTACACGCTGGCCAAGAGTGGTGCAGAGAAGCTCTGGGCCAAGGTCAACGGTGGTGCCAAGAAGGGCTATGTCAATGCGTTCGGTGCCATTACTGCAGGCCAGGCGATGCAGCAGGCCAAGGCTGGCCTTGAAGCGGTGTATCTGTCGGGATGGCAGGTCGCAGCCGACGGCAACACCAGCGAAACGATGTATCCCGACCAGTCGCTCTATGCCTACGACTCGGTGCCCACGATGGTCCGCCGTATCAACAATACGTTCAAGCGCGCCGATGAAATCCAGTGGAGCCGCGGCATCGAGCCCGGTTCGCCCGAATTCATCGATTACTTTCTGCCGATCGTGGCTGACGCGGAGGCCGGCTTTGGTGGCGTTCTGAACGCCTTCGAACTCATGAAGAACATGATTGCGGCTGGAGCTTCCGGCGTGCACTTCGAGGACCAGTTGGCCGCTGTGAAGAAGTGCGGTCACATGGGTGGCAAGGTGCTGGTTCCCACGCAAGAGGCCTGCGAGAAACTGATTGCCGCGCGCTTTGCTGCCGATGTGATGGGCGTTTCGACCATCGTGCTGGCCCGCACCGACGCCGAAGCAGCCAACCTGATCACAAGCGATCACGACGCCAACGACAAGCCTTTCCTGACCGGCGAGCGCACGCAAGAGGGCTTCTACCGTGTCAAGAACGGCCTTGAGCAGTCCATCAGCCGCGGCGTGGCCTACGCGCCTTACGCCGATCTGGTGTGGTGCGAAACCGGTGTGCCCGATATCGGCTTTGCCCGTGAATTCGCGCAAGCCGTGCACGCGGCCTGCCCCGGCAAACTCCTCTCGTACAACTGCTCGCCATCCTTCAACTGGAAGAAGAACCTCAACGACAAGCAGATCGCGTCCTTCCAGGAAGACCTGTCTGCGCTCGGCTACAAGTATCAGTTCATCACGCTGGCCGGCATCCACATCAACTGGTTCAATACCTTCCAGTTCGCCCACGCCTATGCCCGGGGCGAAGGCATGAAGCACTACACCGAAATGGTGCAGGAGCCCGAGTTCGCAGCTCGGGACAGGGGTTACACCTTCGTTTCGCACCAGCAGGAAGTGGGCGCGGGCTACTTCGACGACGTGACGACCGTGATCCAGGGCGGTTCTTCCTCGGTGAAGGCCCTGTCGGGATCAACCGAAGAAGAGCAGTTCCACTGAACGCAGCCCTTGCTCTGCAGGGGCCGTGCTTCCGCGAGGGAGCCGACCCTTCTTCTGCATCAGCGGCGGAGCGAATCTGCGGTTAAAATCGAGGAACATCCTCTGACAAGAGCGAGAAAGGCAATCTGGTTATGACACCGCGAACTACATCGGCATCATTCACAAGCGAATAAGGCCGTAGTCCGCGCGCCTTGGGCGCAGGCAGCTACCAGATTTCATGAAAGCGCGGGCATGTCCGCGCTTTTTCTTTTCTCGATTTCCTTCTTTTTATTGCAAACCATGATTCAAGTTTCGCTTCCGGATGGCTCTCAACGTGAATTTCCTGGCCCTGTGACGGTGGCTGAAGTTGCCGGCTCCATTGGTGCCGGCCTGGCCAAAGCCGCATTGGCCGGGCGGGTCAATGGCAAGGTGGTTGATACCAGTTTTCGGTTGGAGGACAACAGTGTGCTGTCCATCATTACCGCCAAGGACTCCGAGGGGCTGGAAGTCATTCGCCATTCGACGGCACACCTGTTGGCTTATGCCGTGAAGGAACTGTTCCCGGAGGCCCAGGTGACCATTGGACCGGTGATTGAAAACGGCTTCTTTTATGACTTTTCATACAAACGGCCCTTTACACCGGAAGATCTGGTCTTCATTGAAAAGAAGATGGCAGCGCTGGCTGTATTGGATGAGCCCGTCACCCGGCGTGTGCTCCCGCGTGACGAAGCCGCGGCGCATTTCAAAATGCTGGGCGAGCACTACAAGGCCGAGATCATCGAAAGCATCCCCGCCGACCAGGATGTTTCACTCTACCGCGAAGGCAAATTCGAGGACCTGTGCCGTGGGCCGCACGTGCCCAGCACTGGCAAGCTGAGGCACTTCAAGCTGATGAAGGTGGCGGGCGCCTATTGGCGTGGGGACCACAGGAACGAAATGCTGCAGCGGATTTACGGCACTGCCTGGGCCACGAAGGAAGAGTTGCAGCAGTACCTGACCATGCTGGAAGAAGCGGAAAAGCGCGATCACCGCAAGTTGGGTCGGGAACTGGATCTGTTCCATATTGACGACCACTCGCCCGGCACCGTTTTCTGGCACCCCAAGGGCTGGGCGGTCTGGCAGGAGGTTGAGCAATACATGCGCCGGGTCTACCGTGAAAACGGCTACCAGGAGGTCAAGGGCCCCCAAATTCTCGATGCTTCACTTTGGGAAAAGACCGGCCACTGGGACAAATACCGCGAAAACATGTTCACGACCGAGTCGGAGAAGCGTGACTATGCGCTCAAGCCGATGAACTGTCCGGGGCACATCCTGATCTACAAGCAGGGTATCAAGAGTTACCGCGACCTGCCATTGCGTTTTGGCGAGTTTGGCAACTGCCATCGCAACGAGCCATCGGGCGGACTGCACGGCATCATGCGCGTGCGCGCTTTCACCCAGGACGATGGCCACATCTTTTGTACCGAAGACCAGATCCAGGCGGAATGTGTGGCCTTCACCACCCTGTTGCAGAAGGTGTACCGGGATTTCGGATTTACCGAGATCATTTACAAGCTGGCAACGCGCCCGGACAAGCGCATCGGAACCGAAGAAAGCTGGGACAAGGCCGAACAGGCACTGGCTGCCGGTCTGAAGGCATCGGGCTGCGAATTCGTGCTGTCGCCAGGCGAGGGTGCGTTCTACGGACCGAAGATTGAATACACCCTGAAAGACGCCCTTGGCCGCCAGTGGCAGTGTGGCACGATGCAGGTCGACCCGAACATGCCGGAACGACTCGACGCCGAGTTCGTGGGTGAAGATGGCGCGCGGCACCGTCCCATCATGCTGCATAGGGCCATTGTTGGCAGCTTGGAGCGCTTCATCGGTATCCTGATTGAGCAGCATTCCGGCGCCTTGCCTGCGTGGCTTGCGCCCGTGCAGGTGTCTGTGCTGAATATCACCGATGCGCAATCCGACTACTGTCGCGAAATAGTCGAAATGCTGAGAAATCAAGGGCTTAGAGCGGATCTCGATCTGCGAAATGAGAAAATTACGTATAAAATACGAGAGCATTCGCTGCAAAAGCTGCCGTACATCCTTGTTATTGGTGACAAGGAAAAAGCAGCTGGGGCTGTAGCCGTTCGCGGCCGGGGTAACAAGGACCTCGGTGTCATGTCGATCGATGCGTTCATGCAACTGATCGCATCAGACATTGCGTCTAAAGTCTGAAAGATTTGCTGAGACAGGCTCTAGCCAGGTTGTCTCCGGTGTTTTTGCTACAATTTGAGTAGCATTTATGAAGGATTTGAGTCATCGCTACTGAATTTCGTGATCGCCGCCACCGTGAAGAGCGTAAGCATCGCTTGAACCGGGAAATCATGGCGCCTGAAGTCCGCTTGTCGGGTCCGGAAAATGAGCCGCTGGGCATCGTGAGTCTCATGGAGGCTTTGCGCATGGCCGGGGAGCTTGATGTTGATCTGGTCGAGATCTCTGCTGTTGCAAATCCGCCGGTCTGCCGTTTGATGGATTACGGCAAGTTCAAGTACCAGGAGCAAAAGCGGGCAGCTGAGGCGAAGGCCAAACAGACGGTCATCGAGATCAAGGAAGTCAAGTTCCGACCTGGTACCGACGATGGCGACTACAACATCAAGATGCGCAATATCAAGCGCTTTCTTGCTGAAGGCGACAAGTGCAAGATTACGTTGCGGTTCCGTGGGCGTGAGATCACGCACCAGGAGTTGGGGATGGCCTTGCTGAATCGCATTCGAGATGAGTTGGCGGACCTGATCATTGTCGAGCAGTATCCGAAGCTCGAAGGTCGGCAGATGATCATGATGATTGCGCCAGGTAAGCGGAAGGCTGCGGCGAAACCGGCAGCGGAGGTGGCGCCGGTTACTTCGGTTTGATTTTCAGGGCGACGCCTCGGTGTCGCCTTGAGTCAGCGGCAGGCTTGAGCGCCTGCTGTCTGGTCGGGGAATCCAGGTTCCCCGGCGAACGCAGGGGGTTACCGCCTGCACAAGTGGCTCGGGGCCAACAAGGCTGTAAATTGTTTGCAGACGCCTCACGAGCACAAGAAATAGGAGCATTTATATGCCCAAAATGAAGACCAAAAGCAGCGCGAAAAAGCGCTTCCGTGTTCGTCCGGGTGGTACCGTCAAGCGCGGTCAAGCCTTCAAACGTCACATTCTGACCAAGAAGACCACCAAAAATAAACGCCATCTGCGCGGTTCTGCAGCTGTTCATGAGACCAATATGGGTCACATGGCACAGATGCTCCCCGGCCGTGGTATTTAATTAACGACGAACAAGGAGTAATCACATGCCTCGCGTCAAACGTGGTGTAACGGCTCGCGCCCGCCA
>ERZ795049.3114-NODE-3114-length-18112-cov-4.832586_pt1 | contig 18112 bp, 15 predicted proteins | sample MGYA00375133_ERZ795049 | MGnify/ENA primary metagenome ERZ795049 (study PRJEB30178, sample SAMN05720147) | activated sludge metagenome | isolation source: anaerobic digester from wastewater treatment plant | place: Japan | collected 2015-04-20 ...
CGGCGACCACCGAGATCTACACAACTGAGGACACTCTTTCCCTACACGACGCTTTCCGATCTCGGTGGTCGCCGGCGCCCATTCGGAATTCTGCGGACCGATGGCCAAGCCGCACCGCATGGCCGCGGTCACGGTCGGCGCGCTGTATCTGGCGCTTGCCCCCGCCGCCTGGCAGCCGGTCCTGGCCGCCACGGGCTGGGGCGTTCCCGCCCTGGTGCTGGCCCTGATCCTCCTCGGCGGCGTTGTCACCGTGTATCGCCGGCTGGCGCGCATCACCGCCGTTTTGAAAGGCAAGCCCCTTTGAACGACGCCGTCCATGATCGCCTGTTCGATTCGGCCCGCGCCTTCGACAGCCCTGTCACGGTCGGCCTGACCCTTGCCGTTGCGGCGGCCCTTGTCGGCGGGCTTCTCATCGTCGAATTGCTCGGTCGCGGCGGGCGGATCGGCGCCGCCCAGTTCGACGAACTGCGCAAGCGCATGATCTCGTGGTGCGTGCTGGCCCCCGCCATGATCCTGCCGGTGCTGCTGGGCGCCGCCTGGACGATCCTCGCCGTCGGCCTGCTCGGCCTGCTCTGCTACCGCGAGTTCGCCCTCGCCACCGGCTTCTTCCGTCATCGGCTGCTCAGTTTCATCGTCGCGCTCGGCATCGTGCTGCTTACGTTCGCCGCCCTCGATCACTGGTATCATTTCTTCCTGGCGCTGCCGTCGCTTACGATCGTCACCCTCGCCGCCTTCGCCATTCTGCCCGACCAGCCGCGCGGCTATCTGCAGCGCGTTGCCCTGGGCACGTTCGGCTACCTCTTCTTCGGCGTCTGTCTGCTGCACCTGGCCTACATGGCCAACGATCCCGGCTACCGCCCCATCATCCTGATGCTGCTGATCGCTGTGGAATTGAACGACGTCTTCGCCTACATCGCCGGCAAATCCTTCGGCCGGCGCAAGCTCTGCCCCGCCACCAGTCCGGGCAAGACGGTCGGCGGCTCGGTCGGCGCGTTCGCCTGTACCACGCTGCTGGTCGCCTTGCTCGGCGCCATCGTTTTTCACGGCACGCCCGTTGCCCATCCGCTGCGCCTGATCGGCCTCGGGCTGCTCGTCAGCGTGGCCGGCCAACTCGGCGACCTGATGCTCTCCTCGATCAAGCGCGACCTGGGCATCAAGGATATGGGCGTGGTCATCCCCGGCCATGGCGGCCTGCTCGACCGTTTCGACAGCCTGATCCTTGTCGCCCCCGCCGCCTTTCATTACCTGGCCTACCTGGATGGGCTGCGCCTGTCGCCGCTGACGCGCATCCTCAGCGGAGTCTGAACCGGTGGACGAGTGGCGCTACGAACCGGCGCGCGACCTCGGGCTGACCCCGCGCGACAGCTTTCGCAGTGTCCGCCGCGAGCGGGGCCTCCTCTCGTTGGCTGCCTCGCTGGCCTGGATGCTGATCACACGCGCCTGGCTGCGCCTCTACCACCGGCTCGAGGTCCGCGGGCGCGAGCACCTGCCCGCGGCGCCGCCGTTCCTTGTCGTCGCCAATCACTCCAGTCACCTGGACGCCCCCGCGCTCGCCGCCGCGCTGCCGCTCCATCTTGCCCTGCGCGCGTTCCCGGTGGCCGCCGGCGATACGTTCTTTGAGTCGCGCGCGACGGCCGCCTTTGCCTCCCTGATGATGAACGCCCTGCCCATCTGGCGCCGCAACTGCGGTCCGCACGCCCTCGGCGAGTTACGCCAGCGCCTCCTCGGCGAACCGTGCGTCTTCATTCTCTTCCCCGAGGGGACGCGCAGCCGTACGGGCGCCATGGGAGCCTTCAAGCCGGGCATCGGTCGGCTCGTCTGCGGCGCGCCCACGCCCGTTCCGGTCGTGCCGTGCCATCTCGACGGCGCCTTCGCCGCGTTGCCGCCCCACGCCAGATATCCCAGGCCGCGCAAGCTGACGCTTCGCATCGGCCCTCCCATCGTCATGGACGACCTGCCCGACAGGCGCGAAGGCTGGGAGCGCATCACGCACGCCGCCGAAGCCGCCGTCCGCGCCCTCGCCCCCCAGACGTCTAACGTCGTCCCCCGTCCCTCGTCCTCATCCTCGTGATCGCCCCAAAGGCCTGCAGATTCGTCGATGGTGCATGAGCAGTTCGTGACCGCCTGTCTTCACGCGTCACCAAGGGGCTTCAGCGACAGAAGGGCGGTCCTGGCGCGCGGCCTCGCCCCCTTGTCCCGCTCCCGCGAAACTGCTAGTCTGTTGCCCGGTCCGCCGTCGCGCCGCCTTCATCCGGCGCATGCGGCGACCCCACTTATCTTCCCGAAAGTCAGGTTCTCACGTCATGCACCGGTCCGTCTTCTCCCCTCGCGGTCTCGCACTCTGGGTCGTCGGCGCGATCCTGCTGGCCGCCCCCCTGCGCGCCCAGTCGATCAAGATCGGCATCGTCGACATGGAGCTGGTCACCAACCGCAGCGCCAGCATTCAGAACCGGATGAAATCGGCCGAAAGCTCGATGCAATCCCAGAAGGCCGAGCTGGACGAGAAGTATACCCGCCTTCAGCGCCTGCGCCGCGACCTGCGCGACCAGCGCTCCGTCCTCTCCGAGTCCCAGATCAGTGAGAAGGAAGCGCAGATCCGCGACCTGGACGAGGAGGTCAACGACCTGCAGTACGAGATCAACAAGCAGATCGAGCGCGTCCGCACCGACGTGATCGAACCGGAGCTCAATCGCATCGAAGCGACGATCGAGCGCGTCGCCCGCGAAGGCCAGTATGATCTGATCCTGGTCAAGGATGCCGTCCTGTTCTCCTCGGAGAAAGTGGACATCACCCCCCTCATTATTCAGGCCCTCGATCGGGAGTCGGGCCGCGCGCCGCAGCTCCCCGAGAGCGGCGAGATCGAGAGCGAAAACGAGGAATGACCGGATTCGCCCCGCGCCAGCAGACCCTGGCCGGCCCTGTCGAGACCCGCGGCATCGCGCTGCACCACGGTGTCGACGTGGCCGTCCGCCTGGTCCCGGCGCCTCCCGACCACGGCATCGTCTTCGAGCGCGTCGATCTTCCCGGCCGGCCGCGCATCGCCGTCTCGCCCGAATCGGTCGATGCCGGCGGTCTCCAGCGCCGGACCGAACTGGCCGGCTCCGGCGCGGCCCGCGTCGCCACGCCCGAGCATCTGCTCGCCGCCTGCGCCGGACTGGGGGTCGATAATCTTCTCGTCGAACTGGGCGGCCCCGAGCTGCCGATCTTCGACGGCAGCGCCGCACCCTGGGTTGAATTGATTGACCGCGCCGGTCTCGCCGAGCAGGCTGCCCCGCGCCGCTGTTTCCGCCTGCGCCGCGCCGTGACGCTAATGGAAGGCGACGCCGACTTGGTGGCCCTCCCCGCCGAGCGCCCCCATTTCACCTTCTTCGCCACGCTGCGCCATGCCGGGCTGCCGAACCAGGCGGCCGTCTTCGACCCTGACCGCGACGATTTCCGCCGCGCTCTCGCTCCCGCTCGCACCTTCTGCTTCTACGACGAAGTGCGTCACCTGATGGACAACGGCCTCATCAAGGGGGGATCGCTCGACTGCGCCCTCGTCCTGCGCGACGGCGCGCCGATTAACGCCCAGTACCGCCTGCCCAACGAACTGGCCGCCCATAAACTGCTCGACTTGATCGGCGATTTTGCCATACTGGGGCGGCCCGTCGCCGCCCATGTCAGCGCGCGCGGCTCCGGACACGCCCTGCACTACGCCTTCATCCGCAAACTCCAGGAGGAACTGATCGCATGACCGGCTCCCCCCTCACGCTTCCCGTCGACGCCGTCGCCATCCGCAAGATCCTGCCCCACCGCTACCCCTTCCTGCTGGTCGACCGCGTCATCGAGCTGGTGCCCAACGAGTCGATCACCGCCCTGAAGAACCTCACCCAGAACGAGCCGTTCTTCGCCGGCCATTTCCCGGAATACCCCGTCCTGCCCGGCGTGCTGCAGATCGAGATGATTGCTCAGACCGGGGCCATCATGCTGCTGACGAGCGTGGAGGAAGCGGCCGGCAAGATCGCCATGCTGACCGGCGCCGACGAATTCAAGTTCCGCCGCCCGATCCTGCCGGGCGATGTCGCCACGATTCACGTCACCGATTTCAAGGTCCGCCGGACATTCGGCAAGGCCCTCGGCCGCGTCTCGGTTGCCGACGAGGTCTGCGCCGAAGGCATGGTCAGCTTCGCGCTCGTCGCCACTGAATAACCCCCCGCGCCAGCGCGCCCGCCTACGACGGCACTTTCCCCAGCGACCCCGTCGGCGCGCTCTCGCGCCAGATCATCGCGCCCACGCCCGCCAGTTGTTCGTCGATCCGCTCGTAGCCCCGGTCGATGTGATACACGCGCAGGATCTCGGTCTCCCCCTCGGCCGCCAGGCCGGCCAGCACCAGCGCCGCCGACGCCCGCAAATCCGACGCCATCACCGGCGCTCCGGTCAGTTTCTTCACGCCCTTGACGCGCGCCTCGCCCCGGCCCATCTCGATCTTCGCCCCCATGCGCATCAGCTCCGCGGCGTGGATGAACCGCTCGGGGAAGACGCTCTCGCTCACCAGGCTCTCTCCCTCGGCCAGGCACAGCAGCGTCATGAACTGCGCCTGCATGTCGGTCGGGAAGCCGGGGTAGGGGAGCGTCCGGATCGACGTCGCGCGGAACGGGCCCCTGTCGCCCCGCACGCGGATCGCGTCGGGCAGCACCTCCAGTTCGCAGCCGGCCTGGATCATCTTGTCCAGCAGCGCGTTCATGTGATCGGCCCGCGCGCCGCGCACCAGCACGTCGCCGCGCGTCACCGCCCCCGCCAGCAGGAACGTCCCCGCCTCGATCCGGTCCGGGATCGTCGAGTAATAGATCGGCCGCAGCGCTTCGACCCCCTCCACCGTCAGCGTCGGGCTGTCGGCCCCCTCGATGCGCGCCCCCATCAGGTTCAGCATCCGCACCACTTCGCTCACCTCGGGCTCCAGCGCCGCTCCGCGGATCACGCTGCGCCCCGGCGTCAGCACGGCCGCCATCAGCACGTTGATCGTCGCCCCGACGCTGCTTCCATGCGGGCCTTCCAGCGTCATTTCGGCGCCCTTCATGTTGGCGCCGTCGGCGACCACGTAGCCCCCCTCGATCTGGATCTTCGCTCCCAGCGCCTCGAACCCGCGCAGGTGGAGATCGATCGGCCGGGCGCCGATCGCGCACCCGCCGGGGAAGCTCACCCGTGCCCGTTTCAGCCGCGCCAGCATCGGGCCCATCACGTAGGTCGAGGCGCGCATCTTGCGCACCATGTCGTACGGCGCCTCGTGGTTGCTGAAACCGGTCGCGTCGATCCGCATCCGGTGGTCTTCGTAGTCAATCCGGGCGCCCAGTTCGCCCAGCACGCCGGCCATCGTCTGGATGTCGCGCAGGTCGGGCACGTTGCACAGGGTGGATGTGCCGTCGGCCAGCAGGCAGGCGACCATCAGCGGCAGCGCGGCGTTCTTCGCCCCGCCGACGTGAACTTCGCCCGAAAGGCGGCGGTTGCCTTGTATCAGAAATCGATCCATGGGAGCGGTCCAAACCGAGTCGAAACTGCATCACCGGCGCCAACGCCCGGCTGGCTTCCATCATCCACACCGGCCCGGCCCGTGGCGAGGTCGGTTTTCGAGCCGTCCAGTTGCCTGAAGTGACTTGCGAGATGGGAAGGGCGCGTCTGGCTTGATGGCGCGGGCGTGTCAAGCGAATGCTTACCCCGCCGCCAGGGGCGGGTGGGTGGAAGAGGAACCTTCGTATTGGTTAAGAAAAATCCGTCTTGAGTCGTCACCGGGCCGCGGCAGCCTCGGCCCGGTGACCGGGCAACAACTATTCTTCAACCGTTTCAACGGCTTTCACGCCAAGCCCGACAAGCCGATGACCGCATCGCCCCGGCCATCGCCCCTTTCCGTGCCTTTCGTGTCTTCCGTGATCCGGAATTTCTTTCGCGCTTACACATCGTCCGACGGCGCGGCGCTCGTCAGTCGCGACATCACCAGAATCTCCGTCCGCCGATGCCACCCGATCGATTCCCAGAACGTCTGGCCCTGGATGTTCGTCGCGTAGATCATGATGTGGCATTTCTGGATGCCGATCTCACCCAGCCGCGTGATGCAGCGCTCGACCAGCTCCGTCCCCACCCCCTTGCCCCGGTAGGCCGGCAGCACCGCCAGTTGATACAGGTAGCCGCGCCGGCCGTCGTGGCCCCCGAGCACCGTCCCCACCAGCCGCCCGGCGTCGCGCGCCAGAAAGCTCAGCCCCGGGTTGCGCTGGATGAACGCTTCGATATTTTCTCGCGAGTCGGTCTCGCTCAGGCCGATCCCCGGCGTGGCACGCCAGAAGTTGAGCGCCTCATCATAGTCCTGCGGTGTGAATTCAAGAAACGTAACGGGCATGGCACGCGGCTCCTGTCGGGCGTGTGACTCGGCTCCATTTTACGGTCAGAGAAGCCGATGCGGCGCAAGCAGCGGGAACGGATGGAACGGGAGATTGCGCAAAATCCAGAAGGCGACGATGATCGCCAACAGCGTCCAGATTGTCCATGCCGGAATGCGCCCGCCCCATGCCGGCCGCCCCGACCATGCCCTCCAGAGCTGAACCACCCCCCAGCCCGCCAGGAACGGCAGCAGGCTCACCGTCAACGCGTTCCAGGCCCACGCTTGGGCGAAGTGGCCATGCAGCAGCGCATGCAGCGCCCGCACCGTCCCACACCCGCTGCAATGCAGGCCCGTCAGTGCATGAAACGCGCAGCTCGGATACCAGGCCTCTCCCGGCGGGCGCAGATAGATCGACGCCGCCAGCGCCCCCGCCAGCGCCAGCCAGGCCGCGGCGACGAGCCCGCCCCGCACTCTCACCTGGCTCGCCATCGGCGCGGCACTGACACGCTCACTCGAACCCATCAAATCGGCAACCACTTTGTAAAACCCTCGCTCCAAACGCAGCGAATCCCGGGGAATACATCCCCATCACGCCCGAGCAATTTCCGGAACTCCCCGGGTGACATTCCCCCATCCTGGGCGATTCCCCCCATGGTCAACGCATGAATCGGGTTATGCCGCGGAATCACAAGGATTCGCATCACAACATGTTTGCCCTACCCGCCCCCGCCGCGTTCACTTCGCCCGCATTTCATCCCGGATCGCCAGCAGATCCTTCATCACGTTATGCAGGCTCTCCTGCCGGCCTTTCACGCCGAACGCGTCGTGAACCTGGCGGTAGAGTGTGTAGAGCCGGTCGTAGACCCGCTGGTTCTCGGCGATGGGCGTGAACTTGCGCGGCTGCACGCCGGTCATCGCCCGCGCCGCCGCGGCGAAATCGGCGTGCCCGCCGGCCTCTTGCCCGGCCACCACCGCGCCGCACATCGCCGCCCCCAGCGCGCACGTCTGCGCGCTGCGTGAGATCTCCAGCGGTCGACCCATCACGTCGGCGTAAATCTGCATCACCAGCGGGTTCTTCGCCGAAATCCCTCCGCAGTTGACCACCCGCTCCACCTTGCAGTCATACTCCTCGAACCGCTCCATGATCACCCGCGCGCCGAACGCCGTCGCCTCGATCAGCGATCGGTAAATCTCATACGGCGTCGTGGCCAGTGTCAGTCCCAGCGTCAGCCCCGTCAGCCGCTGGTCGATCAAAATCGTCCGGTTGCCGTTGTGCCAGTCCAGCGTCAGCAGCCCGCTCTCGCCCGGCCGCAGCGTTTCGGCCAGCCGCGTCAGTTCCTCGTGCGAGCCGACCGCCTTGCCCCCCGGCTCGATCTGATTGACGAACCAGTTGAAGATATCGCCGACGGCCGATTGCCCCGCCTCGAAACCGAAATGACCCGGCAGGATCGACTCCGGAACGATCCCGCACAGACCCGGGATGTCGCGCTGGTCGCCGCTCAGCGGCGCCACCATCATGTCGCAAGTCGACGTGCCGATGATCTTGACCAGCACCCCCGGCTCAATCCCCGAACCGACAGCGCCCAGGTGCGCGTCGAACGCGCCGATCGCGACCGGCGTTCCCGCCGGCAGCCCCAGCCGCATCGCCCACTCCGCCGTCAGCCCCCCGGCCGCCTGCGAGACGTTCGCCGCCCGGTCCGGCAGCGTCGCCCGCACCCGCGCCAGCTCGGGGTCCAGCGCGCTCAGGAATTCCGCGTCGGGATACCCGCCCCACCCGGGGTTGAACATCGCCTTGTGCCCCGCCGCGCAGATCCCCCGCTGCAGCTTGCTCGGATGCTCGGTCCCCGTCAGCACCGCCGGCATCCAGTCGGTGTGCTCGGCCCACGTGTGGGCGGCCGCGAACACCCGCGGCGCGACCCGCTTGCAGTGCAGCAGCTTCGACCAGTACCACTCCGACGAATAGCCTCCGCCGCACTTGGCCAGATAATGCGGGCGCAGTTTCGCCGCCAGCTCGGTGATCTCCGCCGCTTCCGCGTGCGCCGTGTGATCCTTCCACAACCACGCCATCGCGTTGGGATCGTCGTTGAACTCCTCGGTCAGCGCCAGCGGCCGGCCGTCGGCGTTCAGCGGGATCGGCGTGCTCCCGGTGCAGTCGATGCCGATCCCGATGATCGATTCGGCCGTGAAGTCGGCCTGGCCCCGCGCCTGCTCCAGCGCCTCATGCACCGCCCGCTCCATGCCGTCGAGATAATCCTGCGGATGCTGGCGCGCCAGGTTCGGATCCCGTCCGTCCAGGATCACCCCCTGCTGCCCGTGCGCATAGCCGTGCACGGCGGTGCCCAGTTCCTCCCCGTTGGCAACGTCGACGATCAGTGCACGCACCGAGTTGGTGCCGAAATCCAGACCGAGTGCGCATTTGCGGGCCATGGTCTTCTCTCCCTTGCCTGCGTTCACTGGCCGGGCGCCTGCCTCCCCGGCTCAGGCTTGATCACCGTAATTCCCTTTCGATCGCGCTTCCCCCCGGGGCCTTCGCCGACCGGCGACGGTCGCCGTCCCGCCGGCGGGAGCGGAAAATCCGTCTGATCCGACGGATTTCAAACCCTTGAAACCGTCCGTTACCCCGTCCCCTTGCCCAGGGACGAAGACGCTCGTGGTTTTAATTCTTTTTTGTCTCAGAAGCAAGTACCCAGGCCGCCGGGACGATCTCACCCATCCCCGTCTCTCTTCTCTCGTCTCTCGTTCTCGTCCTCGTCCTCGGCTCTCGCAAACGCACTATTCTTCCCGCCGCCGAACTTCATTCCTTCGAACTTGTTTCGTATTTCGCCGCATCTCTTCCCGGCAGCAGGCCCCGCTCACCAGCCCCAGCATCACCCAGAATCCCCCCGCGCGCACCGGCCCGTGCAACGGAAAACTCGTCGCCAGCGAAATCCCGAACGCCGCCAGACACGCCCAGGCCGCGAGCAGAACCGGCCGCTCCCAATCCGGCCGCTCTCCCTCCGTCCCGGCGCGGAGGCGCCCCGCGACCCCCGCCAGCGCCGCCGCCAGCATCAGCGACAGCCCCAGCGCCGGCGCCAGCCCATACTCGGCCCACCATTGCAGCGCGTCGCTGTGCGCCTCGCCCACGTAGGTTCCGCTCAGCGCGTCGCTCAGCGCCCAGAACCCGATCCCCTCCTCCTCCGCCGCCGACCGGGCCAGTGTGTCGCTGAATCCGGCGGTAAACCGCCCCGGCCCGGTCCCCAGCACCGGGTTTTCCACGATCATCCGCGACGTGACCACCAGCAGGCCGATCCGGTGGCGGATCGACGGCGAGTGCGGATCGACCGCCTCGGCCAGCCGCGCCGGCAGCGTGCCCCCCCGCTCATCCGCGGGGATGAGCGCCCACAGCCCCGCCAGCATCACGCCCGCGCCCGCCGCCGTCGCGATCGCAAGCCCCCCGCGCGAACGCCCCCCTTCCCGCCGCGCGACCGGCCCACGCCACGCCAGCGGCAGCGCCGGCAGCATCGCCCCCCCCGCGCTCAGCAACGCCCCGCGGCCGCCGCTCAGGTAGATCGCCGTCATGATCACCAGCCCGCCGCCCGCGAGCCGCGCGAGCGTCAACCCCGTTTGCCGCGCCCCTCCGGAGCGCCACAGCGCCGCCGCCCACACCCACGCCGCCGCGCCCCCCGCCGCGATCCACGTCGCCAGATACTCCGGATTGCCGATTGTGCCGATCATCCGCGCGCGCCCCGCCGCCGCCTGCAGGTGAAGCGGGAGCAGCGGCCGCCAGCCGGCAGGCAACGCGAATTGCAGCAGCGCCAGCGTCGCCTGGACCACCATCGCAACGATCAGGCAGCCCAGCACAAACCGGATTTCAGCGGCGGTCGGGCGGTGGCGCGCCATAAAAAAGGCAAGACCCACCAGCGTCCACTCGCGCAGCGCCACCCACACGCCCAGTCCCGGCACGGGTGAAAACACAATCGACAGCAGCAGACCGGCGGCGATCAGTGCCGCCCCGGCCGTCCACGGCTCGCGCGGGCTCAGACCCGTCTCGGGCCGGTCGCCCCCCTCGCGCGCGATCCGCCACATGATCGCCGCCGCGCCGCCCATCAGCCCCAGCCACTTGAAATTGAGCCATCCCCCCGCCAGCCCGAGCAAGGGCCCCAGCAGCAGAAGCACGCCGGTCAGTCGAAAGGAAATCCGAACCGCGGGCGGCGCGCCGCCGGCGCGATCCCCGACCCGGTTGGCGCCTCGCTCCAATTTCGTCCCTCGCCCTCGGCTCTCGAAAACTCGCGATCTGCCGTTCGACGCAGACGTTCAACCACCCTCGCCCGCCTTCACCGGTTCCGCCTCCGGCGCCGCCGGCCGATCCCATTCGCCCGTCGCCAGCGCATTCTCGATCCGGAGGATCCGGTAGCGCGTCGTTCCCCCGCCCGGCCGCTCCACCGTCAATTCCTCGCCTTCGCGCCGACCGCTGAACTGCATCGCCAGCGGCGCCTGCATCGACAGGACGTGCTTCTCCGGATCGGCCTCCCAGCGCCCCAGAATCGTGTAATTCTCCTCGACGTCCTCGTCCAGATTCTGCACGACGATCCGCGTGCCGAACCCCACGCGCGTCGCATCCACGTCGCGCGCGTGGCGGATCACCGCCCGCGACAGCATGTCGGTCAGGCTCGCCTGCGTCTGCACCAGCATTTTCTGCTCTTCCTTCGCATATTGATAACCGGCGTTCTCGCGCAAGTCGCCCTCCATCCGCGCCTCTTCGATCACCTTGGAGTTGCGCGGAATCTTGACCGCGGTGATCTCCCGCAGCTCGGTCGCCTTCTTCTGATACGCCCATTCGGTGCACAGCAGTTCGTCGCTCTTCTGGACGATGCTCGGCCCCGCGCCCATCGCCGCCGTCCCCGTTCCTTCCAGCTCGGGCCGCGTCACCCGGATCACGCGGTCGGCCTGCTGCTTGAACGTCGCCGACAGCGCCGGGTGATCGGCGATCTTGGCGCGCAGCCGCGCCGCCAGGTCGCGATGCGCCTGGTCCACCGCCTTGCTGATCGCCTCATACTTGCCCGCCGCCAGCAGCGTCCGCATCTTCCCCAGCAGCTTGCGCGCCCCCTCCGCGCGCTCCCGGTCGGCCCCCTCCGCCCCCGCCAGCCGGTGCCACGTCTCCATGTGATCGAGCACTTCCTGCACGATGGCCGAGGCCGGAAAGTAATCCTCCAGGTGACCCCACGACCCGTCCAGGATCGCCCGCACCGCCCAGGCATACGTGTCGGGATTCTCCAGCGGGTCGTCGAGCATCTGCTGCAGCGCCGCCACCGCCAGCTCCGCATGCTGCTCCTCATCCAGCGCCTTCCAGATCGCCTGGGCCAGTTTCACCTCGGCGTGCGGGAGCAGTTCGGCCGCGCGCCGGCAGCCCGCCTCGCCATCGCGGTGCATCAGCGCCTCCAGCGCCCGGATGCCGTAATCCACGTGGTCCAGCTCCACCAGCGCCGTATAATCCTCGCCGATCTGATCGAGCAGCGGCCCCGCATCGTGCCGCGGCGACGCCCCCCCCGGTCGCAACGCCGCCAGGTCCTCCAGCATGTAGGCGATCTCCAGCCGCCGCGCCGGGTGCTCGTCCCCCGCCAGCCGCCATTCCTCCTCCAGCCGCTCGGCCATCTTCTCCAGCAGCTTGTCCGGCAGTTCCGTTTCCTTCGGTTTGCGCGCCATCTGGCGGATCAGCTCCGCCTTGACCACCGTCCCCGCGTCGGCCGCGAAGAACTGCTCGCGCACCTCCTCGGCGAAACTCCGCGGCCGTTCCCGCAGTTGGATCACCGCCCGCGCCCCGGCCCCCGCATCGAAATCGATGTACGGATCCAGCTTGAGCGCCTCGCGCGCCTTCGACCACCAATTGTTCCATTCCTCCGCCGGCATCACCCCATGCGTCAGCAGCGTCTTCAATTCCCCCTGCTTGATCTGGCTGCCCTCCTGGCTCGCCAGCACCGCCTTGATCAGACCCACCGGATCGGTCTCCGCCAGCCGCGCCAGCGTCTCCGGCTCCTTCGCCCGCCTGGCCAGAAAGTGCGTTGGCTCCAGATAGCGCAGGTAACGCCGCGCCCCCTCCACCGTCATCTCCTTGTTCGCATCGTGCCGGAAGGCGAACCTAACCTTGCGCGCGTCCAGGTCCAGTTCCTGCACGACCCCTTCGCCCCAGTCATAGTGCTGCCACACCTGTCCCGGCGTCAGCCGTTCCCACTCGCGGAACGCCTTGAACCCCTCGACCAGGCTCTTCTCTTTCGCGTCCGGTCCGTCCAGCCGCGCCAGTTGCAGCAGCGTCTCCAGATTGTCGATCTCCCGATAGTAGCCGCGCATCGCGCGCAGCAGGTGCGGCCGCAACGTCTCGGAATGCGGGTAGAACGGGATCGTCGCCAGCAGAATCCGCAGCGCCGGGCGCGCCCGATCGCTGCTCAGCAGATGATCCACCAGCAGGCCGATCAGTTCCTCGGTCCGCTCGGTCGCCCCCGCATGGCGCATCTCCTTGATCCACGATTTGTAAAACGCGCTCTGCGTCGGCAATTCGTCCAGCCGCTCGAGCCACAGCTCCTCGATCCGCGCCAGCTCCTTCGCCTGCGCCAGCCGCGTCAGCTCACCCGCCAGATCCTGTTTCGGTTGCGTCATCGTTCCTTCATCCCGATCAATTTCGTCCTGCGTCCTCGTCCTCGTAATCGCCCCCAACGGCCCGCCCAGGCATTCGTCCTCGTCCTCGAAACTCGAAATCCTCGCAACGCCACTTTCCTGAGTGGCCATCCTCTCCACTCTCTTTCCTCGTACCGCAGCCCTCCATTTCATCCCGATTGCCGCCAAGTTTCAATCGAAACTGCCCCAGCCCCCTTGAGCAACCCGTGGCCGCTCCCAACGGTCCGCCCCAAAATTCGGCTCTCGGCTCGCGTAAAGCCCCCGACAGCTCTTCCCACAGCCGCAACGTCCATGTCGTCCATCGTGTCCATCTTTCCCCGATTCCCCCTCCACCCCATCCCAGCCATGGCAGGATTCTTGCCTTCTGCTACAATGGCGTGCGAGCTTTGAACTCGCGCATCACCGCAAGGATCATTCAAATTTCCGTCCCATGCCCCGAGCCACCGACATTTCCCCCGGCAGCCAATCCGACCGCCGCCCCCACCGCCCCTGGTCCGTCTATCTCCTCACGGTCTTCGGCATTCCGATCTATGTTCACATCACCTGGCTCCTGCTGATCGGCTTCGCGGCCTATGTCGAAATCTTCCGCGGCGCCACGCTGCTCGGCGGCGTCCTCTTCCTCCTCGCCGTCTTCGCCAGCATCGTCCTCCACGAACTGGGCCACGCTCTTGTCGCCCGCCGCTTCGGCATTCGCACCGACGATATCGTCCTCTACCCCATCGGCGGCGTCGCCCGGCTGCGCAGCATGGGCGAGGGCCTCCAGGAATTGTGGATCGCCCTGGCCGGGCCCGCCGTCAACCTGCTGATCGCCTTCGCGCTCGGCCTGGTCCTCCTCGCAACCGGCGGCTTCGTCCCCGTCACCGACGATTCCCGCCTGGCGGGCATCCCCTTCGCCCAGCAACTGCTGCTGATCAATCTGCTCCTGATGCTCTTCAACCTGATCCCGGCCTTCCCGATGGACGGCGGCCGCGTCCTGCGCTCGCTGCTCACGCTCGCCACCTCGCGCGAAAAAGCCACCGCGATCGCCGCCAAAATCGGCCAGGTTCTCGCCATCGGCTTCCTCCTGCTGGCCCCGTTCAACCCGATCCTGCTCTTCATCGGTGTGTTCATCTTCTTCGCCGCCGGCCAGGAATACGCCGCCACCCAGTCGGTCTCGATGATGTCCGGCCACCACGTCGAGGACGCGATGATCCGCCATTTCGAGGTCCTCCATCACGGCGACAGCCTCGGCCGCGCCGCCGATCTGCTCCTCTCGACCAGCCAGCACGATTTCCCCGTCATGAGCGGCTCCGATGTGATCGGCCTGCTCACCCGCAACGAGCTCATCCAGGGCCTCGCGCTCCATGGGCGCGATCATTACGTCGCCCACGTCATGACCCGCGACTTCCCGCGCACGACCCCCGGCGAGCCGCTCCAGACCGCCTTCGAGCGGATGCGCGATGCGGGCAACCTCCCCCTCCTGGTCTTTCAGAACGACCGCCTCGTCGGCTACATCAACGCCGAAAACCTGATGGAATACCTGATGGTCCGCCAGGCCGGCCGGGCGCAGGAAAGTCGCGCCGGCGCGTGAATATCATCTCGGTCAACAATCTGGCCAAAAGCCACGGCGCCAAACCCCTGTTCGCCGATCTCTCCCTCGGCGTCGACGAGCGCGACCGCATCGGCATCATCGGCCCCAACGGCTCGGGTAAGACCACCCTGCTGCGCATCCTCGCCCGGCTCGAGCCCCCCGACGCCGGCCAGGTCGCCTGGCGCCAGGACCTGCGCATCGGCCTGATGCCTCAGGATCCCCGCTTCCCTCCGCGGCGCACGATTCTGGACTGCGTCTTCACCGATTCCCCGCTCAGCCAACTGATCCACGACTATGAGCTCGCCTGCCGCCGCCTGGCCGAACACCCCGGCGACGCAGCCATCCAGCGCCAGGTCGATCGCTTGGGCCGCCGCATGGAGGCCGAAGCCGCCTGGGAACGCGACACCGCCGCCCGCACAATCCTGACCCGCCTCGGGCTCGACGCTTGGGAGCGCCCGGCGGCCGAACTCTCCGGCGGCGAGCGCCGGCGCATCGCCCTGGCCGCCGCCCTCCTCGGCGAGCCCGAACTCCTGATCCTCGACGAGCCCACCAACCATCTCGACGCCGATACCGTCCAGTGGCTCGAGGAGGAACTCGACGCCTTCCCCGGCGCGATCCTCCTCGTCACCCACGACCGCTATTTCCTCGATCGCGTGACCAACCGCATCTGGGAAATCGCCAACCGGCGCATCTTCGTCCACGAAGGGCATTTCTCCGATTACCTCGCCAACCGCGCGCGCCGCGAGGAAGCCGAGGCTCGCCTGGAAGACCACCGGCGCACGATCCTGCGCAAGGAGCTCGCCTGGCTGCGCCGCGGCGCGCGCGCCCGCACCACCAAGCAGAAGGCCCGCATCGACCGCATCGAAACCCTCCGCGAGCGCGCGCCCGATGCCTCCCCCGACGAACTGACCTTCGCCGTCCGCGGCCGCCGCCTAGGCAAGAAGATCGTCGAACTGCGCGAAATCCAGGCCGGTTATCACGATCACGTCCTCATCCGGAATTTCTCCTACACCTTCACGCGCGGCGAACGCCTCGGTCTGATCGGCCCCAACGGCTCCGGCAAGTCTACCCTGCTGAATGTCCTCACCGGCCGCGCCGCACCCCAGGCCGGCCAGGTCATCGTCGGCCCGACGGTCCACTTCGGCTATTACGACCAGGAAACCGCCGACCTCGACCCCTCCGAAAAAACGCTCGATTACGTCCTGCGCGAGGGCGGCCACATGCTGCGCCAACCCGACGGCGCCGTCCTGACCGCGCCCGTGATGCTCGAACGCTTCGGCATCACCCCGCAGATGCAGCATGCCCCGATCGCCAAGCTCTCGGGCGGCGAGCGCCGCCGCCTCTATCTGGTCCGCACCCTCCTGCGCGACCCCAACTTCCTGATCCTCGACGAGCCGACCAACGATCTGGACCTCCCCACGCTCAACGCGCTCGAGGATTTCCTCGATGGCTTCGCCGGCTGCCTGCTCGTCGTCTCGCACGACCGCTTCTTTCTCGATCGCACGATCGACCGCGTCCTTTCGCTTGAACCCGACGGCGTCCCCCGCCTCTGGCCCGGCGATTACTCCACCTATCGCGCCCTGCGCGAGGAAGAGGAGCAGGCGCGCCGCCGCGAGGCCCGCGCCGAGGCCAAGGCCGACCGCCCGCCCCCCGCGCGCCGCCCCGCTGCCCCTTCCGCCAGACTGACCTATAAGGAACAGCGCGAACTGGAACGGCTTGAGGAGGAAATCCCCCGGATGGAGGCCCGCCTCGCCGCCTTGCACCAGGCCATGGCCGAAGCGGCGACCGATTACGAACGCTTGCGCAAACTGAGCGAGGAACAGGCCGTCCTGCAAACGGCCATCGACGACGCCATGACCCGCTGGGAGCACCTCTCCGAACGCCAGCAATCCCCCTCAATCACCTGATTCCAACACGTCCCACGTCCACCCAAAGCTTTTCGTGTTCGTTCGTGTCTTTCGTGATCCAGAATTCTCGATCCCCCCTCATCCCCACATCTCATGCCGCGGGCAGGGCGGGTCGATCAGCAGATGACCCGGTCGCCCGCCGCGCAGCATCGTCAGCACCACCTCCGCGGCCCGACGCCGGCCACTCCGCCACATGCGGCGGTTCAGCTCCTCCCCGAACGCATGGACAACCACCCGCTCCCGCGCACGCAGCCAGTCCCACGCCGCCGCCCCCGCCAGCATCGGCTCCAGCACGCCGAGCCCGCCCGGCCGCCCGCGTTCAAGCATCCACCGGAGTTCCGTTTCCACAAAGACCTCGGGCCGCGAGCCGCACACCACTCGCCCCCACGGCCGCATCAGTTCAAGCATGTCCCGCCCGATCAAACCGGTCGCCCCCGGGGCCGGGGAGAGCTGAATCAGCACCTGATCGCAGATGCCGAACACGTCCGTCAGCTCCGCCCGCCGCGCCCCCGCCCGCTCAAACACATCGTCGTCGACGTACGGATCATGCGCCCAGATTTCCCCCGCGGCGCGCTTCCACCGCTCGGCAAGCCGCCGCCCAACCTGCCCCAGACCGATCAGCCCGACCCGCGGCCGCCGGCGGAACGGCGGCGCCGGCGGCCGGCGCGCCTCCAGCGCGGCATTCAGCTCCCACATCCCCTCCGCCCACTCCTCCGCGGCGTAATCCGGGATGCTCGCCACGTATATCCCAAGCCGCCGGGCGGCATCGCGGTCCACCCGCCCGACGCCCGCGCCGGCCCCCGGCCCGTAGTGCAGAACCAGCCGGCAACGCGCGGCGCGCTCCAGCAGTGCCGCATCCACCGCCCGGCGCCATGTCAGGAGGATATCCGCCCGGCCGAGCTCCGCCGCCTCGTCCTCCACGCCCACGATCACCCGCGCCTCGGGAGACCCTGGCTGCAGGACCTCCTCCTCCGGCCGTCCCGGCGCCGGCGGGGCGTCCAGCGCGAGCAGCAGCGGTGCGTCCGGCCACGTCATCAGCGATTTTCCATCGGAAAGCCTTAGTCCCCCAGCGCGAACAACAGCGGAATCAGCGCCAGATTAAACAGCCAGTGCAGCGCGATGACGGCGTCCAGACCGTGCCGGCGCGACGTGTCGGCCAGCAGCAGCCCCAGTCCGAAGACGTGCAGCAGGCGCAGCCCCCACGGTTCGACCAGCCCCAGATGCCCGACCGACCAGGCAAGGCTGGTCACTACCGCCGCCCCCGCCGTGCCCCACGCCCCCGGCCCCAGCCAGGCCGTCAACCCATGGAGCAGGTAGTGGCGGAAGAACCCCTCCTCCAGGATCGGCGCCAGCGTCAATACCCCCAGAACGTAGGCCCCAATCCGCCACGGCGACAGCGCGTCCAGCCCGAGCTGCCGCGCGTAGCCGACGCTCCCGCCCGCGCCGGCGAACGGCAGCATCAAGGCTGTCCACAGCAGCATCGCGGCCAGCCGCAGCGCCAGCGAGCGCTTGGGCCAGGCGCGCCAGTTCGCGCCGAACAGCCCGAACGGCTCCACGCCCGTGCGCGCCGCCCAGTACGCGCCCATCCGGATCACCAGCGCCAGCCCCACCGCCTGCACACACCACAGCGACAGCGCC
>ERZ795049.3115-NODE-3115-length-18108-cov-12.542680_pt1 | contig 18108 bp, 34 predicted proteins | sample MGYA00375133_ERZ795049 | MGnify/ENA primary metagenome ERZ795049 (study PRJEB30178, sample SAMN05720147) | activated sludge metagenome | isolation source: anaerobic digester from wastewater treatment plant | place: Japan | collected 2015-04-20 ...
TTTCATCACAATTTGCTATAATCATTGCCCGTTGTGGAATTACTGAATATTGTCTATAATGGTTTACTATATATTCATATATCTTTGATCTTGTTAAATCTTCAAAATATTCAGGAAGAAACACAGACCCAACTGTTGATAAAAATGTAGTATCAGCAAGACAAGTCTTTATTATTACTCTCTCAAGAACATTTTGTTCCATTATTCGTCTCTCAATGCTTCATAAGCGATTCTTGATAAAATGATTGGTTTTATTGATGAATTCATAGAATATTCTGCTATTTTTCTTAAAGCTTTTTTATATTTAATATTAAGCCCTTCCAGTTCAGTAATTTTACCTTTTAACACCAATATTTCAGACTTTTCGTTCATATTTCCTACTCTTTTTCAAAATCAAATGACTTTAAATATTCTTTTAAACATTCCAGTTCACAAAAATACAAATATCCATCTGAAATACAACAACTAATATACCATTTTTCATTTATAATCATCTTTTTACAAGTATAACAATTTTTTTCTTTATTGTCAATCATATTTCTGATACCTCTATCCCAAGACATTCATTAAACCACTTAGCAACAAGATGTCTATGACAAAATTTTCCAGATTTTTCCCAACACAACAATATACAATCTGGACCAAGTTCATTATATACTTCTTGTGGATCAAGCCTATTCAATACTTCACTATAATAATGTTCAATATAAAATTGTTCATCCAAATCTTCTTTAAATTTTTTCAATAGCCAATATTTTGGTGCAAGTTTTTCATATCTTCTGCCACTAAACCATTTAGGTGATATAAATGCTATTGATACAGCATTAGCATTTTTTCCACTTTTAGCAAAATATGATGTATTCATATCCAAATATTCTCCAAATAGCAATAAGATAAAATTAATACTGTCAAATACATGGCTTGATCAAATCAACCAAAAATGAGCAATACCATTATTACCATCCAAATATCAAAATCTATAGCCATATCATTAGAATCATTACATATTGCTTCATTCTTCCTCATATTGATTACAATTAATGATTTCTACTCTTGATGACTGTTTACACTTATTTTTACATGAAAGACAAATCTTATTTTTATCTTTCCACCAATACTTATCCCATGACTGATTTGGTTTATCATCTTCAACATAAAAAACATATAAACTATCACACTTCAAAATATTAATAATATCTTCCGGTGATTTATCAATATTCATCTTTTTTATATAATAGTTTAATGTGACAACACCATCATCTTTTACATCAGATAATTTTGATATTGATTTTTTTCTTATTAACTTAAATTTATCTGATATTGTAGCAACAAACCATTTATTCTTTATCTTAGCAACAACTTTTGTTCCAGATGGTATCATCGTTATCTCCCATATTTTTTATTAATTATACCACACTTTTTTTCAAATGTCAAGTTTTGTATTTACAATAGGTTTCACTTATGATAAATATTATTTTATGGATAGAGATGATATTATAAAAGAACTTTATGACCAACACCCTATTGATGATATTGTTAGCTTTAGTGAAATTGACATATCAGACAAATTAGCATTAAATGCTAAAATGATGGTTACATATACTGAGCTTTTAAACAAAGAAAAAGAAGCACTAGAACGCATTATATCTTTAAAAGATAAAATAACAGGTGAACAGTATGATTATTATAGATTCAACTATGATAAAGAACTTAAGCCTTCAGAAATAGAAAAATACTACCTTCCAAAAGACCAAAAAATAATCAACATAAACAAGATTTTACGTCGTCAACAATGGAGAGTTGATTTCTTTGCAATGTGCGTAAAGGCCATTGATAAAGCACAATGGAACATGAAAAACTTCTTGGAGTCAATAAGATAATGCCCGATGTCGTTATTTCTAAATATGATTCTCTTGAAGTCCTATTTGAATGTGATGATTTTAACTTTATGAGAAAGTTAAAAGACCATTTTACTGATTATAAAGAAGGATTTATGTTTGCTCCAAAATATAAAGCTGGTCTTTGGGATGGTAAAATAAGTGTTTTTAACTGGAAACATAAAACCCTTCCATATGGATTACTATTAGAAGCTATTCGATTTATAAAAAAGGAATTTCCAAACTTTACAATATCAATAACCCCAGATGTAACTAGAATGTTTAAAGGTGAAGAAATACCTTTTGTATATGATTTAAATATTAATGTCAGAGAATATCAAAAAGATTGCATTGAATCATGCTTGAAATATTCAAAAGGGATAATTGTTTCAAGTACTGCTTCAGGAAAATCACTTCTCATATCATATATCATTAAGCACCTTTTTGATAATAATATATGTAAAAAATCTTTAATAATCGTCCCTACAATACAGTTGGTATCACAATTTTATTCAAATTTAATAGAATATGGATTAACCCAATATACAATAGGTCGGGTATGGTCCAAATCAAAAGAATGGGATTCATCAATAGTAATATCAACTTGGCAAAGCTTATCTAAACATCATGAAATGTTATCAAAATTTGATTGTATCCTATGTGATGAAACACACCAAGCTCGCGCTCATGAAATAAAAGATATTCTTAAACATGCAACAAGAGCAACATACAGACTTGGTTTCACTGGAACTATGCCTATATCCAATTTGGATAACTGGAATATCAAAGGGTATCTCGGTCCTATAATAAAAGAATATGGTCCTGGTCAACTATCTGACCTTGGTTTTATATCAAAATGTAATGTTAATATTTACAATATTGAATATAAAACAAAATTTGAAGGAACATATACTGAAATACAAGATAGTGTTTTCAAAAATCCATACAGATTAGAAGTCATTAAAAATATTATTGATAAAGCTGATAGTAATATTATGCTTCTTGTTGGTAAAGTAGAAAAAGAAGGTGAAATGTTAAAGGAATATCTATCAAAAATTTTTACTAATAAAGAAGTTGTCTTTATCTGGGGTGGTGTTCCCAACAATGAAAGAGAATATTGGAGGAAAGAAATGGAAAACCGTACCAATATAGTTCTCATTGCTACCTATCAAGTATTTTCAACAGGTGTAAACATACCATCTTTAAAGCATCTTATACTTGCTGCCCCATATAAATCAAAAATAAGAACTTTACAAAGTGTAGGTAGAACCCTTCGACTACATGCTAATAAACCAGAAGGTTCATATGTATATGATATTGTTGATAAAACAAAATATTTTAATGACTATGGTGAAAAACGTATTAGATATTATTCATCTGAAGGATTTAACATTATTGAAACTGAAATAATTGAAGGTCAACCATTTATAAGTTGACCTTCAATTAACAATCTACTTTTCTCTAATTGGAAAATTCATTGGATCACCGACCCATCTATTCTTTTCCTTCTTCATCTCTTCTGTGAGACCTTTAATTCTTTTCATTATAGCACCTCCAATTTTTGTTTTAATGTGATAGTTCCTTCATTATGGAAAATAACCAATCGTTCACCTTTGTTAATTTTTCGGATTCTCATATTATGATACCTCCTTCTTTCTATCTTTTACAAGTATATATCATAATATAAAAGTCTGGTACATCAGATTTTGTCTATTTAAAGGAGGGATTTTTGATGAAAAGATTATAGGTTAAAGTCTTATAATACTAAGCCCACCATCCTTCTGGAATAAAAAAATTCACGTCTCTCAATGCTTGATTAACAGATTTTGATGTTTCTTCATCATAAACATATATAACATCTTTAATAATCCGACCACGAGCATTCATGTAATGTTCAAGGTAATCATATACATCAAAAGAACCAACACCAATCTTATTACTAAAATATTCAAGAATAACGCGATGTGTTACTTTATTAAAACTACTATGTATTGGTAATAAACCAATATACTTATCACCAATATATGTTTGTCCTGTTGGTTTCGTCCAAATAAGCCCAACATTTTTTGGAAATCTCATATAATACCATATAATAATATTATCAGACAAAGTTGATTTAACAAGTCCACGACCTGAATATATACCAGTCTTAATAACCCATTCAAGAAGTCTACTCATCAATCATCTCCAATATCAATTCTTCATATATTCTGTTTATCAAATAATACTCATCACAACTAAATGATATTTCATTACCTGATACAATTGCTTTTTTAATATTTTTATCATCATACATTTCAACAATATATTTGGGAGTATAGCCATTACTATAATTATCTTCCAACCACTCATCAAATGACCTTTTATAAACCTCAACATCAACAATATCACCTTTATTAATTCCGAATTTTGGATAATTTTGTTTTGCTTCTAATTTATATTTGCCTTCCTCTTCTGGAAGATTTTTATAATCAAAAATATAATCCATTATACTATTTTCAACAATATCATATTTAATTAAATATCTAATATCATCATCATTATAATACATATCTTCAAGTTCTTCTGAAGTATTTAATTTACCATTCTCCCTGTAATGATATAAATCATTAATAACATCACTCCAAACATACTTATATTCACCAATAGGAAAGAAAATATATGCTTTACCATATTGATTTGCATCACTTAATTTTGATGTAACAAAAACACCATTTCTTACTTTCCAACCAAATTTCTTTTCAAACCAATAATTAAGTTCATCATGCATATATGAATCCATATCTTTAGGAGTTCTATAATCTACATGTGAATTTAATATCTTAAATAAATCAATATTTCTCTTTGAACCCCTATATATCAATCTATTAGCACTTTTAATCTCTTTTATAAATGATTTACATTTCGATAAAAGATTATGTTTTAAACCATCCCAATATTCAGGATCGCCTTCTATAAGATAATATCTAAGCCTGCTCATTTTGTTCTCCTATTATTAATCCACATAAGGTGTTTTTTTGCAAATATAAAAAGATTAGTATCATTAACCCTTTCGATTTCCTTTATTTCAGATAAATTAACAGTTACATAAACTTTCTTTTTATCATTATATGTAGCTATAATACATTCCCTATTGTTCTTTTTTGATATAAAAATACCTTTACAATCTGAGCATTTAACCCAATCACCCTGTTTTATTTCACCAGTCTGTAAAAATATATCACTCAACTTCATTATTTACCAATCATTACTGTTATAGTCACCTGATTTATTGGCTTTTCATAATCTTCTTTAAAATCATATCCATAATCATCGCAAGTATCAATAATAAATCCAACTACTTCAAAAAAATCCATTGGTAAATCAAATATCAATTTACCGGAACGCCATATGACAGTAACTATTTGTTCATCAAGAGGATATACATCTTGATCATATGACTTAAGCTGTATCTCACCACTTCTTGGTCTATCAAAAAATGATTTTATATCTCGTTGTTCTTTAGGTGATAAATGAACACTTTCTAATAATAAATCTTCAATCCTTTCAACAACATCATTTTCTTCAATAACATTTTTTTTATTATACTCAGTAAACTCATTAAACTTCATATTACAACCTCCCATGAAACGGAATTAATATTTCTTCCAGTTCTGTAAATGTATAAACATTTGGAACCAAATACTTCCATCCATTTTTTCGCATAACTTCAATCGTTTCAATGCCAATAGGATTTCTAACAGGTGTGTCATAGAAAAAATTCATCTTTTTAAATATTTTCAATATAACTTCATCATCAATATCACCATTATTAGTTATTTCAAGAAATAAATTAAATTTAGACTTTAAATATGGTTTTGATTTTTGAAGATAATTATATGCATTTATTATTTCTTCCTCTGGAACTTTTCTTTTTCTTTTCGATGATCGTTCCAAAGCAATATCCAAATCAGTATTAACAAACACCATAGCCGTATCATATCCAACATTCTCAAGAATATTAGCTCTTTGTATCGTTTTTTCGTGTTTTTTAGATGTACAATCAATAGCTAATGGTAACAAAGAATTTACATACTGAATAAGTTGTTTTGTTGTTTGTTTCCTTGATCTATCAAAATATTCTTTTTCATAATCATGACCATAATACTCAATAAACCTATCAATATTAACTATTCGCGGTTCTATTGAACCACTTTTTACTTTTGATAATACATAACTTTTACCACTTCCACCAGCACCAGCCATAAATACTGCTTTAAATATACCACGATCAAGTATTGATTCGTTAAGCTCATAATTTCTAAGATCATTTAAAAATCTAGACATTTCTATTCCCGCCACATAGAATGTTTTTTAGCAAATATGACAAGTTCTTTTGATGGTTGACCTTTAATTTTTATAACATTACCATATACTAATTTATATACTTTCTTTTTTATTGTTTTTGTTTCTTTATCAATATGGTCCATATGAAGATATATAAACACCCTACATCCGTATGCTATAAAAACCAGCATCAGCAGTTGATTCAACCCAATCACCCGATTTAAAATTAGTCTTATTGATATATTCATTTAATCTCGACATTACATGAACCCTGAAATCATTGATTTTAACTGTGTTTCAGAATATATATCTGGAACCAAATATTTTATATTCTGTTCTTTCATTTTATCTATTATAGCATTACCTATATCATTATTTACGGAAGATGTAAAAAATGATAATGATTTCTTAAATGATTGAAGTATTACATCATCTGTAAGCATACCATCATTATTATCTATTTCAATATAAAAATCAAACATTGAACGATATACTGGTTTTGACTTTTCAACACCATCATGCCTACGATTAAAAGATTCTAAACCAACTTGCCGTCCACCCATTGCATTTCTAATTGATAATCTTTTCAACGCTATTTCCCTATCAACATTGACCATAATCATTCCAGTATCATAACCAATATTTTCAAGTATTTTTTTACGATTTTTAACTTCACCGACATCAAAACCTGTACCGTCTATTATTAATGGTAATAATGAATTTACATATAAATATAATTGTTCTTTCGTTAGTATTTTTGATCTATCATGTAATGGTGTATTATATATATTATTACCTGTATTACCAACGAAATATTCTATAAACTTATCAATATTAACTATTCGTGGTGATATTTGACCAGATATTATTTTCTTTAATGTTGTGCTTTTACCAGAACATTGACCACCAGCCAAAAAAAGAGCCTTAAAAATTCCTTTATCTTCTATACTTTCATTGATTAAAAAATTTTTCAAAATCATATGTTTACATTTTCCAAAAATGCGTTATAATAGATTTATCTGAGGGGGCGGGAAGATATATTGCATTTATTGGTTTTATTCCCTTTGTTATTTAATATATATATTGTTATTTATAAAAGAATAAATTAAAAAATATTGTAAATAATAAAAAACCCATATTATTTAAATATGGGTTTTTTATATCAAATATTGTATTTGTTATTTATAGATAATTTATAAATGTTGATTTCTGAATATTCATAGATGTTTTTATTCTTTCATCTATTGTTTCTTCAAAAGACTTTTCATCAAAATTAATATTCAAATCAACAATTACTTTTCCTTTAACAATCTTCATAGCACCACAAGGTGTTTTCACTCTAACTTGTGATTCTATTCTCTGATGATTTACCAGAATGGAAATATTATGATTCATATTGATATACGCATCATCAGTTCCAGAGAAACCAATATTCATACTATGATGAGAATGTATAACACCGATAGTAGGTTTATCAGAAATAACTGTATTATTACTAACATTCACACTTGCAGCACTAACAACTTGATCTGGAATGAATAAATCTTCAACATAAAAATCCTTACCTACCAAATAAGCTAACCATTCTAAATTCTTAAATTTTTCCATTAGAAAATCAATTTTCTTCTTTACCAGAGGACTAATCTTAACTACTACTGTATCTGGCACTTTACTACAACTGGACACCATATCAAGGTTGCATTCCCAAAAATTATCATTAGTTTCTTCTGCTTCATTGGTTTCATTAATCTCAAAAAATTTATCATCAATCATAGATTTTTTTCTAACAATAACACCACGTTCATTCCTTGTAAAATTTGGAAACAAAATATCTTCTGTATTCTTCATAATTTTTCGTTCTCTCCGTTTCTGTTTTTTACCTTTCATTATACATCTTCTCCAAATCTGTTGATAATTCAACACCATCATATTTCAAAATCTTTCCTACTGTCATTGATGCAACAACAACAGAAGGAACAACCCAACTAGGAATAATAGTATAACCATCTGGTGCTTCACCCCATTCAGCAACACTATTACTGATAGTCATATGAGTCCCATTATAACCAGCTTTTATATATCTGATACCTCGATCATTTGCAATACTCTGATTTTTCATTTGTGAATTAAAATTATCAGTGCAATCAACAATTATTGCTGTATCATTAGGAAGAGTATGTTCCTGCATAATAAACGGAAATGCAATGATTTTAATATCTTCTCTAATTTCAGTAATATAATTCTTTGTTGCTTGAGCTTTATTTTTTCCAAGCCAACGATAAGGAAGATCAATCCTATTAAGATTATGTTCTTCCAAAACATCAGGATCGAACAAATAAAGGGTTTTAACACCAGACATTGCTGCAAACTTTGCAAGCCAGAAACCAACACCACCACAGCCCAGCACTGCAATAGGCTTATCAAGATTTTTCAACTTTATACTTTCTTGTCTATCATAAAGTCCCATATAATAATCCTTTCCTATCTGTTAAGTTGTCCATGTATCATTATCAATATTTGCACCTTCATATCCCTGTCTTCGCATTTCAATATTAACATTTTTCTTATTATTATCATATGTATTAACAGGAAGTAAATGCGACTTTACTGTATCTAACATTGGCAATCCTCTTGGATTAAATTGGGCAATAGAATCACCATTAATTTTAGTAAGAACAGCTTCAGCTTCACGAGCAATATTGATAATATCATTAGGTGTGTTCCATGTGCTTTGATATTTCCAATATCCCCAACAATCAGTACCATTAGTAATCATATGGTAATGTTGAAATGGACTTAAATCACTAACTCTACGAGTAGAAACATTCAAAACACTTTTATCCCTCGTAGTAATAACAAATATAACAGGTGTTGCCATTTTTTTAGAAAAAGAAAATTCAATTTCTTGATTATTATACATTTTAGGCCAATAAAGACCTCTAACATACCAAATCAAGTCACCATTATTACCTCTAGTAACAGTCAATCCTTTAACAGCATGTTCCCATGTAACATCAGGCATTGGAGATGAATTTCTTAAACGATCTTCTAATATTAGTTCTTTTCTATAATATTCATCTTTAACGGCATCAACAATAGACATAACTTCGGACATTTTAGATTGAAGAAAATTTTTAATGGATTGAAGTCTATCACGAACCTTATTTTTAATTTCTTCATTAATATCAATTTCATTGGTTTCAACAACAACAAGTTTACAAACTTTATTACCAATTCTAACGACAATATTATCTGAATTGATATTATTAATATCAAAATCATTAATCTTTGCAAACATATCGTCTTTGAGATTCATTATTTTGGAAATTTTATCATCCATTATATTTCTCCAAATTTTTTTGTTTCAATATATCATAATTTTTATATAATGTCAAGCAAAAAAATAGGGTGATAAAACCACCCTATTTTTGTTTTTTGTTTTTGGTGATTAACCAGCTACATCGTATGCTGCAAGCCTTACAACATCGCCCTCATTAAAAACTTCGGGAGCTTGAGAAGGCTTAACTTCCTCACCGTTAAGGAAAACACGAAACTTACCGAGTCCCGCATCACGTGCAGTCCGAATGACAACTTCTTTAAGGTTGGAGCCAGGCTCAACATCAATAGTAGCTCCATTTACCTCAATATAAGTTCCCACTCGCTCGTCAGCGAGCCGAAATGCACTTTCATCAGTAGCATGCCACATCTCATCCATAATATTTCCTCCTGTTTTATTTTTTAAAAATATTATACACTATATTTTTTAATATGTCAAGCTTTTTTTTAAATATTTTCTTTCACAGACATTAAATAATATCTTTCAGCTGTTTCTTTTTCAAGTGAAATCATACCCATAAGTATATCACCAACTGAAGCTGATGATAAACTAAAAGTAAAATCAGCATATCCACTATTTACAACAGTCATAGCGTTTATAAAATTCTTGTAGTTGAAACACAAATTAATATTATCATATTCAACATCTTTTACTTCCATTTTCAAACTATTAGCAAATCCTTCTTCTCTATCTGTTGATTCTATATAAAGGATATTATTTTCAACATTAAAATAAACTTTACCAAATCTCGAACCTACCTTCTTTATTTTAGAATAACTATCAATGAAATCATCATCCATTTTAAAAGAAACAAATGGTCTAATATTTGGATTTACACCGGGCCTATTAAATGTTGATATTGACTGTTCAACAGATAAACGAATATTAGATTTTTGTTTACCCAATTTTAATACTATTGAACCTTCATTCTTAACAAGATCAACAACAGAATCATCATTAAATAAATTTAAGAATGGTAAAAGATTTTGGTTTGGTTCAACAAAATTAAGAGTATATGTTCCAGTAACATCAACAAAAACATCATTCTCAACATCCAAAAGAACAATAGCTGAGCTATCTCTTGAAATCATTTTTGATTGAATACGTTCATTATTAAAAATGATCTGAACGGAATCAAACGACATATTTAAAGTAGATTTTCTCAAAATATTTTTAAAACCACCAACTTTTACTCTCACTTAATAATCCTCCTATATAATTTAGCTTCAGATGATGATATATTATATTCTTCCATCAATTCTGATGGATCAAATTTATCATCCTTCGTCTTTTTAACCCACTTAATATACCTTCTACCTTTAGGTATTTTATTATATAAAAAGTTATATACTTGTTCATCTGGAATATTATATAATAGTTCATTCAATTTGTCAATAATAGGTAAAAGATTTTCATCATGACTTAACCACATGCATAGCATATAAGAACTAATTTTATCATCTTTATTATATATATTTCCCTTTTTATAAAAAAAGGAATTCATATAATCAAATATTGTTGGGCCTTCAGTTTTTGACATATTATTCCTCGTTCATTTCATAAAATATAGATATAACAATATATATAAACAATAACGGGAAGATAAATATTAATGATAGAAAAGTTAAAAAAAATGTAAATATAGTTAGTATAACTCTTAAAAATTTATTATTAATATTTTTAATGATTTCAAATGGATATGATAACTTATCAAAAACAAATTCATCAAAATACATAATTATATTACCTTATCTTTAATCATTTTCATTACAAATGAAAGAAAGTTGATTTCTTTTATACTAATAAAACCATCTCTATATAGATGTTCACCTATTAATATTACAGCATTACCAATATCATTGAACTGACTAACATTTTCATACAAATAGTTGAAAAGAGATGGATAATCAACCATGTTGCTACGCAATATTTCTCTAATTTTGTTAGGGTTTTTTTCCTTGATAGAATTTAATATTGATTCATATACATCATTAGCATTAAAAGACTTAATACTTTTTATTTCACCATTAACAGTGTTCATTTGTAAAGTATTAATTATTCCACGAATATCAGGATATTGTTCTTTAATGAGTTCAACAATACTTTTTTTATCCTTGATCTTTACTTTTTCATTTTCCAGAACCTTTAAACAGTGTTTAAAAATATCAGATGCAGGTGGTGAATTGAGATGTATAACTTGGCAACGACTTTTTAATTCTGGAATGACTTTATGCTCATAATTACAGGCAAAAATAAATCGTGTCATTTCTTGAACTTGTTCCATGAGATCACGAAGCATAGCTTGTGCTTGAAATGATAAGTGATCATTTTCATTACAAAAAACAACCTTAATGGGTGTTGAACCCATTGTAGTTGCAAATCCCTTTATCTTTGTTCTTACATTATCAATAGATGTTTCATCAGAACAATTAATCTTTATACGATCTGGATTTACAGTATTGAACAAAATGTTTACAAATGTTCCCTTACCAACACCTGGTGGACCTATTAACATAAGATTAGGCAGTTCTACCAAAGCTTTTTTAAGCTTCGTCTTAATATCAGTAGATAGAACCATTTCATCAATGCTTTTAGGTTCATTTCTAAAAGTCCAAATATTAGTGCTCATTCTAAATCCTTTTCAGAAAAAGTTGATAGTTCTTTATTAATAACATCAACAGCATTTTCTAATATTTCACGATAATTTTTTAACCCATTATTTTTTATTGTATCCATTTCATCATATAATTTAATGAATTCTAAAGCAAAAATACTATCAGCAACGTTAGAAATCTTTTCATAAACCTGCTTAACTTTATCAATATCAACATCCTTAATAATAATTGATACATTTGGTTTTATTGAATTATAGTTACCAGAATTAATTGTCATTCCTCTATTAATTGATAAATCCAATTTCATATTTTTATTCCTAAAATATTAAATGGTTGGCTAAAAAATAGCCAACCATCAATTTTAAATATTTTTATTCATCATCATCTTCTTCTTCCGATCCTTCAATATTAGCTACAGATTCTTTAAGAACAGTTGATGGTTTAAACTTCGGAACAAATTTTTCAGGAACTTCAACCTCTTCACCAGTCTGTGGATTTCGAGCAGTTCTTGCTTCTCTTTTCACAGCTGTAAAAGTCCCGAAACCAACCAAATTGACCTTACCATCATTGATGATACCATCAACAATACCATCAATAACAGCTTGAACAACCTCTTTAGCTTCCTTTTTGCTAATATTGATACTATCAGCAACATAACTTACCAATTCCGACTTATTCATAACACTTCCTCCTAAAACTTATTTTTTCTATTATTTTAATACATTTTTTAATAAATGTAAATTTTTATTTTTCTTTATTTTTTTCATCGTTTTCATCTTGATATTTTATATAATCTTGTGTGACTTGATACATCAAATCTGATAATCCAATATCATCACAAAATATTTTAATGGTGTTTCTTTCATCACGCCTTCCAAGATAATATGCAACAGCTTGCCCTATAAAAAATAGTACAACAATCAGAACATAATCAGTCATAGATGATCCCCCATCAATATTTTTTATTAAAGTCTAACGCAAGGGTTTATCTTTGTAAATAAAAAAACTTGACATTTTTAAAAAAGTATGATAGAATAAAACAAAAAATAAAAGGATGGAAAATAATGAGGGATAAAATATATAACGAAATCATTAAAACCATCAATAAATATAAGGAAGAAAAGGACATTTTTGAAAAGATTAAACCTGTTCTTGAATCTTATGAAGGAAAGATTCTTAATAAAAGAATTACAACACTGTTAGCTCGTGAATATCCAGAATATTTTTACAATCTGAAGAAAGAATATTCAACATATTTAACTGTATCTAAAATCAATCGCGGTGTTGTTTTTCAGCTCTATTTGGGATATGAAGCTTATCAAAAAAAGTTTACCATGAAGAATGTTTATGATAATAATCCATGGTTAAAAGAATTTGATAAGAATATCAATGATTTATATAAAGGATTAGAAGTTCTTGATGAACTTCTTGAAGAAAGGGAAAGAATTGAAAAGATTAAAAAGGAATTTGATGATAAACTGGAACAATATAAGATTGGTTATTTAATAAAATCTGTTTATGGAAAATAAGAAGGAGAGTAAATGACATTGGATAAAAAATGGATACCTTTTGATATAAAAGAATATAATAAAAAGGAATATGAAAGGAAATTAAAACATCCCATTCTATATCATCTTGATATTGGATTTTGGGCCGTTTATCGCTTTTGTAGATTTAAACTTCCTTATCTACATAAAAATATTATATATTTCTTTCAAAGAGGGTTTAGGGGATGGGCTGATTGTGATACATGGAGTCTTGACACTTATCTAGACAAAGTAATTCGTGATTCTGTTGAATATTTGAGGGTTAATAAACACGGATACCCTATGGATTTGACAGAAGAAAAATGGGATGATATTCTTCATCGTATATCTTTTTTAGCAGATAGACATCTTGGAATGATTGAAATGGATTTTAAATATACAAAAGAAGAATATAATGAAACAACTAAAGAACTTTTTGAACTTCTCGGTAAATACTGGGGAAATCTTTGGGATTAAGAGGTAAAAAAATGAGTGATATTAAATCAGAAGGTGGCATTGGATTTTTTGGATTATTAACGATTGTTTTTATTACATTAAAACTAACAGGATATATTAATTGGTCGTGGTGGTGGGTGTTAAGTCCAGTTTTAATTCCATTTGCATTTGTTTTAATTCTTATAATTATAACTTTTGCTATTATAAAAATGTCATAATAGTTTATAAATAGATATAAATAGATTAAAATATTGGAGATTGTTTATGAGTAGTTATTATTATTTTAATATTTATATAATTATTTCAAAGGGAAATTCACCTTAACGGAATAATGGGCTCATATTATATAATATTAAAGAGAGCCCTCAAAAGCTCTCTTTTTTATTGATAAAAAAAATACTTGACATCTAGAAAAAAATATGTTATTTTAAAGAAAAATAAGGGCCACTGGTGTAATGGTAACATGAATGTCTCCAAAACATTTGATTAGGGTTCGATTCCTTAGTGGCCTGCCAATAATAAACATATATGGTGTAGTTGAGCAGTGTAGTGGGCTCCGCGGACTGTAAATCCGTCACCTGTAATGGGTCTTGGTTGTGCAATTCAACCCTACACCACCAAAATAATAAAATGAAGATAATTATTGATAAAAACATAGTAAGAAAAATAAAATTGGGTAGAATACCTTTAAGCATGAGAGCGCCAAAAAGATTTATATCCAAAAAGATTTATAATCGTAAAAAGGGTAAGTCAATACCTAAAGAATAAGAGCCGTTGACAGAGTAGAAATGTACCAGTCTGCAAAACTGGATATATGGGATCAATACCCATACGGCTCTCCAATAAATAGCGAAATAGCTCATTTAGTAGAGCACACGACCGATAATCGTGAGGTGACGGGTGCGAATCCCGTTTTCGCTACCAAATAAAGTGTTTGGAGGTGTGCTATGAAAGTAGGAAGAATAACAGAATTAAGTAATAATGAACTTTGGAATGTAATTGATAATCTAGAAAAACAAATTATTGATCAAAATGAAACTATTGCAAAGCTAAATGAAGATAACCTTTGGACAATGCGAGAACTAAAGAAACTTCAAGATACTGTTATTCATAATTCTTGCTTACTTGAAAAAGCTCTTCGGGAATTAAAAAGATTAAAATGTATTAGTACTGGAGTTGCATAATATGAAAGTTGATATTGTTTGTGAAGATGGATATGATTTTGCTTTATATGGTATAGGTCTTTCATATGGATTGACATCCGACATGTCTTTCGATGAATATTGTATGTCATTGGAAATAAAAGACCGAATGTATGATGTTTCTTGTAAGCTAGCTCATAAAGATGGTGGGCATAACAAATTTTTGGAACATATATCAATAAGTATGATTATTGATGCTCCAAGATATTGGTGGTCGCAATTTGATACTTATCGTGTTGGTATTACAAAGAATTCAGAATCCACTATGCACACAATATTAAAGACACCTATAAAATCATATATGTTTGAGGGTTTTGATTTTGATGAAACAATACCAAATTCAACAATTAATAGGTTGGAAATATTAAGACAGAATAAGAATTGGAGACAACTAAAAAGAGAACTTCCTGAATCTTTCATACAAAGGCGTTGTGTAAAAATAAGTTATATGAACCTTAGAAATATTATAAGACAAAGGAAAAATCATAGATTAATCGAATGGGAATATTTTTGTAATGAAGTAATGGATCAAATTAAGTATCCAGAATATTTAAAAGATATTCTTGACAAAAAATAAAATATATGTTATATTGGTTTTCCAAAATTAAAATTATTGCGGGAAGATCAAGTGATCCGGTCGGTCTCATAAGCCGAACTGAGTCAGGTGCGATACCTGGTCCCGCTACCAAATATTTAGCACTATAGCTCAACGGGAGAGCAGTTGTCTTACAAACAACAGGTTGAAGGTTCAATTCCTTCTGGTGCTACCAAAATATACAGGGTTCGACTAGTGGTTTAGGTCACCAGGCTTTCAATCTGGAGTCTCAAAAAAGACATCATGGGTTCAAATCCCATACCCTGTACCATATTGCCAGGTGCGCTACAAGTAGGCGGAATGACTGTTAATCATTTGTATGTGGGAGCGTTACCCACTCTGGCAGCCAAAAAATGCCGATATAGCTTATGTGGTCTGAGCGCTGGTCTGAAGAACCAGATGTATTCGTTCGATTCGGATTATCGGCACCAGTAAAATATAGAAAAGCAACGAGGGCATTATCATTAAAGAGGGTGTATTTGCAAGGGTTTTAACAAGCTAACCGGGCATCATTTAGATGTATACTACCGGGAAAAACATTGCAAGTAATGAGCGACTTGGTCTTTTCTATATAAATAAAATATGAGCAGGTATAACCTAATGGATAGGGATTATGACTGCCAGTCATAAAGGTGTCGGTTCAAATCCGACTGCCTGCTCCAATGGGGAATTGATGAAATGGGATCATGACAGACCTGCAATCTGTCTTTGCCGGTTCAACCCCGGCATTCTCCACCAAAATAAACATAAAGGATGATAAATGATTTGGTTTAGTAGTGATTATCATTTTTACCATGTAAACATACTTAAATATTGTAAACGCCCATTTGAAACTGTTGAAGAAATGAATGAAGAAATCGTTAAAAGACATAATGAACTTGTTTCACCACATGATTTTGTCTTTTTTCTCGGTGATTTAACATTCAAAAAAGGAACAGGTGAACTTCTTGAAAGAATGAACGGTAAGTTTACATATATATATGGAAATCATGATAAGAACATAAGATCACTTCCTATGATGATGGATGCTACAATTCGCATAAAAGGTGGTAAATTGCTTCATATGACACACAGACCTGATAATACGGATAAGTCTTGTGATTATTTGATCTGTGGGCATGTTCATGAAAAGTGGAAAGTCCAGAACATAAAAGGAAACAATGGAGTAAATAAACTTCTCATCAATGTAGGAGTTGATGTTTGGAATTTTTATCCTGTAAGTATTGATAAGATTATCTCTATGAGCAAGGGTAATGGGCATATTTATAAAGATGAAATATGTAATGGTATATAGGTAGGTTGGCAGAGTATAGAAAATGCAGCAGTTCCGAAAACTGCAACACCCGATTGGTGCTGCCGGTGCAAGTCCGGCACCTACCTCCAAAATGGAAGGGTGCCTAGTATAGAGAGGGAAGCCGCCTTGAAAGCGGTCGGGCCTGATAAGCCTTGCAGGAGCGTAACCTGTCCCTTCCGCCAAACATAGTAGGAAGCGTCGCCTAACAGTATGGCACCACGTTGGAGGCGTGGCGGGTTAATATCCTGTGGGGGTGCAATTCCCTTCGCTTCCGCCAAGAAAATTTTTCTTGACAAACATACAAGGAAGGCTCGCCTAATGGTATGGCACTGGTTTGCTAAACCAGCGAGGTAATACTTGTTGGGGTTCAAATCCCCAGCCTTCCGCCAATATATAAATAATATTAAATTTGAGCCCAGTTGGTATCATCGGGTCCACCCCGAGCCTTATGGCTCGGACATGGCTTCATTTACTGTGAGCCATATCAATCACGGTATATTATATTAAAAATTAATAAAATAAATTTCAAATAGTTTACTTTGACCATTTATTTGTTATAATGATGTGTAATGAAAGTAATATCGTTAACTGTTAATGATTTTTTGGCTTTATTTATTATTGAAAAATATAGAAACTACTCCGCGTAGGGTAAGAGGCAACCCGTCCGGTTTGGGGCCGGAACATTTTGCTACTTCGAGTGTAGCCGCGGAGACCAATACATCGCTGTGAGCTTTAGAATCAACCACTTCTCATAAAAGTGGATTAGAAGGAGCATAATCTTCCACAGCGACCATTATAAATAATATTATAGGTGATATTATAAATACTTTATTGCAAAAGCATATAGATAGAAAACGCACAGGTGGTAAATCATAGCAAA
>ERZ795049.3118-NODE-3118-length-18089-cov-5.622491_pt1 | contig 18089 bp, 19 predicted proteins | sample MGYA00375133_ERZ795049 | MGnify/ENA primary metagenome ERZ795049 (study PRJEB30178, sample SAMN05720147) | activated sludge metagenome | isolation source: anaerobic digester from wastewater treatment plant | place: Japan | collected 2015-04-20 ...
AACATATTCAGTATCGGGTGTTAAACGCCTGAAAAGACCAATGCATTTTATTAACGTGTTATATAGAGATTTTAAAAATAATATTAAGGGTTGGTTGTATGATAAGAGGAAAAAGAATTGCAAAAACAGCATTTATAATAATGATGATATCATTATTCAGTAAAATACTTGGATTTGTCAGAGAAATGGTTATTGCCGCAAAATATGGAGCATCTATTGACTCTGATGCATATATCATGTCCATTACCATACCTTCATCAGTATTTGTTGTTGTAGCAGGCGCTTTAGCTACAACTCTCATCCCAGTGCTGTCGGAAAAAATTGTAAACAAATCAAAAAAGAACACCTTAAAGTTTATAAACAACAGTTTAAACGTAACATTGTTTCTAAGCATTGGCATTACAGCATTAGGTATTATTTATGCCCCGGTGTTGGTAAAAACTATTGCGCCAAAGTTTTCCGGGGAAAGATATGACCTTACTGTACAGCTTACAAAACTGACATTCCCCATGGTTGCTTTTACCGTGTTATCCGGCGTCATTACAGGTGCACTTCAATCCTTCGGCAGATTTGCTGCGCCTGCTGCAACCGGATTGCCCTACAGCATAATAATTATTTTTACTGCTTTAACGCTAACAGATGCATATGGCATAAAGGGCCTGGCAATTGCTACTGTTGTCGCCGGATTGGCTCAGGTCCTTATACAAATGCCTTCACTTTTTAAAGAAGGTTATGGATATGAGTTTGTATTTGACATCAGGGATAAAGGTATCAGTAAGATATTGCTGCTGACAGTTCCGGTTATGATAAGCACAGGTGTACAACAAATAAATATCGTTATTGGCAGAATAATGGCATCCGGCCTTGCGGTGGGAAGCATATCGGCTCTGAACTATGGAAACAGGCTGACAGGTTTTGTGTCGGGAATATTCATAGCAGCAATATCCACGGTAACTTATCCGACAATGGCAAAGCTGAATGCATGCTATGATATGTCTGCTTTAAGGAAGGTATTGCTGAAGGGGATGAATGCAATCATACTTATTATTTCACCGGCTGTTACCGGGCTTATTGCACTCAGATATCCGATAATCAGGCTTTTGTTTGAGCGAGGAGCTTTCGATAAAAATGCAACGCAAATGACAAGTACGGCTTTGCTTTATTTGTCATTTGGGTTGCTTGGGTACGGGGTGAGGGATTTATTGAATAATGCTTTTTATTCAATACAGGATGCAAAGACTCCGATGATTAATGGTATTTTTACCGTAACGGCAAATACAATATTGCTCTTGACATTGGTTAAGCCTGTTGGAATCGGGGAGTTGGCACTTGCTGCCTCACTGTCTGCAATATTAGGAGCATTTATTTTGATGAGCAGTCTTTATAAAAAAATAGGAAATTTCGGAGTAAAAGAGTTTATGTGTACATCCTTCAAGGCCATTGCAGCGTCAGCGATAATGGGCATTATTGTCAGTGTATCCTATAAATTCATGATGTCAATTAACGGTATGAACACCTCAATCACACAGGCTGTTGGCCTTTTCACTATTATCGGCATCGGAAGCTTGGTATACTTATTCATTATTAGCCTGCTTAATGTCGAAGAAGTGCGTGAGATTTTCGAATTTGGAAGAAGAATAAGCAGGAATGCCCTTGGTAAACTGTTCTAAGCCGGGCTTTTTATTTTTCCTGCATTGCTTTCCATTTTGAAAGGGCATCAGCCATTGCAGTGTTTATGGATTCTTCTTTTTTTTGTTGATGCATGAATTTTTGAATTGTTCGTTTATCGCTGCTCTCGGTCATTTCATCCATACGTTTGTTGAAACTGGAGAGCTTTTCGCGGAAGCCACAGCTGCAGGTGAAGAGCCTGCCTTCACCTTCTCCCTTCAGCTCCATTTTCTTATGACACTCGGGGCAACGGGCGTTGGATAGCTGTGCCACACCCTTTCGATAACCGCATTCACGATCCGGACAGATAAGCATACGTCCCTTTTTGCCGTTGACCTCCAGTAAGAACTTGCCGCATTGGGGGCATCGTGTTCTTGTCAAATTGTCGTGCTTATACGTTACACTGCTGGAAATGACGGAGGAGACCAGTTTTTCCGCATGAGTTCTTATATTGCTGATAAAGGCACCGGAACTTGCCTTTCCTTTGCTGATGTCATAAAGCTGCTGCTCCCATTTTGCGGTCAGTTCAGCAGATCTGAGATCATGAGGGGAAAGGTCTATCAGTTGAATTCCCTTTGCTGTGGGAAATATTTCCCGGCCTTTTTTTTCAATGTAAAAGGTGTCAAAAAGCTTTTCTATTATATCTGCCCGTGTCGCAGGAGTACCCAGACCGCCGGTTCTATCCAGGGTTTCTTTCAGATCCTTATCCTCAACATACTTTCCGGGATGTTCCATAGCTGTTAGCAATGTAGCTTCAGTATACCTTGCGGGGGGCTTTGTTTTCCTGTTGTTTGCCTTAACAGATAAAAACCTTAGCTTATCGCCCTTTTGCATAAGAGGAAGAGATTGCTCCCTATCCTCGGCATCGGCATTATCATCATTGGAATCATCTCTGTCATTATATACGGCCTTCCAGCCCAGAGTTTTAGTTGCTTTGCCCCTGGCAAAAAGCTGTTCTCCCGCAGCCTCTGCTTTAATAGTCGTCTGTTCATACTGATAAGCAGGGCTGAGAACGGCGATGAAGCGCTTTGCAACTAGGTCAAATATATTGCGTTCTTCGGCACTGAGGGAAGAAAGCCTTACAGGCTGCTCGGTGGGGATAATTGCATGATGGTCGCTGACCTTGCTGTTATCAACCAGGCGGCTTGTGGTATTTATTTTCCCTTTAAGAAGATTTTGCACTGCCCCCGCGTATGACCCGACTGCAATGCTTTTTAATCTGTCAGGCAGCGTCGCTACTATATCGGAGGTTATGTGCCGGGAGTCTGTCCTGGGATATGTCAGCACCTTGTGCCTTTCGTACAGGGTCTGCATTATTGACAGGGTCTGTTTGGCGGAATATCCATACCGCTTATTGGCATCTCTTTGCAATTCTGTTAAATCGTAAGCCAGGGGATGAGGCTCACTTTTAGCTTCTTTCTTTATATCCGTTATTTCCCCCGTTTGACCGCTAAGTTTTGATGCAATGGTCTCCGCTTTTGCTTTATCAAACAACTGTGTACTTCCGTTGTTCTTATCTTTCCAGGTCAATATGAATCCGTCGGTTTTAGCTTCAATAGTCCAGTAATCCTTTGGAACAAAGCTTTTTATCTCATTCTCACGCTGAACAATAAGCGCCAGGGTAGGAGTCTGTACTCTGCCTGCAGATAATTGCGCATTGTGCTTGCAGGTAAGGGCACGGGTTACATTAAGGCCTATAAGCCAGTCAGCTTCAGCCCTGCACTGGGCTGCTCTGTATAAATTATCAAAATCCTTGCCGGGCTTTAATTGGTTAAAGCCTTCCCTAATAGCATTATCTGTCTGAGATGAAATCCATAAGCGTTTTATCGGCTTCCTGAAACCTGCTTTTTCAATAATCCATCTGGCGACTAATTCCCCTTCACGACCCGCATCGGTGGCGATGATAAGTTCATCGACTTCATTCTGTTTCAACAGACCACGTACAATTCCATATTGCTTCGAGGTTTCCTTGATAACCGTAAGCTCCATCTTATCGGGGAGCATAGGAAGATCTTGCAGGTTCCAGGATTTATACCTTTTGTCATAGACTTCCGGATCGGCTAAGGTAACCAGATGACCCAGGGCCCAGGTTACAATATATTTGTTGCCGGAAATATAGCCGTTGTTATTTTGATTACAGCCTAATACCTTTGCCAAGTCCCTTCCCACAGAAGGCTTCTCGGCTAATACCAGTGTTTTCCCCATATATTCTCCTTTAAAGCCACAGGTAACACGGATTCGTACCGGACTCCGCCGAACACACGAATACTTTATTTTAATCCGTAGAGGTATATGTTCTGCACAAACTCAGCGCTTCCGATACTTGTATTAATAAGTGGCTATTTGTATATATAATGACATATAGCAGGGATGGTTTATGCTTACCTGCTCTTTTTCTAGTATATCATTTATAATATTTTAAAAAAAGTACTTGCAAAAGCAAAGACTATATGGTAAATTAATGTAAAGAGAATAATTATTAATATATAACTATTATTAAAACAAGCAGCGATGGGTAGAAACAATATAACGCCGGCACGAAATTTATTGAATTGTAATTTAATAGGTTTACAATAAATTAAAGATAAGGGGAGAATGATTATGAACTTAAAAGGAACAAGGACAGAGGCTAATTTAATGGCAGCCTTTGCAGGAGAAAGTCAGGCGAGGAACAAATACACTTATTTTGCTTCAGCGGCAAAAAAGGAAGGTTATGAGCAGATTTCAGAGATTTTCCTGAAGACTGCCGAGAATGAAAAGGAACATGCGAAGCTTTGGTTTAAGGCTCTTGGGGGTATCGGCAATACTGCAGAAAATCTTTTGCATGCAGCCGAAGGGGAAAACTACGAATGGACAGACATGTATAAACACTTTGCAGAGGTTGCGGAAGAAGAAGGTTTCATAGACCTTGCTCAACAGTTCCGGGCAGTTGCGGAAATAGAGAAAACCCATGAGGAAAGATATCGTGCACTTCTTAAAAACATAGAAACAAAGACTGTATTTGAAAAAGAAAACAATATTTTATGGGAATGCCGTAACTGTGGACATCTTACATATTCAAAGGATGCGCCGGAGGTCTGTCCGGTATGCAACCATCCCCAAAGCTTTTTTGAGGTAAGAAAAGAAAATTATTAATATAAATTGTAAAGTTAAAGAAGGAGGTGGAAATATGTGCAGTAATCAGAGGTTTTTTATCTGTAAGCACTGCGGCAATTTAGCGGAGCTGATAATTGATAAAGGCACGCCCCTTGTATGCTGCGGCGAAAAAATGACCGAACTTGTGGCAAATACCGTTGATGCAAGCAAAGAGAAGCACGTTCCGGTTGTCAAAGTCAATGGGAATATAATTACCGCAACTGTCGGCAGTGTTATTCATCCCATGGAGGAGAAGCACCATATCGCGTTTATATATCTGGAAACCAAAAATGGAAGCCAGAGAAAGTGCCTGAAGGTCGGGGATGAACCCATTGCAGAATTTACACTGATAAACGATGAAGCAGTGGCTGTGTATGAATACTGCAACCTGCATGGCCTTTGGAAAACCGTACTTTAAAGACAATCTGCCGGTTACTTTTGTTTTTCCCTAATGCCTTTAATAATATTTTGGAATATCAAAGGATTCTTCTAAATATATTAGTGTAGGGCATAAAACTGAGTTTCACAAGACTGTGTGATGAAGCAACGGAGCTTCTTGAGAGAAATATATCATCAGTGGAGATGACCCCCGCTGTCAATCCCCCACTGATGATATAGCCTCCGGCGGATGCACACGATTTCGTAAGGAAATTTATCTCACTACGTGAGATACGAAATCGGCGCACAAGTACGCTGGAGGCGCACTTGAATTCTCTTGGGGAGCTCTAATAATTTTCTGCGTGAAAAGGATGGAATACTATGAATAGTGAGAAAAAAAGGGTTATACAGGAATATGTACCCGGGAAGCAAATAACGCTGGCACATCTTATAGCAAAACCTCAGAAATCATTATGCAAAAAGCTTGGCCTGCCTGAGAACATCAGGAACGCAATAGGCATACTTACAATCACCCCCGGTGAAGCAGCGATAATTGCTGCTGACACGGCAGTTAAGGCTGCTAATGTCGAGATAGGCTTTGTAGACAGATTCAGCGGTTCTCTTGTTATTACAGGCGAAACTGAATGTGTAGAAGCCGCAATAAAATCTGTTCTGGTATTGTTAGCCGATATTTTGCAATTTACACCGGCAAGTATTACAAGATCATAGGCCGGGGACATGAGAAGAATAATGCTTATCGGGAGGTCCGGCTGCGGTAAGACCACTTTGGTACAGGCTATCAATAATTTGGACAGAGTCCATACAAAAACACAGACTGTGGAGTTTCACTTAAATATGATAGATACTCCGGGAGAATATATAGAAAATAGATTGTTTTATAAGGCATTGATTGTCACTTCGGCGGAATGTGATGTAATTGCACTGGTTCAGTCCTGCACAGATAAAGAATGCGTATTTCCTCCTAAATTTGCATTTGTTTTCCCAAAACCGGTAATAGGGATAATTACCAAAGCAGATTCTGAAGAAGTTAGTTTTACTGATACTGTTAAATGCCTGAAAATGTCTGGGGCTCATAATATTTATTATACCAGTTCGTACACGGGGGAAGGAATAGAAGCTATTAGAAAAATGATGGAATAAAAGGGATAGACGGGCATATAAATTTAATAGTATAAAATAAATTAGCAAAAATTATATAGTTTTTAGCATTTCGGGAGGGGAAGCACATGGGGAAAAAGATAGTTATAGCCGATGATGAGCCTATTACTATGATGTACCTGAGCGAGATGCTGAAGGAATACGGATACGATGTTGCCGGGGAGGCTTTTGATGGATTTGATGCAGTGGAAATATGCAGGAAATATAAGCCCGACCTGGTGCTTATGGATGTAAAAATGCCGCTGCTGGATGGTATAAAAGCAACAAAAATAATAATGAATGAAGAGCTGTCCGACTCGGTTGTATTGCTTACCGCATACAGCGAGAACGAATTTGTTGAGCAGGCAAAAGAAGCGGGAGTAATGGGATACTTAGTAAAACCCATTGATGAGAAATGCCTTTTGCCTGCCATTGAAGTAGCGATATCTAAAGGGAAAGAAATAAAGCGCATTAAGGATGATGCGGTAAAGGCAAAAGAGGACCTGGAGTCAAGAAAAATAATTGAAAGGGCTAAAGGCATGCTGATGAAAAAATTCAAGATTACGGAAGAGGAGGCCTATAATAGAATCAGGAAGCTAAGCATGGATAAAAGATGCTCCATGATGAAAATTGCCGGTGCCATAATATTAAGTGATTAGCATATAGGAATGGAGAAAAAACAAAATGAATAGCCGAAGCACATCGTTGTGCTTCTTTATCAGGCAAAGCAGCCGAATGAGCATTGGTTCTTCCGGCTGCTTTTTGCATATGAGGGATGCTTGATTCTTTGAGGCGGTGGTATATTGGTCGAGAATATTTTAAGTGTTGGTATCGACATCGGTACCTCAACTACACAATTGGTTTTCAGCAGAATAATAATAGAAAATACTGCTTCGTTTGCCTCCGTTCCCAGAATCAGTATTATCGACAAAAAAGTGATTTATAAAAGCGGGATATATTTTACTCCGCTTATATCCCAGACGGAAATTGACGGATCCAAAGTGAAGGATATAGTGGAAAGGGAGTATCAAAAAGCCGGAATTAAGCCGTCAGATCTCTCGACCGGCGTCGCAATAATTACCGGTGAAACAGCAAGGAAACATAATGCAAGCCAGGTGATGGAAACATTGAGCGGCTTGGCCGGAGATTTTGTGGTTGCTACCGCGGGTCCTGATCTGGAGGCCATAATAGCGGGCAAGGGTGCCGGGGCTCATACCCTCTCAAAAAATACCGGCAAGACTGTCGCCAACCTTGATATAGGCGGAGGGACTACAAATATCGCTGTCTTTAAGAATGGGGAGGTAATCGATACTTGTTGTCTTGATATTGGCGGCCGGCTTATAAGGCTTCAGAAAAATACATTGAAGGTGAAATATTTAGCACCAAAATTAGAAAGGCTTTCGGCGGGAATAGGATTAGATATAGCATTGAACAAAGAAGTCACGATGCAACAAATCAGAGGCATTACGGAAAGAATGGCAGTAATTATTGAAGAGGTTCTCGGTATTGGAGATAGAAGTCCCGAGCTTTTATATATGCTTACAACACAGGACTTAAGGCGAAACTATAAAATTGACTGCATATCCTTTTCAGGGGGGATAGCTGACTGCATATACGGGACTATTGAAGGGGGGATGTTTCAATTTGGGGACATTGGAATTATACTTGGTGAATCAATAAGAAAGTCGGCAATATTTGATAAATATGAAATAGCAATACCGCCTGAAACGATCAGAGCAACGGTAATAGGAGCCGGAACTCATACAGTAGATATAAGCGGCAGCACCATTAATTATACAAAAGACATGTTTCCTCTGAAAAACATACCAATCCTCAAGGTTTCAGCAAAAGATGAAGACAGTGACTATGACAGGATCGCAGAAGGCGTGAGGGAGAAATTCAAGTGGTTCTGCCATGGGGGAGAGCAGCAGCAAATTGCATTGGCAATAAAGGGGGTGAAAAATCCTAGCTTCAGGCAGGTAAGCAAAATTGCAGGAGAAGTAATAAAAGGTCTGGAGGAATTATTAAAGACAAAGCTCCCAATTATCGTAATTATTGAGAATGATATGGCAAAGGCCCTGGGGCAGACACTGTACAACCGTTTGGAATATGGGAGGGATGTAATATGTATCGACGATATAAGGGTCGAAAACGGTGATTATATTGACATCGGGAAGCCTTTAGCAGGCGGCCGTGTTGTTCCCGTGATAATCAAGACGTTAGTCTTTAATTCTTAAGTGGAGAGGTGAAATTTAGTGAGGCTGAAAACAAAACTCTTTGGTCACGTGTATCAGTTCAAAAGCGTAAAAGAAGTATTAGCCAAGGCAAATGAAGAAAGGACCGGTGATAAACTTGCAGGAATAGTTGCAGCCTGCATGGAGGAAAGGATAGCGGCTAAGGAAGTGCTCAGTAATCTTGCACTGGCAGATTTAAGGGACAATCCGGTAGTTCCTTACGAAGAGGATGAAGTTACAAGAGTAATACAGGATGCGGTGAATGAGTCTATTTATAACGAAATCAAGAACTGGACTGTTTCGGAGCTCAGGGAATGGATACTGGATGACAAAACTACAGGAGATGAAATAAGAAGGGTCAGCAGAGGTTTGACAAGTGAAATGATTGCAGGGGTCGCAAAACTGATGTCAAATCTTGACCTCATTTACGGGGGCAGCAAGGTAAGAGTAAGCGCCCACTGCAATACTACCATAGGGCTGCCCGGGACCCTTTCCGGAAGGCTGCAGCCTAATCATCCTACAGATAACATAGACGGCGTGGTTACGGCAATAATGGAAGGATTGAGCTATGGAGTGGGAGATGCGGTAATCGGACTGAATCCCGTAGAGGATACGGTAGAAAATGTAATTAAGATTTTGAGCAAGTTCGATGAATTGAAGCAGAAGTGGGAAATTCCTACTCAAATCTGTGTGCTTGCACATGTGACCACTCAGATGGAAGCTGTAAGAAGGGGGGCCCCCAGTGATTTATTCTTCCAGAGCATAGCCGGCTCACAAAAAGGAAACGAGGCTTTCGGAATATCTACAAAAATGCTTGATGAGGCAAGGGAGCTTTGCATGAAGCAGGGGACAGCTACCGGACCTAATTTTATGTATTTTGAAACCGGCCAGGGTGCCGAACTCTCGTCAGATTCGCATCATGGAGCAGACCAGGTTACTCTTGAAGCCAGATGCTACGGATTCGCAAAACGTTACAGCCCATTCATGGTCAATACTGTTGTAGGGTTTATAGGGCCTGAATATCTGTATGACAGCAAGCAGGTGATAAGAGCGGGACTTGAAGATCATTTCATGGGCAAACTTACAGGAATACCAATGGGTGTTGATGCTTGCTATACGAACCATATGAAAGCTGATCAGAATGATGTAGAAAACCTGGCAGTGCTTCTTACAGCTGCAGGATGCAACTATTTCATGGGCGTGCCCCACGGAGACGATTCAATGCTCAACTATCAGTGCACAGGGTTTCACGAGACGGCGACATTGAGACAGTTATTGGGCTTAAAGCCAGCCAAGGAATTTGAGCAATGGCTTGAAAAGTGGGGAATTATGAAGAATGGGAAGCTTACAAAGCGCGCAGGGGATGCATCTATATTTTTATAATAGTTAAGGGGTGAAAATATGATTTCAGAAAGTGAAATAAAGAAGGTTGTCGAGCAGGTTCTTTCTGAGCTAAGCGGGACTCTGAATATGGAATGCTGTCCCGAAAAAGGAGGCATTCCGGAAAAGTCTGATCAATGTGAAGAGGAGAGCTGCTTAAATGACATAACAACAATTGATCTCAGGAAGCAGGTGCTTGTTCCAAAGCCCAACAATCCGGAAGGATTGCTCAGAATCAAGGAAACTACCCCTGCAAGGATTGGCGTTTGGAGAGCGGGGCCCAGGTATAAGACCGAAACACTTTTGCGATTCAGAGCAGATCATGCAGCAGCTATGGACGCTGTATTTACCGATGTGTCGGAGAAATTCATCAAAAAGCTCAACCTGTTTGAGGTAAAAACAATGTGCGGAAGTAAGGATGAGTTTTTGACACGGCCGGATCTGGGAAGAAAATTTGATGATGAAAACATAGAAATCATAAAACAAAAGTGTACAAAGAATCCTCAGGTACAGATATATATCTCTGACGGCCTGAGTTCAACAGCTGTTGATACAAATGCGGAGGATACACTGGAAGCTATACTTCAGGGGCTTAAGGGATATGGAATCAAGGTGGGTATTCCTTTCTTTGTGAAATACGGAAGGGTTCCTTCGATGGATCCGATTTCAGAGGCAACGGGAGCAGATGTTACCTGTGTTCTGATAGGTGAGAGACCGGGGCTTGTCACTGCAGAAAGCATGTCTGTCTATATGGCATACAAAGCAACTGTAAATATGCCGGAAGCCAGAAGAACGGTGGTTTCCAACATACACAGGGGAGGTACCCCTGCAGTTGAGGCGGGTGCGCATATTGCGGATATAATAAAGCTTATGCTTGACAAAAAAGCAAGCGGTATTGATTTAAAACTATAATGGAGGGATTTTAAATGAAAAATGATCCTATTCGTGCTACTGTTCTGGCGGTGAAGATTATTCCGAACGTAAATCCGGAAGTGGCGGAAGCATTTAAGCTGGAGCCCCATCACAAAAGCTTGGGACTCATATCGACAGATATTGATGACGTATCCTATACTGCCCTTGATGAAGCTACAAAAAAGGCTGATGTTCAGGTTGTATACGCAAAATCGATGTATGCAGGCTCCGCTAATGCAAGCACAAAACTTGTGGGTGAGTTTATCGGAATACTTGCCGGTCCAAACCCTGCAGAAGTAAGAAGCGGACTTAATGCCGCAATCGACTTTATAGAAAACGGCGCGTGTTTCTACAGCGCAAATGAGGATAATTCAATACCATATTATGCCCATTGTATTTCAAGAACAGGTTCGTATCTTTCCAAGGCTGCAGGTATAGACGAAGGAGAGGCGATTGCTTATCTTATAGCGCCTCCCCTTGAAGCAGTGTACTCCCTTGATGCAGCTTTGAAGGCCGCAGATGTAAGACTTGCAACATTTTACGGGCCGCCGTCCGAAACCAATTTCGGCGGAGGACTTTTGACAGGAAGTCAGTCTGCATGCAAGGCAGCTTGTGATGCATTTGCCGCAGCGGTTCAATATGTTGCCGATAACGCCGTCAAATATTAGCATCCGGATAGGCGATAATAATGAGCGGCCAGGCGTTGGGGTTAATAGAAACCTTTGGTTACATAGGCGCTGTTGAGGCTGCGGATGTATGCCTGAAGGCGGCAAAAGTAAAGCTCATAGAAGTCGAACCTGTAGCGGGCGGATTTGTTACTGTAAAGATTATGGGGGACGTAGGAGCAATAAAAGTATCGATAGATGCCTCGAGGTGCGCAATAGAAAAGATGGGATGCCTGATATCCTCACATGTAATACCAAAGCCTGCTGCAGATACTTCCAGGCTTCTTCGCAATACTTTGAATAAATGCAAAAGCAATAATCTCTTTACACCTGATTTTGTCCGGAAACTAAACAGTATGAAGGTAGTCGAGCTGAGAGCACTTGCAAGAAAACTGGAAGGAATATGCATGGAGAGAGGCCATATTAAATTTGCAACCCGCAAGGAACTCTTGGAAGCAATACTTGAGTACAACGAAAGGAAGTCATAGTGAATGGAAGTAAATGATCTGGATTTGCTATCCATACAGGAGGCCGATACCCTTATTGACGGAGCAAGGAAAGCTCAGATTGAATTCAGCCGGTTTTCGCAGGAGGAAATCGATGAAATAGTGAGATGTATTGCAGAGATTGCTGAAAGGGAATCTGAGAGGCTGGCCAGGTTGGCAGTCGACGAAACCGGGTTTGGGGTATATGAGCATAAGGCAATAAAAAACAGATTTGCCAGCAGGACGGTATATGAAAGCATTAAAGACCTGAGGACGGTAGGGATAATAAATGAGGACAAAAAGAATAAGATACTTGAAATAGCTGCCCCGGTAGGTGTGATCGCAGCCTTGGTTCCATGTACAAATCCGACCTCCACTGTGATTTTTAAAACCCTGATAGCTGTAAAGTCAGGAAATGCTATAGTTTTCAGCCCTCACCCTTCTGCGCTGAAGTGCATAATGGAGACTACGGAGGTTCTAAAGGACATAGCCCACAAGGTAGGCGCACCGGAGGATCTGATCAGCTGTATGTCAATGCCGACCCTAAAAGGTACGGCAGAACTGATGAGGCTTTCATCCCTGATACTTGCGACAGGCGGTTCTGCAATGGTGAAGGCAGCCTATAGTTCAGGTGTACCGGCACTGGGAGTAGGCCCGGGGAATACTCCTGCCTTTATTGAAAGGAGTGCGGATATTCCCCTTGCAGTAAAGAGAATAATTGCAGGTAAAACCTTTGATAACGGCACTATATGTTCATCCGAACAGTCTATTGTCACAGAGGATTGTATTATGCAAGATGTGAAGAAGGAGCTTGCAGACCAGGGGGCATATTTTGTTGAGGGCAATGATATGAAGCTGCTGGCAAAGCTTATACAAAAACCCGGCGGAGGTCTGAATCCCGGAATAGTAGGTCAACCTGCAGCTAAACTTGCAGAAATGGCAGGTATAAAAGTTCCTTATGGAGCCTTTGTTCTCGTATGCGAACAGACAGGAGTAGGAAAGGATTATCCATTTTCAATGGAAAAACTTTCGCCCATCCTTGCATTCTATACCGAGGAAAACCGTTATAAGGCTTGCATGAGATGCATTGAACTGCTCGAATATGGCGGGATGGGGCACACCCTGGCAATACACTCAAACAATGAAAAGGTCATAAGGGAATTCGCGCTTAAGAAACCCGTATCCAGGTTACTTATAAATACATCTTCATCATTAGGTGCCATAGGGGCTACCACAAATCTTTTGCCGTCCCTTACATTAGGCTGCGGTACGATAGGGGGAAACGCAACCTCTGATAATGTTGGTGTAATGCATCTTATAAATATCAGGAGGGCGGCATATGGTGTAAGAGAGGCAGAGGAACTTGTTCCAAGAGCTGAAGAAAAGATATCCAATATTGATATTAATATGGTTACAAGGCTTGTGCTGGAAAGGCTCAGAGAACTGAATAAAAAGGTTGAATAAAAGGAGGATATATAAATGACTAATACAAACGCATTGGGAATGATTGAAACTAAAGGCCTGGTAGGAGCAATAGAGGCTGCTGATGCCATGGTCAAGGCAGCAAATGTATCCCTGATAGGAAAGGTCCATGTGGGCGGAGGGCTGGTAACGGTAATGGTAAGAGGGGATGTAGGCGCAGTGAAGGCAGCAACGGACGCCGGAGCTGCAGCTGTCGAAAGAGTGGGAGAGTTGATATCTGTTCATGTAATTCCAAGACCTCACAATGAAGTAGAGATGCTTATGCCGAAACTGGAAGGTTAATAGATGCAGCCGGGTCAATTCCATGACCCGGTGCATAGATTCTCAAAAGGATGTGAGAGAATGGGTTTAATCACAGAGACATCACTGAGGTCTGAAATAAGAAACAAGAACATAGATAAATATGTGGTAAAGCCAGACACTAAAATAACGCCGTCAGCCAGGCAGTACCTTAAAGACCGGAGAATTGAGCTGATTGTTGAGGGGCTAAATGCTGACGATACCGGGGGTGAGCTTCAGACAGCAAAAACAGGGGAAAAACTTTCCGATAAGTATGTGTTAGCAGGTACAGGGTGTTATATTAGTGAAAAACCTGAGCATATGACGCAGTTATACGGGAAGATGCTTGTGTACAAGGACCATCCCAGGATAGTGTTCAGGGGAAAAATAGACAGCCTTCAGTCGCAGGTATTGACACTTCAATTGGAGGCTGCCGGTAACAAGATGGATAAACTCCTTAAGGAGCTTGATGAAGTACTTCAATATGTAAGGAATATATTAAAATGTGAGGTTCTGGAGGAAGAGTTTCCCGGCATCAGCCTTTTGGGCTTAAGTGGTGAGGAATTGCGGGAGCAGTCCCATAATCCTATAAAGTATTTTAACATGAAGCATATACTTCCCCATTACAGCATGGGGAAAGCGGCATTGGGGCTGAATTCCTTAAGAAGCAGTATCAGAGAAGCAGAAATATGTGCAATTAAAGCCTTTAAAAAAGATGACGGGATGGAAAGGGAGGACCTGATCAAAGCACTTAACAGGTTAAGCAGCTGTGCTTATATAATGATGCTGAAGGTCATAAACGGGGCCTATAGGTAGGTGAAAGCGTGGAGCAGAATATCATTGATTTAATAACAAAAAGGGTAAGGGAAGAATTGGTGAGGGAGTTTCTGATACCTGTCGAAGTATCGGCCAGGCATGTACATTTATCAAAGGAGCATATTTGTGAGCTTTTTGGATATGAATATGAGCTGGCAAAGAAGAAGGATCTCTCCCAGCCGGGGCAATTCCAGTATAACGAGAGGATTATGCTGATCGGTCCGAAAGGGGTTTTGGGCGGAGTGGCAGTACTTGGACCACCCAGGTATAAGACGCAGGTTGAGATAACACGTACGGATGCTTTTGCGCTGGGCATTGACCCTCCTGTCAGAGATTCCGGGGATCTGGGAAAAAGCGGGACGCTCTTTATTGCATATGATAAATCAATAGTCAAAGGGGAGGAAAGCGTGATAATAGCAAAAAGGCATATACACATGACGAAAAAGGATTCACAGCGCTTCAATGTTCATGATAAGCAGGTAGTCAGCGTAAAAATTTACGGACAAAGGCCCCTGATTTTTGAGGATGTTTTGGTTAGGGTAAGTGACAGCTATGCTCTTAGAATGCATATAGATTTTGATGAGGCCAATGCTTCAGGTTCCACTGATGGGACAGTTTGTACAATATATGAAGCTTCAGCAGAGGATTGATAAAATGATTGACTTTACTAATGCCAATAAATATATAAAACAGGTCGAGGATACAATGATGAAGTACAATATAAGGCTTGAGGATAATAATGACCTTATTGCAGGTATTGATCTGGGTACTGCATATGTTGTGCTGGTAGTGCTGGATAGGAAAATGAATCCCGTAGCTTGCGAAATGGAATTCGCACAGGTAATAAAGGACGGATTGGTTGTGGATTTTGCAGGTGCCAGGGCTATCGTTAAAAGATTGAAGGAGAAAATAGAAGAAAAGCTTGGGGCAGAGCTTACGAAGGCTGCTATTGCAGTTCCGCCCGGGACCGGGGAAAGGGACAGAAATACACACAGATATGTTGTGGAGGGAGCAGGTTTGGAGGTTACATCTGTGCTTGACGAACCCACAGCGGCAAATTCGGTATTAAACATCGAAAATGGAGTTGTTGTGGACATCGGCGGAGGTACTACAGGATTGTCGATTTTTGAAAACGGCAGGGTGGTTTATACTGCAGACGAGCCGACGGGCGGAATCCATCTGACCCTTGTTATCGCAGGGAATTACAAAATAAGGTTTGAGGAAGCGGAAGAACTCAAAAAGCGAAAGGACAGGTACAGGGATGTATTTCCGCTGATTGTGCCGGTAGTACAGAAAATGGCTTTAATAATAAAAAGGCATACGCAGGATTATAAGGTTGATGGAATATACCTTGTAGGCGGAACCTGCTGTATGAACGGAATAGAGCACATTATAGAAAAAGAGACGGGAATCCCTACCCGGAGGCCATATAACCCACTGCTTGTCACGCCTATCGGTATAGCAATGAATTGCAGATAAAAGGAAGTGATATGATGGAAATTGATAAATTGGTTTCCATAGTTACAAAGCAGGTAAAAGAGCGGCTTGAAGCATTTGAGAACAGGAAAAAGGTTCTTATGCTTGGGAACTGCGATAATATCTCCTTTGAAAACCTGTGCGGCATGTTTGAAAGTAACGGATTTGCATTGTGCGATACGGAGAATTATAAAAATGAACCTGGCATAGATAGCTACGAATTCGTAGTAATTACAAAGTCAAAATTCAAAGAATTGCTGCAACGGGAAAAGCCTGAAGATAATGCCGCCAAGCTGAAAGATACACCGTGCAGTGATACGGTAAAGGGCTGCAGAATTGACAAAAAAATTGTGACTGAACAGGATATACAAAAGCTGATCAGGGAAGACTGCAGGAAAATAATTGTTGGCAGGAAGACCATAATTACACCTTTAGCTCTTGATTCGGCAAAAGTAGGCAGCATAAAAATAACCAGGGAATAACAGCAATAAAGGAAGTGGTGTAAGCATGATAATCGGAGTGGTTGTAGGAAATGTCTGGGCAACCAGAAAGGATGAAAGGCTTAACGGTCTCAAACTTCTGGTTATTAAACCAATTGATTACTACATGAGAGGTGATTATCCCACTCTCATTGCCGCAGATTTTATAGGTGCCGGAATCGGTGAAACGGTGCTTGTCACAACGGGCAGTTCAGCAAGAAAAATGCTCAATAAGGAAGATTCTCCTATTGATGCTGCCATAGTCGGCATAATCGATAAAACAGAGGAAGAAAAAGCAGTGCCATAGGATATATTGTGGGGTGAGGTTCTTGGATTTATTAAGGGATATATATGATGCCGGAGTTGTAGGTGCGGGCGGGGCCGGTTTCCCGACCCACAAGAAGCTTAATTGCAAGGTGGAGTATTTGATAATAAACGGAGCGGAGTGTGAGCCTCTCCTCATGACCGACCAATATCTCATGAGGAATAAGGGTGATGAGGTTGTTGCTGCAGCAGTACTTGCAGGGGAAAGCATAGGAGCTTCTCATGTGATATTTGCGCTTAAGAAAAAGTGTGTAACTGAAGCCCGGATCTTGCAGGGAGCTATAGAAAAAACAAATGCAAAAGCTGAGATCTTTTTTCTGGATGAAATATACCCTGCAGGAGATGAGCATATACTTGTATATGAAGTTGCAGGAAGAATGGTTGAACCCGGAGGGATTCCGCAAAGCGTCGGTACTGTTGTCTCCAATGTAAATACAATGTTTAACATTTTTGAAGCTGTCAATTGCAGGCCGGTTACTTCAAGATATGTTACCGTGGCCGGGGAAGTAAGAAAGCCGTTGATCGCAAAGGCACCTTTGGGTACACCGGTGACGGAATGCATTGAAGCTGCCGGGGGTACATGTTTAAAAGAATATAGTGTCATAATGGGCGGCCCTATGATGGGCAAAACATATGGGATGCAGCAGGTAAAGGATAGATATATCACTAAAACCGACGGCGGCATAATAGTCATCCCCGGGGACCATTACATTGTCAGAAGGGACTCTGTCCCTATTGAACATACCATTAATCAAGCAAAATCTGCATGCATACAATGCTCTTTTTGTACCGATATGTGCCCCAGATATCTTATAGGGCACAGGCTGCGGCCTCACAAGATAATGCGGGCAATATCGATGGGACTGGAAGATGATGAGACATACAGTGAGGCATTAATATGCAGCGAATGCGGCATATGTGAGCTATATGCATGTCCCATGGGACTATCGCCAAGGAAAGTCATTATCTATATTAAGAACAGGTTGAAAAGTACAGGTATCAAGTTCTCAGATACTCATATTTATTTTTCTGACCCGTCTGTAAGAAACTTTAGAAAGGTACCGAAATGGAGACTGATTAACAGAATAGGAATGGCAAAATACGACAGGAAGGTGGAGGATACGGTGATAGAGCTGCATCCTGAAACAGTATGCACCCCACTAAAACAGCATATAGGTGTCCCTGCTGTTCCTGTCGTTCTGCGGGGGGAAAAAGTGA
>ERZ795049.3120-NODE-3120-length-18073-cov-7.354867_pt1 | contig 18073 bp, 15 predicted proteins | sample MGYA00375133_ERZ795049 | MGnify/ENA primary metagenome ERZ795049 (study PRJEB30178, sample SAMN05720147) | activated sludge metagenome | isolation source: anaerobic digester from wastewater treatment plant | place: Japan | collected 2015-04-20 ...
CCCCCCAAGTGGTGACAGCCAGATGTCCGTCGTCTGACAATAGGACATTATAGGGCATTTCGGCAGAGGCGTCAACGAGGCACGCCCGCTGACAGTGCCGGGCGTGTTGACGTGCTCTCAGCAGTGTGCTAGAATGGGGCAAGTTGTCTGACAACGGCACAGGCGACGCGGCCTGAGAAGGTGCGGGCTGCAGCGCTTGGCCGGGCGCTGGGGCCGATTTCTCGCCCGTTCAAGATAGGAGCACATGGCGGTGAGCGTGAGGCAAGAGCACGATGTGATCGAGTTTTGCCGTGACCTGGTCCGGCGTCCCAGCCCCCCGGGCGAGGAGTCGGCGGTCGCCGAGGCGGTGCAGGCACGTATGCGTGACCTCGGCTACGATCAGGTGACTGTGGACGCCTGGGGCAACGTGGTGGGCCGCATCGACGGGCACCGCCCTGGCCCCAGCCTGCTGTTGGATGCGCACATGGACACGGTCACCGTCGACGAACCCGAGCGCTGGACCCATGACCCGTTCGGGGCCGAGATTGTGGGCGATCGCCTCTATGGCCGCGGGGCCATCGACTGCAAGGGCTGCCTGGCGGCGATTGTCTCTATGGCGGCCTTGCTGGATCGCGACCGCCTGGCGGGCACGGTGTACGTCTCGGGCACTGTGATTGAAGAGCTCTCCGAAGGCGCCGGCCTGGCCAAGGTGTGTCAGGCTATCGCGCCAGACGGCGTGATCATCGCCGAGGGCACGGCGCTGGAGCTTGGCGTAGCGCAGAAGGGTCGGGCCAGCGTCGTGGTCGAGGCGAAGGGCAAGCCGGCCCATGCGGCCAACCCCACAGAGGGCGTGAATGCCGTATACAAGATGCTCCCTGCCCTGACCCGGCTGCGCGACCTGCCGCTGCGCGCGGACTCCGTGGTCGGCCCGCAACTGACCGAGTTGGCCGAGCTGATCGAGCTCAATTCGGCCCCCTACCCCTCGAACTCGGTCGTGCCTTATCACTGCCGTGCTCGCTACGACTGCCGCATGCGCACCGGCGAGACCCCTGCTGCCCTGCTGGCGCGCTGGCAGGCGCTCGCGGGCGATGAGGTGACCGTCAGCATCCGGCGACAGACCCTCACCTGCTACACGGGCGCGCAGATCGAGGTGGAAGACTTTTACCCCGCCTGGTATACGCCCCCTGAGGCCACGCTGCGCAGCACCGCCCAACGCGCTCTGCGCGAGATCGGCCAGGAGGCCAAGGACTTTGTGGCGCACTATTGCACCAACGGCTCCTACTGCGGTGGCGTGGCGGGCCTGCCTACCCTGATCTATGGGCCAGGCGTGATGCAGCACGCCCACATGACCGACGAGTTTGTCGAGATCCCACAGGTGGTGGCCGCCACCCAAGGCTACGCGGCGATCGTCTCGGCAATGCTCGCCGCCTAGTAGTACTTTGTCACTATGCCGTACGAAGCGGCTGGCCAGGTTCATAGTCGGCGCTTGAGCGCCGACTATGAACCCATTGCACATGGCGATTACTGGCAGAGTGCTACGAGGGCGTGTTTGCAAACCCGTAGTCTAGCCCCCCTTGGCCGCCGCAGGCGGCTTCGTGGGCGTTGTTGGCGGCGAACCCGGTGCCGCGGAGACGCGAAACGGGCACAAGGCCCTAGGCTACGCAGGTCTGCAAACACGCCCTAGACTGGCGACCGAGACGGTGCACTCACCATCATTTCGAAGGAGCGATAACCATGGACCTCTACGGAAGAGACCTCATTACCTCGCAGGAATGGGCGGTCGAAGAGCTCGAGGCGGTGCTCGACCTGGCGGCGCGCATGAAGGCCGACCGCTATGGCCCCGCCTACACCAGCCTCCTCCGCCACAAGACCTTTTTCATGTTCTTCTACAACCCATCGGTGCGCACGCGCCAATCCTTCGAGGTGGCAGCCACCGAGCTGGGCGGCCACGCCCAGTTCCTCGAGCCCAAGGCGATGCGCCTCAAGACCGCCAAGACCGCCGGCGAGACGGTGGAGGATGCCGCCCAGGTGATGAGCCGTTACGCGGCCGGCCTGGGCATTCGCATCCTCGAAGACCAGATCGGCGCCTACGGCGAGGGCGATGCCCTGCTGCGCGAGTACGCCCGCTGGGGCAGCATCCCGGTCATCTCGATGGCCCACGACAAGTTCCACCCCTGCCAGGGGCTGGCCGACATCATGGGCTGGTCGGAGTGGTTCGGCGCCGGGCCGGGCAAGGGCGTGGACCCCACCGTCCTCAAGGGCAAGAAATTGCTGCTGTCGTGGGGCCATGGGGCGCTGGTCCGCTCTTGGTCTTCGGTGCAGGAGGCCATCCTCATCGCCTCGCGCTTTGGCATGGACGTCACCATGGCCTACCCCGAGGGCTTTGACCTCGACCCACAGGTGATGGGCTGGGCCAAGGACAACTGCCGGGCCAACGGCCGCACCTTTGAGATCACGCACGACTCGCAGGCAGGGTACGAAGGCGCCCACGTCGTCTATGCGCGGCACTGGATGAGCCCCCAGGCCTACCAGGATGGCCAGCTCCAGAAGGCGCGGGAGACCGAAATGGCGCTGCGCTACCCCGAGTGGATCTGCGATGCGGCCAAGATGGCGCTGACCGACAATGCCATCTTTACCCATCCTATGCCGGTCGATCGCGGCTCCGAGGTCACCGACGAGGTGGCCAGCGGCCCTCGCTCCTGCGTCTATGATGTGGCCGAGAACCGGCTGCATGTGCAAAAGGCCGTGCTGGCTCTGACCATGGGCGGCCGCTAGCAACCTGTCGCAGAGGGAAGGCGTCGCCCTCGCAGTCCTGGTAACAGCCGGGCAGCTGGCGAGCCTGTCACCCCTTGGGCGCGGACAACCCTGTGCAGGCGCATGCCCTCGTGCGCCCGGCCCTGCCCAGGAAGGGGTTTTGGGGATTGATTGGTCCTGCTGGCGGCCCCTGGCGCGCCCGCGGGCGCGCCAGGGGCCGCCAGCAGGACCAATCAATCCCCAAAACCCCACTTCAAGGGACCCGCGCCGGGTTTGTGCGCAGATTAAAGGCCGGTTGGCTGGCTTGGGCCTTCCTCTCCGACAGACTGCTCGCTGCTGGAAACGAACGTTCAAGGAGCAGGCATGAGCGACAGAGTCGCAGTCGTCGCGGTCGGCGGCAACTCGCTGATCACCGACAAGCAACATGAGGATGTGGCCTCGCAGGTGCGCGCGGTCGAGGAGACCTGCCGGCACATCACCGACATGATCGAGCGTGGCTGGAACGTCATCGTCACCCACGGCAACGGCCCGCAGGTCGGCTTTATCCTGCGTCGCAATGAGCTGGCCGCACACGAAGTGCACACCACGCCGCTCGACGTCATCGGCGCCGATACCCAGGGCTCCATCGGCTACATGATTGCCCAGGCGCTCGACAACGAGTTCAGGCGCCGCAGTATCGGGCGCTCGGTCGCGGCCGTGGTGACCCAGGTGCTGCTCGATCGCAACGATCCCGGCTTCAGAAACCCCACCAAGGGCATTGGCGGCTTTACGACCAAAGAGAAGGCCGAAGAGTTCGCCAAAGAGGGCTGGACGGTAAGGGAAGACGCCGGCCGTGGCTGGCGGCGCATGATCGCCTCGCCCATCCCCCTCAAGATTATCGAGCGCGATGCCATCAAGGCCCTGATCGACGCCGGCTTTGTCGTCGTCGGCGTGGGTGGCGGCGGCATTCCGGTGATCGAGGATGAGCAGGGCAACCTGCGCGGCGCCATGGCCGTGATCGACAAAGACCGCGGGTCAGCGCTTCTGGCCTCGGACCTGAAGGTGGACCTCTTCCTGATCTCGACTGCTGTGGAGAGGGTCGCCATCAACTACAACACGCCCAACCAACAGTGGCTCGACCGCATGACCCTCAGCGAGGCCAAGAAGTACTATGCCGCAGGGCACTTTCTCTCGGGCTCGATGGGCCCCAAGATCGAGGCTATCATCGCCTTCCTCGAGGCCAACCCCAAGGGGCAGGGCCTGATCACCAAGCCCGAGACGATCGTGCAGGCCCTCGACGGCGAGACGGGGACGTGGATTGTGCCCGACGAGGGCGGGGGCGTAATACGTAATGCGTAATGCGTGACTCTGTTGCGTATTGCGTGTTCCGTCTCCCTGGACGAACATACGGAACACGCAACAGAGTCACGCATTACGTATTACGCCTCACGTTCCCCCTGGCACACCTCCTGCTGGAAGCAGCGCAGCATTATGCGCAGATGGAGGTATGGCCATGGGCATCTACTGGAAGCCGAATCGCATGGCGGGCTGGACTGACCCTGCGCGCGCCCGCTCCTCGCGGTCGCCTCAGGAGGGGGTCGAGAGCGCCGTGGCCGAGCAGGGGACCGAAGAAAGCCTCCAGGCTGCCGAGCGCAGCCAGGCGCACCACTGGGCCAAAGAGGTATCGAAAGACGACTTTGTGGCCGGCCTGCGCGCCCTGGCCGACGCGCTGAGCCAGAGCCAGAACTTTACTTTTAGCGTCGAGCACCAGTTCATGCTCATGCGCCCTCTGGGCACCCCCAGCATCGAGTACACCGAGCGCGAGAACCAGCGCAAGGAAGTGACCTTCCGCTTCTCGTGGCAGGCGTGACGCGTGGCGTGAGGCGTGATGCGTGATGCGTAATGCGTAAAGGGAGACGTCGCCTCTGGCTGCACGTCTCCTCTTGCGCCTCACGCATTACGCATTACGCCTGCCCACCCAAATGCTTCCTGGTTGATTGTGCGAGACGTCAGCGATCCATAGGGCCGACGGAGTTGGCCACGAACGGAGAGCCTTCGTGCAAATCCGTGCAATTCGTGGCCTCATACCCCGTCCAGATACGTCCAGGTCGATTGTAGGCTACGGGTCACTGCTCAGCCTGTCATTGCGAGCATCCCATGCCGCCGCGCGGCGGCATGGGATGCTCGCAATGACAGGCTGAGCAGTTGCGGCTACGGGAGCACGCTTCCTGAACGTATCCGCGTAACGCAGGATTTGGCTGGAAGCATTGAGCGGCGCCGTCACCGCCTTCTTCGCGTCCTTCGCGCCCCTTCGCGTCCTTCGTGCTCCCCCCCCATTGCACAAATCCGCAGCATGCGCTATACTATGTTAATCATCACAGGCGGCTGCAGTGCCGGACGGGTAACCATGGACACCGAGCGCATACTCACAGAGATCATCCCTTCCTTTGAGGGCGAAGAGGCCGACGCCATCCGCCGCGCGTACGAGCTGGCCGTGAGTTCGCACAATGGGCAGGCGCGCGAGTCGGGCGAGCCCTACATCACGCACCCGGTGGCCGTGGCCGCCATCCTCTATGACATGGACCTCGACGCCGCGACCATCCAGGCGGCGTTGCTGCATGATATCGTCGAAGATACCGAGGTGACCCTCGACCAGGTGCGCGCGCAGTTCGGCGACGAGGTGGCCCAACTCGTCGACGGTGTGACCAAGCTGGCCCGCATCCGCCGCCTGAGCCGCCTCGATGGCCCCGCTGCTTTTGAACAGGAGCAGGCCGAGAACCTGCGCAAGATCTTTCTCGCCACGGTCGACGACGTGCGGGTGATCTTTGTCAAGCTGGCCGACCGTCTGCACAACATGCAGACCCTCGGCAGTCTATCGCACGAGCGCCAGGTGCGCATGGCCCGCGAGACCGTCGAGATCTATGCCCCCCTGGCCAACCGCCTTGGTATCTGGCAGTTCAAGTGGCAGCTCGAGGACCTGGCGCTGCGCTTCCTGGCCCCCGAGGCCTACCGCCAGATTGCTGGCTATCTCTCCGAGCGCCGGGCCGAGCGCGACGCTTATGTCCAAGAGGTCGCCCAGATGCTCGAGGAGCGGCTGCGGGATGAGGGCATCGCCGCCCAGGTGAGCGGACGGCCGAAGCACCTCTACAGCATCTATACGAAGATGCGCGAGAAGGGCCGCACCTTCGACCAGATCTATGATGTGCGCGGCGTGCGCATCATCGTCGAAGAGGTGGGCGACTGCTACGCTGCCCTGGGCCTGGTGCACACGCTGTGGCGGCCGATCCCGGGCGAGTTTGACGACTATATCGGCACGCCCAAAGACAATGGCTACCAATCGTTGCACACGGCCGTGCTCGGCCCCGATGGCAAGCCGCTGGAGGTGCAGATCCGCACGCAGCAGATGCACCAGGTGGCCGAGTACGGCATCGCCGCTCACTGGCGCTACAAGGAGCGTGCGCGGCGCAACGCTGCCGTGGAGGCAAAGATCGCCTGGCTGCGCCAGGTGAGCGAATGGCGCCGCGATGTGAGCGACCCACAAGAGTTCGTCGACTCGCTCCGCAGCGACGTCATCTCGGAGCGCATCTATGTCTTCACGCCCAAGGGCGATATCGTGGACCTGCCCGCCGGCTCGACGCCGGTCGATATGGCTTACTATATCCATACCGACATCGGCGACCACTGCCGCGGCGCCAGAGTCAACGGCCGGTTGGTGTCACTCGACCATACCCTGCACACCGGCGATCAGGTCGAGATCCTGACCTCGCGGAAGGGCGGCCCCAGCCGCGATTGGCTGAACGCCAACCTGGGCTATATCACCACTGCCCGTGCCCGGCAGAAGGTGCGCCAGTGGTTCCGCCGCCAGGAGCGCGAACAGAATATCGCGCAGGGCCGTGAGATCCTCGAGCGCGAGCTGCGCCGCCTGGGGCTCGACTCGCCGTCGTTCGAAGACATCGCGCGGCTGTTCAAGTTCAGCCGGGTGGAGGACCTGCTCGCAGCCATCGGCTATGGCGATATCAGCCCCATCCAGATCGCCAACAAGATCGACGATGCGGCCGCGCGCAAGCCCGATCTCAGGATCACACCGCTGCCCCAGGGGCGCGCCGACCTGCGCGTCACCGGCGTCGGCGACCTTTTGACGCGCCTAGCCGGCTGCTGCAGCCCTGTGCCGGGCGACGAGATTGTCGGCTTTATCACGCGGGGCAAGGGCATCACCATCCACCGCGCCGATTGCGTCACGCTGCGGCATATCGAAGAGACCGAGCGGCTGATCCCTGTGAGCTGGGGGCCAACGCGCGAGGTATACCCGGTAGTCGTCCACATCGAGGCCTTTGATCGTCCAGGGCTGCTGCGCGATATCGCTTCGGCCGTCTCCGACGCCGGCATCAGCATGAGCGCGGCCAACGTGACCACCCACGAAGACCAGACGGCGACGATCGTGGCCACGTTGGGCATCACCAGCATCGGCCAGCTCAGCCAGATCATGGGTCGCATCGAGAGCATCCGCGATGTCGTCGAGGTGCACCGGCAGATGGCGTGAAAGAGCCGTCTAGGTAACCGAATATTAACCTGATTCCGTGCAAATTCGTGCAACGATTCGGGCCGGATTCTGCAATAGTATAGTAGAGCGCTGCGTGGGGTCCATGGACAGAGAGACATCGGGGCACACCGATCCTCGGGGAGATGCAACTGCGGCTCAGGAGGCTTCTCACCCTCTGCAGGCCGCTGCGGAGGAGTGGAGTGGGCACCTCGCCGCAGAGGCGGTGTACAGCCGTGAGGCGCTCGAGCACCTCTACGCCCTGCACGCGCCCCAGTTGTATCGATACTTCTGGATGCACACGCGCTCGCAGCAGCTCGCCGAGGACCTGGTGTCGGAGACCTTTCTCGGCGCTCTGCGCAGCCTGTCGAGCTATCGGGCCGACCAGGGGCTCTTCATCGCCTGGCTCTACGGCATCGCCCGGCACGTCCTGGCGCGGCACGCGTACGACCTGGCGCGCCGGGCAGCCCGCATCGCCGGTGAGGCCCGTGCAGATGGGCTGGCCGACGACTCGACCGCCGCTGCCGAGGAACGCATCGACCTGTGGCAGGCGATGGGCGAGCTCTCGGGGTTTGAGCGCGAGGTCATTGCGCTCAAATTCGGCGTTGGGCTGACGCACGTGGAAATCGGCGAGATGAAGGGGCTGCGTACCGGGAGTGTGCGCGCTGTGCTGCGCCGTGCCCTACAGCGGCTGCGGGCTCGCCTGGCGAGTGGAGGCGGCGATGCGCAGTAAGGACCAGATCTTGGCTGAGGTGCTCGATAGCCTGATTCGGCCGAGCGAAGGGCGCGTGCCCGATGAGATCGGGTCGCTGGTAGAGATCGGCCTGCGCCTGTACAACGAGTGCCCCGAGGCCGACCCGGCGTTCCTGAAGCGGCTGGGCCAGCAGTTGCAGGCCGAGTGGGCGCCGCCGCGGCCGCGCCTGAACGACTTGTTCAAGGGGCTGCTGCTGCGCCTGGCTCCGGCGTGGCCCAAGGTCTCGCGCTGGGCGCTGCGCCTTGGGGCTGCTGTGATGGTGGCGCTGGGCCTGACGCTGGCGCTGAGCAGCATTCCGGGCTTGCGCTCTTCGCAGGCGAGCCTGAGCCGGGTGATCAGGCTGTTCCAGCATGTGCCCGTCGAGCAGCGGCCGGCTACGGTCAGCACGCCATGGCCCTCGCCTGCGGTCTGGCGGTCTTTCCTCGATGTGGCACAGGCAGAGGAGGCAACCGGCCTGGCCATCCGCACGCCCTCCTACCTGCCTGCTAGCGTGGTGCTCGACAGTGTGCAGGCGGGCGAGACCCAGGGGCGATGGCGAGTGATACTGCACTACAGGCCCGCCAACGAGGTCGGCATGGCCCTCTTCCTCCAGGAGGTTCAGGCCGGCGGCACGCCCGAACAAGGCGTCATGGTGCTGGAGATCGGCGAGGGCAGCGCCGAGCGCGTGCTGATCGCGGGGCGGCCGGCGCTCTGGGTTGGCGGCCATTGGAGCGCCGACGGCCGCTGGGTATCCAGCAGGCGCGAAGGGGCGGTCCTGGTCCAGGACGGTGATGTGCTGTTCATTCTGTCGGGCACCTGCGGCCGCGCCGAGATGATCCGTGTGGCTGAGTCGCTCTTCCCGTAGGGCGTCGTGGCTGCCGGCCCCGTCCCTCAGAGAGGCCAAGCCCCTGAGCAGCCGCCATGGCCCCAGGGCACCACAAGCGATGAAAACGGGGTTCTTCGCCTTAGACGGCACAGAGGATTCCTTATCCTCTGTGCCCTTTGTTCTCTGCGTCGGAGAGCGGGCCGCGGGGAGATACCTGACACAGCGATTCCCCTGGCGGGCAGGCGATTGGCAGAAACCCGCTGAAGGCTGGCGAGCCTAAGATGGAGCTCGTAGTGCACACGCCTGTGCGCCGTACCCCTCTGACGGCCAGGCAACGCTTATGCGAGCCCTCTGCGCCTGGACGGACTGGCGCCACGCCGCAGAAAGCGCACAGGCGTGCGCACTACGAGCTTGCCAGCGGCGAACTGGCTTTTTGCCAGGAAAGGCGGCCCAACCACCCGCCATGGAAATCGGTGTGTCAGGTGTCTCCCCGCCCTTATCGTGCATTTGGTTCTTGACAGAGCAGCGCCTTCCGGGTAACATCCTGACGATGGTTCGTGGCCGGCTGCTTCTGTGCACGAGGCCGGCGTTCGGCACGATGGGAGCCCGTGATGATGGCAGACAAGCCGGTGTACATTCCTGTCGCGACCCTGCAGGGCTTTATGCGCGATGTGTTCTTGGGGCTCGGCGTGCCCCCCGAAGACGCCGCGATCACCGCTGAGGTCCTCATCACGTCGGACCTGTGGGGCATCGCATCGCACGGTGTGGGCCGGCTCAAGCAGTACTATGACCGCATCAAGGGTGGCCTGCAGCACCCCGTGACGCAGATGCGGGTGCTCAAAGAAACGCCGACGACTGCGGTCATCGACGGCCAGTTGGGTATGGGCCAGGTGGTCGCCCACCGTTCGATGCGCATGGCTATCGACAAGGCGCGCCGCTACGGCATGGGCGCCGTGGCGGTGCGCAACTCGGGCCATTTTGGCATTGCCGGCTACTATCCGCTGATGGCGGTGAAGGAGGGCATGGTAGGTCTGACGGTCACCAACGCGCGCCCCTCCATCGCACCGACCTTTGGCGTGCAGCCCAAACTGGGCACCAACCCCATCGCCTTTGGCGCCCCCAGCGATGAGCCCCACCCCTTCCTGTACGATGCGGCGACCTCCATCACGCAGCGCGGCAAGATCGAGGTGCTGGACCGCGCCGAAGAGCCCACCCCTGCCGGCTGGGTCATCGGCGCCGATGGCACAACGGCCACCGACAGCGCGCAGATTCTCAGGGACCTGACGACCGACTCGGCGGCGCTCTTGCCCCTGGGGGGCGCCGGCGAGGAGATGGCCGGCCACAAAGGCTATGGCCTGGCCACGATGGTCGAGGTGCTCTCGGCATCGCTGCAGGGCGGCCTCTTCCTCAGCGCCGTGACCGATATCGACCGCCAGGGCAGGCCACAACCGTTGCGCATCGGCCACTTCTTCCTGGCTATCGACGTGGAGCATTGTGTGCCGCTCGCAGAGTTCAAAAAGACCACCGGCGACATCATGCGCGAACTGCGTGCCTCCAAAAGGGCGCCGGGGTGCGAGCGCATCTACACCGCCGGCGAGAAGGAGTATGCCAACGAGCAGCGCGTGCGCGCCGAGGGTGTGCCGGCCAACGCCAACTTGCAGAAGGTCATCAAGACCATGCAGCAGGAGTTGGGGCTGACCAGGTACGACCTGGGGTTCTAATCTGCATTGAGGAGCATGATGGCATGAGAATCCTGGTCACTGGAGGGGCCGGTTTCATCGGCTCACACGTCGTCGATGCTTTGGTGGCCGAGGGCCACCAGGTGGCGGTGGTCGACGATCTCTCAACCGGCAAACGCGAGCAGGTCAACCCCGCCGCGCGCTTTTACCGGGTCGATCTTCGCGACGAGGCGGCGCTGGAGGATGTCTTTGCGGCCGAACGGCCCGAGGCGATCGCCCACCAGGCCGCCAAGGCCAATGTGCGCGAGTCGCTGGAGAAACCGGTGCTCTATGCCGACGTCAACGTGCTCGGCTCGCTCAGGCTGCTGGAGCTGGCGCGCAAGAACGGCGTGCGCAAAGTGGTCTACGCCTCCACAGGCGGCGCTGCCTATGGCGAGCCGCAGCGTCTGCCGGTGGATGAGAGCCACCCCGTCAATCCTCTGGACCCCTACGGGGCGTCGAAGCACCATGTGGAGCACTATCTCTTTCTCTACCGGCACAACTATGGCCTCGACTATACCGTACTGCGCTACCCCAACGTGTATGGGCCGCGGCAGGATCCGTTGGGCGAGGCGGGGGTCGTGGCCATCTTCACCGGGCAGATGCTGACGGGCCGCCATCCCCTGATCAACGGCAGTGGCGAGCAGGAGCGCGATTTCGTCTACGTCGGCGATATCGCGCGGGCCAACGTGCTGGCGCTCGAACGAGGCTCGGGCGGCATCTACAACATCGGCAGCGGCGTGGGCACATCGGTCAACCAGGTCTTTGCGGCGCTCAAAGAGGCCACCGGCTACGAAGGGCCCGAGCTGCACGGCCCGGCCAAGCTGGGCGAGGTGTTCAAGATCTATCTCGACGCCGGCCGCGCGCGCGACGAGCTGGGCTGGGAGGCCACTGTGCCGCTGCAGGAGGGCATCCGCCACACGGTGGAGTATTTCCGTTCGCGGATGTAGATCAGCAGAGGACCTGGCATGCAGCGTGTTGCGTGTTGCGTGTTCCGTTGTCGCAGCTAGAGGCCGGTGCCCCCAGGGCGAGCCTTCGACAGTTCGCGAGCAAACGGAACACGTAACACACAACACGTTGGCGCCAGTCGCAACGGATGGGAGACCGCATGTCCGACGCACGTCTGCGCGTGGCCATCAACGCCAGCTTCTGGGGCCAGGAGACGGCCGGGAGCGGGCAGTACCTGCACCACCTGGTGGAGGCCCTGGCCGGCCTGGACGAGGATCTCGAGCTGGTGCTGTGCGGGCCGGTCGGGCTGGAAAGCCCGACCCACGGGCGGGTGGGACAGGCTTTCCAGCCTGTCGGGTCTCGAACGGGCGGGGGGCCGGTCGGGCTGGAAAGCCCGACCCACGGGCGGGTGGGACAGGCTGGAGAGCCTCTGGCTCGGGTGACGTGGCACAGCGTACCGGCCTCCGGCCGGCGCCGGCTGGGCGAGAACGTCGAGAAGGTGTGGTTCGAGCAGGTGGCCTTTCCGCGGGCGGTGCGGGCGGTGGGCGCGACGGTGGCACACGTGCCCTACTTTGCCTCTCCGCTCTTGCCGGCCCAGCCGACGGTGGTCACCGTGCACGATCTCATCCCCCTGGTGCTGCCCGGCTACCGCACTTCGGCGCTCGTGCGTGGCTACATGCGTCTGGTGGCGGCGGCGGCGCGCCGCGCCGACCTGGTGCTGACCGATGCCGAGGCCTCGGTGGGCGACATTGTGCGCTGCTTGGGCGTGGCGGCCGAGCGGGTGCGCGCCATTCCTCTGGCCGTGACGCCCGGCTACCATCCGATCACCGATGGTGAGGCCTTGGCGGCGCTGCGGGTGCGCCATAGCCTGCCCGACCGCTACCTGCTGTACCTGGGTGGCTTTGACCAGCGGCGCAACCTGGGCACACTCTTCAGGGCGCTGGCCGAGGCGCGCCGCCGCGAGCCTGGCCTGCCGCCCGTGGTGCTCGCCGGGGCGCTGCCGGCCGGCGATAGTGCCTTTGCGCCCGACCCGCGTCGCCTGGCGGCCGAGGCCGGTGCGGCCGCGGGGGTGCGCTTTCTGGGGCGTGTGCCCGAAGAGGACAAGCCCCTGCTCTACAGTGGCGCTCTGGCCTTCCTCTTCCCCTCGCGCTACGAGGGCTTTGGCCTGCCCGTGCTCGAGGCGCTGGCCTGCGGCGCGCCGGCGGCCGTCGCTAGCGCGACCACGCTCCCCGAGGTCGCAGGCCCGGGCGCGCTGCTGATCGACCCCGACGATGTGGCCGGCTGGGCTGAGGCCCTGGTGCGCCTGGCCACTGACGAGGTGCTGCGCGGCAGGCTGCGCGACGCGGGCCTGGCCCACGCCGCCCGCTTCTCCTGGGCGCGCACGGCCCGTGAGACGCTCGCCGCGTATCGAGCGGTTGTAGCATGAGACCATGAATGTGCCCGACCACGCGTCGCTGTGTGACGCACTGTGAGGTTGCGTGAGACTCGCCCCGATCTATCGTCGTCTGCGCCGCCTGCGCCTTGAGCCCTGGCAGCGCACGCTCTACACCATCGTCATCGCCGAAGGCATCGCGATGCTGGGGTTTGGCGTCTCGAGCCCCTTCCTGCCCTTTTTCATCGAAGAGCTTGGCGTCACCGATTTCGCCCAGGTGACCTTTTGGGTTGGGCTGATCAACTCGCTGGCGCCGGTGCTCATGGCCATCTCGTCACCCATCTGGGGACTCCTTGCCGACCGCTATGGGCGCAAGCCGATGCTGGTGCGCGCCATGTTGGGGGGCGCGGTCACGGTCGGCCTGCAGGCGTTTGTGGCCAACGTGTCGCAGTTGGCCAGCCTGCGCATCGCGCAGGGAGCGCTGACCGGCACCATCGCTGCCGCGGTGACGCTGGTGGCGACTCAGGTGCCCCGTGAGCGCTGCGGCTTTGCGCTGGGGTTGCTGCAGACGGCGGTGTTTGTGGGCAACTCGCTGGGGCCATCGCTGGGTGGTGTCGTAGGCGGCACGCTCGGCTACAAGGCGGCCTTTCTCATGTCGGGGCTGCTGCTTTTCGGCGCCGGCGTCGCCGTGATCGTGTTGGTTCGCGAAGAGTTCGTGCCGCCCTCCGTGCAGCAGCGGAACGGCAACACCCTGGCCGCCAACGCTCGCACGGTCGCGGGCGACCGCATCCTGCTGGCCATGGTCGCGCTGTTGATGCTGTATAACCTGAGCAGCGCGGTCGCAGGGCCGATCCTGCCCCTCTACGTACAGTCACTCGTCGGCAGCATGCAGGAGGCCTCGACGGCCACGGGCATGATCATCGGCGCGACGGCGGTGGCCAATGCCCTGGGCGCGGTGTGGATCGCGCGCTCGGCCGACCGGCTGGGCCCTCGCCGGGTGCTGTTGGCCTCGCTGGCCGTGAGCTCGGTGGTGCACTTGCCGCAGATGTTCACGCGTACCCCCATGCAGTTGCTGGCGCTGCGCTTCATCCTGGGGGTCGCTATGGGGGCCATCTCGCCAATCGCCAATGCCGTCATCGCCGGGCGGACGCCGCGGGGGCGCCAGGGCGGCATCTTTGGCATCTCGACGAGCCTCAATGCATTCGGCAGTGCGCTGGGCCCGGTGCTCGGCACGTTTGCCGCGACCTACTGGAGCCTGGGCAGTATCTTCCCGGTGACCGGGGCCATCCTGGCGCTGCTCATCGTGTGGGTGGCGCTGACGACGGGCGGCATCGAGAGCGCCCCTGGCGCCGGCAAGTCTCGGGTGCGGCCTCTCCCTTGAGGCACAGAAGGAGCTCGTATGTCGCCAACGTATGTCCTCGCCCTCTTTGGCAGTGGCATTGCAGCAGGGATCGTCGCGGCGCTGCTCGGCGTCGGTGGCGGCATCCTCATGGTGCCCCTGATGACGATGGTGTTCGGCGTACCCGTGCACACTGCCCTCGGGGCGAGCCTGGTCGCTGCAATGGCCACCTCTGATGCGGCCTGTATCTGGCCGGCCAAGCGGCGGCTGATGGACATCAGCCAGGCGTGGACGCTGGGGCTGACGACCACCATCGGGGCGGCAATCGGCGCCATGGTGGCCCTGGCCTCCAAGCCTGAGGTGATCCAGGCCATCTTTGCCGTCCTCCTGCTCTACACGGCCTTTCAGCTTGCACGGCCGCAGCGCCAGGCCGCCGAGGTGCCCGACGGCAAAGGCGCGGCCGGCGCCAGTCGCGCCCGCCATGCGCTGATGCTGCTGGTGGGCCTCTTCGCCGGCGCCAGCTCGGGCCTGCTGGGCATCGGCGGCGGCATCATCATCGTGCCGGCGCTGCACCTCATCCTGCGCAAGCCTTTCAAAGAGGCGACGGCGACGAGCAACCTGCTGGTAGGCATCACCGCGTTGACTGGCGCCTTTGCCTACTGGTGGCGGGGCGCCCTGCTGCTCGTGCCTACCGTGCCGATTGCGGCCGGCGCCTTTGTCGGCGCGCTGCTCGGCTCGGCCATCGACAAGCGGCTGAGCAGCCAGGTGCTGCGCTGGGGCATGGCGCTCCTCCTGACCTTCACCGCATTGCAGATGGGCTCGGCGATTGTCGGCGCCCACCTGGGCCGTTAGGGAGGAAGACAGATGACTATGGGCCCGTCGCAACTTGCCATCCTCGCCCTCATTGCCACACCGCTGCTCATCCTGGCGCGCGATGCGTTCAATCGTCGCCGCGAGCCGCGCCAGCTCCTGCTGGCCCTCGCCCTGCTGAGCGTCATCGCGGCCAGCATCGCGCTGACCATCGGCCTCAACCCCTAGACCATCGGTCCCTCGTGCGCCCGGCTCTGACCCAGGCGGGGTTTTGGCGGGATGGTTGGCCCTGCCGGCTGCCCCTGGCGCGCCCGCGGGCGCGCCAGGGGCAGCCGGCAGGGCCAACCATCCCGCCAAAACCCCCTTTAGGGGCTGGCATGGCACAGCTATTGCTGGCCGTCGGCGCCGCAATCGAGGCCGGCTGAGTCAAGGCGGCATCTCGGGGGGGTGGCCGTGATCTTGAGCTCGGACCTCAGCGTGCCCGAAGCCCCGGTGCTGCTCGCCGACGGCAGTTGGCTGCTGGTCGAGATGGGCGCCGACCGGGGCTCGGTGACCCACCTGAGCCGCGATGGCCGCGAGAAGCACATCGTCGCCCGCACGGGCCGGCCCAACGGCCTGGCGCTCGATGGGCAGGGCGCGATCTGGGTGGCAGAGTCGTGGGACCCGGCGCTCCTGCGTGTGGGCCCCGACGGCCGGGTGGAGGTATGGCTGACCGCGTGCGAAGGCGAGCCCTTTCTCTTCCCCAATGACCTGGCCTTCGGGCCTGATGGCGCTCTGTACATGACCGATTCGGGCGTGCGCGTGCAGGACCTGCTGGAGTGCGGCCAGATCCGCCCTGATTATGCGATGCTGCCCATGGATGGCCGGGTCTACCGCATCGACATCGCCCGCCGCGAGGCCGTCAAGCTCGACTCGGCGCTGCGTTTCGCCAACGGCCTCGCCTTTGGCCGCGACGGTGACCTCTATGTCGCAGAGACGCTGACGGGCTGGGTGTACCGCTACGCCCTGGCCGATGGCGGCGTTGCGGGCCGCGCCGAGTTTGCCAACGTCGTGCAGCGTGGAGCGCCGACCGGCTTTCAGGGGCCCGATGGCTGCAAGTTCGGCGCCGATGGCCACCTCTACGTGGCCGTCTTCGGCCAGGGCCATGTGGCCGACGTCGCTCCTGATGGCGCCGTCGTGCGACGCATTTGGACGGCCGGCGCGCTGCCGACGAACCTGGCCTTTGGGCCCGGCGGTGACCGGCGCATCTATGTGACCGAGGATGAGTACGGCGCGGTCGAAGTGTTCGACGTCGGCGTCGATGGCCTGCCGCTGTGGGCGCCACTCGCGGCTGGTACGGGCATTGCTGGGGCCGGGTGAGAAGCCATACCGACCGTGTGGAGGACAGTATGAGGTTCCAGCAAGGGGTCGACACGCTGGCCCAGCAGAAAGTGCTGGATCCCATCTCGCAGACGATCCAGGATCTGGTCAAGGGCATCTACCGCTCGGGCGGCGTCGCAGGCCGGCAGGTAGGCAATGCCATGTACGGCACCTGGCTTGGCCATCCCTTTCACCCCTCTACGACCGATGTGGTCGTCGGCAGTTGGACCGGCGGGTTCGTGCTTGACGTGCTCAACGCCGTCACCGGCAGCGGCCTCTTTGCCCGTTGCGCAGATGCTGCCGTGGCCATCGGCACCCTGGGCGCTCTGGCCGCCGTGCCTTCGGGCCTCACCGATTTCCAGCATCCCAGTGGAGAGGCGCGCCGCGTTGGCCTGGTGCATGGCCTGCTCAACATCGGCGGTACCCTGCTCCAGATGCTCTCGCTGCTGCAGCGGGCGCGGGGTGAGCGGGGCAGCGCCCGTACCCTCTCGAGCATGGCGTTTGGTGGGCTCCTGGTGTCGGCCTACCTGGGCGGCGACATCATCGACAAGTACCAGGTCGGCGTCAATCGCGCCGCCGGCGAAACGGTGCCCGCCGATTTCGTGGCGGTGATGCGGGAGGCCGATCTGCCACAGGAGCGGCTGCACCAGGTCGACGTCAACGGCTCGCCAGTGCTCTTGGTGCGCCGGGGCGATCGCATCTATGCCATGCATGCCACCTGCACGCACATGGGCGGTCCGTTGGCCCAAGGCACGATTGCCGGTGATGCCGTGCAGTGCCCCTGGCATGGCTCGCGCTTTGCCTTCGATGATGGCCATGTGATCGGCGGCCCGGCGAGTTACCCGGAGCGCTGCCTGGCGACGCGCGTGCGCAACGGCATGATCGAGGTCGGGCCGGGCGCCGGCCTGGGCCGCTGCCGGCACGAGCCGGTCTCGACGAGGCAGGCCCAGGCCGAGGCAGAGAGGCAGATGGCTGTGGCGCCGGCCCTCCGCTAGGCCTGTTTTCCGCATCGAGCAGAGGCGGCTCCCACGGCGCCGGGCTCAGTCTGTGGCAGAGGGCAACCCTGCGCGGCCACGGCCGGCGGCGTGGGAGCCGCCTCTGCTCGATGCGGAATCTGGGCCAAGTGCCTCCGAGTTGGTTGTGCGATGCATCCCGAGAACCGGCGACGTAATGCTAGAAAATGCCGGGCTCGCCGCGGGCGGTGGTCAGGTCGCCAGGCCGCTTTCTGAGGCCCATGGGTAGAATGGACCGGCGATACACTGACCTGAGCAGGAGCCCCGATGCCGTGTACCAACCGGCCGCCGCTGCAGCCATGAACACCGCGCCCGCGGCCACGGTCACGGTCGGGTCGCCGGTCGCGTTCGCGGCCGATCCGACGGCAGCGCCTGAGGCCAACAGGAACAGGGTCGCGCACAGGGCCAGGTTCACCCTGGCAGCGGCGATCGCTCCGACATATGTGATGGCCGCCAGAGTTCCGAACACGACGCCCAGGCCCACGGAGACGGCCCCCGGCGCAACCAACGTGCCCGTGGCGAAGAGCAATTGCAGGATGCCGTAGCCGATCCAAAAGCTTCCCCACACGCCCAGCATGCCGGTGCCCAGGCCGTCTCGAGCCCGGAAGGCCCACATGGCCGCCGCGAACTGGGCGACGCCGCCCAACAGGCCGGCGAAGGGTCCGATGATCAGCGCGGCCGAGGCCGGGTAGGCGCCGATGAGCCC
>ERZ795049.3121-NODE-3121-length-18065-cov-6.821877_pt1 | contig 18065 bp, 13 predicted proteins | sample MGYA00375133_ERZ795049 | MGnify/ENA primary metagenome ERZ795049 (study PRJEB30178, sample SAMN05720147) | activated sludge metagenome | isolation source: anaerobic digester from wastewater treatment plant | place: Japan | collected 2015-04-20 ...
CCCATAATGGCTATGATGAGACTTCCAACGAAAAAATCTAACGGTACAGCAAATTTACACTCCGGAGCAATATGTACAGGTATAGATATTAGCTCTGGCATAACCACCTACTCTATGCATATACAGGATAAAAGTTTGATAAGCGACTCATACGAAATGATAGACTCAACACTAGATCTTAAAGAAAACAAAAAGCTTGCAGGTATCCAAATCCCTTACTGGGAGCAAATACTTGAGATAGCTGTTAAGTGTCAAAAAGCTAGCAAATTAGGATATATCGGAGTAGACATAGCCCTAGATGCAGAAAAAGGACCAATTGTTTTTGAATTAAATGCTAGACCAGGTCTTGGTATACAAGTAGCAAACCAAGCAGGACTAAGATGGAGGCTTGAGAAAGTAAAAGATATTGAAATTAAAAGTATGAAGCACGGTATAAGAGTAGCTAAAAATCTCTTCGGTGGAGAGGTTGAGGAGAGTATAGAGGCTATTAGTGGAAGGAAGGTAGTAAATATCAACGAAAAAATCTTTCTCTACTATAAGACACCTGTATCTAAGAAGAAAAATGACCCTCAGAATCGTGAAGCCATAAGAGTATTTGTAGATACAGGCCTAATAACCTCTCGTATAAACAAAACCCTAGCTTCCAGAATAGGCTTTTTTGAAGCTATTAAGTACTTCTATTCACTTCCCATTCCAGATAAGTTTGAAAGCTTCAAAGATGCTCAGGAGTACATAGATTCTAACCAAACAACCATTATAGGTCACCCGGACATTCTTAGAGTCGCTAAAATTGTAGAAGAGGGTACCATAAAGATCAGACCCGTCATATGCGTACATACCAAAATAGCCAACGAAGAGAAAGAAATAGAGATGGTAGTAACAGAAGATACCACATATAATGTAGTAATAGGAAGAAATGAACTTAAAGGATACTTAATAGATACATCTAAGACATTTACATAGTATGAAAAAATACGAACAATATTTAAAAGAAGCAGGAAATGTACATTTGGCTTACTATCTAGAAGCTGCAGATGAGCTCGGTATAGAGTATGAAATTGTTGTGCGTAGCCTACTTGCTAGATTTACATACCAGGGAAAACATTGGTTCATAATTAACACCGTTACTCCACTAACTCCATCCCCAGGAACTACCATAGCAAAAAGAAAATACCTTACAAACCTTGTACTTAGTAGAGCAGATATAGATGTACCTAGACAACAAGCTCTTGGCAGTGCTATAGATGCCATCAAATTCTTTAATAAATACAAAAATATCGTCATTAAACCATCACAACAGCTAGGAGGCATTGGTATCACCATGCTTCCAGAAACAGAAGAGCAGGTAATTGAAGCATATGAGAGTGCATTCCAAAAAAGCAATGCAAAAGGAGCAGTAAAAGTGCTAGGCGAAGAATTCATAAAAGGAGAAAATTACAGATTCCTAGTAGTTGGTGATCAAGTCGTAGGAATAGTATGGAGAAGAGCACCAACAGTTATTGGCAATAGTAAAAACACTATAAGAGAACTAATCGATATTAAAAACAAAGAACGCCGAATGCTTGTTCTTAAGCCAATTCCAATAGATACAGAAGTAGAGATAAGACTACGAAACCAAGAACTTACCCTTGATTCCATTCCAGAGGAAGGCAAAGAGATTGTTCTTAGATATAACTGCAACCTAACCACTGGTGGGACTACAGAAGAATGTTCTTCCATCGTCGACCCATACTACAAACAACTTGCAATCTCAGCAATCAAAGAACTTGGTCTTGAATTTGGTGGCGTAGATATCATTGCACAGGATATTACAAAACAAGATAAGTGTGGCATTAACGAAATAAACTACAACCCAGGTCTTAGATTACATTACAAGGTAAATAAAGGCCAAATTGTGAGAGTCGCAATCCCCATAATGGAATACATCAGAGACAAATATATAAATTTAGTCAAATAAATATGGTAAAAGTATTACAAGGATTAAATCTAGAAAACAAAACCTCTGTAATAGAGATTAATGCAATTAAAACAGACAACCTTGAAAAACTTCTCCAATTAATACACTCCTTCCACCCAATATTCCTGGAAGAATACAAATACGAAGAAAATACACTTAAAATCTACTCTAACCTACCATTTCTCTGGGAAGAATTAGGTAAAGTACTAGAACAGGATTTACCATACAACAAAACATTAGAGCAATGCCTAGAAATTATTAAGCTCCGAGTCTCCTCTATGTCCACCATACCCCTACTCTTTGCAGCACACAAGCTTGGCTACGAAACAACTCCAACGATGACAAAGAATGAATCATTAACATACACACCCTCTTTTAACCGACACTACACAGTAGGATGTGGAAAAGGTTCTGAGATTATCTACTCCATATCCTCTTCAAAAGATTCTAAGATTGCAAAAGAGATCCAAAGAGATAAATGGTCAAGCAATCTTGTCATTGAAAAATTAGGACTACCCCTTCCAGCTTGGGAAATCATAGATTCATTTACCGAGATAGAAGAAATCTGGAAACGCTTTGACAAACCAGTAGTTATTAAACCAACTGGTCTAACTGGAGGCAGTGGTGTTTGCATAGGAATTAAAACGATTGAAGAAGCAAAAGAAGCATATAAATATGCCAAACAAGTGATAGATGCCAAAATCAGAAAAGATTGGCAAACCAAAGTAATGATACAAGAACAGGTAAGCGGGGAAGATTACAGGCTTTTAGTTATAGATGGCCATTTAGAAGTAGTCACAAAGAGAATCCCTGCATTTGTAATTGGAAATGGTAAAGACACAATAACAAAGCTCATAGAAGATACAAACAAAGACCCAAGAAGAGATACAACAAGTCCAGCACACACATTAAAACCAATTGAAATTGACCAACCACTAAGAGCATATCTTAAAGAACAAAATCTTGAACTAGATTCAATCCCTGACAAAGATCAAAAAATCCCTGTTAGAAAAGTTGCAAGCATGAGCCAAGGAGGTATAACCGAAGACTTCACAGATAAAGTCGGCCCAGAGATTAAAAGCATTGTAGAGAGCATCGCCTCTTCTATCCATGCCTTTGCATTAGGTGTAGATGTAATGTGCAATGATATTTCAAAACCTCTTACTAAAGATAATGGGGCTATCTTGGAAATTAACACTATGCCGGAAGCATATCTTAATCTCTTCCCAGTAATTGGCCCAGATAGAGGATATGTTGCAGATACATATATTAAAAAGCTCCTCACAAACAACAAAACAAAGAAAATTGTAGTCATAGGTCATTCTTCCTACGATATCCCCACTACATTAAAACAGAAAACACTTCTTTCTTCCTACCTTCGAGACGAAGATACAGTAGGAGAATACAAAGATGGTGAGATAAGAATAAATTCTTTAACATTAAATAAAGGATTGACAAAAAGACAGGGTATGGAATCACTTAAACTCAACGCATCTTTAGATGCAATCATAATTCACCACAGAAATTGGGAGGAAGTGAAAAAAGATGGTCTAGGATTAAATAAAATAGACCTACTAATGATAGAATCTTCCCTAAAGGAGAATTCGGAATACATGAAGATAATAAAAAAATACAAACGAAAAGGATTAATATCTAAAATAAAAATATTCCAATAATGAAATATCTAGTCATAGATAAAAGACCAAGGATTAAAAACATAGAAATACCCACTGCTTCTTCTCGAATATTGGAGGAGTTAAAAAAGAAAGATATACCAGCAGATTTTGTTTACAATGATGAAATAGAGATCCTTTTCATGGATGGTTCCACACAAATCAAGGCTAAGGGAATAGATGTAAAGGAGTACACACACATTATTTTCAGAGGTCATGCACTTCATAACGATAAGCAGTATGCACTCAAAAGATACATAATAGACTACATTGAGCAACATAACAGTGACAACCCAGAAAAAAAAGTGCTCATACAAAATTCCAAAGCAATTAAAAAATTACCATATTACAATAAGATAGCCATTTCTTTGCTATGTTCACAATATAACCTCCCCTATTTTCAGACATATTACAGAACAGATGGTAAATATCTAGAACCAAGAGATATGTTACAAGAGTATCCTCTAATCATCAAGGAGTATGCTGGTATTAATAGAATAGAGATAATAGATGGGGAAGAGAAAATTAAAAAGAATGTTTTCAAATTAGAAAAAGATGAAGATTTTGAACAGGATGGATTGAAAGAACAGGATTTAAGTAATTTCTTTTTACAGGAATTCTCTAGTACCGCAGAGGATTACAGAATATTTGTTAAATTAGGAAAGGTTATTGGTGGATGGAAAAGAACAGCATCAAAAGGATTTATGACAGTAAATAAGGGGATATACGAGACATATAATGAACCAAATGAACAGATGAGAGAGATAGCAGAGAAGATGGCAAATATACTAGAGGCTGATTTTATGGCTGTGGATTTTATGTATATGAATGGTAAACCATGTATACAGGAAATAAGCTTACATCCAGGGTTTAAAGCCTACGAGACAAAGATAAAGGGAGAGCATATTAATATAGCTGAAGCTATAATTGATGCATTCTCAGATTAAATTCCAGCCTTTCTAAATATATCTATCCAGTCATTCTTACTTGGAATCTTACTTGCTTTAGGTATTAACCCATCCTCTACCCATTCACATTGTTTAAAACTAATTTTTCCAGAATATAATTTCTGATACAAAGTTGGATCCTCTTCTAATTTCTTCATAACTTTTCTAAATCCTCTGAAATAAACAACATCCTTTGCATAGATACCAGGATATGAAGTATCTGACAAACCCCTCTTCACCCTATATGCGATATCAAAAGCCCCTAGTTTAGAGAAATTACCTAAAAGAACATTGTAAAGCTGCCTAAATGACAACTCCTCTCCTACATATATAGCCCATGTTAGACCAGCTTTGTTCCTGAGTGATTTTTCTGGCAAAAGTCCCATATTATTCTCATTCCATGAAGCCAAACCCTCCTCTACATCCAAATAACTAGCAAGATTTGGTTTACTTATTGCCTCAAACCCACTTTTAAGACCATAATACGAACGAAGAGCATGTGTACCTACCTCATGTACCAAAGTCTTCCTAAGTTGGAACTTACTTTTACTAATATTCCCATCAACAAGAACTTCCTTTCTCTTGACCCCTACCTTCACTCCGTTTTTGGCAATATTTAAAGACTTGTTTACAGACCAACCCTCCAAACCCAATTCTTTAAATACAACATCAAAGACAGAAACTATACTGTCATACCCTAACATCTCTGAATCTCTCTCTTTATTCTCTTTTGCCAAATTATATCTTCCATACCTACCTCGCAACACCCTCGCTGAATTTCTAAAAAGTTTGGCAGAAGGTTTACCATATCTAGCAACAGATATATCTGTTACTGCCTCATTATTTCCTACTGCATGCATAAGGTCACTCGCTTCTCTCTTGGAATCTATGAGGTCTATGTAAAAATTGGAAATCCTTGGATCTACATCCGAAATCTCTTTTACTGATGCAAGATCTTTGAAAATCTCCTCGTTTTTATTTTTGACTATTCTGTATTGAAATTGCGGTTCATATGTATCCGAATCGAAAAACTTTTTCTTCTCTGAATTCAAGTTGGTAGGAGTAAATACTAAAGCAATGGGAATTTTTAACTCTCCCAAAAGCCTTGTAACTTCTTCTACCTTCATAGTTTTCTTGGCTTTTCGAAGAAACATGTTCATAGTTAATATTTACATAAATGGAAATAAAAAGGAACTATCTTCTGAATTCTCTGTTAAAGGTAAACTTTCTGTCACCTGCTGCAAGAAGTTCGAGTGCTATACCAGTACCTTTGGCTACACAAAATGCTGGATCATCTGCTACATGAGATGGAACACCTGTAGCTTTAGTGAAAAGTCTATCTAAATTTCGCAACATTGCTGTACCACCACTCATTACCATACCTCTATCTATGATGTCTGCAGAAAGCTCTGGAGGAGTTTTCTCTAGAACAGATTGAATACTCTTTATGATGCTTCGCAGAGGTCTCTCTACCGCTTTGGCTATATCGTTTGAATCTATGACTATGGACTTTGGCATACCAGCACCAATATCTCTTCCTCTTACTTCCATTTCTTTTGGATCTTTTACTTCAAGAGCGGAACCAATCTTAATTTTTACTCTTTCTGCTGTCTGTTCTCCAATTAACAGACCTTTCTTCTTTCTCATATACATTATGATTGCCTCATTTATGGCATCTCCTGCTACTCTTAGAGATTCATACTCTACAATTCCATCTAAAGATATTACCGCCACCTCTGTTGTTCCACCACCCATATTTATAATCATATTGCCAGAAGATGTATGAATTGGAAGCTCTGCACCAAGTGCAGCAAGTAGTGGCTCTGGCATAAGGGTTATTTCTTTAGCTCCGACAGCATTTGCAGCCTTAAGTACTGCTCTTTCCTCCACAGAGGTAATTCCAGCAGGTACACTTATTACTACATCTGGTTTAAAGAATCTAGCTTTACCAAGTGCTTTGTCAAAGAAAAATCTAAGTAATGCTTCAGTTACTCTGGAATCTGCTATAACTCCATTTCGAAGTGGTCTTTTTGCAACTATATTCTCAGGAGTTTTTCCAATCATTTCTTTTGCTTCGTTACCAACAGCTACCACTGTAAATTTATTTACATCTATGGCTACAACAGTTGGTTCAACAAAAACTATTCCCTCTCCTTGGACAAAAACTACTGAATTTGCTGTACCTAAATCTATACCTAATTTCTTTCCAAACATAACAAAATTTCACTATAAGTTATCTATTATCAAATCCCAATTCCATTGCCTCTTTCATTTGCTCTACAATATCTTTTGCTATTACCTGAACTTTTTTACTACCATCCAAAGCTTTAGCCAAAAGCTCATCCTTCATTCCCTCAGCTTCAACCCTTCTCTCTCTAATTGGTTTGAGATATTCATTCATAACTTCAAACAATCTCTCCTTAACCTCTACATCCTTTATTTCTCCCTTTCTGTACAAATCCTTCATTTCTTCTACCTCTTCTTTGTTGCTGTTAAAAAGATCATGGTACATGAATGCAACATTCCCCTCTATTTTACCCGGATCTGTTGCATGAACCCTTGCAGGATCTGTATATACCTGAAAAACCTTCTTTCGTAATTCCTCTTCACTATCACTTAGAAATATACAATTATTTAAACTTTTTCCCATTTTTGAATTGCCGTCTATTCCCGGGACATTTACCTCTGTTCCAAACAATGCCTCTGGCTCATGAAGAAGTTTAACGCCATATGTGTTATTGAATTTTCTAGCCAAAACCCTACTATCCTCTATTATTGGGGCCTGGTCCTTACCAACTGGAACAAGATCTGCATTAACACAGAAGATATCTGCTGCTTGGTGAACTGGATATATAAAAAAACCCAAAGGAGTAGAATTCTCTAAACCCTTCTGGGCAATCTCAGTTTTTATTGTTGGATTATGTTGTACCTGTTGAACAGTAGCAAAATTAGATATGTACATAAATATCTCATGGATAGCTGGTACTTCACTTTGTATAAATACTGTAGCCTTATTAAAATCTATGCCCGCAGCATAATAATCACAAAGTAATTCCTGAATATTCTCTTTGACCTTCTTTGGATTGTCAAAATTATCTGTAAGAGCCTGCACATTTGCAACAATTACATACTCGTCATATTCATCCTGTAATCTCACCCTGTTTCGTAAAGACCCCATTAAATGACCAATGTGTAATTTACCTGTTGGTCTATCCCCTGTTAAAATTCTTTTCTTGTCATTCATAATCTTAATTCTAACAAAATTATCTTGTATTATGCTATACTTTTCGAAATGTCAAAAGAACATATAATATTAAAAAATAAAATACTCCCTGCTCTGCTTCCCATTCTTACCTCCATCATTATATTACTAGGAGCTACAATAATCTATCTTTATTCAAGCGGATATAGAATAGATATTCTCAAAAAAGAAATTAACATAACGGGAGTCATAACTGTACAAAGCGATCCCTCTGCCACGGACATGTTTGTTAATGGTGAGAAGATCGGTAGAGCACCAAGAAGTCATGTACTAAAGGTTGGAGAATATGATATTTCACTCAAGAAAGAAGGCTATAAAGATTGGAATAAGAAAGTAAAAGTGCTGGAAGGAAAATCTACACCGATATTCCCATATTTGGTTTATGACAAAATAATAAGCAAAGAGAAATGGAAATCTGAAGGATTGATTGAAAAGCTATGGACAAGTGACACTAGAAATGACCTACTATTTTTGCAGAAGGATTCTAACACCTCTTTCTCCCTATGGAAGTATGCTATTAATCCTTCACTTTGGGATTTTTCTACGAATCCTTCTAAAATTCTTACTCTAGATACCAGCAAAATCTCCCTCTCTATCTCCCCAGATGGACAACAGGCACTCTTGGTAATGACAGATCCAAAGTCTCCTCTTTACTATTTACTTAATACACAACAGCCAAACACTCTACAAAGCTCAAACCAACTTCCCTTTGGTAACTACTCCAAATATACAATGTCCTGGAGTAAAGATGGCAAGTATATACTTCTTGACTCTCCCAAAGAACTCCTGTCATACAATCTTTCTAGCCAGACATTTACAACAATCCTAAAGAAAGATGCTGAAACAAAATATGTTTGGGATACAGATACACAAGGTTTCTTCTACTTAATAACAGAAATTCAAAATGATGAATTAGAAGATATCTACACCTACACTCTTACACAGAAGTCCCTCGCAGGAAACAACAACAAGACAATAATTGACAGAATATACTTCCAGCAAACAGATGAATATATCAAAGAATACAGAAAGTCTGCAACCACACTACAGGAGTTCTCCAATTCTCCCGAAAGCATACAAACAGCTGGAGAAGTGATAGATTTAGATGTAAATGTAAACGGAAAAGGCATGTATATATCAACCTCACTAGCATCTTACTGGTACTTCATGGATACATCAAAATTTATGACTATTTCACCATATCCAACAGAGATAATCTCCTACTCTCCAGATATTTACAAACTAGGAGTTAAAGACACTACGGGATACAAGATATTTACATTCTATAAAGAGGAAGGAGACCATACAATAGATCTTGGTGCTAAATCATTAAATAACATTAATACAAACTTCTTCTGGCTATCTAACTCCTCTTACATTTATCTTAAAGAAAACAATTCTATATACATCGCAGATATAGACGGTGAGAATAAATATCAACTTCTAGAATCTGAGAATGTACTCGAATACATCGTTAATAACTCAAGAGAAATACTTGTTACATTTGAGAAAGATAGTACAGGAAAATTAGTAATCATTGAAAACAAATTTCACTAAGATACGCATCCGGCCGGAATCGAACCGACAACCTACGCGTTAGGAGTGCGTTGCTCTGTCCTTTTGAGCTACGGATGCATGTATAAATATACCACATTTATCAAAGTAATTTAATCAGCTATAGGATAATAGATATTATCATTTAATGATATAATAAAGGTTGCGATGAAACAGGAATATATAAAAATAAAAGGAGCCAGAGAGAACAACCTTAAGAATATATCAGTAGATATACCTAAAAACAAGCTAGTCGTATTTACCGGTGTATCTGGAAGTGGTAAGTCTACTCTTGCATTTGACACTCTCTACGCAGAAGGTCAAAGAAGATATGTTGAATCTCTCTCTTCCTATGCTAGGCAGTTTCTAGGAGTAATGAAAAAGCCAGATGTAGATTCAATCACAGGTCTTTCTCCAGCAATATCCATAGACCAAAAAACAACAGGTACAAACCCTCGCTCTACAGTCGGAACCATCACAGAGATATATAATCACCTCCGATTACTCTATGGACATATAGGACAACCCCACTGTCCAAAGTGTGGTTCTCCAATTCAATCACAAACCATTCAACAAATAACAAATAAAGTGATCAAAGAGATCTCTAACACCTCAGAGGTTACACAGATTGTTTCACCCATCATTAAAAACAGAAAAGGTGAATTTACTGCTCTTTTAAACAAACTCCTTTCAAAAGGGTTCTTAAGAGTCATTATCGATGGAAATACATATCTTCTTGACGATATTGAGGATATAAAACTAGAGGAAAACAATAAACATACAATAGATTTGGTAATAGATAGAATAGATTCAACCAAATTGGATAAGAAAAGACTCACAGATGCTATAGAGTTAGCAATTACACAGTCAAATGGTGAAGTAAAAGTGCTACTAAAAGACAAAGAACTCTTTTTCTCAGAGAACAACACATGTCCAAAATGCGAAATATCCTACCCAAAGATTACCCCAGCATCCTTTTCATTCAATGCACCAGAAGGAGCATGCCCAAAGTGTGCGGGATTGGGTGTTTTGAAAGAGATAGATATCAATTTGATATACAATCCTATCTTGACAATACTAGAGGGTGGCATTTTTCCATGGAGTAACAGAACTAGCAAAGACTCATGGACATTGCGAATATTAAGGGAAATCGCCAAAGAACACGGCTTTAACCTCACTACACCAATTGGTAGATACCCAAAAGAGATTTTTGACTTAATTTTCTATGGGAATGGAACAAAAGATGCATACACAATCGAATACACAAATAGATTCGGTAGAACTAGACTCTATGAAGCTAAATACGAGGGTGTCATCCCAGAATTAGAGAGGAGATACAGAGAAACATCCTCAGATTATGCTCGTTTTGAAACAGAGAAGTACATGAGAGAGAATATATGCCCAGTATGCGAGGGGAAACGACTTAAACCCTACTCCTTGGCTGTAACTATCGGGGGGAAAAATATAGATGAGATTACTAATATGCCTACAAAAGATGTCCTAACATTCTTTAAGACCCTAGAACTAAAAGGAAGCAAGAAAGATATTGCAGAACCAATAATTAAAGAGATAAATCAAAGATTAAATTTTCTAGAAAATGTAGGCTTAAACTACCTTTCATTATCTAGAAAAGCTAATACACTCTCAGGAGGAGAATCTCAAAGAATTAGGTTAGCTTCTCAAATAGGAACTGGATTATCAGGAGTCCTCTATGTCCTTGATGAACCATCCATTGGTCTTCATCAAAGAGATATCTCAAAACTCATTACCTCTTTGAAAGATCTAAGGGATGCAGGAAATAGCATAATTGTAGTTGAACATGACGAAGAAATGACAAAGAGTGCCGATTGGATTCTAGATATTGGTCCTTTTGCAGGCAAGCACGGTGGAAGTATCGTTGCTAAAGGTACTTTAGACGATATTAAGCATAGTAACTCGTTGACTGCGAAGTACCTCAACAAAATCCTCTCTGTCGGCCAAAACATTCCTCAATCAATAATCAATACTGATGGAAAGAAAATTTCTTTAAAGGGTATAAAAACTCATAACTTAAAAAATCTAGACCTAACTATCCCTCTAAACCAACTAATTTGCATAACTGGTGTTTCTGGCAGTGGGAAGTCTTCACTGATAGCGGACACCCTTTATCCAGTATTAGCAAATAAAATATCAAGGTCTCAGCTTCAGGAAGGAAATTATGACTCAATTGAAGGTTTGGAACATATAAATCAAGTAATAAATATCGATCAGTCTCCTATCGGAAGGACCCCTCGCTCAAATCCAGCTACATACACAGGTGTATTTACTCAAATAAGAGAAATCTTCGCTCAAACCAATGAAGCACAAGCAAGAGGATATAAAGCTGGTAGATTTAGTTTTAATGCTAAAGGTGGAAGATGTGAGAAATGCCGTGGTGACGGTGTTTTGAAGATAGAGATGCAATTTCTACCAGACATGTACATTACTTGCGACGAGTGTAATGGTAGTAGATACAACGAAGAAGCCCTTCAAATAGACTTTAAAGGCAAGAATATCTCCGACATACTTAACATGACCGTTGAGGAAGCTTTAGAGTTTTTCAAAAACATCCCATCTATATATCGAAAGCTTTCTGTCCTCAATGAGGTTGGTCTTGGATATATAGAACTTGGACAATCTGCACTTACCCTTTCTGGTGGAGAATCCCAGAGGGTAAAGCTTTCCAAAGAGCTGTCCAAGATATCTAGAGGTCACACTTTATACATCCTTGACGAACCCACTACAGGATTACACTACCATGATGTAGACAAACTCCTTGTAATTTTACGAAATCTTGTTAAAAAGGGTCATACAGTAATCATCGTTGAGCATAATATGGATATTGTCCGACATTCAGATTGGATAATTGATCTCGGACCAGAGGGTGGAGACCAAGGAGGCTACATTATAGCCCAAGGTCCAGTCTCGGACATCATAAAAAGCAAGACAAGTTGGACAGGAAAATATCTTAAAAAATACATTAGTGAAACTTCGGGACAGTAAACTCAATCACCATATCTCTTGTATATCAAAATAGCCAGGTGTAAAAAATAACCCCATTTTGTATTTTCTTTTTACTAAAAACATTTTCCAAAGATAAGACGATACAAATACAAAACTTCTAAATCTGGGAAAGTTCAGATAGTTTTAACAAAATCTGCATTACTCTTTTTTGAAATTTCCTAATGTTCCACTTAGTACGATACCGAAAACACCCACTCCTCCTTACTTTCTTTTCCACAGATTATACACTTACCAGAGGAGCCTATACCTTCCTTGGTGAGACATCTTGTGGTAGCTTTGGTTTCACTCTTTATCTTCTCTTCACACTCGCTGTTACCACACCAATGTGCTAATACAAATCCCTTCTCACTGCTAAGTACGGTCTTTAGCTCTTCATATGACCCTACTCTATGGGTTTTTGATACTAAAAGCTCCTTTGATTTACTCAACAAAGAGTCCTGGATGCTCTTGAGCATTGTCTCTACAGCATCCTCTATCTTTTCTATACCAGCATTCTCTTTTTCTCCAGTATCTCTTCTTACAAGAACTGCTTGACTGTTTTGAATATCTTTTGGCCCTACCTCTATTCGAACAGGAACACCTTTCTTCTCCCATTCGTTGAATTTAAATCCTGCAGACACATACTCTCTGTCGTCAATTTCAACTCCCTCAATGTCACCTAGGCTCTCTTTTATGTCTTTACAATAACTAAGGACCTTTTCTTTCTCATCTTCGTTAAAGATAGGTATAATGACCACTTTTACAGGAGATATCGTTGGTGGTAATACTAATCCGTTATCGTCGCTGTGGGTCATAACAATAGCTCCTATCATCCTTGTGCTTACTCCCCAGCTATTCTGGTATGGATATTTCTTCTCACCATCCTTGTCAGTAAACATAATTCCGAATGCTTTTGCAAAATTCTGTCCAAGATCATGAGAAGTACCAAACTGAAGAGCTTTTCCGTCCTGCATCATAGCTTCTATACCGTATGTATCTACAGCTCCTGCAAATTTCTCAGATTCAGATTTTTTACCAGAGATAGTCTCCATTGCAAGATACTCTCTAGCAAAATCACTATACATTTGAAGCATATCTGCGACTTCTTTTTTAGATTCTTCATCGTTTGGATATACTGTATGACCTTCCTGCCAGAGAAATTCTGCCGTTCTTAAAAATGGCCTAGTCCTTCTCTCCCATCTTACAACATTTGCCCATTGATTAATTTTCAATGGTAAATCTCTCCAAGAGGATATCCATCTAGAGAAAGTATCGTACATTATGGTTTCCGATGTTGGTCTAACTATTAATTCTTCCTCTAGTTTAGAGCTTTCATCTACTACTACACCCTTTCCATCCTCAGATTCTTTTAATCTGTAATGGGTTACAATGGCACACTCCTTTGCAAAGCCTTTTACATGGCTAGCTTCTTTAGAAAAGAAGGATTTAGGTATGAATATTGGAAAATATGCATTCTTGTGACCACTTTCTTTAATCCTTCTGTCCAACTCTTTCTGTATTAACTCCCATATAGCATATCCGTATGGCTTAATAACCATACAACCTCTTACATATGAATTTTCTGCTAATTCCGCCCTCTCAATGACATCCAAATACCATTGGGAATAGTCTTGGTCTCTTTTTGTTATACCTTTGTTTGACATATGCCTATTCTACTATATTTCCTGCACAAATTTAAACTATCTTTCCTTCAAAACCCCAATGTTGTGCAGCCTTAGCAAGTGCAGAATCTGGATTTTGAATTATCCACTCGTCTATATTTCCTCTACCCAAAGCAATATCTCTGGCCTGTACAACTGCCTCCACACCAGCCTCAATACCCCATGGATGTCCTAGAACTCCTCCACCACACTGTATTATTATGTCTTCTCCTAGTTGTTTTATCGACTCACCAATAGTTCCTGGGTGAAGACCACCAGAAGCTACATGCCATACAGGCTTCATCCCATACCAATTCTGTCCCAATGTCATTGAACTTGCTGGTGTTACATCCAATTGCAATGTATCCCTAATTAATTTTGGTTCACCGTAATTTTCCATCTTGGTTTTTGGAGCACCACCATGCATTGAGTCTACACCTAAAAGACGCATTAACTTAGCCAAAACTACCATAGACATAGAAAAATCCGCTATGTATCCCTTGTCATATACACCACCTCCAGAATCTCTGTCAAAAAGACCATGCATAGCTCTATGTGCATGTATAGCTAGACCTGGATTTTTTAATCTCATTGTATGGACAGCAGAAAATCCAGTAACAACAACATCCAACATCATCCATCTCCCACCTTGTGCCTTTATACGGTCTGCCCTCTCAATCATCGTATCAAAGTTTGAATGAGTAACATTACAAAGATAGAATTTCTTTTTTCCAGATTTCTTCTCAATGTCTCTCTGAACAGCATGTACAAGATCACATCTATCTTCAAATTTATTGAAAAACAAACTAGTTAGATTCTCGTCATCCTTAATACCTTGGTATTCGCCATTTGCAGCAGTAAAAAGTATCTTTGCTAATTCTGCCTGCTCTTTAGCTGTCCTCCCTACTTTTGGTTTGGGTACAGTACAAAGAAGAGGACCCTCCTCAAGCTGCATCTGCTCTCTTATCCCACTTATACCAAATTGTGGTCCTGGAAAAGATTGCACAATGGCTTTAGGAAATCGGACATCTAAACATCTAAAAGCTTTAAGCATCTTCATTCCATCAATATTTCCGACAACACCTGCAAGAAGACCAGACATGTTACCAAGTTCAAAAAGCTCCTTCTTGTATGCAATTTTAAATGTTTTAGTCTTGGGTTCAAGATCAAAAGCAATAGCCTTCATCTTGTCGGCCATCTTTACACCTGAGTTTTTTCCAGAATACACACCAGTCCATGTACCAGTTGAACTCTCAGCTGCACATGCAGCTGCTACATCCTCGAATTTTTCCATACCGATACCATCGGCAAGTTCAATATCTAAGAAGGATATTATATAATCCTCATCAGGATTTTTAGGCTTCCATCCCTTAGGAGCAATATATGATGAATGGTTTGAACTAAACATAGGCAGATTCTTCAATGTTATATATCTCCATATTAGAGTAAACCTCTCCTTTTGTAAAATACATATCTAGGATATAATGCGGTATGTTTAAAAAATTCGTAGAAAAATATAATCTCCCCTCCTTTAGATTAAAACAGCTACAAGAGCAGTACTTCATACATAATATCTCCTCTTGGGATGAGCTTACTACATGGTCTAAAGATATGAGAGAGACATTGAAAAAGGAAGTCCCCTTTTCAAAACTTGGAAATATGCAAGAGTTCAGCTCCAGTGATGGAAGAACAGTTAAGCTTCTCTCCTACACATATGATGGATACCCAGTAGAAACTGTCCTGATGAGAAACAAAGATAGAATAACAATTTGCATAAGTAGTATGAGTGGATGTCCTGTTGGATGTAAATTCTGTGCAACAGGAAGGATGAAGAACAACAGGATCCTTGATGAACAGGAGATAATTGATCAAGTAATGTATTTTAAAAGGAAATTAGCAAGGGAAAACGAGAGTGTTACAAATATCGTTTTTATGGGTATGGGAGAGCCTTTACTTAACCTTGAGAATGTTTTGAATGCAATTAAGATACTTACAGATCCAGAGTTAATTGGGCTGAGTAGAAGAAGGATTACCCTTTCTACAGTTGGATATATAGAACAATTGAAAGAATTCTTTAAGGCAAATACAGGTGTAAAGATAGCAATTAGCCTACATGCACCAAACCAGAGGTTAAGAGAATATCTGATGCCAAAAGTGGCTAAGGATAACAGGTTAGATGACTTGATGAAGGTATTAATCGACTACCAAAAGAAGAAAGGCAAGAAGGTTACATATGAGTATATATTAATAAAGGATGTAAATGATTCAGTAGAACATGCAAAGGAGTTAGCAAAGTTACTTAAGAACCAGATTTGTTTAGTTAATCTGATTAATTTTAATAAGTCAGATAATATTCCTTTTGAAGCTACAACAAAGAGAAGGGTTGAGGATTTTCAAACTATTCTTAATTCTAGAGGTATTAATAATACACTTAGATATTCCCATGGTAATGATATTAATGGGGCATGTGGACAACTAGCAAGTATGTCGTAAATAATCTACCTGTATCCATGGTATGGTAAAATGTATTTATGAAGAAAGGTGTCATAACCAAACAAATCGGAGCCTCTCCTGATAACAACGAAAATCAAGTAGCAGATTATTTTGCTAATTTAGGCTACGATGTCTTGTTTCTTTCCATCAGTAAGACAAAGCATAATAATTCACCTGATGTTAAAATATGTGGTAAGAAGTGGGAAATCAAAACCCCAAGAGAGAGTGGCAAATACACAATAGAGCATGCTATTCAGCGTGCCTCAAAACAGTCTGCGAATATCATTATCGATTTACGCCAATGTAAAATGTTAGAAACAAAAGCCTTGGTGAAAATTCAGAAGGAATCAAGTTTACGCAAAGTAATCAAAACAACGCTGGTTATAACTAAATCTAAAGAGCTATTGATTTTAAAAGGAGAGTTTGGTAATATGAAAGTATAGGAATACCCCCTTTGTCGGATGACTTAGGGGGTATTCTTTTTTTATACCCTCTTTCATATTCGTTTAAATATATCGGGGTGACTCGATTTGAACGAGCGACCTCTACGTCCCGAACGTAGCGCTCTAGCCATCTGAGCTACACCCCGTTACTCTTCTTCTCTTTCTTGTAGTCTGCATACTCCTTGATTAAACCAGCTAGTAGTACAGTAAAGTCATCTACATTACCAAGCATAGGTATAGCATCACTTACAAAATCTATTGGAAGTATTAAATATACCAATGCAACAATGATAATCCACCTATCCTTTAAAAATTCCTTTAACATAATATCTTTTTAACAAATTACATCTTCTCTACAACCTCTATACCCAAAAGATTTAGTCCTTCTTTCATAGTTACCATAGTGGCCTCTACCAAACTAAGAAGAAATACCCTGTCATCATCTTGGGCATCAAGTATACGAACATTTTGGTAAAAATTATTAAATTCCTGTCCCAAATCGAACAGATATTGGCAGAGTATTGATGGAGAATAGCCGATACCTGAGTTAAGCACACTATCCCTGTATTTGCTAATCTGTCTAAGTAACTCCTTCGTATAGGGATTCTCCAAACAACTCCCAACACACAGGTTTCCAAGATTCTTAAAATCCGAATCTTTAAGAAGCGAATTTCCCCTTGCATACACATACAAAAGATATGGTCCCGTATCTCCGTCGAAGCTAATACTTTTTTCAAAATCAAAAATCACATCCTTACCCACACCTACTTTCAGGAAAGCGTATTTTATAGCGGCTTGGGCTATCTTTTCAGCATTTTTCTCCTTCCCACCTTTACCATTCTCCTCCATTATGGCAAGTACTTTGTCCTTTGTTTCATCTAACAACCACTGTGCATCTATGATTTTTCCTTTCCTACTGGACATTTTCTCTGCCCCAGGTAGCTTAACCATACCATGCGACATATGGACTGTTTTCTCTGCTAAATCTTTCCTTAACTTACTCAAAGCATCTAACAAAACTTTAAAATACCCAGATTGCTCATTACCAGTAATG